>Ga0209164_1000956_pt1 | contig 46321 bp, 42 predicted proteins | sample MTBNYHSulfiMetaG_FD_187458 | JGI IMG/M metagenome (GOLD analysis project Ga0209164, IMG submission 187458) | Enrichment culture microbial communities from rom New York Harbor, USA that are MTBE-degrading - MTBE-NYH (New York Harbor Sulfidogenic)... | ecosystem: Environmental > Aquatic > Marine >... | reverse complement strand
TCTTCATCACCCAGTATGTCAGCCAGATTGGCGGGAGGGGGGTCGCCTTCTCCATTCCCCCGGGGTCGGTGAAGATCGGCCCCTGGATGATCAAGGATGACAGGGATGTCTATTATCTCATGGTCATACTAGTCGTCATCTTTACTTTTATCATGGCAAATCTGGTACGATCGAAGATCGGCCGTGCCTGGATTGCCATTCGGGACAACGATATCGCCGCGGAGACCATGGGCGTCAACATTGTCTTCTATAAACTATTAGCCTTCTTTGTGGCAGGATTTTTCGGTGGGGTTGCCGGCGCTTTCTGGGTTACCTCTCTGGCCGCAGTCAGCCCCGAGCACTTCCATTTCGGCTGGTCTCTCTGGCTTGTAGGTGTCATTTTAATTGGTGGGGTAGGAAGCATTCATGGAGTGATTTTCGGTTCACTATTCATGACTCTCATACCGGAGGGGCTCAAATTCCTTATCTTCGTTCTCACACAGAACCCGTTTTTTATTGACCTGATGCCCTTTCTACCGCTCCTATTAGAGAAGTTTCTCTATGTGAAGGAGGCGGCCTTCGGTCTGGCGATCGTCCTCTTTCTCATTTATGAACCCAACGGGCTCTCTTATCGGTGGTGGCAGATCAAGAATTACTTTAACTTGTGGCCGTTTTCATATTAAACAAATTTTTTCCCTTCCCCTCGGAGGCTGTTTCGTAATAGGGAAAAAAGTCAAAAATGTCATGCTGAACTTGTTACAGCATCTAATAGAATCAACTACTTCCGAGACCCTGAACCAAGTTCAGGGCGACAAAAAGGGGTTTACGACACAATCTCTCGATGGGAGATGGTGAGGGTGGACAATAAGATTTTTTCCCCTCCCCTTCACCCTGTTAGATAGGGTGAATCCCCTCCCGCCAGTGGAGGGGAAAAAATATTGAAAGAAGGAGGTGATGAGACGTTATCGGATGGTGGAAGGCAAGTGTAACTCTTATAACTTTCTTAACTTTTAACAGGAGGTCAAAAAATGAGAATTAAAATGATCATCTTAGTGTGCTTTATCCTATGTTTCACCGCTTCATGGGTTGTAGGTCAGGAGGTAAAACTTGGAGCCCTTCAGGATACCACAGGCGCCACATCCGATGTGGGCAAGGATGAGGCCCTGGGCGTCCGTGAGGCTACTCAGTATTATAATGACAAAGGAGGAATCAACGGCAAAAAAATAAGGTTGTTCCAGTATGACTATGGCTACCGTGTTCCTGAAGCCATCACAACCTATAAGCGATTCCGGGATTACGACAAGGTTGCCATGGTCCTCGGATGGGGCACCGGTGACACCGAAGCCCTCTCTCCTACGATCAATGCTGATAAAATGCCCTATCTCTCCAGCTCCTTTTCTGGCCATCTGTGCGATCCAAAAAAGACTCCTTACAACTTTGTTTATGGAACGGATTACTCAACCAATGCCCGTGGCGCAATCACTTATTGGTTCGAGGAAGTTTGGAAGAAAGATCCAAAATGGAAGGCCTTAAGAGAAAAGGGTACCAAACCCAAGTTTGTCTGCTTCATGGATACATCCTCCCCTTACGCAACCGCCCCAATCAAAGCCATCAAAGACCAGGCAACCATTCTCGGTTTTGAGATCGGACCTGACCAAAACGTCGGTTTAACTGCTCTGGATACTAAAAGCCAAGTGATTACGGCAAAAGGATTTGGTGCCAACCTGGTGTGGCATGGCAACACCACCATGTCCGTATCAGCGGCCATGAAGGATGCCTATGCCCTGGGCCTCGGAGCAGATCATATTGTCAATAACTGGGGATTCGATGAGAACCTGGCTAAGTTAGGTGGTGCAGCGGCTGAGGGTGCGATGGGCCTTATCGGATGCGCTCTTTTCATTGACGAATACCCAGAGAAAAAAACCGTATTAGAATATTGCAAAAAATTAAATCCTGGCGTTCCGCTTGAAAACCGACTCATCCGGACGGTTCAGGGATGGGTAAAAGTCGGCATGGCTGTTGAAGCGATGAAAAGGGCAGATAAGGCCGGGAAACTGAATGGCCCTGGAATCAAGGAGGCCTTTGAAACCTTTAAAAACTGGCCAGGATTGAAAGGTTGGGGCGGTCAGTTAGTGACGCTAACTCCAACAGACCATCGTTACAGCTCCATTGTCAGGGTTGGAAGAGTGATCAAGGGTAAACCTCAAACCGTGGCCGAATTAGATATGCGAGCTAAGTATCCTGATAAGTGGGCTTCCTGGCTCGGTTGGTAAGGAGGAAAAAATTGAATAATGGAACTATCCTCAAACTTAATAACATTGAGGTCATGTATCATGAAGTCATTCTGGTGTTAAAAGGGGTCTCCATTGATGTTCCTCATGAAGGGATTGTTGCCCTTCTTGGGGCGAATGGAGCTGGGAAATCAACCACCTTGAAATCCATCTCCGGCTTGCTCAAGCATGAGGATGGCGAGGTGACTGATGGAAGCATTGAGTTTATGGGCGAGAAGATACACCATCTCGCTGCCGAGGAGATTGCCAAGAAAGGGATTTTCCAGATTATCGAAGGAAGAAGGGTCTTTGAACACCTCACGGTTGAAGAAAACCTCAGGGTAGGGGCTCACCTCAGGGGAACAGGCTCGGCCACCAAGGAAAGGCTGGAGATGGTCTATCGCTATTTTCCAAGACTGGTGGAAAGGAGAAATGTCCTGGCAGGTTTCATCAGTGGCGGGGAGCAGCAGATGACTGTTATCGGCAGGGCTCTGATGGCCCAACCCAAACTGGTGCTACTTGATGAGCCTTCAATGGGTCTTGCCCCTCTTCTGATTAAAGAAATCTTCGAGATCATCAAAAAATTAAATAAAGAGGAGAAGATCCCGCTCCTGCTGGTTGAGCAGAATGTCAAGTTAGCCCTCACCGTTGCTCCTTATGCTTATGTGCTGGAAAACGGCAGGCTCGTGATGCATGACACTTCGGAGAAATTGAAAGAGAACCCCGATATCAGGGATTTCTATCTGGGCCTCTCGGATATTGGTGAACGGAAGAGTTTCAGGCAGGTGAAGCATTATAAGCGAAGAAAAAGATGGCTCACTTAATACCGTAAGTCGTAAATCGCGAGTCGTGAAGTGTTTGGAAGAAAATTAAACGACAAATTATTTAGACCCCTTGCGACTTACCCCTAACGACTGACGAAATAAAAGGAGGTTTATATGCGAAGATTATTGTTGATCCTCATCATGGTTACATTTGCTTTTTGGGGAATGACAGGTTGCAAACCGGGGCTTCTCCCAACCGAAGATGCGGGGAAACCTAAAGTGACGTTGGAGCGAGTTGAGTTAAGTCGCTTAGGTCCATGGGTAGATCTTCCTGCTCCTGTCATAATGGGATTAGGATTTGTTTTTAATGTTGATAACCCGAGCAGTTATCCCATTAAACTCGAGAACTTTAAGTTTGCCGTCCTTTTTGAGGCACCTGGTACTAATGAATTCATGGTGATAAGTACTGCAACAGCTTATGATCAAATTTATTTTGCACCCAAAACTGTTAGCCAGTATCGTGTCGTTGAATTTATTGACTCTGGCGGGGCCATGAGAGCTTTATTAATCCCTAACAGGCCTGCCCTTCTGAAACTAAAATTGGAAGTCAATACCCTCACAAAAGAATGGTTTACAAAAATTGGCACTGGTGACTTCCCATTTAAGATCAAGGCGGGAGAAGGAATGGCAGTCTTCTCGAGTGAAGGGGTTAAAGGAGATTTCTTCGTCCCCTTTGAAGGAACCTTTCCTAAGAAATAATAGACGGTGCGCTTGGGGGGCCTTGCCGTACCGTGGGAAGGGGTGAGGTCGGGCCCCCGAGCAAACCATAGAATAGATCAATGATCAATTCTCAATGATCATTTGCCGTTTTAGTGAGTTCTTCACCGAATTTGGTCTATCTGCGGATGTCCCCATGATCACTAAGGAAGACCTCAAGACAATGCTTGGGAATCCTGATTTAGTGATCTTTGATGTTCGCCATGGCAGGGAATATTTCTCAAGTGATTCGAAAATTAAAGGGGCTATTAGGCCTCTTGTGCGAGAACATATTTTTGAGGCAATAATAACGTATCCAAAAGAGACAACCTTTGTTATTTATTGCGCTTCACCCAATGAGGAGTTAGTACGCTTTAAAGTTAAACACTTCTTAGAGAATAAATACGAAGGATACACAAAAGTATGGGTCCTCAAGGGAGGTTGGGAAGAATGGCTTAAAGTTGGTTACCCAACAGAAAAGAAATAAGGACTCTAAAAAAAGAGATATCGGCCTGCCCTTGACGTGTAACAAAATTATCATTGAATCAGCCTAACATTGCAGCGTATGGCTGATAGCCACCGCTGATTTTAGTTGTTAACTGATCATTGCTAATTGACCATTGTTCATCTTGGAGGAATTCTCCCATGCCTAAACAAGACCCTATGGACCGGAGTTCAGGTTATCTCAAGAAGAATCTGGAAACCATGCCTCGTAAGAAACGTCTCGATTATCTTAACCAAAAACTACGCGGAATCGTCCAATACGCTTATAAAAATTCTATCGCTTTCAAAAATAAAATAGAATCTGTTGGATTAAAGCCAAAGGACATTCAGACCATTAAAGACCTGGAAAAAATTCCCATCACCAAAAAAGCCGATTTAGTGGAACTCCAGAAGAAGAATCCTCCCTTTGGTGGATTTGAAGGGGTTCCCATTAATGAATTAAAGAGAATTTTTATCTCACCAGGACCTATTTTTGAACCGGGTGAGATGGAATATAATGAATGTGGCTGGGCTCAGGGGATGTATGCGGGCGGATTTCGTCCGGGAGACATTACCATCAATACTTTCAGCTATCATATGGTCCCTTTCGCATTGCATATGGTGGATAACTCACTTCATCGAATTGGGTGTATCTCCATTCCTACGGGTGTTGGCAATACAGAACAACAGATTCATATTCTAAAAAGTTTAAATGCCACGGGTTTCTGTGGGACCCCAAGTTTCCTACTCACCATCGCTGAAAAAGCTGAGGAGATGGGATTCGATTTAAAAAAAGACTTAAATCTCAAGGTGGGTTTTGTAGCGGCAGAGATGCTCCCGGAATCCCTCCGCTCTAAATTGGAAGAAAAATTTGGAATGATCATCCGGCAAACCTATGGCACTGCCGATGTCGGCTGTCTGGGTTATGAATGTATGAAAAAGAACGGAATGCACATCCCGGATGACAAAATCGTGGAGATCGTAGATCCCCAAACGGGAAAACAATTAGGACCTGGAAAAACCGGAGAAATTGTCGCCACCACTTTTAATAGAGTATACCCTTTAATCCGATTTGGAACAGGAGACCTTTCCATCCTAACCGAGACCCCCTGCCCTTGCGGAAGGACCTCCTCCAGATTATTAAGGATTCTTGGAAGGGTGGACCAAGTGACCAAAGTGAGGGGTCTTTTTGTGCACCCCCGACAGGTGGATGAAGTCGCTTCAAGGTATCCGCAAATCGCAAGGTATCAAATCATCGTTACAAGAAAGGATCAAAAGGATGAGATGATTTTTCGGATTGAACTCAAAGAGGAAGTTTCACAACCTGAAAAATTAAAAGAAGAAATTGAAAGTTCCATCCGGGATGTAATGAAATTACGAGGAGAAGTCCTGTTCACTCCTAAGGGAACCATTCCAGAAGGAGCAAAAAAAATCGAAGACCAACGCACCTGGGCATAATTTTACACTCCTTTGCCCTCAGACCAATTCGTAATAAAATCGTGCCGCATGTCATGACCTGCCTGCCGCAGGCAGGCGAGGAGCTTAGCGACGAAGTAATCCTATAAAATCAACCACTTATAAAATACGAGATGGCTTCGCTCCGCTCTGAATACCATGCGGTGAAGGGCTCCACTCGCAATGACCACGTTGGGGATTTTTTACGCAACCATCCGAAAACAATTTAACCAAAAACTTTTGACGGCCTTATGGAAATTATGCTAATATAGGAACAAATTAAAAGGGAGGAGGGAAATTTATGAAAATTCATTACAAAGGATTTATGAGAGAAAAAATCCAAAAAAGTCCAATTACTATAAGCCCAGAGGCATCCTTTTATGAAGCCAGAAACCTCATCCATGAAAAGGGTGTTCGGCATGTCCCCGTGGTCGATAAGAACAATACGTTAGTTGGGATTGTTACAGATCGTGACATACGGGAAGCAGCTCCTTCGGATGCCACTTTACTCAGTGTCCAGGAACTCAATTATCTTTTGGGAAAACTTAAAGTTGCGAGCTTTATGACGCCAAAAAATAAACTCATCACCATCAACCCTGATACAATTATTGAAGAAGCTGTCCAGTTGATGTATGACAATAAAATAGGATGCCTTCCGGTTTTGGAGCAGGACAAACTTTATGGAATTTTCACAGAGTCAGATGCCTTGGACCATCTCGTTGATATCTTTGGCCTCAAACAGAAAGGGACCCGTCTCACCCTTGCCCTGGAAGATAAACCCGGTACAATGCTCGGCATCCTTGAGATCTTTAAAAAACATAATGTAAACATTATCAGCATTGTCACTCCCTCTTTTATGGTGGAAGGGAAAAGGATCGCTGCCATCCGGATTAGAACAGAAGAATACAAGGATCTGGTCGCTGATTTGGAAAAAGCGGGTTTTGATGTATTATCAATAGGCAAATGGCCGTCCATTTAGTGAATGGAGCAATGACGGAATGATGGAATGTTGGGTTGTATCGGATTTTTTTTTAATTTAAAATCGCACTTCCAATATTCTATCATTCCATTTTTTTGTTTTTCATTTTTCAGTTTACGTTAAGTGGAATTATTAAGGATGTGTTATGGAAAGCAAAGGGACGAAATATTATCAAATCGGTGAGTTGGCCAATTTATCGGAATTGAGTCCCAGGACGATCCGTTATTATGAGGAAATTGGCCTCCTCAATTCAATCAAACGGGTCGAAGGGGGAAAAAGAATCTATACGGATAAGGATTCCCAACGTCTAAAATTTATTACAAGGCTTAAGCACCTTGGGCTCACCCTTTCAGAGATGCTCGAGCTGGAAGATATTTATCAAATTCATCGCACAAATAAAAAAGTGTTACCCAGACTTTTAGAATTACTGGACGGTCATGCAGCAAAGATTGATGAGCGGATTAACAGCCTCACAAAATTAAAAGATGATATATTAAATTACCAGGGGAAAATCCGTCAAAAATTAAATCTTGATGAAGAATTTCATAAAGGAGAGGACACGGATGAGAGAAGTGATGATTACCGGCGCCGTCCGGACAGCCATCGGTAATTTCCTCGGTGCATTAACCCCCTTCAGCGCAACGGAATTGGGTGGAAAAGTGATCGAGGAGGCTGTGAAAAGATCGAAGATTCAAAAAAAGGATGTTGATGAAGTGATCATGGGCAATGTCCTCCCCTTCGGACTGGGGCAGAATCCAGCTCGCCAGGCCATGATCAAGGCAGGTCTCCCAATGTCCGGAGGAGCGATCACGGTAAACAAGGTCTGTGGTTCTGGACTGAAGGCGGTGATGTTGGCTGCCCAAGTCATTAATGCCGGAGATGCGGAGGTGATCGTCGCGGGCGGGATGGAGAATATGACCCGAGTCCCTTACTATTTAGAAAATGCAAGGACAGGATATCGGCTCTGGGATGGAAAACTGGTGGACGGCATGGTCCACGACGGTCTCTGGGATGTGGTGAATGATTACCATATGGGGTTCACCGCTGAGATTCAATCAAAAAAATTTAATATCAGCCGCGAGGAACAAGACCAATTTGCACACGAATCAAACCTGAATGCCTTGAAGGCGATTCGGGAAGGAAAATTCAAGCATGAAATTCTTCCCATTTCGATCCCCTCGAAGAAAGGGGAACCCATCATTTTTGACACCGATGAAGGACCCCGTGATACAGATTTAAAGTCCATGGCGAAATTGAAATCTGTCTTTAAAGAGGGCGGAGTGGTCACAGCAGCCAATTCCTCCAAAATCAGTGATGGGGCAGCTGCTCTTGTGCTGATGTCCAAAGAAAAAGCTCAGGCATTGGGAGTCGAGCCTATCGCTAAGGTGGGGGCGCAAGCCGAAGCCGGCGTGGAGTTAGAGGATGTACTGGTTGCTCCGATTCAATCCATTCCAAAAGTTTTGAAAAAGGCAGGGCTTTCCATAAAGGATATTGACCTTTTCGAAATCAACGAGGCATTTTCCGCAACCACGGTGGCTATTTTCAAAACTCTTGGAATCGAAAGGGAGAAGGTCAACGTTCACGGTGGGGCAGTTGCTTTGGGTCATCCGATCGGGGCCAGCGGTGCAAGAGTGCTGATCACTTTGCTTTATGCTATGAAAGAAAAAGGGGCGAAAAGGGGAATGGCTTCTCTCTGTTTAGGAGGGGCGGAAGCAGTCAGTCTGATTGTAGAAAAATATGAATAACCAAATTCCAAGCACCAATAATCAAATAATGACCAAAATCTCAATAACCAAAATCAAAAAATATGGAATCTATTAATCGGTTATTGGGTCATTGGGTCATTGGAAATTATTTGGAATTTGTGATTTGGTGATTGGAACTTACCCCATTGTGGATTGATAAAATTTTCTACATCTATTTTGGACCTAAAAGGAGGCCGATGTGGAAATCAAGACAATCGGTGTGGTGGGAGCGGGGCAGATGGGAAATGGCATTGCTCAGGTAGCGGCTCAATCCGGGCTTCAAGTGGTGATGAGTGATATTGCGGATTCTTTCGTTCAAAAAGGATTAGGCACCATTTCTAAGAATTTAAGCCGAATGGTAGAAAAAGGAAAGATTTCTTCCCAAAATAAAAACGAAATCATGGGAAAGATCAAAGGAACCATTCAATTGAAAGATATGGCAGAAGCTGATTTCGTGGTGGAGGCAGCTACCGAAAATGAACCCCTTAAATTAAACATCTTCAAGGAATTGGATCAGGTTTGCCGAAAAGAAATTATTCTCTCAAGCAATACTTCCTCCATCTCTATCACCAAGATCGCCTCAGCGACCCAAAGACCTTCACAGGTTATCGGAATGCACTTCATGAACCCTGTCCCGGTCATGCAACTGGTCGAGATCATCCGTGGGCTTCAAACCTCCCAAGAGACTTTTAATACCGTAAAAACTCTCACTGAGACGATGGGAAAAACCCCTGTTGAAGCCAATGACTTTCCGGGGTTCATCTCCAATCGAATTTTAATGCCTATGATCAACGAGGCAGTTTATACTCTTTTTGAAGGGGTGGGAACACCGGAGGCTATTGATACGGTCATGAAACTCGGAATGAATCACCCCATGGGCCCCTTGGCACTGGCGGACCTCATCGGTCTGGATACCTGTTTGGCTATCATGGAGGTGCTTTATAGGGGTTTTGGGGATTCTAAATACCGACCCTGCCCTCTCCTCAAAAAATATGTCGATGCAGGCTATCTTGGAAGAAAAACAGGAAGAGGATTTTATCAATACTAAATGGGTCCAAGGGGTCGAGGGGCCAAGGGTTCCAGTGAAGTTTTTATTGAGAAACACTTGAACCCATAAACCCTTAAATCCTTGAACCCTCTGAAAAAATTATGGACTTCAAACTTACTCCAGAACAAGAAATGATCCGAGATATGGTAAGGGATTTTACGGAGAAGAACATCAAACCCGTTGCGGGTTTACTGGATGAGGAAAAGCAATTCCCTTATCAAAATCTCAAGAAAATGGCCGATCTGGGTCTGATGGGAATGAATATCCCCGTGGAATTCGGTGGGTCTGAAGTCGGAGTGGTTGCCTATAGTCTTGCGATCACAGAGATCGCAAAGGGATGCGCCTCCCATGCGGTCACCACGTCCGTGACCAATATGGTCGCTGAGGTGATTTATGAGTTTGGACAAGAGGAGATAAAAAGAAAACATGTCTCCAAGCTTTGCAATGGCCAGTATCCCGCTGGTTCTTTCGCCATTACTGAACCCCATACTGGGTCGGACGCAGGGAATATTCGAACAACAGCCGTTCGCCAAAAGGATGCTTATGTTTTGAATGGAAGTAAAACCTTGATCACCAGTGGAGAAGCATCAGGGGTGACTGTCACCTGGGCCGTCACCGATCGAAATGCCAAGAAGGGGAAAGGGATGAGTGCTTTCGCCATTGAGAAAGGGACGGCTGGCTTCATTATCGGAAAGGCGGAAGATAAGATGGGCCACCGGGCTTCACAGACGAATGAATTAGTCTTCGATAATTGCCCTATTCCGGCCCATTGCCTCTTGGGAAAAGAGGGAGAGGGTTTCAAAATCGCCATGATGGAGCTTGATGGTGGGAGGATTGGTATCGCCTCCCTGGGTCTTGGCGTGGGATTTGCTGCTATTGATTTTGCAATAGAATATGTTAAAGAAAGAGAGGCTTTCGGTAAACCGCTTTCCAGCTTTGAGGCTATTCAATGGATGATCGCCGATTCCTATACAGAATTGGAAGCCGCCCAGCTACTGGTTTTACGAGCTGCTCATCTGAAGGAAAACCACCATCCCTTTACCAAAGAAGCTTCGATGGCAAAGCTCTTTGCCACAGAGACGGCAAGGAATGTTGCGATCCGTGCTGTTCAGATGTTGGGCGGATATGGTTATACGAAAGACTATCCTGTGGAACGGTACCTCAGAGATATTATCGGAACAACCCTCTACGAAGGAACTTCTGAAGTTCAACGGATTGTGATCTCGAGAGAAATACTCAATGACTGAAATAGGAAAAACGGAATGATGGAACATTGGGGTATTGGGTTTTTTTAAAAGCAAATTCTCTTCCGTCATTTCATTATTCCACTATTTTATTATTTCAGGTTCACAGATTTGGAGGATTTGAAAAAGATGGAGTCCTCGGAACAGACCTTCGCAGAAAAATTTGAGCTCTACGGTTGTTATCAATGCGGAAAGTGTACAGGAGGGTGCCCTGTCTCCCTCAAATCCAAGCTGAACATACGTCGGTTAATGATCGAAGGAATTTTAGGAAGACACCTTGAACATATTAATGAAAAATTAGAGCTCTGGGATTGCACCACCTGTAAGACCTGTACCACTCGGTGCCCTCGTGGATTGAAGCCGATGGATCTCGTCATTGGAATGAGGGGAACTCTTGTCGAAGAGGGTCACATCCCTAAGACCATCATCGAAGCCATGGAAAATGCTTATAAGCATGGAAACCCTTGGGGAAGGCCAAAGGGCAAGAGAACGGAGTGGACAAAAAGTCTTCCGGAAGATCTTAAAATTAAAGATTTCTCCCGGGGGGACAGAGCGGAATGGCTTTACTTTGTTGGATGCACAGCCTCCTCTGATCCAAGAATTCAAGAGATTGCAAAGTCACTCGCATTCATCTTAAATCAAGCCGAGATCGACTTTGGGATCCTTGGAAATGAAGAAACGTGTTGTGGTAATGAGATTCGAAGAATGGGAGAAGCGGGTCTTTTTGAAGAGTTGATGGAAACAAACATCCAGCGTTTTGAAACTTATGGGATCGAGCATATCGTTACCGCCTGCCCTCACGGTTTTAATGTATTCAAGAATGAGTACCCGCAAGGAAAGTTCAACGTCCTCCATACGACTCAACTCCTGGCTAAAAAATTAGAAGAAAGAAAATTCTCTTTTTCGAATGAAATCAAAAAGGTCATCACCTATCACGATCCCTGTTTCTTGGGCAAACAGAACAATATATTTGATGAACCTCGAATGCTTCTCACCGCCATTCCCGGCCTCACCTTCAGAGAATTGGACCGCTCTAAGGAAAGAAGCCTCTGTTGCGAAGGTGGAGGCGGAAGGATGTGGGCAGAATCCTCCTCGGAAATGGGTCAACGTCTGGCTGAAATCCGTGTCCAGGACGCAGTCGAGTTGGGCGCAGAGATTTTGGCCACAGCCTGTCCTTTATGCGTTCTGACTTTGGAGGATGCCGTCAAGACCTCCGGAAATGAGGAAAAAATTAAGGTCATGGATGTGATGGAATTATTGGCGGAGGCCATAGAATAAGATGATGCTGAAAGAAGTGAAAGAGGCCCTCAATGCAGAGGTCATTTCAGGTGATCATGATCTGGAAAAAGAGATAAAGTGCGCCTTTGCGGCCGAACTTCTCAGTGATGTCCTCGCACTCTCACAAGAAGGAGCCCTATTAATCACAGGATTCACCCATCCACAAGTTGTTTATGCGGCGGATGCGGCCAATTTGTGTGCTGTCCTCTTTGTGAGAGGGAGATGGCCGAACGAGGCAACCCAACAACTGGCGATCCAGAAAAAGATCCCCCTTCTAAGCACACCCTATATGATGTTTGAAACCTGTGGCCTCTTATTCGAATATGGGTTGAAGACATGTGCCCTAAAAACGGAGAATGGACAGGACAGAAAATAATATACTCATCCAAAAGACTTTTCATATCGAAGGAGGCAATTTCCCGAATGCCGGTTTGATCTCGGATCAAGTCAAAAAGATCTTAAAGGAGGCTGGATTCCCGAATAAAATTATTCGCAGGATATCGATTGCAACCTTTGAAGCCGAGATGAATGTCATCTGTTATGCTCAACGAGGAAACCTTTCGCTCTTCCTTACACCCAACTTCCTGAAAGTAGTGGTCGAAGACGAAGGCCATGGTATTCCGGATATTAATCTGGCAATGAGTGATGGCTATTCAACTGCCGATGAAAAGATCCGCGAATTGGGTTTTGGTGCGGGAATGGGTCTCCCGAATATCAGGAGAAATACGGATGAGATGGTTTTGACCTCTAAGTTTAGGCAAGGAACTCATCTTGAGTTCATCATCTATTTGGATAGACAAGAAAATATGCTACCATTCGAATAAGAAAGAAAAGAGGAATTCCTTTCGTGACGGTCTTCGATATTTTCAAATCCTTTGAACTAAATGTGCGCGCAGGAAAGGATCGACTTCATGAAGAGGTCACAGGAGGGTATGCAAGCGATCTCCTCAGCGATGTCATTGCTCACAGCCGCAAAGGAAATATCTGGATCACCATTCAAACCCACCCGAATATTGTGGCCGTGGCCACGATGAAAGAGTTGGCAGGAATTATTTTAACAGGGGGGAGAGAACCTGATGCAGATACCATTAAAAAGGCTGAGGAGGAAGGGATGCCCATTCTGATCTCTCCTCTCTTGACGTTCGAACTGGTGGGCAAACTTTACAAGATAGGGATTTCAGGAATGAGTCCATGCTGAGGACGTTTCGGGCGGATCTCCACATCCATTCTTGTCTTTCGCCTTGTGGAGATGAAGAGATGAAGCCCTTTGCTATTGTGACCCAAGCTCTGGCGATGGGGTTAGATATGATTGCCATCTGCGACCATAATTCGGCCGAGAACATCGCTGTTTTCATTAGTGCCGGCCACAAGAGGGGCCTTGCTGTGATCCCCGGGATGGAAGTTACTTCAAAGGAGGAAATCCATCTCCTCACCCTCTTCGAGAGGCAGGAGGATTGTCTGGCCCTCCAAGATTTGATCTACCAAAACCTACCAGGGGAAAATTTGGAGGGGGTGTTCGGGCGCCAGACGGTGGTCAATGAAAGAGGTGAAACGATAGGAATCAACCCGAAAATGTTGATCGGGGCAACCCTTCTTTCCCTTGAACAGATCGTTTCGGTGGTGGGTTCGCTTCAAGGAATCACCATTGCTTCTCATATTGATCGTCAGGCATTTAGCCTCCTCGGACAGTTGGGCTTGATTCCAGAGGGGATCTCCCTGGATGGACTGGAGGTCTCCATACGAACCTCTAAAGGAGAAGCTCAAAAACGATTTCATGACTATCAACGCTTTTCTTTCGTCCGGTTTTCGGATGCCCATCGTCTCGAAGACATCGGGAAAAATATCACCCATTTCCTTCTGGAGAAGACCTCCTCAGATGAAGTCAAAATGGCTCTTCATCATCAAGAAGGGCGGAGGGTGGTAGAACAGTGAAATTTTATTGAGAGGCGAGGTTGGAAGATCTCTCCCTCCATATATTGGACATCGTCGAGAATGCGATTTCGGCCAAAGCGAGAAGGATTGATATCTTGGTGATGGAGGAACCCAAAGAGGACCGGTTCATGATCGAAATTAAAGATGATGGGATCGGTATGGATGAAGAGGTCAGCCGAAAAGCAATCGATCCTTTCTTCACCACCCGTACCTCGAGGAAAGTCGGCTTAGGCCTTTCCCTGATGGCTCAAGCCACTCAGGAAGCGGGAGGAACGCTTCAAATTGAATCGAAATTGGGAGAAGGGACGAAAGTGATCGCCACCTTCCAATATCACCATATTGACCGGAAACCATTGGGAAGTATGATGGAAACCATGACCACCCTTCTCTTAGGACATTCCGAATTGGATATCTCCTATACTCATCGGAAGGGAAAAAAGTCATATGTGTTGAAAAGCCGGATGCTGAAAGAACGTTTTAAAAACCAATCTCTCATTGAACCAGAAGTGATTCAATGGTTGAGAAAACATCTCAAAGAAGGATTGTTTCGAATCGGAGTTCAAGGATGAGGTGGGCGGAAGAGATATCCCGAGAAGGATGGGGAAAGATCGATCAGGTGATCGACAAATATAGAGAGAGGCATGGCTCACTCATCCCCGTATTAAAAGAGGTTCAGGATATCCATGGGTACCTTCCCAAGAAAGTTCAACATCGCATTGCACAGGGACTTCATCTTCCCTCCTCTCAAGTCTACGGGGTTGTCTCCTTTTACACATTCTTCACCACCATCCCAAGGGGAAAATACATCATCCGAGTATGCTTGGGGACGGCCTGTTATGTGAAAGGATCGAAACAGATATTGGACAATCTCCAGAGGGAACTCAAGGTGGATGTCGGGGGAATCACTCTGGATCGGAAATTTTCTCTGGAGGGTGTACGATGCCTGGGGGCTTGCGGCTTGGCGCCAGTCTTGGTCGTCGGCCATGATACGTATGGCATGGTCACTCCGGGAAAGGCGATTGAGATCGTGAGAACTTACCCGTAGGAGATTGAGGACATGGCCAAACTAACCATCGAAGACTTAAAACGGATCAAAGAAGAGGTTCGGTCCGCTACCATTTTGAGGGAGGGAGGCTTCCGAGCCAAGATCAATATTCACATGGGCACATGTGGAATCGCTGCTGGAGCGAGAAAGCTGATGTCGGTTGTCTTAAAAGAAATTGAGGAGAAAAAAATCAACGATGTGATGGTAACGACCTCTGGATGTGCAGGGCTCTGCAGTCGGGAACCCATGGCCACAGTGGAAATCCTCGGGAACCCCCCTGTTAAATACTGTGATCTCAACGAAGAAAGAATGAAGGAGATATTCGTTCAACATGTCTTGAATGGAGAGATTGTCGAGGCTTATGCCTTGGCCAGGGGAAGCGAGACGACTTATTAATTTAATCAATAAGTAAAAAGATGAAAACCTACCGAACCCATCTCATGGTGTGCGCAGGAACAGGATGTGTCTCCTGTGGCTCTTTGAATCTGAAGGACCGCCTTGAGTCAGAGTTGAAGGATCGGGGTCTCTCAGACGAGGTGAAGGTCGTCATCACAGGATGTAATGGCTTCTGTGCCGAAGGCCCGATTATGGTGGTCTATCCTGAAGGCATTTTCTATAAGAAACTCTCTCCGGAAGACATTCCGTTTCTCGTGGAAGAACATTTCCTGAAGGGGCGGCCTGTCGAAAAGTTTTTATATACTGGCCCCGCAATAAAAGAAAAGGTTCCCCTATTGAAGGATATCCCTTTCTTCCAATATCAAGTACTCAGGGCCCTCAGGAATCGAGGGTTAATCGATGCAGAAAATATTGATGAATATATCGCCAGAGATGGGTATGCCGCTCTCTCGAAGGTCCTTTTTTCAATGAAACCCGAAGAGGTAATTCAGGAGGTAAAGATTTCCGGTCTGAGAGGCCGAGGAGGAGCTGGATTTCCAACCGGATTAAAATGGGAAGAAGGACGACGTTACGATTCTATTCCAAAATATATCATCTGTAACGGAGATGAAGGAGACCCTGGTGCTTTTATGGATCGTTCCGTCCTGGAAGCGGATCCTCACTCTGTTTTGGAAGGAATGGCCATTGGTGGCTATGCCCTGGATGCTCATCAAGGACACATCTACGTCAGAGCTGAATATCCTCTCGCCATCCATCGACTCAACCTTGCCATTGAGCAGGCGCGAAACTATGGGCTCTTAGGGAAAGATATCCTCGGCTCCGGCTTCGATTTTGATGTCAGTATCTATCCCGGCGCCGGCGCTTTTGTATGTGGAGAATCGACCGCCCTCATGTACTCCCTTGAAGGGAAAAGGGGGATGCCGAGGATCAAACCTCCCCGTTCCACCGAGGCCGGCTTATGGGGGCAACCAACTGTTCTTAATAATGTCGAAACCCTTGCTAATGTTCCAGCCATTCTTTTAAATGGCGGAGAATGGTTCGCTTCCTTAGGAACAGGAGGATCTAAAGGGACGAAGGTCTTTGCCCTAACCGGAACGGTCAGCAACGTGGGCCTCATTGAAGTCCCCATGGGAACGACACTCCGAACAATCGTTTATGATATTGGCGGGGGCATCCCTGAAAAAAGAGGGTTTAAAGCGGTCCAGATCGGTGGGCCTTCCGGAGCCTGTCTGCCGGTCTCCCTTTTAGATATCGAAGTCGACTTCGATTCCCTCGACGAGGCGGGAGCCATGATGGGTTCCGGTGGTCTGGTCGTTATGAACGATTCCACCTGTATGGTCGATACCGCCCGCTTCTTCACCGATTTTTCTGTTGATGAATCCTGTGGTAAATGCGTTCCCTGTCGAGTGGGGATGAAGGTGATGCTCAATATCCTGAATCGAATTGTAGAGGGTAAAGGAGAGATGGAGGATATTGGTAGACTGGAACGACTGGGTCAGCACATTAAAAAGACTTCCCACTGTGGCTTGGGAAAAACAGCCCCCAATCCTGTTCTCTCCACGATTCGCTACTTTCGAAATGAATATGAGACACACATTCTTGACAAGCAATGCCCTGCTCTGGTCTGTGTGGATCTGATTCAATTTCGAGTTGATTCGGAAAAGTGTAAAATGTGTGGCCTCTGTAAGAAGGCATGCCCGATGGAGGCCATCTCTTGGGAGAAAAAAACACCGGCCATCATTAACTTGGAAAAATGCATCCGGTGCCGGTCGTGTATCCAGGCATGCAAGTTCGGAGCAATTGAATAAAAGGAAGGATGGAAGAATGGAACAATGGAATGATGGGTGGAACCTTTTGGAATAGTGGAAAGTTGGAACTATGGAATAATGGGAAAAACATCTATTTTTAATCAAAACTCAATATTCCAATATTCCAGTGTCCCATTCTTCCGATAATTTCTCCACCATTCCACTATTCCAATATTCCAGTTTCGGCGGACTATGGCAAACAGGATCATTAAACTGAAGATCGATGAAATCGAAGTAACCGTCGAGAAAGGAAGAACCATCCTCGAGGCCGCTCAACGGGCTGGGATTCGAATCCCGACCCTCTGTCATGATCGAAGGCTCATTCCCTTCGGGGCTTGCCGGCTTTGCTTGGTCCAACAGAAAGGAAAATCAGAGCTTCTGCCTTCCTGTTTTACCCCTGCCAAGGAAGGTATGGAAATCATCACCCATTCACCAGACATTTTAGAATCGAGAAAACTCCAACTTCAATTCATTTTGCTCAACCATCCGATGGTCTGTCCGAGGTGCGAAAAGGAAGGCGAATGCGAACTTCAAAGGTTGGTTTATGAATATGGAGTTGAAGAAGTGCTCTATCCCTGGGAACGCATCTCGTCGCCTCCGGACGATCGTTCCCTTCTTCTCCATAGGGATTCGGATAAATGTATTCTCTGCGGTCGGTGTGTTCGAATCTGCGATGAAATTCAGGGAGTGGGAGAGCTTTCTTTCTCAAAAAGAGGAATCAAAACGGTGATCGACACCGACTTTCACAGGCCCCTTCAATGCGAATTTTGTGGTCAATGCATGGATACCTGCCCAGTGGGTGCGATTACGAGCGATCGTTTTGACTACACGATTAAAGCGTGGGAATTAAAAGAGACCATAACCCCCTGCCCTTACTGCGGATGCGGATGTTCCCTGACAATAAGCTCTAAAGAAGGAGAGATCAAGAGAGTCTTTTCCGATTCTGAGAAGGGACCGAGTGATGGCAATTTATGTGTGAAGGGTCGTTTCGGGTTGGACTTTATTGATCACCCGGAGAGAATCAAGGCGCCGCTTTTGAGGATCAATGGAACCTTCAAAGAAGCATCCTGGGATGAAGCCCTCCGATTTGTGGCGCAGAAGCTCGAAACTATCAAAGATCAAGATGGCCCGGACGCCATTGCCGGCATTGTTTCAAGCCGATTAACCAATGAGGAATACTTTCTTTTACAAAAATTATTCCAGAATGTTATCGGAACGGGTCAAATCGTCAATAGTGGTGAAAGGTCTACCCGCGGACTGACCAAAGGATTGGCAAAGACATTGGGTATGGCAGCTTCTACCAATTCGATCCGGGAGATCCGAAAGACGGATTGCATCTTGGTCATCGGTGTGGATCCAACCCAGACACATCCAATCATCAAGAATGAGATTCATCTCGCCCTTCGACGAAACAGGTCCCAATTAATTGTATTGGGAAGTTATGATATCAGCCTCACCCACGCCACCCATATTTCTCCGCTTCTCCCGTCTTCCATTGTCCTTCTTGACCGGCCAGGAATGGAAGTTCCCCTGATCAATGCCATGATTCAAACCATATTCAAAGAAGGGCTCGAGGATAAAACATTTATTGAGGAGAGAACGGAAGGAAAAACAGAACTTAGAGAGAAAATCCTCGCTTTCCAACCTGAATCTTCCGGAATGACGGAGGTAAATCAAAAAGAAGTTCAAAAAGCGGCCACCACCTATGCGCAGGCTAAGAGAGCGATGATTCTGATCGGAACCGGCCTCTGGTCGCACCTTGACCAAAAAGAGATTGCCCTCGCTTCTTCCAACCTTGCTCTGGTTACGGGTCACATGGGAAAGGAATCCTGTGGGATCCTTATCCTCCTTGAAAAATGTAATTCCCAAGGGGCCGTGGATATGGGGCTGGTTTCCGAAGGTGAAAAAGACGGGAAAAACAGTCTCTTCACAAAGGCTCTTGAAGAAAAATTAAAGGCACTCTATCTCATCGGAGAAAATCCTCTTGTCTCTTCTCCTGCCCTGGGGAGACAAGCTTTGCAAAAAGTCCCGTTGCTCATTGTTCAAGACCTCTTCATGACTGAAACAGCCAAGATGGCTCAGGTTGTCCTCCCCGCATGTTCTTTTGAGGAAAAGGGAGGAACGTTCACGAATCTGGAGCGGAGAATTCAAAAATTGAATCCTGTGCGCCCACCCCTCCATCAGTCAAAATCGGATTTTGATATTTTCCTTTCTCTGCTCCGCCTTCTTGAATTTCCGGTCCCGGGAGAAACTCCAGAGGCCGCCTTTGAAGAGATCGGCCGTGCTCTTCCCAATTACCGAGGCATCGAAGATGGGGGGCAATGGCCAAACGCTTCCCCTTACCTTTACGCTAATGGCTTCCCAATGGGAAAAGCAAAACTGATAACCGTTAATGGAGGATCAACTCATCAAAAACCAGAAGGCTATCCTTTCCATCTGATTCAAAAACCTTCCCTTTTTCAATCCGGTCTTCTCAGTTCAAAAAGTGATGCCTTGAATAAAGTCTCAGAAAAATCTGACCTGGAAATGAATCCAGAAGATGGAAAACGTTTGAAGATTGATGATGATGGAGTGGTACAGGTATCCACACAGGATGGTCGATCTTTGAAAATGAAAGTGAAATATTCTTCGAGACCAGTGTCAGGGGTGCTCATGGCCCCCTACCCTTGCTCTCTCATTGGGGAAAATGGTATTGAGACAGTGAACGTTGAAAGGTTAAAAACAATTTGATCATCTCTCTCTCCTTGATCAAAAGGGGGTTACCTGACTGCCGGTAGGCAGGAAGGGAATTTAAGGAAAGGAGGAAATTGAATGAACATTGTCGTTTGTATTAAAAGGGTTCCGGAAACAGCCGATGCGGATGTTTCCATCGGAAAGTCAGGAAAAGATATTGATAGAAGCGGGCTCGCCTTCGACCTAAACGAGTGGGATAGCTATGCGATTGAAGAGGCCATCCTGCTCAAGGAGAAATTGGGCGGAACCGTCACCGTACTTTCCATCGGAGGAGAAGATTCGAATGAATCCCTGAGAAAATGTTTGGCAATGGGCGCCGATGATGCCATCCGGTTGACCGACCCTGCTTTCGATGGATCAGATGGTTTTGTCACGGCAAAGATTTTGTCAGAGGCGATTCGAAAAATCCCCTATGATCTCATTCTCACCGGTACTCAAGCTGAAGATGATGGATACGGGCAAGTGGGGGTCGTCCTGGCCGAACTTCTTGGAATCCCTCATGCCGCTTTAGTCAACCGTCTTGAAGTTCAGGACAAGAAAGGAAAGATCCATCGAGAATTAGAAGGAGGCTTAGAGGAAGTATTTGAAATTGACCTTCCCGCTCTCCTCACCATTCAAACCGGAATCAATGAACCCCGTTATGTCTCCATCATGGGAATCCGAAAGGTAGCTAAAAAAGAAATTAAAGCTTTCGGGACTTCGGACCTCAACCTCAAAGCCGAGGAAGTCGGCCTCTCCGGTTCAGATATCCAGTTAGAGAAGATCTTCCTCCCTCCCGTCGGCGAAGGAGCGGAGATGCTGGAGGGAAAACCTGAAGAGATCGCATCGAAAGTATTCGATATTTTGAAAGATAAAGGAGGGCTCGCCTGATGAAAGAGATCATCGTCCTGGCAGAACATCGACGTGGAGAATTGAGGGATGTGACATGGGAGATGCTTTCCAGAGGTAGACAACTGGCAGAGAGCATGGGTGCGGAGATTGGAGTCGCTCTCCTGGGTAAGGGAGTGGGCCAATTAGCCGAGGCCCTCAAACCCAGAGCCCATAGAATTCTTCTCATCGAAGATGACCGTCTCGAAAATTATAATTCGGAAACTTATGAGAAAGTTCTGACCCAGCTGATCACTGAGAGGAAACCATTGCTCACTCTGATCGGACATACAGCTATGGGCATGGACTTTGCTCCTGGACTGGCGGCTCATTTAAAGATGCCCCTGGCTACGGATTGCATTGGAATAGAAGCAGCTGGAGAGGCCTTTTCCCTGACCCGCCAACTCTATGGAGGAAAAGTCAATGCGACGGTCTCCTTTCTGAAAAAAGGACCTTACATGGTGACCGTCCGTTCCGGGGCCTTTCCTGCCACAGAAAAAGAGGCTCTTTCGGGTGAATGCGTGAAACTCCCTTCACCCTTGACTGATGAAGGTCTGGCCAAACGTTTTCTCCAGTATGTGGAGGCCGCCGTAGGAGAAGTTGATATTACACAGGCTGATATCTTGGTTTCTATAGGAAGGGGAATTAAAGAAGCCGACAATATTCCGATGGTCAAGGAATTTGCTGATACCATAGGAGGAACCCTCTCTTGCTCCAGACCCGTAGTGGATAAGAAATGGTTACCGAAAGACCGCCAAGTAGGAACCTCTGGGAAAACAGTGAAACCAAAGGTCTACATTGCCATCGGCATCAGCGGCGCTTTCCAGCATATTGCAGGGATGAAAGGTGCGGGCACAGTGATTGCTATTAATAAAGACCCAAAAGCTCCTATCTTCAGCGCCGCTCAATATGGGATTGTGGCCGATTTATTTAAAATTGTCCCCGTCCTGAAGGATAAAGTGAAAGAACTCAAAAAGAGTTAGGAGTTCGGAGATAAGAGTTCGGAATCAAACCCTAACTCTTTCTAACCGGCAGAATTTGCACCGAACTTCCGAACTCATCACTCCGAACTGAGATGAGGTAAACTATGGATTTCGAATTGACGGCGGAACAAAAGGATATTCAAAAGGCGGCCAGGGAATTCATCCAGGGAGAATATGATAAAGAAAAGATTCTGGAATGGGAGCAGGCCCATACCTTTCCTAAAGAGATCTGGAAAAAAGCGGCCAGGTTGGGGTTTATCGGAATTCACTATCCCGAGGAATACGGAGGGCAGGGTTATGGTGTTTTTGAAAACATCCTCATCGTTGAGGAATTCTGTCGGAAAGACTCTGGAGTTGGCGTAGCGCTGAGTCTGGCGGATTTTTCCTCCGAGGTCGTCCTTCGTTTCGGTACTCCAGAGCAAAAGAAGAAGTATCTGATCCCTGTCGCCAGGGGAGAATTCATTTCTGGAGGCGCCTATACAGAACCTGATCACGGAAGTGATATTACGACCATGTCAACCACGGCATTAAAGCAAGGAGATTCCTTTCTGATCAATGGAACCAAGACATTTATCACAAATGGTAGCCTTGCAGACTTCTTCGTCGTTCTTTGTCAAACCGACCTCAATGCAAAACCCCCATATCGAGGCCAATGTACGATTATTGTTGAAAAGGGGTCTAAAGGTTTAGACGCATCAGAGATCGTCCCTAAGATGGGCATTCGAATGACCTCGACCGCTGAACTTTCTTTTAGCGAAGTCAGAGTACCTCTGACTCATCTTCTCGGCGAAGAAGGTAAAGGGTTTTATCAGGTCCTCGAATTTTTCGATGAAAGCCGAATCGAGATCGCTGCCCAAGCCCTTGGAATCTCCCAAGGTGCTTTTGATCGGGCCTTGGACTATGCCAAACAGAGAGAGCAGTTTGGAAAAAAACTGGTCGATTTTCAGATCACCCAACACAAATTAGCGGATATGGCCACGAAGATCGAGACAGCAAGACTCTTAACCTATAAAGCAGCGTGGAACTATGACCAGAAAAGAATTGATCCGAAACTTACCTCCATGGCCAAGATGTTTGCTGGGAGGACAGCCGTGGAAGTGGCTGACGAAGCCATCCAGATCTTAGGTGGTTATGGGTATATCACCGAATATGAGGTGGAGCGTTTCTATCGGGACGCCAAGATCACAGAAATCTACGAAGGCACTAAGGAGATTCAAAAGAATACCATTGCTTCGGCATTGATTGGGAAACTGAAATGAACCAGGGAATAATGGAATACTGGAAGAATGGAAGAGTGGGTTTAACCCATTATTCCAACATTCCATCATTCCAAAAAGGTAGTGTTTTGTGAGCATGAGCAACGAAGAATCCGAAGAGATGATCCCTGAAGCATTAGTGATTGGTGCCGGAATTGCCGGAATGCAGGCTGCCCTGGACATCGCTGAGAAGGGTTTCAAAGTCCATCTGGTGGAGAAAGATCCATCGATTGGCGGCCATATGGCTCAGTTGGACAAAACCTTCCCGACGCTCGACTGCTCGGCTTGTATCATTACACCCAAGATGGTCGATACAGCCAACCATCCAAACATCAATCTCCTCACCTACTCTGAGGTGATTCATATTGAAGGCAAAGCCGGACATTTCAAGGTAATCCTCAAAAAGAAACCCCGTTATGTGGATCTAACCAAATGCACGGCCTGTGCAGATTGTGTGGAACAATGTCCTGTCATACTACCCAATGAATTCGATATGGGACTCGGAAAGAGAAAAGCCATCTACATTCCCTTCCCTCAGGCTGTGCCTCTCAAATATACGATCGACCGGAAAGGAATCCCTCCTTGTACAGCGACCTGCCCTCTCCACTGTAATGCTCAGGGTTATGTAGCGCTCATCTCCCAGGGTAAGTTTAAAGAAGCCCTTGCCCTGGTGAGAGAGAAACTTCCTTTTCCGGGAATTCTCGCCTACGCCTGTTCTCATCCCTGCGAGAGAGAGTGTAAGCGAATCGAAGAAGATCATCCCATCTCCATCTGCCATCTCAAAAGATTTCTCGTCGATCATGTCGAAGAATCTAAGTTTGAATTTACGCTTCCCCGGGAGAAAAACCAAAAGGTTGCCATTATCGGTGGAGGTCCATCCGGATTAGTGGCTGCCCACGATCTAAGAAGATTGGGTTATCAAATAACACTTTTCGAATCCCGAAATGAATTGGGCGGTCTCCTCACCCATGGCTTCCCAACCTACCGGTTACCAAAACAGATTGTCGAAAAAGATCTTTTGGTTATCCACAAAATGGGCATCGAAGTTCGTCTCAATACTAGCGTGGGAAGAGATATCTCTCCAGAAACCTTTCTTGAATCTTTTGATGCCATCTTTATCGGTGTCGGTACGGCGGGTGTCGATTCAATGACTCGCATCTTTAAAGGACTGAAAAGAACTCGAAAGGGATTGATTTGCGCCAACCCCATTTCCCTTGAGACCGACCTGAAAGGGGTTTTTGCAGGAGGAGACTCTGTCATGGGTCCCGGAACCATCATCGAATCAATGGCTCAGGGGCGAAAAGCAGCCATCTCGATTGATCGATATCTCCGCAATGAAAATCTGACGGAAGGAAGAGAATCAGAGGGAAAGCAGACTTCGCCTTCCCAAAGTGTTCTTCCCGATTCGATAAGGAAAGAAAGGGAGACCCTCCCCGATATGGTCAAACCTCTCGGCTCAGGTCTCACATCAGAAGAGGCGATCGAAGAGGCCAAGCGCTGTCTCAACTGTGGAGGTTGTTCGGATTGTGGAGAATGCGCCAGATATTGCCAACCCAAAGCCGTTGTTTATGGAATGAAGGAGGATATCATCGAACTTTATGTGGGAGCAATTGTTCTCTCAACCGGATTTGATCCATTCGACCCGAAGAAAAAACCTGAATTTGGATACGGGGTCTATCCGAACGTCCTCCATGGTCTCGAAGTGGAGAGGCTCTGCTCTGCCTCGGGTCCCACCAAAGGGGAAATTCTCATCCAAGGGATGAAACCCAAGGAGGTGGTCTTTATCCACTGCGTGGGGTCGAGGGATAAATCAGTAGATAATGAATATTGCTCAAGGGTCTGCTGTATGTTTACAGCGAAACAGGCACATCTTCTCCGAGATAAAATTCCGGACGCTCGCATCACTGTCCTCTATATGGATGTGAGGGCCTTTGGGAAAGGATTTGAGGAATTTTACGAGAGGGTTCAAAAGGAGGAAATTATTTACCGGAGAGGAAATCCATCCGAGGTTTTTCGTAAAAATGGAAAATTGGTGGTCAGGGGCGAGGATACCCTTTTAGGGGAACCTTTTGAGATGGAAGCAGACCTGGTCGTCTTGGCATCAGGGCTGGTCCCCCGAAAAGAAGACGATATTCTTAAAAACATGCTCGGGCTGGAGAACTCTTCCGACAAATTTTATGCGGAGGCGCCGGGTCTCGATCCCATCATGACAAAGGTGAAGGGAATCTTTCTTGCCGGATGTTGCCAGGGACCCAAGGATATCCCAGATACAGTCGCCCAGGCAAGCGGTGCCGCTTCTTTAGCCTGTACCCTCCTCGCTAAAGGAAAGAAATGAAAGCTGGAATGATGGAATGATGGAACGATGGAAGAATGGGTAGCAAAAGAAAAGGAAGAATTGTCTTTGGCTCTTTGTTAACCTCCCTTATCCCACTATTCCATTATTCCATTTGGGTTTGCTTTATGAAGATCGGCGTTTATATCTGTCATTGTGGAATTAATATTGGAGCCACCGTTGATATCGAGAAGGTGACGGCCTTCGCGCAAACACTTCCCCATGTCGCCATTGCCCGAAATTATCAGTACATGTGCTCCGACCCAGGTCAGGATCTGATTAAAAATGATATCAAAAATTCAGGGGTCGATCGGGTGGTGGTGGCTGCCTGCTCTCCGAGAATGCATGAAAACACATACCGGAAGGCTGTTCGATCCACAGGCCTGAATCCCTACTTTTTTGAAATGTCCAACATCCGCGAACAGTGTTCCTGGGTTCATGCCAACAAAGAGGAAGGGACGAAAAAGGCGATGGAATTAATCGCCTCTGCCGTGGCAAAGGTATCTCTCCATGAACCTTTGGAAGAGAATGAAGTCAGTGTCACCCCATCCGTCTTGGTGATCGGAGGGGGTATCGCAGGAATTCAGGCCAGCCTCGACATTGCCCGTTCAGGCTTTGAGGTCTATTTGGTGGAGAAATCTCCTACCATCGGCGGCCATCTTGCACAGCTCGATCGAACCTTTCCCAATTTGGAGGAAAACTCCTCTATCCTTTTACCCAAAATGGAGGCGGTTGCAAATCATCCTCTGATTCACCTCCTTACCAATAGTGAAGTGAAAGAGGTAGAAGGATTTGTGGGCAATTTTAAAGTTAAGATAAAATATGATCCACGATATATCGATCCAGAAAAATGTAACCGTTGTAAAAAGTGCGAGGGGGTGTGCCCGGTCAAAGTTCCGAGCGAGTTCAATATGGAGCTGGGGGAGAGGACAGCCATCTATCTTCCCTCCCCCGATGCGATTCCTCCCAGCTATATCATTGATTCAAAAAATTGCCTCTTTCTACAGAAAGAGGAATGTGGGAAATGCAAAGAGATTTGTCCCGAAGGAGCGGTTCAGTTTGAAGAGGTGGGGATTGAATTTCAGGTCGATATCGGGACGATCGTGATCGCTACGGGCTATGATGTTTTTGATCCAAAACTTAAACCCGAATTTGGATATGGCCGATACAAAAATGTACTGACAGCTCTTGAATTTGAACGGTTGCTCTCTGCAAACGGCCCCACCCAGGGGAAAATTCTCATCGATGGAAAAGAGCCGAAAAAAATCGTCTTCATCCAATGTGTAGGGTCGCGTGATAAAACCGTGGGCAACGAATATTGCTCGAGGGTCTGTTGCATGTTTACAGCGAAACAGGCATATCTCATTAAGGACCGACTCCCGGATGCCCGGGTGAGCATCTGTTATATCGATATCAGGGCCTTTGGGAAAGGTTGTGAGCAATTCTATGAACAGGTACAAAAAAAAGGGATCTTTTACCGGAAGGGGATCCCCTCAGAGATTTATCAAAAGTCCGGGAGATTGATCGTCAAAGCAGAGGATGAACTCCTGGGAGAACCTTATGAAGAGGAAGCAGATCTGATTGTTTTGGCAACAGGTCTCACACAGAAAAAAGATGCAGACCATATTAGAAACCTTCTCAAACTCTCCCAAGGACCGGATCGATTTTATTTGGAGGCTCATCCAAAGCTGAGGCCCCTCGATACAGCGACCGATGGGATTTTTCTGGCTGGCACCTGTCAAGGGCCAAAAGATATCTCTGATACCATCTCCCAAGCCCATGGGACAGCTTCCAGGGCCACCACCCCCCTCTTCGCAGGCAGAGTAAGGATTGAGCCGATTACGGCTGTGGTGGACCGTTTCATATGTGCAGGGTGCGGTCTTTGTGAGCAAGTCTGTGAATTTCGAGCGCTGAAGATGGACCCTTATCGTAAAGTGATGACGGTGAATGAGGCCCTATGTAAGGGGTGCGGAGCCTGTAATGCTACCTGTCCTTCAAGTGCCATCAGTCTCAGGCACTTCAAGACGGAACAGATCATCGCCCAGATTAAAGAAGTTTGTTAGTTTGGAGTTCGGTAGGGAACGGTTTGAAACCGTTCCTTACATCGTTCATCTTTCCTATGAAAAAAGGTCTTGTCCAGGTCTATACGGGAAACGGGAAGGGTAAGACTACGGCAGCATTAGGACTTGCCCTCAGGGCAGTCGGCCATGGCCTGAAGGTATTGATGATTCAATTTATGAAAGGGAATGCCCAATACGGGGAACTGGAGTCTGCCAAGAAACTCGCTCCATATCTAATCATAAAACGGGTTGGTCGAGAAACATTTGTCTCAAAATCTCATCCAGATCCAAAGGACTTGCAGTCTGCTCAAGAGGGATTTGGGATGGCGAAAAAAGCAATCCGGAACAAAGAATATAATATCGTGATCCTTGATGAGATCAACCTGGCTGTCGATTATGGCCTCATTCCCATCACTGAAATTCTACATCTGATCGATTCCAAACCGGAAGAAATAGAACTCATTCTTACGGGTCGAAATGTGAAGCGCGAAATTCTGGAGAAAGCCGATTTGGTAACAGAAATGGTAGATAGAAAACACTACTACGATAAAGGGGTGCCCGCCCGGGAAGGCATTGAAATCTAAAACCCAATACACATTGCAAATTTAGCAATGAAAAGTTAGTGATGGAAATAATCTTCTTCACATGCTAATTTTGTAATGATAATTTTTCATTGTTCATTAATCATTTCAGGGGGGGGATGGTGTATGTTCAAAGAAGACATACTAAAGAAAGTGGAGGAGGAGAAGAAAAAATGGATAGAGGATTTGTCAAAAATCCTCTGCGAAACCCCTGAACGTCTCTCACGGTTTACCACGGTCTCCGATCTTGAGATCAAAGATCTTTACACTCCGGAAGATACTAAAGATATCGACTATTCACGAGATATTGGTTTCCCGGGCGTCTATCCGTTCACCCGAGGCGTCCAGCCCTCCATGTACCGTGGAAGGCTCTGGACCATGAGAATGTTCTCCGGGTTGGGAGGCCCGGAGGAAACAAACAAGCGTTTCCATTATCTTTTAGCTCATGGTGAAACGGGTCTATCCATTGCCTTCCACTATCCTACGCTCATGGGCTATGACAGCGATTCTCCAATGTCGAGAGGTGAAATTGGGAAATGTGGCGTCGCCATTGATACATTGAAAGACATGGAAATTCTTTTTGAAGGAATCCCTCTGGATAAAGTCACCACCTCCATGACCATTAATCCACCTGCATCGATTTTGCTGGCCATGTACATTGTGGTGGCGGAGAAACAGGGGGTCAGTAAAAAGGAAATAGGTGGGACAATCCAAAATGATATGCTTAAGGAATTCATCGCCCAGAAAACCTTCATGCTCCCGCCAAAACCATCGCTTAGAATTATTGTCGATACCATTGAATATTGCACGAAGGAAGTTCCCCGCTGGAATACGATCAGCATCAGCGGCTACCACATCCGTGAAGCCGGAGCGACAGCAGTTCAAGAGCTCGCCTTCACTTTAGCGGATGGGATTGCTTACGTTGAGGCTGCGATGGAGAGAGGCCTGAATATAGATGATTTTGCTCCGAGGCTATCCTTCTTCTTCGATTCCCATATCGATTTCTTCGAGGAAATTGCCAAATTCAGATCCGCCCGGAGGATATGGTCGAAGATCATGCGTGAACGCTTCATGGCTAAAAATCCACGTTCCTGGATGCTCCGCTTCCACACTCAAACAGCCGGTTGTTCCTTGACAGCACAACAACCTTATAATAATGTCGTACGCACTGCTTATGAAGCATTGGCGGCTGTATTGGGGGGAACCAATTCCCTTCATACGAATTCCCTGGATGAGACCTATGCAATCCCCACCGAAGAGGCCGCCATGATTGCGTTACGGACGCAACAGATTCTTGCAGAGGAAACAGGGGTGACCCATACCATTGATCCCCTTGCCGGTTCTTATTTTGTCGAAGCCCTGACTTATCAGATGGAAGAACAGGCTTGGGAGTATATTCGCAAGATTGACGAAATGGGAGGAATGGTTGCCGCCATAGAGCGAGGATTCCCTCAGGCTGAAGTGGCCGACTCTGCCTATAAGTATCAGAAGCAGATTGATTCTTGTGAAAAGAGTGTGGTCGGTGTCAATAAGTATGCCACAGAGCATCCTTCCATTACGATCTGGAGGATGAAATCAGAGATTGAAGAAAGACAATTGAGGCGGCTCCGTGAGGTAAAGCAGACGAGGAACAATCAAAAAGTAAAAGAGCACCTCCATCAGATTCGAACGGCTTCTCAAAATGAGGAGAATCTCATGCCTCACATTATCAATGCCGTCAGGGAATATGCCAGTATCCAGGAAATCTGTGATGTGTGGAGAGATGTTTTTGGCCGATATTCAGATCCAGGGTATTTTTAGGGGTCAAGGGGTCTAGGGTTCAAGGGGCTGAGTGAACTTCTAAAATTGATGAATCATTCAATGAATTAAAAACACTTGAACCCACGAACCCTTGAATCCTCGAACCCTTCTCTGAAGGAGGAGAGATGAGTCCAGAACGGAAGATTCGAATTCTCATTGCCAAACCTGGCTTGAATGGACACGATCGGGGAGCCAAAGTGATTGCGAGAGGGTTCAGGGACGCTGGTTTCGAAGTCATTTATACGGGACTTCATCAGACGCCTGAACAGATTGTGTCAGCCGCCGTCCAGGAAGATGTGGATGCGATCGGATTATCCAGCTTAGCGGGAGCCCATGACTATCTATTTCCAAGGGTCATTGAACTTCTTAGAGAAAAAGGGGCAGATGATATCATTGTCTTTGGAGGGGGAATTGTTCCTGAAGAGGATCTCCCTGCACTCACCCAGGCAGGAGTAAAAGGAATTTTTACTCCCGGGACTTCTATCGAAGAAGCCGCAAATTGGGTTATAAAAAACATCAAACCCAGGAAATAACATTTTAAAGTTAATAACTTATGGACATTTAAGGTAGGTTTAATTTATTTTTTTTCAGCTGAATTTTACAGTTTACGTTAAGTGGTTTTTATGATATAGTATGACCGAATTAATCAGATTAAAATATTGTAAAATCATAATGTTTGCCAATCTGGTAAATATGAATACGTTTGCCACAGACTTCGAAAGAAGGGGGGTGAAGGTTTTATGCGGAATGTGGATGGCGGATTGTGGAGTGAAAATTCCTATTCCGCATTTAGGGCGAAGCATCCCGCAGGGATCAATCCGAATTTGATAAGAAAGGGGGTGAAGACGTTAAAATGATCAATGGTTAATTACCAATTAGCAACTATTAATTTTAATTATTTACACGAGATACGAGTCACGATTCACTATTCACCAATGAGAAAGGAGGGAAACCTAAGATGTCAAAACGAGTTGCAATTATAGGGATAGGGACAACAGGATTTCGTGCCACCACGCCTGATGTCTCCTATAGGGAATTGACCTATGAAGCAGCGATGAAGGCCTATCTCGATGCTGGTGTTGAGCCAAAGGACATTGGTTCTTTTGTCAGCACCGCCGAGGATTTTTTTGAAGGATATAGCATCGCCGATGAGTATTCACCAGATCAGGTGGGTGCAGTGCTCAGACCCATCTATACTGTTCCCGGTGACTTTATTCAATCATTGGCATCAGCCTATATGATGATCCTTTCTGGCATTGGTCCCATCTCCGTTGCCCAAGGACTGAGCAAGGCTTCTAACATGTTGACCCTGTCGGAGATGGTGACCTTTGCAATGGACCCCATCTATAATCGGCCATTGAAAGAAAGCCCTCATGCAGTGGCAGCGATGGAAATGGCCAGGTTCATGTACGAAACCGGAACGACACGGGAACAATGTGCAAAAGTCGTGGTAAAAAATAAAAAGAATGCTTTGAACAACCCATACGCTGGGCATAGCGTTCTGATCAACACAGACTATGTTCTTAATTCAGAAGTCATCTCTTATCCTTTGACCCAGATGGACATCAGCCCCCATTCCGATGGGGCAGTAGTGGTTGTCTTGGCAGAGGAAGAGACGGCAAAAGCCCTCTGCGATAAACCCATCTGGATAAGAGGAATCGGATGGTGCTCCGATACCCCCGGTCTCGAAACTCGAAATTGGGGAGAAGCCATTTATGCACAGTTTGCTGCGGAAATGGCTTACAAGATGGCTGGGATTCGTTATCCGAGAAAAGAGATCGACTTTGCAGAGATCAACGACGAATTCTCTTATAAGGAACTCCAGCATCTTGAAGCAATGAGAATCTGCAAAAAAGGGGAGGCAGGTCCTCTGACAGAAATCGGAGGGACGGAGATTGCCGGAGAATTTCCTGTCAATACCTCTGGAGGTTGCCTCGGTGTGGGAAACCTCTATGAACTCAATGGTGGACATAAGGTCCTTGAGGTAGTCCGACAACTGAAAGGTGAGGCAGGCAAGAATCAACTTAAAAATGTAACTACAGGACTGGCTCAGAGCTGGAGGGGTGTCCCGACGACCACTGGAACTGTAGTGATCCTGAGCAACTAAAAAGGAGGTGAAAAGGATGAGAAGAGTGGCCATTGTTGGAGCAGGCTTAACTAAATTTTATCGAAATGTCCAGGAAACGCCTAAGGAACTGGCTTTTGAGGCTACAAAAATGGCGTTGGATTCCTGTGAAATGAAACTTTCCGACATCGATTGTGTTGTCCACGGGACAGCGCCGGATGCATTCGATGGAATTCATATGAAAGGTGAATATCTTTCGGATGGTTCAGGGGCTTATCGAAAACCCTATATGAGACACTATGTGGGTGGTGGAACAGGAGTTATGTCACCCATTCATGGTTGGTTTCATGTCGCCTCGGGAATGTTTGATACCTGTCTGGTGGTCGCGGAGGAAAAGATGTCTTCTGCTTATCCTCACCCAGCAGGTGCGTTTTTGACCATCTTTGATCATACGACTGAGCAACCTCTCTTTCCCACCCTCATCTGGATCTTTGCTATTGAGATGAACCGTTTTATGACCACTCATGGTTATAAGAAAGAGGATATTGCCTTAGTGGCGGTCAAAAATAAGAAGAATGCGTTGGATCATCCGTCAGCACAATTGGGCGCTGAAATCACGGTGAAGGATGTCCTCGATTCTGAAATCATGGCCTGGCCAGTAAATCGACTCGATATCAGTCCAACGAGCGATGCTGCAGCTTGTATTGTATTGGCAGCAGAACACGTAGCTCGACGCGTCACTGAGAAACCGATCTGGATAGATGGAGTGGGTTGGGCACTGGATTCGGCTTACTGGTGCAATCGGGATCTCTATTACCCTGACTATGTGGAAGTCGCTGCTCGCCAAGCTTATAAAATGGCTGGGATCAAAGAACCATCCAAAGAGATTCATATTGCTGAACCTTACGATCCCTTCACTTACAAGGAACTCCATCACATTGAAGGTCTTCAACTCTGTAAGAGAGGCGGATCTGTCCAAATGCTCTTGGACGGAGTGACTCAGAGGACGGGGAACCTTCCCTGTTGTCCGTCTGGAGGAGCTTTGGGAGTGGGTAACCCCATCGCCGCAACAGGCTTGATGAAGGTCATCGAAATTTTCTCGCAACTACGAGGAGAAGCCGGCAAGAGACAAGTTCCTGGCAGACCGACCTGTGGTCTCGCTCAGGCCTGGGGTGATTTGATGCAGGTTGGAACCGTCGTCGTGATGAGAAGTTAGAAAAGGAGGTGAAATCATGGAAATTACAGATAAGATGGTAGCAAAAACGGCAACGAAACTGAGTGCCGATGAGATACAAAGGGGAAAAGTCCTCTCTGTAAAATGGACACCAAAATTAAAATACGCCTGGGATAATGGTCCAGCCATCGGTCGATATCTGGCAGAGCTGAAAAACGGAAAGATCATTGCCAAGAAATGTGATAAGTGCCATCGCATTATGATCCCACCTAGAATGTTCTGTGAACTCTGCTGGGTTCCAACGGGTGAATGGGTCTATGTCAAGGATACAGGCATTGTTAATACCTGGGTGGTTAGCTATGTAGACTGGAAAGCCGGTCGTCTCGATATCAAAGGGGGAGTCCGACCCTTCACCCCAGCGGTAATTGAAATCGATGGGGCTTCCAAGGGGATGGGCATCCTTCATCATCTGAATGAGGTCGATCCCTGGAAAATTACTCGAGGGATGAAGGTGAAAGCTGTGTGGAAACCGGCCGAAGAAAGAACCGGAGCGATTACTGATATCAAGTATTTCAAACCCATAAAATAACTTTGAAGATCGAGGCTTAAGGTTGGAGGCAAAAGAATTAACCTCTTCCCTCTAACCTCAAACCTTTAACAATTTAAGGAGGTGAGAATATGGCATTGATCGAGCGATATCAGAAAACGACCGACATCGGGTACTGGGAAGGCCAAATCCCGATGAGTTATATTTATACCGTTGGAAGGGCAGGCGAGAAGTTCTTTCGGGAGCTCATGAATGGAAAGATCTTCGGTGCCAAATGTGACGCTTGTCATACCACCTACGTCCCTGCCAAAATATTTTGCGAAAAATGTTTTGCCAGGTTGGAGGATAAATATATAGATGTTGGAACACATGGAACGGTTCATACCTTTACCCAATGCTATGAAACCTACGAAGGAATAAGAAAAGAAAAGCCTTCGATTGTCGCTGTGATTCAAATTGATGGAACTCACGGTTTCCTTGTTCACTGGCTCGGAGAGGTCGATTTTGAAAAGGTTTATATTGGGATGCCCGTGGAGGCAGTCTTCAAAGCCAAAAAAGACCGGGAAGGAAGTATGTTAGACATCAAGTATTTTAAGCCAAAAAAATAGGGTTCAAGCCTGCCTGCCGGCAGGCAGGGATTCCAGGGGTCGAGGGTTCAAGTAAAAATTTTAACTTGACCCCTCGACCCCTTGTCCCCTCGACCCCTTTACCGGAGGTAACTATGGCACTCGATTTTGATTTGAACGATGAACAGCAGATGCTCCGAAAGATGGTACGTAACTTTGCAGAGAAGGAGATTGCTCCCATCGCGCAGGAGCTGGATGACAAAGAAGAATTCTCCTATACGTTAACCAAGCGGATGGGCGATCTTGGCCTTTTTGGTCCCTTCGTTCCTGAGGAATACGGTGGAAGCAATGTAGGTTATGTCTCTTACATCATTGCTGTGGAAGAGGTTGCAAGAATAGATGGGTCTCAGGCTGCCACCCTGGCGGCTGGGAACTCTTTGGGGATTTCGCCCATCTATTACTACGGAAATGAAGAACAGAAACAGAAATGGCTTCCTGACCTGTGCACAGGGAAAGCGCTTTCCTCCTTTGGCCTGACCGAACCAAACGCTGGCTCAGATGCCGGAGCTTCCAAAACGAATGCCGTTCTGGAAGGAGGTCATTGGATCATCAATGGTTCGAAAATCTTCATCACCAATTCTACCACGGATATCAGCAAGGTCTGTGTAGTCCAGGCTGTGACAGGAAAACGAGAAGATGGGAGGACCGAAATCTCTTGCATTCTGGTCCCGAACGGAACCCCAGGTTTCACGACAAAGGCCATGCATGGGAAGATGGTCTGGAGGTCATCCAACACAGGGGAACTCTATTTCACAGATTGCAAGGTTCCCAAGGAGAATCTTCTCGGCCGTCGTGGAGATGGTTTTCATCAGATGCTCGCTACACTCGACGGGGGAAGGCTCAGCATTGCCGCCATGGGTTTAGGTGGCGCTCAGGGTGCTTTTGAATTGGCGCTTAAATATTCCAGTGAACGGGAGCAATTCGGAAGACCGATCGGTATGTTCCAGGTCAATTCCTTTAAATTGGCAGATATGGCCACAGAGATTGAGTTGGCAAGGCTACTGCTTTATAAATCCTGCTGGTTGTGTGAGCAACACCGACCCTTCTCAAAAGAATCGGCGATGGCAAAAATGTTTTGCTCTGAGATGTACCATCGGGTGGCCAACCAAGCCGTCCAGCTTCATGGTGGATATGGCTTAATGAAAGAATATGCCGTCGAGCGCCATTACAGGAATCAGAAACTCCTCGACATCGGCGAAGGAACTTCAGAAGTCCAAAGGATTGTCATCGCCCGTCACATCGGGGTTCCAGGAAGAGCCCTTTAAAGTCAAGAATTATGAGTTGAGAGTTGTGAATGATGGGTTATAAGTTACCATTTATGAATTTCAATTATAAATTCTTAACTCATAATTTTTGACTCTAAATTTTACACTCTTAATTTATCTATTGCCTCTTCTCCCAAATTTTGTTATGTTTTCGGAATTATGAAAGAAGGCCTGGCCAAACGAATTTTGGAGGGGGATATTCGGGCTGCTTCCAGGTTGATGAGGGATATTGATGATCGTATGCCCACCGCCCTGGAACCCCTGAAAGAGCTTTATCCTAAAACGGGAAGAGCCTACATCATTGGGATTACAGGGCCACCGGGTTCTGGGAAGTCCACCATTGTGGATAAAATGGTTGACATCTTCCGAAAGGAAGAAAAGAGCGTTGGGATCATAGCGGTCGACCCAACGAGTCCCTTTACGGGTGGCGCGATCTTAGGTGACCGGATTCGGATGCAACGCCATGCTACCGACGAAGGGGTATTCATCCGTTCCCTCGCAACACGAGGATGTCTGGGTGGGCTGACCCGTTCGACTCAAGATATCATCAATGTGATGGATGCCATGGGAAAAGATATCATCCTGGTTGAAACCGTAGGCGTGGGACAGGATGAAGTGGAGATTGTCAATACTGCCCACACCTCCATCGTCATCCTCGTTCCTGGATTAGGGGATGATATACAAGCCATTAAGGCTGGAATTATCGAAATCGGAGACCTCTTCGTCATCAATAAATGTGAGCGGGAGGGTGCGGACAAGACGGAGCGGGATCTCCGAATGGCCCTCGAAATGGGCCGGAAAAGAGAAGATGACTGGGAACCTCCCATTTTCAAAACAGAAGCTATCTTAGGAAAAGGGATTTTTGAACTGGTTTACGGAATCTATCGTCATAAACAGGCATTGGAGCAAAACCAGGCCTTGGAGAAAAAACTGAGAGAGAGAACGAAAACAACCTTCTTAGAAATTCTTGAAACTGAAGTTCTCACCCATTTTATTGAAAAAATGGAGAAAGAAGGCCAATTGGATAAGATCATTGATGATCTGATGAATCGGCGGATAGACCCTTACTCCATCACCGAAAGAATCATGGCCAGAGAACTGAAGGATCATTGAAAATTGTAAATTGCAAAAATTAAAATGCAAAATTGATGGAATAATAAAAAGCCAAAAACCTCAATGAAATTTCATGTTGGACTTGATTCAATATCGTATAATACCTTCGATGAATTTATTTTCAGTATCAAATACGTACCAGATCCTGAAATGATTTCAGGGTGACAGATTGGAACTTTTTATGAATTCGTAATTTTTGCACTCTGAAATTTGAATTTTACAATTTGCATTGATTTTTGAGTTGAGGAGGGGGAATCGTTCATGAAGTCTATTGAAGCGATCCGTAAAGAATTAGAGAAGAGAAGAGCCGAAACTTTATTAGGAGGGGGCCAAGAGAGAATTGACAAACAACATCAAGATGGAAAATTGTCCGCTCGTGAACGCATCGATCTTCTCTTCGATCCAGGGACTTTTGTTGAACTGGACCGTTTTGTCACGCATCGCTGCACCGATTTCGGCATGGAGAAAAAAAAGTTCTTCGGGGATGGCGTCGTGACCGGCTACGGAAAGATTGATGGCCGTCTGGTCTACGTTTTTTCTCAAGATTTCACTGTATTCGGGGGAGCCTTGGGAATGGCTTTCGCTGAAAAAATCTGTAAGGTGATGGACCTTGCTATGAAGACGGGAGCACCCGTAATCGGCTTAAACGATTCTGGAGGAGCAAGGATTCAAGAGGGCGTAGAGAGTCTGGCGGGTTATGCCTACATCTTTCTAAGGAATGTGCTTGCTTCGGGTGTCGTCCCACAAATTTCTGCCATCATGGGTCCCTGCGCAGGGGGAGCGGTCTATTCCCCCGCCATGACCGATTTTATTTTAATGACCAAAAAAACAAGCTATATGCATATCACGGGTCCTGATGTCATCAGGGCAGCCTTGGGGAAGACAGAGACCCCAAACGGAAAGCCCATCACTTCGGAACTCTTAGGGGGAGCAAAAGTCCATATGGAAAAAAGTGGAGTGGCCCATTTTGCCGGAGAGAATGATGAGGATACGATTCGCCTCATCAAGGAGTTGCTCCGATTCTTCCCACAGAATAATCGGGAGAAGCCTCCCATGATCGAATGCACAGATGATCCTAATCGAATGGACGAATCCTTAAAGACAGCCGTACCGGAAGATTCCAAAAAGGCCTACGACATGAAAAAAGTGATCGTGCCGACGGTGGATAACGGTTATTTCCTGGAAGTCCAGAAGGATTGGGCCAAGAACATTGTCGTTGGTTTTGCCCGTTACAATGGGATGCCCGTAGGAATTATCGCCAATCAACCCAATTGGTTAGCCGGTTCGCTTGACCCAGATTCCTCAGTGAAGGCCGGCCGATTTGTCCGCTTCTGCGATTGTTTTAATATCCCTTTGATCACATTTGTGGATGTCCCTGGTTTTCTTCCTGGAATGGATATGGAGGAAAGAGGAATCATTCGACACGGATCTAAACTCCTCTACGCATTTTGTGAAGCAACGGTTCCAAAGATCACGATCATCACCCGTAAAGGTTATGGCGGAGCCTATGATGTGATGTCGAGTAAACATATTCGAGGGGATATCAACTACTGTTACCCCACCGCTGAAATTGCGGTCATGGGTGCAGATGGTGCGGTCAATATCATCTTCCGAAACGATCTCAAAGAGGCGAAAGATCCAAAGGAGACGCGCCAACAATTGGTTGCCGAATATCATGAGAAATTCGCAAGCCCTTATAAGGCAGCGGAATTAGGATACGTGGATGAGATCATCGAACCCGAGGAAACCCGTCCCAAAATCATCCAGGCTCTTGATATTTTAAAGACAAAAGTCGATACCAACCCTTGGCGGAAACACGGAAATATTCCGCTGTAAAAAGGGTTCAAGGATTCAAGGGTCCGAGGTTTCTAGTAAATGACAAAAAATTTCACCAAAGCTATGAAAACATGAAATATTGCTTGAACCCTTGAACTCTTGACCCCTCGGCCCCTGGAACCCTCTATAGGAGTGAAGCATGTCAAAAAACGCTCGAGAAGAATTTGAGAAATGGGAAAAAACGACTTTGAACAAAGTTATTTCAAAAGCGGCCGAGCGAGAATCTTCCTTCACAACGACTTCCCATATTGCATTGAAACGTCTCTATACCCCCTTAGATGTCGCTGATTTGGATTACTGTAGTGAGTTGGGATTTCCCGGAGAGGTCCCTTTCACCCGAGGAGTTCAGCCCACCATGTATCGAGGGCGTCTCTGGACAATGCGCCAGTATGCAGGATTCGCCACCCCTGAGGAGACGAATAAGCGATACAAATATCTTTTGGAGCACGGGCAAACCGGCTTGAGCGTTGCCTTCGACCTTCCAACACAGATTGGTTACGATTCCGACCACCCCTTATCGGATGGTGAAGTTGGAAAAGTCGGTGTGGCGATTGATACACTGAAAGACATAGAAATCCTTTTTGATGGCATTCCCCTGGATAAAGTCTCCACTTCCATGACGATCAACTCCACAGCCGCCATCCTTCTGACGATGTATATCGCTGTGGCGGAAAAGCAGGGGGTTAAAAGTGAAGTCCTCCAGGGGACGATACAGAACGATATATTAAAAGAATATGCGGCAAGGGGAACCTATATCTACCCCCCTCTCGAATCGATGCGCATCGTCACCGATATTTTTGCATTTTGCAAAGACCATGTCCCCCGATGGAATACCATCAGCATCAGTGGTTATCATATGCGTGAGGCGGGTTGCACGGCTGTTCAGGAAGTGGCCTTTACTCTGGCGGATGGCATTGCTTATGTGGAGGCAGCCATTCGGGCAGGTCTGGACGTCGATTCCTTTGCCTCCAGGCTCGCTTTCTTTTTCTGTTGCCATAACACCTTTATCGAAGAGATTGCGAAGTTCAGGGCGGCCCGGAGGCTCTGGGCAAAAATTATGAAGGAAAGATTTAAAGCCAAAAGGGATGAGTCGTGTATGCTTCGGTTCCACACTCAGACAGCCGGCTGTTCCCTCACTGCTCAACAACCCGACAACAATGTGGTGAGAGTTGCCTTTCAGGCTCTGGCTGCTGTGTTAGGAGGAACTCAATCCCTTCATACTAATTCCAGAGACGAAGCCTATGCCCTGCCCACAGAAGACTCCGTCAGGCTGGCACTGAGAACCCAGCAACTCATTGCTTACGAAAGTGGTGTTGCTGATATGATCGATCCCTTCGGAGGGTCTTATGCCGTGGAGGCCCTTACGGGCGAAATAGAAAGGAAGTCCATGGAATATATCGAAAAGATCGAAGCCATGGGCGGAGCCATTAAAGCCATTGAATCGGGTTATATTCAAACAGAGATTGGTGAAAGCGCTTATCAATATCAGAAGGAAATCGAAACCAGGAAACGGATCATCGTTGGATTAAACCAGTTTCAGATCGAAGAGGAACCTCTCAGGGATATCCTTCGTATCAAACCGGAGGTGGAACAATACCAGAAGGAAAAACTGGCAAGGGTTAAAAAAGAAAGAAACAACCTGAAAGTGAAAGAAACTTTGGCTGTTCTAAAGAAGGCAGCCCGAGAAACGGACAACGTGGTGCCTCCTATTTTGGAGGCAGTCAAAGTATATGCCACTCTGGGGGAAATTTCAGACACCCTCAGAGAGGTGTTTGGGGAGTACAGAGAAAGATAAAAAAGTTCAGAGTTCGGAGTTGGGAGTTCGGAGTGAAAAATCAAATACTCCGAATTACAAACTAATTACTCCGAACTTCCGTAGGAGGTAATATGGCTCGAAAGATAAGAGTACTCGTTGCAAAGCCGGGACTGGACGGCCACGACAGGGGGGCAAAGGTGATTGCACGAGCCCTGAGAGATGCCGGGATGGAGGTGATCTATACAGGAATACGACAGACCCCTGAACAGATTGCCAATACCGCTATCCAGGAAGATGTGGATATCGTAGGTCTCTCCAGTCTCTCAGGTGCCCACAACAATCTCTTCCCAAAGGTTGTGCACATTCTTAGAGAGAAAGGGGCCGGAGATATCCTCGTTTTTGGAGGAGGCATCGTCCCGATCGATGATATTCCGGGGTTAAAAAAAGCTGGGATCCGAGAGATCTTTCAACCAGGCGCCTCCACGGAAGATATTATTAAATACATTCACGCAAATGTGAAAACCGCATAATTCCGTCTTATTCTCTACTCCTTGCGACTTACGTGAAGAAGGGAGGGATACCCCTATGTTGAAGAAGATCAATCATATTGCCATTGCGGTGAACAACATTGAAGAAGCAGCCAAGTTCTATCAGGATATCTTAGGCCTTAACCTCTCAGGAGTGGAGGTGGTGACTGCCCAAAAGACAAGGGTGGGTTTTTTAAAGGTCGGGGAATCGAATATCGAATTGGTCCAGCCTGCTGAACCGGATTCTCCCCTTGTTAAATTTTTAGAGACTAAAGGCCAGGGGATCCATCACATCTGTTTGGAGGTCGACGATGTAGAAGCAGAAGTGAAGGCTTATCTTGAGAAGGGAGCGACGTTGATCGATCAGAAACCCAGGCCCGGGGCTCATAATACAAAAGTTGCCTTCATCCATCCTAAATCGTCAAACGGTGTCCTCATCGAACTTTGTGAACTTCCCAAGAGCCATTAAATAATTTAAATGAATGGACTCCCCCACGCCTACTTGATTATCGGATGTGGCCGTTTTGGAAGTCGGGCTGCCAATGAACTCTTTCAAAAAGATCCCCATTCAAAGATTATTGTAGTTGATAGGAGCAAAAAGGCACTCCAAAAAATCTCTCGACTTCCGATTGAAGCCACAATCTCGGATGGCGCCCTCTACCTTAGCCAATTTTTATCAGAAGGCCGAAAAGTAAATTATATCGTTCCTGCAGTTCCATTCCATCTTGCCTTCGAATACATTTTATCTCAATCAAAACGTTTAGGTGGAAAAAGAGGGAGGGTCCCTTCCCTTCTCGGCCTGCCTAATCCTATAAAAGGCAAAACAGGCGATCTCTATACCAGCCTTGCTGATTTCTTGTGTTCTGAAGATTGCCCAGAACCTGCTCGATATTGTATGGCAACGGGGGAAAGACGTGAGGAACCCCTTTATCAAATCTTAAAAGATTTGGATGGATCTTTTGAATCAAGAGTGATCCGCAGCCATCAACTTGGGCCGGGAATAGGAGGATTTCAGCCAAAAGCTTTACTAAACTTGCTGGAAGAAATTAAGAAAAAGATGCATTCATCCCGAACCATTCTGATCAGTACTGCCTCCCGTTGCCATGGAGTCACTTCTGCATTATCCTTATAAAGGAATTGCTTTTCACGAACGTATCAATGAATTTCACGTGGTGCTTCATGAAGCGACGGGTCTAATGGCTGTAATGGCCTGGGACATACCGGGCTAAAACTACTACCTAATACAGTTTATGGAAATAGCTACTGAATGGAGGTAAAGTAAGAGATGAAGAAAAAAATTGAGGAATTTTCCATGGCAATCGAGAAATACTTAAGAGTCGCCACGATGCCTGTCGCTATTAAGCTGGCCAAAGAATCAGAGAGCCCTCCTCCAAAGACAAAATACCCTCTTAAGGACTTGGCCCACAGGATTGCTGTATGCCAAGGAATGACTCTCGCTCGAACTATAGGTTGGACGATCGCTTTCAGAAAAGAGGACCATGCCTGCCCCCTCGCCTCGGTTTTTCTCGGTCATGTAGACCCTTCCTCATTTCTCGACGGAGCCATTGCTGGCTTTTATCAAGATCATGAGGAGTGTGGAAAGAGAATGGAACAATCTTTTCCAAGATGGCCTGTGAATTTCATCCGTGAGACCTGGCTGTGTCCTGTGAATCGATGCGATTTTGAGCCGGATCTGGCAATCGTATATGGGAACCCGGCGCAAATACTCCACCTTATTCAGGCAGCTAACTTCGGGCACGGGCCGGGGGTAAGGTCATCCAGTGCTGGTCGTGGGGGTTGCGCGATTTGGATTGCTGGCGTCCCCCAGTCAGGTGAATGCACATATATGATTCCTGGCCCAGGCGAAAGAATATTCGCAGGGACTCAAGATCACGAGATGTCATTTGCAATTCCTCATTCAAAATTTGAAAATGTGATTAAGGGGTTACAATATGTTAGGGATCAAGGTGCCTTTCGATACCCTGTGCCAAACTTAGCAATTCTGTCAGAGCCCAAGATGCCTGAAAAGTATCACTCCTTAGATCCCAAAATGCGCCTGAAGCCTTCTGAGTAGCACAAAAGCCTGCCATTGTCGGCATAACATTTGTGACCACATCTTTTCCATATAAACCATTTCATTAGAATATAAAAAGGGAAGAGCCTTGTAAAAAACCAGATCCCCCCCTTATATAAAGTTATTAGAAACATTAGGTCCTTTTCAGGGGATCAATGCGTATACTTGTGCCTTCTTGGTCCATTCGCTATTCGGATAATCCTTCTGTAGTCCCTCTAAGCCCAATTTCAATTGTTTGGGATCATGGCTCGCCTTATATTTGGCAACTCCCAAATAGTATTGAGCCTCAGGTGCAGCATCTGCATTTGGATAACGAACGAGAACTTCCTGGAAACATTGAATGGCCCCTTCAAAGTGGTCAAGATCGAATTCCGTCTTTCCCTTGCCAAGGATGATCTGGGCAATAAAATCCTCAGGAGGTAAATATCCGACGAAACGGTGGTGCTCATTGCCATTCAAGTCCAGGATGATGATCGTTGGAGTCCATTTAACGCCGTACCTTTTGACCAAAGCCTTGCCCTTATTGAAGTCAATCTGGAGGGGGACGAAATTCTTTTCTACTAAAGCACAGACATTCGAATCGGGGTAAGTAACAGCTGCCAGCTGTTGGCACCCAATTCAGAGGTTATTGTAGAAGTCCATCAGAATTAACTTCTTTTCCTTCTTTGCCTTGGCCTTGGCTGTAGTGAGAGAAATTTCCCATCTAATGGTCTTTCCCATAAATGTTCCTCCTTTCATGATGATGGATTATCAAATCGCAGAGCGCACAGGCCATAGCGCATAGTGTGAAGAACTAATTAAAAATAAGACCACACTCTCACCTGTTAATGATTGGCCGACTTCCTATAGTCGATTACTTTGTCTTGGCCCCTGAAAAACGGAGACAGTCATCTCGAAAGCAACATTGGAATTGATCACAATAGTCCTTGACCATTCCAAAACAATCAAAATTTCCCTCAGCTTTCTGAACTCTTCGAATCAGTTCTGCCTTCGATAATCCAAAGGTGTTTTTCAAGCTCAAGGCCTTTGCTTTCTTTCTTACTTCCTGTATTTTCATTTTGACCCCCGCCGGTTTAAAAATATGAAGCCCCAAAGGCTATATATAATATTCTTTTACGATTTCTGTCGTTTGTCAAGAACATCGTGGTCTGACCGTCGATCAATTTTTAAAACAGATGGGCAGGTCGATCAAGCTTTAGAGCGGACACCTTTAAATAATTGGCACCACAGGTTCAAAGCCCATTCAATGCCTTTTTCCCTTGACGAGGAAGATTTCCCATGCCATCAATCGACCGCTTTCTAAAGCTTTGGAAACCTGTTCATCTGTTTCGATCGCCTCCTGAAACGCATGACGGGCCTATCTTGTCGATACGACAACCTATTTCAATGAAAGTAATCGACGGTCAGCATCGTGGTCAGTTCGACTGATAAAATGTCCACAGCTGGTCAAGAACTCGCAAACGATGTAAAATGTCATGCTGAACTGGTTTCAGCCTCTAATAAAATCATAATGTTATGAAACCCTGAACCAAGTTCAGGGTGACAACGAGGGACTTCTTCAACAACTTGTCCATATTTGAACAAAAGCCTTTTCATGCCAATTCTGTTATAATTCGGTAAAATGATTCTCAAAAAAAGAGCGCCATAGAAACCCTTAATGTGTTAAAGTTTGTACTCCTGGAGCGATTCAAGTCATTAAATGATTCCAATCCTTATTCCTAGAGCCGAACACCCAATTTCAAGAAAGAATATCGACGAAGTGGCTCTAAAAGTCCTCTACCGACTTCATCGACATGGATTTTTAGCTTATCTTGTTGGAGGAAGCGTTCGGGATCTCCTCTTGGGAAAAGTTCCCAAAGACTTTGATGCCGTCACCAATGCCCATCCCCATGAGATCAATTCCCTTTTTAAAAACAGCCGTATCATCGGCCGTCGATTTCGATTGGTTCAAGTTTTTTTTAAGGGTGGGAAGATTGTAGAAGTTTCTACATTCCGAAGTCACTCGGAATTTGAAGAGACCCAAACGGAAGGAGGGGAGATCATCCGGACAGATAGTTTCGGAACACCCGAAGATGATGCCTTTCGCCGAGACATCACCATCAACGGACTCTTTTACAATATCGCTGATTTTTCCATCATCGATTACGTCGGTGGAACTTCTGACCTCAAACGGAAAGTTATCCGGACCATCGGCAATCCGGATGAACGGTTTGAGCAGGATCCAGTTCGAATGATACGGGTCATCCGCCATTCCGCCCGGACGGGATTCCCCATTGAAGAACAAACCTACCAGGCCATACTGCGACATCGGGAAGAGATAAAAAAATGTTCTCCATCTCGGCTTCGAGACGAATTTCTACGGGAGCTGAAGGAAGGCGTGGCAAAGCCCTCTCTCCACCTGATGCTCCAAACAGGTCTGCTCTTTTCCCTCTTCCCTGATCTCGACAGGGCCTTCGGAGAACGAAGCCTTTCGGAGAAAAAGACCCGGGAATTTTTTCTATCCCTTTTCGATCTTGTGGATCAACTGATCAAAGCAGGCAAACTGCTATCAGAATCAATCCTCCTCGCCCTCTTTTTAACTCCTTTCCTTCGAGCGGTCACTCCCCAGCATCCCTTTCTTGGAAAAAGAGAAAAATATCTTTATTGGACGCAGACCATCCGTTGGGCTGCCCATCAAATTCTCTCTCCGTTTTCCTTCCCAAGGGGAGCCAAGGAGATGGCTTGCCAGATCTTAATGGCCCAATCCAACATAAAAAAATCGATTCAAAAAGGAATGATTTTCAAGAGACTGAGGATGAAAAAATATTTCAAAGAGGCAGTCCTTCTATTTGGGATTGAGGCTCAGGCAAGGGGGGAAAAGGTCCCTCGCATTCTTCGAAAGACAGTGGCCTCTGATTTATTACCATGGTGGCCGAAAGAATTTAGAAAAAGACGACGAAGGTTTGGTAACCCGCCCTCTTTACCTCATTAAAAGATTTGGCAGGAAAGTAGCGAGCTGTGGAAACAGAAACAATAAAGCTGCACAAACCCCAAGACTGATCAAAAAGGGATAGACCCCTTTGTAAATCACACCAAATGGAACCTTGGTAATATTTTTAACTACAAAGACGTTAATCGCCACGGGTGGAATAACCACTCCGATCATTACCGTAATAGCAATGATCATTCCAAACCATATCGGATCAAAACCCAGTTTGATGATCGCAGGATAGAAAATCGGAGTTGCAAGAACCATGAATGCAAGGTCGTCAATAAAGGAACCACCCATCTGATAGATCAACGAGATGATAATCATAATGACATATTTGTTCATTGGAAGCTCTACAACCCAATCCGCCGCGATCATGGGAATCTTCGTCACCGCCAGAAAATGCCCCAGGATGGTCGAGCCCGCGATGAGCATTAGGACCATGCAAGCGGTGCGCAGAGATTCACCTACTGATTTGATGAACCCTTTGAAATTGATATCTTTTTTCAAAATAGATAAAAGAAGCACTGCTGCCGTTCCGACACTTCCTGCTTCAGTAGGCGTGAAGAACCCCTT
>Ga0209164_1000955_pt1 | contig 46326 bp, 44 predicted proteins | sample MTBNYHSulfiMetaG_FD_187458 | JGI IMG/M metagenome (GOLD analysis project Ga0209164, IMG submission 187458) | Enrichment culture microbial communities from rom New York Harbor, USA that are MTBE-degrading - MTBE-NYH (New York Harbor Sulfidogenic)... | ecosystem: Environmental > Aquatic > Marine >... | reverse complement strand
CCCATCGGGAGGAAGATCAACAACGCCAGTGATTGAACTCAAGTATCCTTCTCTCATGCTATCACTCCTACCCGCCCTACACTAATTTTTCAAGGGGTAGGTGTCTCACTTATACTGGCACAGAGGGAGCCATCCAGGGTTTCGGCCTCCACAACCTTGCGATAGTCTTCCGAGGAAGGGGGTCACAATACCACCGGTGGCTGCTCTCGGAGCTTCGACAACTACAGGGCCGCTGGGACGAAGTGCAGCACACAGCCGCGGGGCTCCTACTCGGTGAAGGGAGGACTCCTCCTTCTACACCAAGCTCCCCTCTAGTGCTGACGGCCCTCGCGATGAACGAGTCACAGCAGAAAGCACTCAGTGATGCCATGCGGAAACGACTTACCGTTGTGACTGGGCCCCCAGGAACTGGTAAGAGCCAACTCGTTACGAACGTCGTGGCAACCGCTTGGATGACTGGGGAATCAGTCCTTGTAATGTCGACCAATAACCAAGCCGTGAATGTGGTGTGCGAAAGGGCACAGGAAATCTGCCTGGGTTGATTGTTGGAACGGGCTCCAGAGAATACAGAGACTCTGCAAGGGAAAGACTCGCCGCGCTCCTCAACGAGGAGGGAGTGGTTCCTGACTTGCGAGCCCTTCTGGTCACCCTTCAGCGAAACCGAAACCGCATGTTTGAAATGAGCAACCTGATCCAGGAGCGGTCGAGAATCGAAACCCGAATGGCGGAGGTGTTTCTTGGTCGCGAACTCCTGTCTCGTAACCTAGGCTTGGATCTCGCTGCGCTCCCGCGCCCACTGGCAGGGCGCGGACTCCGTAAGCGTCGGTGGAAAAGCACGCGGTTGCTCAAGGCTCGTCTTCTCGGGGAATGGCGACAGCGACGCTTCCTTCGAGTGCTCGGCCTCGAAGGCACGGAACTACTCCCAGAGGTTGTCCAGCTTCTCAGCCTTGAAGAGGAGTGGAGAAACTTGCTGAGACTGGAACGACGCTTTACGCCAATGGAATCTATATGGCGGGCGTTGATCGAGGCGGAGAACAAGTTTCAGTTGGTTAGTGAGGAATCTTTGCGCACAATGGCGCGGAGATATGTGCGGGAAGGTAGGAACTCCGTATTGAGGTTTACACAGGCACGTTACAGGTGGGGCGAGGAAAACGCCGTATCCGAGCCCTTCCTTGGTGTCCTTGATCACCTGCGCGCCTGGGCTACCACCTCGCTCTCGGTCGGTGCCACCATTCCGTTACTAGCTGGCCTGTTCGACCTTGTGGTCATCGATGAGGCCAGCCAGTGCTCCATAGCAGCAACGATCCCTCTTCTGTATCGAGCAAAGAGAGCTCTGATAATCGGCGATCCCATGCAACTCGCACACATCTCTACGCTTACTAGGTCAGAAGAAGACACTCGCCTTGAGGCTAGTGGCCTGACGCGTCGAGAGGTTGAGGAGAATAGCCTTTCCTCGCGCCGTCACTCGGTATACCAAGCCTTAAAGTCGCGAGCTCAGACAATTCGCTTGCTTGATGAACATTACCGCAGTCACCCTCAGATTATCCGCCTTTCTAACCCTACAACGTCACTTAGCTGTGGCGCGGCATTTGGCACTCCGTCATGCCGGACTTGAGGAGCCTGTCCCGGCATGAAGTCAGCCGGGGGCATCCAGGAATCCGAGCATGGGAAGAGAATCCAATTGGTCAGATTCCTCACATCTGTAACTGGATTCGGGCTTTCGCCGGAATGACGGGATACTAAGTATCGTTGTAGGGCTAATCAGCTATTCTATGAGGGAAGGCTGACGGTTCTCACGAAAGATCGTTCAAACCAGGCCCACACCCAACCCAGTATCATCCATGCCGGAAGAGCAGAGATCGTCCGGATGTCCTGCCTGAGATCAGCCTCCGAAATAGTCCTTCCGAAATCATTTCCGGGCTCTTCATAGCCCAGCCACTGACGTCAAAACCTGGAGCTATGGAAATCGCCAGGGGGTTCGAGAAATACTTCACCCGATGTATAAGCCAGAGTGCTTAGCAAGGGAGATCCGTTATCATCGCGCTCAGTGCGAGAACGGCAAAGAGCAGCCGGAAAAAATCTTTTCAACTGACAGATCCAGATATCCTTCTGATCTCATCACTATTTCGCCTGCATGCCAGTATTCTCATGAGGATCATCCGATCTTGACATCTCAGTCAAAAAAGTTTTAAGATTGTTATCTTCCATTAGATTCCCGTGGACTGCTCTTAAAGGCGATTTTGAGGTATCCGAAGGGAAGTAAGAGGATCAAAGGCAGCGTCCACTGGGGTAGGGTAGGGACGCTTCTTTCCCCCCTTGTTCAAAACGTGGGTATAGATCATGGTGGTACTCGCATCCTTGTGCCCGAGCAGGTCCTGAATTGTTCGAATATCATATCCGGGCTCGACTCCGTCTACCCCGCCGGTATGGAGAGACATATGGCTATTCTGCAACATATCGCCGATATCCTGCAAATCAGCCCTAAAATAATACGGCTACTTGGGCGTCTACACCATGTCATGCTCTAAAATTAATTGTATGCAAACAACCAATTTCGATCTTGGTTCGAATCACAGCAAATATCTAATCAGAATGCCCCTAATTTGATGCGAATTAATATAACAAACTGAAGTGATTTTGACTCCAATGGTGAGTTATGGATTTTTTCAAAGGATTGCTGGTTGTTATTATTAACTCTTCGATTGTCGTCGGACTAATGTCGTTTATATTCAAAAAATATTTCGATAAATGGCTATCAGAAAAATTCGAGAAACGAAGCAGGATGGATGCCTTTAAAATCGATTCTTTGACAAAATTGTCTGATTTTCTCATGGAAAAAGAGCTGGGCATATACCCTGAAATCACCGAAGTTGTTTACAGGCTTAGAAATATTATACGCGATGGAATCAATTCTGAAAATTCTTATAACTGGAGCCCGGAGCTTCGTCCTCTGTGTGCCCATTTGACCGAGAACCTTTACAAATACCGTCTGTTCCTGGGTCCGGAAGTCTTTGATAATTTACATGAGTTCAAGCAGATTGCTCAGGATGCATTGGTATTCATTGATATTCAAACTCGTGAGAAAACTCTTTTTGATAGTGAAACATACCAAAAGGAGGTGGGACATTTTAAAACCAAATATGAAAGAGCAAACGAACTATATGAGGAAATTGTCCGACAAATCGATAAAAAAATGAAATCCACATTGAGAATCTAATGATTTCGAAAAAAGTCATCGTAAAGAATTTAATTGGTTTTCATGCTAGGCCCGGTAGCAAAGTAGTGCAGACCGCACTCTCATTTAAATCTAAAATTGTTGTTGAAAAAGAGGGTATAAAAGCCGACGCAACCAGCATATTGTCGCTTGCCGTGATATTTTGTCCAAAGGGAACTGAATTAACCATATACGCTAATGGCATTGACGAAGAAGAAGCCGTTGATTCTATAATTCAACTTTTTGAGAAAGGTTTTGGCGAAGGATAGAAGTCCTTTCAGAGACAGAAAATATTAGTTTTTCATTATTGTGTGCTTCAGATAGTATATAATGATGAGTTCTGTCTTCAAAAGCTAGTTCAAAATACTTAAAATGCAAAACAAACAAATTGAACAGACGGCCAATATTACGGACTTCGGGAATCACAAGCTTCTTTCAGTTTTCTTTGATCATAAATTTTTATTGCGTGTTAACCGCAGATGCTCATTTGTTTTTTATATGCTGCGCGATGTCTCATAGTAGATTGTGATTCGGTGTCGCGAGACTGAACATTTCTCAAATAAGACGCCGTAAATTGGCTTTCGGCAATACGTTTATATTTGTTGATAAGCTCGTTCCTTGAAAAAGTCACAGATTAAAGCAACGAGGATGAAAAGTTCTGAGTTATCCGCATAACGCACAGTTCACCGTCCGTGAAGATCCTTATTAGTAAATGCATCCGCAGTCCATAGCGGAGAATTGATAGTGTTCACTTGACTTTATTTCCTTTTGTTCATCTCTCACCATTACCTTGGATTCATATATTTGTCCCCAAGTCACCGCATGACAGTTTTCCCACTCTTGGCGTCTTTGTGTTCCTCCTAGGATGGAGGAATAGGTTATTTTGTTGTTTTGGAACCTATGGCCCTTTGGCGTTTCTAATTACCAAGATACTTCAGCTCATCCCCGCATACGCGGGGAACACGCCAGCCTGCTTCTCAGTATTGGGGGAATCGCCGGTCTACGTGAAGGAGCAGGTGGGTCGCAGCTCCATTCAGATCACGGTCGACATCTACGGGAAGTTGATTCAGAGAAAAAAAGAGGCCGGTGTGGACAGACTCGATAACGCAACCAAATGCAACCTATGCGCAACCAGCCTCCAAAAAACGCACCTAACGAGTTGAAAATATTGACAATGGGGTCAATGTATGGATTCGCAGCTGAGATGGAGCCCTGCCCATCGGCCGGCACGACCTCCGTAATTTAAGCTTATAGGCAATCAAGTCTTGCTCCTCTCCCGGATCGGACGCAAGGACTGACCGGCCCCAAACTCAATCCAAATGAGCTAACGATAAGCGGCCATTTTGCTTTGGATTTCATCTTTGTGCATGGCCCCGGGCAGGGTCTCTTTCAGTTGCCCGTTGTCAAAAACGAGAATCTGGGGGACACTCAGGATACTGTAAGAAGAGGAGATGGAAGGGTTCTCACCAACGTTGAGCTTCCCCACCCTGATTTTGCCTTTCGAGTCCCTGGCATACTCATCGATGATGGGGAGAAAGGCTCTGCAGGTTGGACACCACGGGGCCCACGCAAAAACGACGTCCACCAAAGGGTCGTTGTATCATGAGATCTTCAGCCTACCATAACATAAGAATTGCAACGGCACTGTAAAGGACAGCGGCGTTGTCTCTTTTTGTCGGGCCATCCCATTGAGGCGGAACCACGAGGAAGGAGAAGAATCCGGCCGCCGGCACCAGGGCCAGGAACGCCGGGATCGCCTTTTCGAGATCCTGAGGCTCTCCCGGAATCATCCCACATGGACCATTTTTGATCAAAAGAAGGAATAAAGGCTTCGAAAGGCAAGGGCCATCAAGGCGCCGATGGCTGTGTTGAAAAACAGGGTAAACAGCATGCCCCGGGTCCCGATGATGGAGCGCAGCATGCCCAGGGTTGCAAGGCAGGGGATGTAGAACAGGCTGAAAACCGTAAAAACCATCATTTGTCCATCGGTCATGACCGCGGCGAAGTTACTCGTCCCGAGGGCCTGGACCAGCATGATGATGGTCAGCTCCTTCCTCAAAATGCCGAAGATTAGGGTGATCCCCACTTCAGGGGGAAGTCCGAGGAGTGCGCTGGTGAAGGGTGAGAGGATTTCGTTGATGAGGCCCGAGAGCTGGAGATATTCAAGGAGGCTTAGGATCAGGCTTCCCACGATCAGGAGCGGCCATGCGATCACCACGAATTCCCGAAGGCGGAACCAAATCTTCCGCACCACGCTGGAAAATCGAGGCACCTTGTAGCTCGGGATTTCGAGGATCATGCCCGCTGAGACATCGGGCAAGAAGCGAGAAAGGATTTTTCCTGCTGCCCCGATGACGGCGATGTTGAGGAGGTAAAGCATCAGGGCGCGCGTCGGGCCAAGATAGAAGGCCACCAGGGCGAAGATGATCGTCGTCCTGGCGGCGCATGGAATGAGGGTGACGAGCACTGCCGTGATAAACCGGTCTCGGTTCCTTTCCATGATTCTTACCCCCATGATGGCAGGAACGTTGCAGCCGTAACTCAACACGAAAGGAATGATGGACTTTCCGTGGAGGCCGATGGCATGCATGATGGAATCCATGAGGAATGCAGCCCTTGGAAGGTATCCGATATCTTCGAGAAGGGAAAGGCCGAGAAGAAAGGGAATCAGGTAGGGAAGCACGATGCCGATGCCCCCTGAGAAACCCTGAATCAGTCCGTTGATGACGGTGAAAACGAGGGATTCGTTGCTGAGGTGAGCGCCGAGGAAGGCTGCAAGCTGCTCAAACAGGGCGAGGATGGGCTCTTCGATATGCTTGCCAAAGCTGAAAACCAGCCAGAAGAAAAGGAAGAGAATTGCGGCCAGGAACACATAACCCAGGTAAGGGTGCATGAGGTAATTGTCGATCTGCTTCCTGAAGGGCTTCACGGTTCGGGGCTTCACCTTAGCCACGTGCTCGAAGAGATTCATGGCCAGGGAATGCCGTTCCGAGGAGACCACCACGTCGGAAGGTCTCCCGTGACATTCCGAAAGGACGCGTCTCAACCGCACGACATGGTTGATGATTCCTGGCTTGATTTCCCGGACCGCCCGTTCGAATTCCTCATCCTCCTCGAGCAGCTTGATGGCTAAAACCCTCGCGGGCACTCCCAGCCGCCCAGGGGCGTCCACTCCTAAAAGACCGGCAAGTTCGGAGATGGCACGCTCCACGTCAAGGGACAGGAAATACGTCTTGCCGGTTTTCCTGTTCTTCGCAGTATCGATTGCAGCTTGGAAGAGCTCCGGAACTCCTTTCCCCCGTATTGCGATGGTGGGAATGACCGGAACCCCTAAGTCCTCTGACAGGTGCTCCACGTCGATTTCCACGCCCTTTCTTGCCGCTTCGTCGATCATATTCAAGCAAATCACCAGAGGGATTTTGAGTTCCAAGAGCTCCAGAGTCAATTCGAGGCTTCTGGAAAGCACGGAGGCATCCAGGATGTTGATGACCAGGTCCGGTTTCTCTTCGATCAGGTACCGGCGAGCCAGGAGTTCTTCTTTCTCGGAGGTGGATAAAGAGTAGATGCCCGGCAGATCGATGAGCGTGAAGCTGTCCCCGTTCACGCTGACCGGGCTCGTTACGTAGTCCACGGTGGTTCCGGGGAAGTTGGAAACAATGGTTTTGTATCCCGCCACGCTGTTAAAAAGAGCGCTTTTCCCGCAGTTTGGCTGGCCCACAAGGGCGATTTTCATCATCTTTCTACTTCCACAAGGATTTTCTGAGCCATGCCGTGACCGATCCCCACCTGGGTCCCGTGGATTTCGATCAAAACCGGCCCTCCAAAAAAGCCGCTTCGGAGGACCTTCAGCCTGTCTTGATGGTGGACGCCCAGTCCGCCGAGCCTCTGTCGTAAAGTGTGGCCGCCGTGAATCTCTTTCACAACAGCCTCCATACCGTCTTTGAGCTTTTCCAGTGTTGTAATCATTTTGAGGTCCTGCTTGCGTAATGCCGGTAAAATCTTCTGAACTCCTTTTGCCAGTCCACATTGATTTGGGGTTCGCTTTCGATAAACTCCGCCACCGCGCGGAGACGTTTCACCGTTTCAGGGCTTACGGCATGCTCGATCTTGCAGGCATCCCGTGAAGCGGTTTCCCGATCCAGGCCCAGGATCTCTTCCAGAAACTTGGTCAGGACCTCGTGTTTGTGCATGATCGCACCGGCAATTTCCTCGCCCGCGCGTGTGAGGCGCACATAGCCGTAACGCTCCTGAACCACCAGATTTCGATCTTTGAGCTTCCGCATTGCACCCACCACGCTTGGGTTCGACACCTCAAGGCGGTCAGCGATCGCTTTGACACGGGCCACCCCTTCCTCACGGCAGAGATGGTAGATGGCTTCGAGATAATCCTCCATCTGGGAGCTTAATCGAGTTTCCTGATCCATCGCCTTCTCCCAAAAATTAGCAATGCCTAACTTTATGTGTCCCAGTAAACTTTGTCAAGAGGCGCTAATTTTTTTGTTTTCTCGTCCATCGGCAGGAGGGAGCGAAGGGGGAGGGGGAGGGGCGCAGGCGCTCCCGCAGCGCCAGCGCTTGGGCGGCGTGTGCGCCGCGTGTGAACGGTTACAAAGTTTTTTTGACCTCAGCGGAGCTGGAACCCTCTTCTCCCGCTCCGCTTTCCTTGGGTTTGGCTGAGTCGTGACTAAACCCTCCCCCCTCTGGTGGAGGCCTCCCGCCAGAAAAGGCGGGAGGAGAAAAAAGAGTTCATAAAATCATGGCACCTGAAACCAATGCCGAGACCAGGAGACGGCATCGTATTCGCCCACCCATTTGTTATTTCAGTTGGATTCGAACAGCTAGTGCCTAATTACAAAAGTCATCGATACTTCCGCACACCGTCATCCCGGCGCGTCACCCCGGTGAAAACTGCGGCGGGATCCAGGACCTGTTGAAAATACTGGATTCCGGCTTTCGCCGGAATGACTGGGAAGGGTTCCAAATTCGCTCCATTATTTTTGCAATTTGACACCAGGTAGCCATAGGGATGGGGATCGTGGCTGGAAGCCACTCCCACTGTGTCGTCTAAATTGTCATTCCGGGCTTGACCCGGAATCCAGGTTGTCTTCTGGATTCCTGCTTCCGCCTTCGCGACGCGGCATAACGCCGCTTCGGCGCGACGACGGTTTGCAGGAATGACGGGCTCTGTTGCCATGAATGACGGTCTTAGCAAAACGAATCGATCAAGCCCCCTTCGAAGGGGCTTCCTGAGGTCTCCCGCTCTGCGGGAGGAGCCTGACTCCATGCTGGAATAACTACGGTGACGTTCAGATAGCTCCAAAATCCTTCCCGGTGTCTACCAGCATTCTCCTGAGGGCAGGAGGGTTTTTCTTTCGCTGCCAAGCTTCGGACGGTCGGTTGTCAGCCGGCTAAAAGTTTTTCCCTAATGCCGGAGACATCCTGTTTTTCCGCCATCATCCTGGTGATCTTGTTGAAGCCCTTTGTATCCCCGAGCATGATGCAGCCGATGATTTGATTGTTATGGATGACCACCTTCTTGTAGTGCTCGTCATCGGTGATGGTTTTGGCTTCGAACTTGTTGTCCACATCGATTTCCCCGGCAGAGGCCAAATCAATCCCCACAACCTTCAGGGTATTCGCCATGACCGTCCCTTTGTAAACAGCCTCCTCACCTGCCATGACCCTTCCGGCCACCTTGCCCTGTTCCATGGCTGCCGGCCAGATACCGTAGGGGATCCCCTTGAATTCCGCCACATCGCCTGCAGCGAAGACATCCGGCTGGTTGGTTCGCATCCTTTCATCCACTTTGATGCCCTTGTCGTGATCCAGTTCTAGCGCCTTGGCCAGATCGAGATTGGGCCTTACTCCGGCAGAGATAATCACCATTTCTGCCGGCAATGTTTCGCCTCCTTCCAGGACCACGCCCTTAACCCCGCCGTCTCCTGTGATCTCCTGGGTTTTGGCCCCGAGCCGGAAAGAGAATCCCATGCCTTCCATGATGGCCTGCAATCTTTCGGCACCGGGGATGTCCAGTTGTCTCGGCAACAGCCGCGGAAAGAATTCCACCACCCTGATTTTCTTTCCCAGTTTGCGGAGAGCATTTCCTGCCTCAAGGCCGAGTAAACCGCCCCCGATCATCACCACATCCTGAATATTCTTTGCCCAGTCCATGATGTCACGGGCGTCCTGGAAAGACCGGAGCGTGAAAACCCCTTCCTTGTCGGCACCCTTGATGGGAGGAACAAAGGAATGGCTCCCGGTGGCGACGAGCAGGCGATCGTAAGGAAGCTTCTGATTGTCCCGGGTGGTCACGACCTTTTCTTTCACGTCGCCGCCTTGAATGGGGGTCTTCAATTTGAGCTCGATCCCCTGTTCTTTGTACCATTCCTGTTTCCTGGCATAGAGTCTCTCCTCCGGCAGGTCCCCGGAAATGTACTCGTTGAGCTGAAGTCTCCAGTAAAAGGGAAAGGGCTCATCGGTTACGATGGTAATCGCCCCCTCCCTGTCCCGTTTCCGAATCTCCTCCGCCGCCGTGGTCCCGGCCACTCCGTTTCCGATGATGAGATAGTGGGTCATGTTCTGAACCTCCTGCTGATGTGTTCGCGCCATTCTCACACAGTTCTCTTGGACACACAAGGTGTTTCCCCTTTGTTTTTCATGGGCCCCTCCAACGATGGTAAAGGGAGGCAAGCGCATGGGGGGAAATCCGTAAGGCAAGCCCGACCAGAATGACCTGGTTAATCCAGGTTGTGCGAAAAAGCCCTATTCTTTCCCACCGCCGGCCGGAAGTGGTTATGCAGGCCTTCGTCAAGCCGAGACGGCCCTGCTTGTGCAACTGCCGCACGAAAAAAAGGTCTTCGGCGATGGGAACATCGGGAAACCCGCCTATCCTTTCAAACACCTCCTTTCGAAGGAAAAGTCCCTGATCTCCATAAGGGAGGCGGAAGAAGCGGGAGCGGAAATTCACCAGGGCTTCAATGACCCTTGCCGTCGGTTCTTCAAGGTCGGTTCTGAAACCGAAAGCGCCCAGGATCACTTTCCTCCCCAAAAGCGTTTCGAAGATGCGGATCACATAGGCTTCCGGCAAGAGGGTGTCTGCGTGAAGGAACAGGAGCACTCTGCCTCTGGCTTCCCTGGCCCCACGATTCTGTTGCACTCCCCTGCCTTTTGGGCTCTCCAGAAGACGGGCTCCTGCGCGCGCTGCGGCTTCTGGGGTTTTGTCCCTGCTGCCTCCATCAACCACGATAACCTCTGCCTCTTTGCAAAGCGCTTGACGCACCGTGTTTTCGATGTGCGCCCCCTCATCCACCGCGGGAATGATGACGGAGAGATAGGGCCGGGGATGCCCCCAATCCGGCATGAGTTCCCGCACGTCCTCCATCGTGTCGATGTCGGTCAGAGGAGCCAGGAGCGTCGCGGAAAGACCCAGCCCTTCGGCTTTGGCGAGGGTTTTTCCGAGAACGTCTCCGGAACCCCAGGGCATCTCCCTAAAAAGATCCGCCTCTTTTCGGAGACCGATGAGCCAGTATCCTCCATCCGTGCTCGGTCCGAGGACGAGGTCCCTCTCCTTGAGGCGATCCATGGCCTGCTCGAGGATAGATGGAGAGAGTCCTGGAATATCTGCTCCAAAAAGAACCACGCGCCGGCATCGCTCCTCAAAAGCTCCGCGGAAGGCTTCTTCCATGCGCCTGCCCAAATCGCCTGGACTCTGGATCGAATAAACCTCCCGTAAACCCAGCCAACGACGCATTTGGGCCGCCGTCCCGCCCTCGAAGCGAATTTCCAGGGTCGTCCCCAAACGGCGGGCTGCGAAGCTTGCCGCTTGAAAAGCCCTCTCCGTGAGCTGGCGCTGAAGTTCGGCAGCGCCCACGGGGCCCAGAAAAGGGATGAGACGGGTCTTTGTACACCCCGGAACGGGATAGCGGCTAAAAAGGATGAGGCGCTCTTCCTGCGCTCTCAGGCTCCCCATCAGTATGGAACTCCTCCCCTTCCACGGCCTGGAAGGCGCACTCTGCGGCGCCAAGCAAGGCAGCTCGTTCATTCATGATCACGCGAACCGGAATCTTCTCCAGGAGGCCGCGAAATCGTCCTTTGTCCGTGAAAGCCTTCATGAAAGCGCCTGTCTTGAGTGCAGGCAAGATCTTGGGGGGAATGCCGCCGCCCAGATAGACGCCGCCCGTGGCTAAGCCCGTCAAGGCCAGATTTCCTGCCACCGCACCCAGGATGGAGACAAAGGTTCGGAGCGCCTCGACACAGAGGGGATTCTTTTCGGCCAAGCCGGTTTCTGAGATGACCCTGGCAGGGTCTTCCTCGATGAGACGTTCCTTCAACCATGCCGGTTCCCGGTACCGGCCCCCTTCCTTCAGCCATGCATAGATGTTGCCCAGGCCCGGCCCCGACACGATCCTCTCGACGCTCACATGGCCGAGCTTCCGGTTCAGGTATCGCCAGAGTTCCACCTCCTGTTCATTGGTTGGGGCAAAATCCACGTGCCCTCCCTCAGAGGGTACGGGGAGTGCTTTTCCCTGGTGGAACAACATCAATCCTTGTCCCAGCCCCGTGCCGGGCGCAACCAGCGCAATGTTTCCTCCCCTTTGCGGACGACCCCTGTTCAAGGCGGCCGTTTCACGTCGCTTCAGGAGGGGGATCGACAGGCCCGTTGCCGCAAGGTCATTGACCAGTCTCACCCATTCCCATTTAAAAGCCCTCTTGAGCCTGGCCTCCGAAACCTCCCAGGGAAGGTTGGTGGTTTTGCATCTGCCGTTGACCACGGGTCCCGCAATCCCGAAACAGGCCCTGGAGACTGGAAGGTCAAGGCTTGAGAGGAATTTCTTGACGATCGATTCCAGATCGGGTGCCTCCCGGCTCGGATAGCTCTGAAGGGCGACGGGCGAAGCTGGTCCTTCATGCTTAGCGAAAAGGGCCAAATTCGTTTTTGTCCCTCCCACATCCCCTGCAAGAACCGCGATCTTTTCTTTCATGGGTGAGTCCCCCTTGATTTCCAAATGTGGGCGCCGGAGAAAAGTCGGTGACCGTTGTAAAGCCGTCTACGACGCTATGGATGCAGATAAAAGGAGAGGGTCTTTTCCGCCAGGAGCGATGAAGCTTCCCGATCCAAGAGCCATGTCAGCATCCCGCTTGCCGGCCGGACCCTCGAAGCGGGGAATCTCCCCTCTTCGGCCTCGATCACCGCTTTGACCACCTCTGCCTTCTCCCTCCCTGAAACCATGAAAATGACCTCCCTCGCCCTGTTGATCACCGGAAAGGTCAGGGTGAGGCGATAAACGTCCGGATCCCCGCCTTTGACGGCCACTACAAGCTTTTCTCTTTCCTCCAGGGACTTCGCTCCCGGGAAGAGAGAGGCGGTGTGGCCGTCTTTCCCCATGCCGAGAAAAACCAGATCCAGCAGGGGGAGGCCTCCCGCAGTCAGGCCAAAGAGGTGCTTGAGTTCCCTTTCGTAACTGAGAGCCCCTTCATCGGGAGTCATGTGCACGGGCATGGGGTGGATATGCTCCGCGGGAAGCGGGACCTTGCCCAGAAAATCGTCCCAGGCCGCACCGTAGTTGCTCCAGGGGCTGTCTACCGGAACACAACGCTCATCCCCCCAGAAAACGTGGACCTCGTCCCAAAGGATGGAGGCGCGAAAAGCGAGCCTCTTGTGCATCTCCCGCGGCGTAGACCCACCCGAGAGGGCGACCAAAAAGCGGCCTTTCCTTTCCACGGACTCGATCGCTTTCTGCTCGAACAGCCGCGCGCCTCCTTCCGAGATGGCTTCTCGGTTCTCCCCAACCATGATGCGAAGCCTGTCCTTTTTCAACTTCGAATCTTCTCCACCGTCATTTTGTGGACGTATTTCACCCAGTCGTATCCATAATACCCCTCCGCCACCAGGCGAAGGGGAAAACCGTGTTTCCGGGGCAGCGCCTTTCCGTTGACCTCGTATGCCAGGAAAACCTTGTTGGAGTCGACATCCTCTATCTTGAAATCCTTGACCATTCCATATTTCCCCTCAGGACCCGTCACCGTCACCTGGGTCACTCCCTCCTCGGCCTGTGCTTTCCTGAGCAGTTGAGCGATCGAAACCCCTTTCCACCTTCCGTGGTTTGCGAAAAACCCGGGGCAAATGAGAAGGACATTCCGCTCCATGGAGGGCAGGGCTCTCATTTCCTCGTAGGTGAGGCGTAGCGGATTTTTCACGCGGCCGGTCACATCGAGGCGCCAATGACGGAGATCCACGTCGTGATCCGAAAGGCCCATGGTTCCGAAGCTCTCCAGCGGGGCAGGATCGAGGTTCCTGGTGTCCAGCAGCGCCGGATTCTTATGGATCAGGGTTTCCCTGGACGTCCCCTTGGGCAGGATGATTTTCCTGACCTCCGCAAACGCCTTTCGCACCACGGCAAAAAGAGGGCTTGTCAAGACAAGAAGCCCTCCAATGAAACCCAGGGATTTTTTTAGGAATTGCCTGCGTTTTTCCATGATCTCTCCTCCATTCCACCTCGCCATTGATCTTCTGAATGATCTTGGGCCGGCGATTCCCTAATCTCGTAGCGCCTCGTGGAGTCTGCGGCTGAATTGCAGGAAGGCGCCGCTGTCCCGGGATCGCGGCCTCGGCAAGTCGACGCGGATCTCCTCGCGGATCCGCCCCGGGTTCTTGCCCATGAGAAGGATCCTGTCCGCCAGGATCACGGCTTCACTCACGTCGTGCGTGACAAAAAGAATCGTGTGGGCCAGCTCCTGCCAGAGAGACAGGAGAAGGTTCTGCATCTCTTCGCGGCTTTGGGCGTCAAGAGAAGCAAAAGGCTCGTCCATTAGCAGCACCTCGGGCTTCAGGATAAGCACCCTGGCCAAAGCCACCCGCTGTTTCATGCCCCCGGAGATCTCCCGGGGAAGGTAGTTTCTGAATTCAGTCAACCCTACCAGGCCAAGGAAGCGTTCCACTTCTGCCGCTTTTGATTTCTTGTCCTGACCGCGCCCCTTCAAGCCGAAGGCGATATTCTCCTGTACCGTCAACCAGGGGAACAACGCATCCTCCTGGAAGATGACGCAACGCTCAGGCCCCGGGCCTTCCACGGGTTTGTTCCTGAGAAAAATCTTCCCGGAACTGGGAGGAATGAAGCCGGCCACGATCTTTAGGAGCGTCGATTTTCCGCACCCGCTTCTCCCGAGGAAACATATCAGCTCTCCACTCGCGGCTTGGAAACTGATCCCTTCCAGGACAGGAAGAAAGCTGCCGTTCCCATTAAAGATTTTATGCACGCGGTCGATTTCAAGGATCTTCTCCCTGGGCTTCTCTCGCTGGAAGGTGAGAGCGCGCAGTTGCGGTCTCATGTGATCCTCCTTGCACTCTTGAAACAAAACTTCATGCTGCCCTGGAGCAGTTGATCGCTCAGCCTGCCGATGACTGCGATGACAAGGATCCCGACGACGATCATGTCGATGCGCCCCAGCATGCGGGCATCCATGATCACCGCCCCGAGACCGTTCGGGACTCCTGTAAGCTCCCCCAAGACGAGGTAGGCCCATGAGATTCCGAGACCCAGGCGAAGCCCTGTCACCAAGTGCGGCATTGCGCCCGGAAGGAGGATGGCAAACGTGCCGCGGAGTCTTCTGACGCCCATCATGGCGCCGGCCTGGAGCAGAAGCGGATTTACCTGCCTGGCCCCCGCTGCCGCATTCAGGTACACAGGAAAGAATGCGGCCAGGGCCACCAGGAAAACCGTCGTTTTCATGCCGATTCCAAACCACACCATGGCCAGGGGAAGCCAGGTAATGCCGGGCACCGCCCTCAAAGCATTCACCGTCGTACTCATAAGCCTGTGGATCACCAACAGACGACCGGAAAGAATCCCCAGGGGGAGCCCCACCGCTACGGCGGCCGCAAACCCGCAACCCACTCTGAAGAGGCTCGCTCCCGCGTCACTGAGAAAACGGCCTGCATAAGGTCCTTCCCCGGATTGTCCCAGGATATAGGCATAGCCTGTTTCGGCAATCTCCAGGGGGTGGGGGAGCAAATAGGTCGGTATCAGCCCGGTCGCACTGACCATGATCCAGACAAGGAGGAACAGCGCGGGGATGATCCCCGGTAAAAAACGCAAGGCTCCAGCCTGCTGGTTCTTACCCTTGTTCATCCTCATTTTCTCACCCTGGCTACAAAGGACAGGTCAAAAAGCTCATGGTAGTCCGGTTGCCTTTCAATGACGCCGAGGGCCTGCATTCTTTCACCGAGAGCGCGGGCCTTCCGGATAAAATCCTCGTCCATCCGCCAGGCAAGCTCCATGTTGGGTGCCGCCCGCTCGAGAATTCGAAGGGGGGTTCCGAAGGTGGAAGCCCTTTTCAGCCATTGATCGGGGTGTGCCTTCAGGTAATCGGTCGCCCTGGCATGGCAGAGAACGAGCTGTTGAACGAGTTCTGGATTTTCCAGCACGGTTTTTCGTGTCACCAGCATGCCCGCATTGATGGTCCCGACGGATTCGCCGTAATAGGGGTAAGAGAGGATATGGCCGTAGCCCTGGTCCACGGCAAGGCTGGGAAAAGGCTCTCCGGAAAGAAAAGCGTCGATACCGCCCCTTGCCAGAGCCATCCCCATGTCGAAAAAATCAACCCGGGTGAGCTTAACGTCCTTTTCCGGTGAAAGGCCGTGGCGCGTAAGGGTTTCGCGAAGGAGGATCTCGTGCATGGTGCCGGGCACGTAACCGATTTTCTTCCCCTTCAGGTCCTTCACTTGCTGGACGGGGCCGCCTTTCTTGACAACCAGGGCTGAGCATTTGTTGCAGAGCGCAGCCACGATCACGACCGGTTGCCGAAGGGAAGCGGAATGAATCGCGTGGGCCAGGGTCGTCCCGCACATTTCCAAGCTGCCTGCAAGGAGGGCCACCTTCTGATCCGCAGGATTGGTGAAGGCGTACACCTTTACCTTCTCGTTTCGCTGGAGGAACATCTGGTAGAAAAAGGGTTGAATGGTCTGAGCGGTCTTCCAGGTTCCCACCTTGATCTCCCCTGCCCACGAGCATGCGGCCGCCAAAAGAAACAAGGCAGCAATAGCCACAACCGTCCAGCGCAACCTTGTCCGTATCCCCATGATTTGGTCCCTTTGTTCAGAATCCCATCCCACCCGCTTTTCTTCGGCCGCAGGGCCTGTGGATAGCAAAACAGTTGGACGGCAGGTCAGGATTCCAGCCCATCTCCATGAACATCTCTCGACAGGCGGCCAGGCTCTTCCCCCGGCCCTTTCCCGTATCGGCCTTTCCATCCCTGGGGCTGGCCCCGACCTCCGGGAAAAGGAGATTGGCCCCCGCTATCAGGGAGGCTGAATGGGGCTCGTGTGTGCAATGCGCTCGAGGCACGTCCCCCATGACGAGGCGGCTGACCGCCACCATCCTGGCCATTTCGCGTTCCGTGATCATTCCGTGCTTTTCCATTGGGGAACCCGGGAAGTTGATGCGCCGCATGACTCCGCTATACGTGGCGCCGTACTCTCGGGCAAGAAACATGAGTTCCACCACCTCTTCCAGGCTGTGTTCGGGACCGACCGGCTCAACGCAGTTCATCCAGAGAAGCCCCACGTCTTTCAGCACCTTGATGGTCCTGATGCGCTTCTCTCTCTTGAATGGCGTGTCCTTGCCCTCACCCAGCCGCACGGCGTGATAGGCCCCCACATAACCCGCAGCAAGGAGCCTTTCCCCTTCTCGATGATCGATGTCGCGGGTGTTGGCCACCAGGGGAACGGAAACCTCTTTTTTCAACAAGGATCCAATCTCGATCAGCCTTTCAAAGGAGAAGGTGCCGGTGGTCATGAGGTTCAGGGCATCGGCGGACTGCGCCTCTCCCTGCTTTGCCCAGCGAAGGATGTCTTCCTCCGGGAACTCCTCCCTCTCTTTGAATATGCCGGCTTTCATCGTCAGGGAACAGAAAAGGCAATTGAACGGGCAAGGTTCCACGTTCAACCCGATGTGAAAATGGTTTTCCCCTTTTTCCTTGAACTGTAGCCTGGAGAGCCGGTTCGCCGTTTCCATGACGGCATAGGTTTCTTTGGATTCCAGGTCCAGGCGAAGCAGAAACAAGGCTTCTTCCCTGCTGATTCCCGAGAAGTTCCCCCCTCGATCCAGGATGTCCCTAACCCTAGGTGAGAGTTCCCATCCCATGGTTCATGTTCTCCTTACCGTTCAATTTTTTGTGCCGGGCTCTTTCTTCTCTCTGGAGACTACGGCATGGCCGCCGAATTCCCTCCGCAGGGCCGCTATGACCCTGTCCGAGAAGGTGTCCGTTTCCCTGGAGCGGAATCGATTCATCAGGGAGAGGGTGATGACAGGCGCGGAAACTCCCGTTTCCACGGCCTGATTGACGGTCCAGCGACCTTCCCCGGAATCTTCCACATGCCCCCGGATTCGGGCGAGCTTCCCGTCCTCCTTGAATGCCGCCTCGGCAAGTTCCAGCAGCCATGAGCGCACCACGCTTCCCTGATTCCAGAGGTGGGCCACCTCCCCATAGTTGAGCGAGGCGGCATAGGGAGACGCTTCCAGGATCTGGAACCCTTCCCCGTAAGCTTGCATCATGCCGTATTCGATCCCGTTGTGCACCATTTTCACGAAGTGGCCTGCACCGGCGGGGCCACAATAGAGGTATCCGTCCTCTGGAGCCAGGGTCTTGAACACGGGCTCGCAAATCCGGTAAACCTCCCTCGGTCCCCCGATCATCAGACAATACCCCACCTTCAGGCCCCAGATGCCGCCGCTTACGCCCACGTCCATATAGCGAACGCCCTTCTCTTCAAGCATGGCGGCCCTGGGAATATCATCTTTGTAGAAAGTATTGCCCCCGTCAATCACGATGTCTCCAGGTGAAAGGATTTCCGTGAGCTGAAGCAGGTGCTCATCGACGGCAGAGCCTGCCGGGAGCATCATCCAGACCAACCGAGGTCGCGAGAGTCTATCCGGCAACTCGCTGAGAGAGTAAACCGCCGTGGCGCCTTCCCGGGCGATCTCCTCGGTCTTTTGAGGCGTCCTGTTGTACGCAACCACCTCGTGCCCGCCTTGAAGCAGCTTGCGAACCATGTTCATGCCCATCCGGCCGAGGCCAATCATCGCCAGTTGCATATTTCTCATCTCCTTTCGATGGATCCGGAGTGGTTCCAGTGCCGGGGGTAAAAGCCCCAATTTCCAATCAATGTCCGGGCCCAGACTTCAGGTTTCATTCCCCTTCGCCAAGATACTCTGTAGTTTTCTGCAGAGAGCATCGGCCTTCGCCGATCGCTTCGGGCCGATAGAATGGCGAGGCGACCGCGCCGTAGCTCTTGAGAGCCAAGGCGGGTAAGGGTTCGGCGCAATTCCGCTCAAGATACTCCATAGCTTGTTGGAGCGAAGCAGAAATCCTCGCTCTTCGATCAGGGGCTGCGGGGAGCTTCATTGGCTCACGGTCCGGCATTCTCGATCCTTTTCGCGCCAACTCCTTGGTCGTTTGAACTTTGAAATTCGACATTTCACCCGCAGGCTCTTCCTTTGAGATGAAAGAAGAACTTCAGCCCCTTCCTGACCTTGCCGGAGAAGACCTTGGGTGACAGGAAGGCGCCTGCAACATGCTTGTTAATCTCTCCTAAAGTCGGGTAGGGATGGACAGCGGTAGCCAGGGTGGACAGCTTCACCTTTCCGTTCAGGACCGCCACCCACTCGCTCAGTAACTCCCCTGCGCGATGTCCGAGGATTTGGACGCCGATGGGTTTCTCATGGGTATCCAGGAGCATCTTGATTCTCCCGACGCTCTCTCCCTCTGCGAGGCTCCTGTCATTGTCCCTGAAGGCTTCCGTAAAGACCGAGTAGTCGATTCCCGCTTCCTTGGCCCGCTTTTCGTTCATCCCGATGCTGGCCAATTCAGGATCCGTGTAGGTGCACCAGGGTAGGAACGTGTAGTCGGCTTTTTTAGGAAAATGAAAAATTGCGTTGCTCACCACAACGCTTCCCTCGTACCCTGCTGCATGGGTGAACTGAAAGGCCCCGGTCACATCGCCCGCGGCGTACACGTTCTTCTGGTTGGTCCGCATGCGCGCATCGACCTTGATCCCCTTTCGATCCAATTCCACGCCGACCCCATCGAGGTTTAGCCCTTTCACGTTCGGGTCCCGCCCCATGCCCACAAGAATTCTCTCCGCACTCAATGCCGTGGTTTTCCCTTCGTGGTCCTTGATGAGCACTTCTCTTTTTCCCCCCAGGTCCTTCACCCGGACAACCGAAGCGTTGAGATAAAAGGCGACCCCCTCGGAAGCCAGCACCTGCATGACCTCGTCGGCCATGTCCTTGTCTTCTCTGCTCAGGATTTGCCCGCTCCTCTGGACCACAGACACCTTTGTCCCCAAGCGGCAGAAAGCCTGAGCCATCTCGGTCGCAATCGGCCCGGCGCCCAGAATCACCATGGATTCGGGGAGGCAATCCAGGAAGAAAATCTCCTTGTTCGTGATGTAAGGTGTTTTATCAAGCCCCTCGATCGGCGGAACACTCGGTGAAGAGCCGGAGGCGACCACCCAGGTCTTCGCCGAAACGAGACGGCCGTTCAGCCTGATGCTGTGCTCGTCTATGAACTCCGGCTCGCCGAACTCCACTTTTGCCCCGAGGCTGCAGAATCTTTCTTCGGAGTCGTGCTCCTGAATCGTGGCGATCACCGACCGGATTCTCTCCCTGATTCGACCGAAATCAACCGGTGGGACCTCCACCGCCGGGAGGCCGAAGGCCCTGGAATGCTTCATGGTGTGGTAGGCCTGCGCCGACCTGATGAGGGTCTTGCTGGGAACGCATCCAAAGTGAAGACAATCCCCTCCCAGGTTTTTCTCCTTTTCCACGAGAAGGGTCCTGGCGCCTAACCTGGCCGAGCCCGAGGTCACGGTCAATCCCGCTGCGCCTCCCCCGATGACTCCGATGTCATAATCGTATGTCGTCACGGATTTTTCCTTTTTCCCCACTTCCCGTTTAAGGACCGTTCATGGTCCAGGGATTCTTTCCCTCCTCCATTGAAATCCCCTTTATAGCACATGATGAAGCGGAAAATTCTATGGGGTCGATCCCCTAATTCGCATCGCTCAGCACCCCATATTACTCTACTTTCGCTTCGACCGCCTCCCCCGGTATGCGGAATGATTAGGAAGGGAGGGTCGGCTCTCTCATGAGTGGCGATGCCTTCTCTCGACGATTTTGAGGAGCCTGGCTTGGGTTTCCGGAGAAAGCCCGAGATCGGGCAATAGCTTCCTCACTTCCTCCGGCCTCCCGTAGCCGGCCAGATACCCGTTCAGCCGGGCCGCAGCCGTGGAGTTCACAAAGTCTCCTTCTTCCGGATAAATTGCCTTGATTTCTCGCAGAAAATCGGTATTCCCGCGAAGCCGATATTTCTGATGGTAGTCCTCTGCCATGTAGAAGCCGGAATAGGGGGTAATCTCCGTGTGGATTGTTCCCCCGAGCTTATCTCCGAGGCGGTCTCTCGTTTCCACGGCGAGCCTCTGCTGCTCGTCGTTGTGATAGAAAACCGCAGCCTTATACTGCGTGCTCCAAGACCTGCTTTTCGGGTCATGACTCGACCAGAAAACATCCAGAAGTTGTCTGTAGCTGATGATTGCCGGGTCATAGTCGATCTGGATCGTTTCCGTGTGGTCACCAAGACTATGATACGTGGGATGGGGTTTCTTTCCCCCTGCGTATCCAACCCTTGTCCGTATAATCCCGTCCATGCTCCCGAACCGGGAGTCAGGCCCCCAGAATCACCCCAATGCGAAGGTGGCCGTTTCCGTGTGGACCGGGGCCGAAGCGTCGATGGGTGGAATGTTCATATTACCTCTGTATTGTCGTTCTGCCATGATCATGTCGCGTTTTTCCTCCAAGGGTTCAGGACTGTTGCTCTGGCGGCGCATCGGATTCGAAGCCACCAGAACTGCGGCCACCACGATGCAAGCGCCTGCGATGCATTTTCGTCCTTTTATTGCCATTTCGTTCCTCGACCTTTTAGAAGGGAAAGAGTAAGCGCACTTGATAGAGGATGCGCCTGGAACTTACTCCCCTCTGAAGAATAATCACTGATCCACGAGGTGGCTATAGGAGGCTCCAAAAGATTGAATAGAGACAGGTGGGCCGATGCTTCCCCGGGCTCATCTTCCCCCCCCTGTATACGAGCGTATCCTTATCCACTCGTCAGAACGGCCTGTCGTGCCGCTTTTTCGTTGACAGACGTTCCTGGGCAAGATAGGATATTAAAACTTTTTCTACAGCAGTTTTTCACCTCCAGGACCAAAACCCCAGCGTTCCCATCGGAAGAGGGAGATATGGCCCAAAAGGGTACGGACGCGGGTTCCTCCAAGGCAAAACTGCTGGATGTTGCCCCAAGACTCCTCCGTCACAAGAATTACCGTTCCACAAGCATGCGGGACATCGCCAAGGCCTGCGGTTGCAAGGCAGCGAGCATTTATAAATTCATCCCCACCAAAGAATCTAACCTTTTCGATTTCCTGAAGGAAGAGACGGCGGACATCGTCGACCTCACGAGACCCCTGGAAGGGGATACGGTAACTGATCCCCTGGGCGATATTGAAAAGAAAGCCTGTCAACGCCGGCTGAAGCTGATCCAGGACAAGAACTGCTTAAAACATTCTTCCCCTTGCCAACGGTTCTCACCAACGACCAATGAGGGGGAAGGCTTCAATGAAAGGAGGTGGTAATAATACTCGTGATCTGTGGGAATGGCCTAATCGAACATTGAACCATTCATAGCACGGAGGTAAAAGTATGAAAAAAAGGCTTTCTGGTCTGATCGCTCTCGTCTCGATTTTGATGGGGCTTCTGCTCCTGGTTCCACCTGCCAGCGCCAAGCATCATAAACACAAGCTTAAGCACAAGTTCCCCTATAACCCGATCATTTTCGTTCATGGTGGTGCGGGTTCAGGAGCCCAGTTTGAATCCCAGGCCATGCGCTTTACGAGCAACGGCTATCCTCAAGATTACATTAACGTGCTTGAATATGATTCTCGTTTTACCATGAACACGATGGCTGATGTCTATAATCGTCTGGACGAGCTGATCGCCGCCCTCCAGGAGAAGTTCGGGGTTGATCAGGTGGACGTCCTGGGCCATTCTCTCGGCACTACGGTGATGCACGGATACCTGGCTTTCCCAGGGCGTGCTGCAAATGTTGCTCACTATGTGAATATAGACGGCCGCACAGCCTCCAGCCTTCCCGGCGGAGTGCCCACCCTGGCTTTATGGGCCGAACTGACGGCCCCTCCTGGTCGTCAAATCGTCGGGGCGTGGAATGAAACCATTCCAAGAACGACGCACACGGATGTGGCGACATGTGCCAATTCGTTCTTCTATATGTACAAATTTTTTACGGATAAGGAGCCCAAGACGACGGACATCGTGCCTGAACCCCGGGGTAAAATCGAGCTCGCCGGAAGGGCCGTCTATTTTCCAGAGAACGTAGGTGTGGCGGGCGGAACTCTGAAAATATATGAAGTGAACGGGTATACCGGAGCCAGACTTCGCAAGAGACCGGAGGCTTCCTATCCAATCGGCGAGGATGGAAACTGGGGGCCTTTCAAGGCCAAGGCAGGGGAATACTATGAATTCGTTATCGTGCACCCGACAGGCGAAATTCATCCCTTCTACTATCAGCCATTCATAAGAAGCGACCACTTGATTCGCCTGAACACCTCTCCGGAACCTGAAGGCGGAATTTCCGGGGAAATGGATACGAGCGAAGGTCACACCAACCTGGTCGTTTCAAGGAACAAGGAGTTATGGGGCGACCAGGGCGTCGACAATGACATCCTTGCGATCAACGGGGTCAACGTTGTAAATGCTGCCACATGCCCTTCTCAACCATTCTATTCCATTGTAGTCGCCATGTTTGTGTGTGATCAGGGCTCCGACACGGAAAGCGATCCTGAGGCTCCGATTCCTGAGTTCGCTGCACTGACGTTTTTTACCGGCGTGGACCTCTATCTCCCTGGGGCCTATCCTCCAGATGGGACGATACGCCTCACACTGATCCCTAGAGGCGCCGCGGGTTTGATGCAGGTGATCAACGTCCCTAATTGGGCCTCTTCGGAAGTGAGAAGAATATCGGTTCAATTCAATGACTACATCCAGTGGGACGATATCCCCTGCAATTCCTGGGCTTTCTTTGGCGCCAAGGGTTGGTGATGAGGTGCGGGAGATGAATGCTTCCGGGCGGGTTTCCTCATTGCGGAAACGTCAGATCAGGTCGTTGAAACCGGTAAATTGAGAAAAATGCGGTTGGGGAAGCTCAATTGGAAGGCTTCCTGTGTTCCGTGCTTGCAGCATGTTTCCATCCGGAGGCATGTTGCAAAAAAGCACCATCTTAATGCAAGGCTAAAAATCCATTAACATTAACATCCAATCTAAATTCCAGAGAAAGGGGGCACACAATGAGAAAACTTTTAAGTCTTGTGGCTGTGGGCATATTCGTCGTTTCACTAACTTGGGTGTCCGACTCCTTTGCGGGGCACGGGGGGAAAAAAGACTCCTGGATTTATAAGGGTGTCGAGTTGGCGGACGATTCGCCAGGCGTAAAGCATTATATCTGGGAAACGGCAAGACCTCCTTACGGACCTTTCGATAAGGTTGCGCTCCATCGCTTCATCTATGAACCTCACAACAAATTGGCGGTACCCTGCCTGCCGGCGCGGGACAAGAGAAAAGTTCTCTTCATCATCCCCGGCACATGGGACCGCGGTGCGCCTAAAGGCTCAGACCCGACTGTCTCTGAGACATACTTTTTCGCTTCGAACGGCTATGATGTGTATTCGATAGAGTTTCGAACCGGATACATCATCCCCAATCTTGCGTATGAACAGTTCGAATCTTTTGGTTACGGTGATGCGTTGAGAGCAACGGCTGATTGGACCTACGCGGCATTTAGAGAGGATATCAAGGCCTGTGTAGAAAAAGCCAAGAGCATTTCTCATGCGCGCAAGATTTTTCTGGCAGGGAGAAGCAGGGGTGGGACACAGATGTACATTTATGCCGCAAAATACTGGAAAAAGGATCTCAAGGGCCTTATCGGACTTGATGGAGGGGGCATTTACCTTGCGGCGGACAATCCGGCTCTGCAGAAGACAGAGGCGCAGTTTCTCGCCGCCGTTCAGGCCTTTAAGAATGGCCTGCTTCCCCCTCCGCTGGATAAATTCCTTAGCGAAGTCTCGGGGTACGAACAGTCCTATTTCGCGGGAGCCGTCCCATTCGCACAGACCACGGTGGGTGGACCCCTCCCCGATGAAACTTCCCTTCCTTTTGGTCCTCCCCCTGATGGTTCCACCATTGATACGGTTTCCGACCTTGTCGCGTACGGGGCTTATTGGTCGTGGGGAGCAGGGCTTGTAACGAATTACTACACCCCTTACCCAGGCGGCGCAGGAGAAACTTACATGGATCGGGAGGTCCTGGTAGGAATAGAATCCAACTTTACCCGATATTGGCCAAGGATTCAGGATCTCGAGGCCAGCTTTATGACGGGGTATTCCAACTGTCCCTTCCTGGATTACGACGACACAAGTGATATTGATATCCCGGTCATTTTCTTCGGCAGTGAATTAGGGTGTCACGGGGGAAGCTGTTTAAGCAGCTCACAGCCATATAAGGTCGCAAGCCAGGATGTGACGATTGTGTATCTGGAGGGGTATGGGCATTTGGATGTCTACGCCGGCACCCATTCGCTTGAAGACGTGAAAGAGCCGGTGCTCACGTGGATGAACGACAGGCTTGGAAGGCGTTGATATCCGAAAAAGTGTCGTTAAATGGAGAAGGGTGGCGTCCGAAAGGACGCTGCCCTTCTAGCCCCCACACGAGTCGAAAGAAGCCGGGATTCCGCGACGGCATTTTACTGCCTGGTCGGACGGGGATTTTGGCGAAGCAGCAAGGGCTGGGCCGGGTGTCTCGGAAAAGGGAAGCTGCCTGAGGGGTCAAGGAAGTTCCCTACGCTCTGAGGAAAGGGGTGATGAGCCGAAGCATTTCTCTGAGAAAGGATATCACAGTGTGCAGGCGAATCATCAGGAGCAAAAGATTAACCCGTTAAAGCAGGCTGAGCCCATGGTCAAATCAAGGGCGACCATGGAGAAACGAAAACAGGTTTATGAGGATTTGAAAGGCAAATTGAGAGAGACGTATGAGGGTTGAGATCAACAGCGAAGCTGTAAAGGAGGTGATAGGGAAACAGGGTATCGAGACCGTGCTGGCGTCTCAAAAGGGTCCTATCCGGCGTTTTATGAAACCTTGGGCAATTAGGGCGGAAAAGATTAAGGAGGGCCAAATGAATACGAGAAAATTGAGATTAGTCGTGCCATTTGCCGTTTTTTGTCTCTCTGTATTTCTTGTGTTTTTTACTGTCCCTGCGGAAAAGGCGTTCCCAGCACCTCCTGCAATGATCGAAGAAATGGTTCCCATGCGGGATGGTGTGCAGTTGTACACACGGGTGTATTTGCCTGACCCTGATATCTGGGGCCCCGGACCTTATCCAACGATAGTTTCAACGACCCCCTATCGCATCGGAACCCCTGGAGAGCCACCGAATGAATGGCCGGAGCATGCGAACCGAGGCTACGCATTCGTCAATCAAGACCATCGGGGCAGATACGCTTCTGAAGGTGTTTGGACTCGACCCAACGACGGTAAGGACGGGTACGACACCATCGAATGGGCGGCGGCTCAGCCCTGGTGCAATGGAAAGATCGGTATGACTGGGGGCTCGGCGCTGGGGATTGCCACGTACCAGACGGCAGCCGAACGGCCCCAACACCTTGTGGCCATCATGCCGTCCATTGCATCCGCCGATAGCCAGAACAACTCCAGTTTCCAGGGTGGCGCTCTAAAATGGGAGACATTACTGGGGTGGGTGCTTTATATGATGCCGGGACTCTCCCAGAGCCATATTGATAGCCTGGGGATGGAACCTGAGCAAATCGCTTTTGAGAAAATGATCAACCTCATCGCACTGTCCGACGTATTCAGCCACATGAGCTCTGAGCCCGGCAAGACCCCTATGGATTCACAGACATGGATGACGCTTCCTTTGACTGATGTGCCTGGCGTGAAACTTGGCGGTTTTTGGGATGACTACATGGCCAATTACTCCGTCCAGAACGAGTACCGGGACGCCTATAATGTCTGGAGCACAATCGATGTGCCGGCCTTGCATGTCGGCGGCTGGTACGATCTCTTTTCAAGGGGTACCCTCGAGGCCTTCGTCAAGATCAGAGGAAATGACGTCCCCCACCAAAAAATGTTCATGACATACGGCCACCATATGATCATGTCATATCTTATACCCGTCGAACTTACCTATCGGTGGTTCGACTACTGGCTGAAAGAGATAGATACCGGCATCATGGATGAACCGGCCGTCCAGTACTACCTTATGGGGGCGGAGCCTGGGGACGAGTGGCGGACCGCGGAACAATGGCCTCCGGAAGGTGTCGAATATGCCACATATTACCTACACGATGACGGTGTACTGAATACCGAGTTTCCGTGCAAAAAAGAGGGCTCCGTCACGTATCTTTACGATCCAAATGATCCGGTGCTGAGTTACGGGGGGCGAAATCTCTTTTTTCCTGCCGGGGCGGTTGATCAGAGTCCCGTTGAACCCCCCAACCGCGACGATGTCTTGGTTTATAGGACAGCGGTGCTTGAAGATGATGTTGTCGTCACCGGAAACGTGAAAGTAGTTCTGCATGCGTCCTCAGACGCGCGCGACACGGATTTCACGGCCAAACTGATTGATGTTCATCCGGACGGAAGCGCAATAAATATCCTTGATGACGTGATCAGAGCCAGGTTCAGAGAATCCCAGCGCTACGAAGTTTTCATGGAGCCACGGAAAGTATACGAATTTACCATCGATCTCGGTGATACAGCCCAGGTCTTTAAGGCAGGACATCGAATTCAGGTCGATATTTCCAGCAGCAACTTTCCATGCAAAGACCGCAATACAAACACCGGCAACCCCCTTTATGTCCAGGACACAGCGGCGGATGTCGTAACGGCAAGGAATACCATTTATCATGATCTTTTTCATCGTTCCTACGTGGTCCTTCCTATAATGAACGGTAACACAAAAACTTTACACGCATCCCTGGGAGACGATCACCGGCCCTCGAGGCTTGACCAGGATGTATACGAGTTCAGTGGAACCAAGGGAGAGAGGATTGCCATTCGCCTTGATGCGGATCCGTGGAAAGAGGGTATGAGGAGACGTGCAACCTTACTTTTGATGGACAAAATGCGGAAAGTCCGGCTTTGCAGGATAGACGGGAGTGAACTCCCCAATGTGATTAAGGTCAGATTGCCTGCGACTGGTGACTACAGTATCATGGTCGCTGAGCAACCCGGTCGGAAATCATGGAAAAAATACCGCGGCGATTACAGCCTTACCTTAGAAGCCTCCTTGGAGACTTGTCGAACGTTTCAACCGACTCGATGGGTTGAGTAGCTCGATAGGAGACGTATCAAGTCATGTACCCCGAATGAAAACCACCGGAGGGGGAGGCATCGCGCTCTGCCTCCGGTGGTTGTGGGCTTTTTCGATATTCACCTGAAGGGACTCATTTACTTGGCCTCGGTGGGGTATCCGGCCCGGTGCCATTCGTGCCAGCCACCCTGGAGCGCATAAACCTTTGTAAAACCCAACCCCATCATTTGTTCCGCCGTCCTGGCAGAGGTCGCTTCGTTGGGTCAGGCGCAGTACAAGACGTAGGTCTTGCCTTTGTCCAAATCGCCGGCCCACTCCTTCACCATTTTTGGTTCCCGGCGGAAAGCCCCCTTTATTTTGAGACCGCTGGCCTTCCAATCCATACCGGTCCGGACGTCAATGATTCCCGTGTTCGGATTATCGAGCACCTCTTTGAGCTGCTCCTTGGTCATTCTGGGCACCTCTCTGGCCTGAGAGCTTATTGCCAGTGCGCTCACAAATGCCATACACATGGCGAGGAAAATCGTCATCCTCCTTGACACCCAAGGCCCCAACCGCCTATATTCTTTTTCCGAGAAGGGGGAGATGTGCCTGAGCGCACATGGACACAGGTGGCGGAAGGAATGCCCAAAGAGATAGCGGTAGGTGTGGATATCGGATCGCTCACCGCCAAGACCGTCGTGGTGGACGGCGACCGGCGCATCGTGTCGTACCACGTGGTGCAGGGCATGATCGTCGACGAAGAGGCCGCCCTGCAGTCCCTGGAGCGTTCTCTGCAGGACGGGGGGGTCGGCAGGGAGGAGGTCGGCTTTCTGGTGACCACGGGTTACGGCCGGACAATGGTCGATTTCGGGGACAAAAACCTCACCGAGATCAGCTGCCACGCCCGGGGGGCGCGGTTTCTCCTGCCGAGTGTCAGGACCGTGATCGACATCGGCGGTCAGGACAGCAAGGTCATCGCCCTGGATCCGCAGGGCCGTGTGGCAAATTTTTCCATGAACGACAAGTGCGCGGCAGGCACCGGCCGCTTCCTGGAGGTCATGGCCCAGGCGCTGAGCGTGGAGTTAAGCAAAATGGGGGAACTCAGCCTCACGTCCGCCTCTCCCCCTGCCATCAGCAGCATGTGCACCGTGTTCGCCGAGTCGGAAGTCATCTCCTTGAGGGCCAGGGGCTGCCCAATCCCGGACATCGTCGCAGGCATTCACGAGGCCATCGGCCGGCGGATGACCTCGCTGGTGAAACACGTGGGCCTGACGGAACCTGTGCTGATGAGCGGCGGCGTGGCCAAAAATCAGGGTGTGGTCAGAGTGCTGGAGCGGCTTCTGGGAGTGAAGATCACCGTTCCTGGAGAACCCCAGATCGTCGGGGCCCTGGGGGCGGGATTGTTCGCGTTGGACGAGCTTGGCAAGAGCCGAGGATAGGAGAAATACACAAATGACCGTTGAAGGGTTCCAGGGGACTATGGCGCGGTTCAATGAGGTGGCCGAAAGCCAGTATGACTGGCTTCGGCGCTGGAAGGAAGAGCACGGGGTGAAAATCGTGGGCTGCAGTCCCATGCAGTTCCCGGAGGAGCTTATTCACGCCGGGGGCATGCTCCCGGTGGTTCTCCAGGAGACGAAAGAGACTGTAACCGAGGGACTTTACCGGGTGCACCCGTTCTTTTGCGGCATCACCCGGAACGTGGTCGACATGGCGGCCAAGGGGCATCTGGATTTTTTCGACGGGTTGCTTTACAGCAATATCTGCATTCAAAATGCGAACGCCGCCCTGACGCTCAAGCAGATGCTCCCCGGCCAACGCGTGGCCTACGTTCAGCTTCCAACGAGCGTCAACCGCAAAGACGCCATGGCCGACACCGTCAGGGAACTTGAGAAGACAAAGGGAGTCCTCGAGGAGATCGCGGGTTGCGAGATCGACGATGCGGCCATAGCGCATAGCATCGCTCTTTATAACGGGCAGCGGTCCCTGATGAGGAAAATGCACGAGCTGTGCGGGCGGAACCCCGATCTGTTGACCTTCGGCCAGAGGCAGACCATCGTAATCTCCGGCATGGTCATGCCCAGGGAAGAGCACACTCAACTTCTGGAGCAGGTGGTGAAGGGACTGGGTGAAAAAACCGGCGAAGGCTTTGGAGGGCGCCGCATATTCCTCTCGGGCCATCTCTGCCAGGCGCCCAAACGCGAGATTCTGGATATCATCGAAGAAGTGGGCGGCCGCATTGTGGACGACGATTTGTACACGGGATACCGCTATTATGCACTGGACGCGGAAACCACCGGCAGCCCCATGGAGGCCCTGGCCAGACGGTACCTGGATCCGTCCATCCCGGTCCCCACCCGCAGCGACGGGAAGATCCGGTGGGACAAGCACCTTGCGGAAAAGGCGGAAACCTGCAAGGCGGACGGGGTAATCGTCCTTCTGGCGAAGTACTGTGAACCGCATCTCTTCTCCTATCCGTTCATCAAGCGAACGCTGGCGGATCGCGGCATTCCCCACCTGATGATAGAGACCGAACACGAGGCCATGTCGCTGGAGGGCATCAGGACGCGGGTGCAGGCGTTTATGGAAATGCTGTAGTTTGTAGTTTGAGTTTCAGAAAGGACTCTTTCCGGCTGCGCTGAAAGAGTATGCCGCGTTGCGTAAAATCCGTTTTTTGCGTCCGGCTTAGGAATCCGGAGGAACGGACCTGCGGCAGGCATTGCGTAATTTATTCTGTAAGCAACAGAGGATCGGGGGAAAAGAAATGGAAACACAAGTCCAAGGCCCGAGCTTGCTCAGGAGCGTTTCCCGGATCGGGGGGATGATGAGGGCGTCTTTCCTGGACATCAAAAGGCAGGCCGCGGAAGGAAAGAAAGTTGTCTGGGTGAACGGGCTCCCCGCATTTCTCCTGGCCCGGGGCGCGGGGGCTCTGGTCCTTCACGCAGAAGGGCTGATCGCCGGGATGGCCGCGCGGGGGGAGGAAAAGCCGTTTCAGCAGGCCGCAGAGTCGTTCGGACTGCTTCCGGACGCGTGCTCCTACGCGCGGAGTTTCACCGGGGCCGCACTCATCGCCAACGGCGATGTGCCCCTGGACGAATCCCTGGACAGAGACCGGTATGTAATGCCGCGGCCGGACCTGTATATCAACGTGCCCGGCGGCGGCTGCGGCACGGGGAGGCTTTGGGGCGACACGGTGGCTACCATCTGCAACGTGCCGGTGTTCCATTTAGAGCCCAGGGTCAACTGGGAGAGATCGGACGTGGCCGCCAATATTGAGGATTTCATTCGCCAGCAGATGGAACTGATCTCCGTGCTGGAAGAGATCACAGGCCGTCCCTACGACTGGGACCTGTTGAAAACCGTGTTCCAGGAGGTGAAGCGCGCCATCACGCTGAGGCAGGAGATCATGAACCTCTGCCGCGCCATCCCTGCACCGGCGAGCTTTTTTGACATGGTGGCGAGCATCGGCCCGGTATGCCATCTGGTGGGAGTCCCAGGCACCGGGGATCTGCTTCAGGAAATGAAAGACGAGGTGGAAGAACGCGTAGCGAAGGGCGAGGGTTCCGTACCGGGGGAAAAGTACCGGCTCTACTGGGACGGGATCATGACGTGGCCGCGGCTCGGGGTGCTTGCCAGGAAATTCGCGGCCCTCGGCGCATGCGTCGTCGCGGGGCCTTACAGTCACATGATCTTTCTTCCCAGGGCCGACAAGATCGACCCCGAACGACCGCTGGAGAGCATCGCTTACAATCTTTGCGACACCACGCTGAACTACGACTACCGCTACCGGGTCGAGGCCATCACCCGATTTTGCCGCGAATACGCCATCGACGGGATGGTCATGAGCGAAACACAGACCTGCCGGGGGATCAACAGCCACACCTTTGCCATCATGGAAGGGGTGGGCAAGGCGCTGCAAATACCTGCCGTGATGATCGGCGGGGACTCGTGCGATCCGAGGTTTTATAGCGATGCGCAGGTGGACACGCGCCTTCAGGCGCTGCTGGAAGCCATCGAAGCGAAACGAAGCAATTAGCTGGAGCCCATCCATGAATTCCCATCCCAAGCGTGGAGAACGGCTGATCATCGGGTGTTTCCCGCTCTACCCGCCGGTGGAACTCATTCACTCCCTGGGCATGACCCCCGTGGTGATGTGGGGCCTGGACTCGGCATCCGCACCTACGAAGGAAAGCGATCAGCACCTTCAGGCTTTCACCTGTTCCATAGCCCGCAGGCTTACCGAATTCGTGCTGTCGGAGGAGGGACGGGTGCTCGACGGGCTCGTATCGTACAATGCCTGCGACACCTTGCGAAACCTGCCCGAGATCCTGCAGGCGGGTTTGCGCCAACGGGGACGGGAACTATCCTGGGCTCATTTTCACGTCCCCATGGCCCCTCGGGGTCAAACGGACAGCTCGGAATATCTCCGTAATGAAATCCACTCGTTGATCGGGGCTCTCGAACAGCAGGCGGGCCGGTCCTTTTCAGCGGATTCATTTCGCGAGAGCGTCGAGCTCCACCGCCGAGCGCGAAGCCTCGCACGGATCCTCGAGGCACCCCTGGCCGACGGCCGGGTGAGCTTTGCCCATTGGGCCGCAGCGCTTCAGCGCACTCACTCCCTCCCGGTGGAGGAGCAAATCCTTGAGCTGGAAGGGCTCGTTCAAAGGACGGCATCAACCGGCGGCGATTCGCTAAGACGGAACACCACGGCCCGAATCGTGGTCACGGGAATCGAACCGCCGGCTCCGGAACTGTCTGCGCTGATCGACCAAGCGGGATTGGCCGTTGTGGGGAACGATATGGCATCCATGGCCCGGACCTATGGATATATGCCGGCCGATTCGAGCGACCCGGGCGACTACTATGTGGACTTTTACGCCAACCACAAAGCCTGCACCACATTGCTCCACACCGCGGACCGGAGGATCGAGGCCGTCGTGGATCTCGTCAAGGAGCGCGGGGCCGACGGGCTCATCCTGTTCGGGACAAAATATTGCGAATACGAGTACTTCGAGTTCCCTTTGCTTGAAGATCGCCTCCGGGATGAGGGCGTGGCCGCCTTGGCGCTGGATTTTGCGGTGGGTTCGGTCCAGAATCAGGCCGCTTTTCAGACACGGATCGAGGCTTTTGCCGAGATGCTCGGCAACCAGTCTCACAACGGGTAAGGAGCTGCCATGTCCACGAGGACCAAGTCGAACGCTGAAAAAAACCTGACGCGAATCATGTTCGAACAATACCAGGCGGACCACCAGGCGGCTTCCAAGGGTTCGTTCGTCGTGTGGGTGGCCATCATCGTGCCCATCGAACTGCTGAAGGGCTTTGACCTGGTCGTTGCAGTCCCGGAGAACCACGCGGCCATGTGCGCGGCAAAGGGAATCGGCGCCGACGAGTCCCGGAAGGCCGAACGGCTCGGCTACTCCATGGACCTGTGCTCCTACGCCAGGATCGATCTCGGCACCGTGTACGATCAAGGGCGAGGTTCACCCATCAAAGGCCTGCCCAAGCCCGATCTCCTCATTTCGGACAACAACAACTGCTCCCATCTGGTCAAGTGGTTCGACGTACATCACCGGCAGATGGGCGTACCGCATTTTGTCCTGGACGTGCCGTTCTGCTACGGCCCCCAACAGGAGAAGGACCGGCGCTACATCGCAGGTCAGTATCGAGACCTCATTCACACCATCGAACAGTTGACCGGGCAGCGCTTCGACCTCCGAAAAGCCCGCGAGGCTCTCCGCCACACGAGCGAAGCCGTAGGCCACTGGAAGCGATTCCTGGGGCTCGCGGCTCACAGGCCGTCGGGCATTACCGCATTCGAAACGTTCATTCACATGGCCCCATATATCACTTCACTGCGCGGCACGCCCGAGCTTGTGGAGCACTATCGAATCCTTGCCGACGAGGGCCGGGAGCGATTGGCGCGGGCCGCTTTTCCCGTTCCCCACGAGCGCCACCGCCTGCTTTGGGACGGCATAGCGCCGTGGCATCAACTTCGTTCCATGTCCTCGCGGCTGGCTGGGTTGGGCGCGAACGTCATCTATGCTCCTTACACTTCGTGTCTGGGCGCCGTTGAAGGAGGGGTGGACCAGGTGCCCTATGACGGATCGGACCCCGTGGAGTTCCTGGCTCGCACCCAAAACTTCTCGATCTGCCCGTATGGCCTGGACCTGCGGTTTCGCGCGATGTCCGAAATGATCGAGCGGTTCGGCGTCGATGCCGTCATCTTCGCCTCCAATCGGAGTTGCAAAGTTTACTCGATCATGCAGATGGACCTGAAGCGGATGATCTCGGAACGATTTGGAATCCCCACGGTGATGATTGAAATCGATCACGCGGATGTGCGCATGTACGACGAATCACAGGCCTTCCGGCAGATCGAGACCATGCTTGAGATGGGCTCCGCCTCAAGAGACCGCACAGCCTCACAGGCGGGTTCGCCCCGCGTGAACCCCGCGTGAGACCACGCCTTGATGTAGACCCCTTCGGTACTCACCACGGAATGTTTGGAAAAAAACCACCGATGTTCCGGCAGCGGCGGACAAGACAGCACTGTTCCCATATCGTGGCCTTTTGCAGGATCATGGCTGTGTACTCAGGGTCTCGAGCCCCAACTCCTTGAGCTTTGCCGGGGTCGGCTCCCCGGTGGAGATCTCCCAGCCGCGCTCGTCGTAATATTCGTCCAGGTTCCTTTCCACGTCCTCTCGCCCGATCGGCTCCCCGCTGAAATAATCCCTCAAGACGAACTGGCCGCGGGGCGTTTCCAGGGGCTCGAACCATTGCTTAGGCGGGAGGTCGTCCTGTCGCCCCAATCCGGCCCTCACGTTGAGAAGCTTGTGGAGGTTCCAGATCCGTTCCCCGCACTGGAGAAAAGTCGTCCTGTCCATCTCCATGCTGGTGACGGACTGAAGGTAGTCCATGAAGGTTTCGATGCTGTGAAAGCGATGGATGTAAAGGCGATGGCACTGGCCCAGGGCGTTGAAGAGGGAAAACCAATCCTCCGCGTGTTTGGTGAGACGGCCAGTATTGTAACCGCGTTCCGTGAAAACCCGCTCCAACTCCTCGTCCGTCATCCCGATTCTATTCCCGTGAGCCCGAAATTCTTCCACGGGCCGGCCGGGCATGTAGATGCCGATGCCGCCACAGGCGTAGTTCGGCCTCCCTGGATGGACCAACTGGGAGAAGGCCATGGTGTGCATGCTCTCCAGCCTGGGCTCGATGAAAAGCCCGCAACCCTTGATGTGATAGGCGTATTGTTCCGCCTCTCTCCCTATTCTTCGCGAAGCCCCGAGAATCCCTTCTGCCAGGAGTTCTCCAAAGCCCTCTCGCCTGGCGGTCATTTGGATGAGGCGAAGCATCGTCTCATAGGAAATTCGGTCGAGGTCGATGCCGTCCGTATCTTCCTTGGTGATGATGCCTTCGCGGAAAAGAAGGGTCATGAGATCGAGGGTCCAACGGAAATTGAGCATGCAAATCCCTGTCCGGTTGAATACGTCCAACCTCTTGACCGCCCTGTTGTAATTATCCAGCGCGGTTGCGGCGCTTGTCTCCTCTTCCGCCATGAAATGGGTCATATGGGAGAGCATGGGAGAGAATTCCCCCTCCATGATCCGGATCCGCTCCTTGTCCCCCATGGGGCAGGCGGGACAGGCCAGGGCCTTCCTCGCCTCCACATGGCGTTTGGTCCAGGCTTCCGTATCGTACCCCTGGGCTTTCAACCAGCCTGCCGTCATGGCATAGGTCCCGCCTTTGATCAGAAAGGGACGATGTTTGTAGTCCATGACCCGTTTCATCATGGCGCCTACCGATTTTAATAGCCTTGAGGGGTCTGCCACCTTGATGCCCCGATTCCCCTGAACGGCCACGATACCCTTCAAGTTTTTGGACCCCATGACCGCGGGAAGCCCCCCGAAACCCAGGGTGCCAAGCTTGTCCTGGCAGGTGACCGAGATGGGCACGAGGTTTTCTCCTGCCTCACCGATGGGAATGATGCTGCAGGGCTCGTGGATTCTTCTGAGCTCGTCCACCGTTTGAAAGGCATCCTTTCCCCACAATTCCGAAGCATCACGAAAATCGACGCCCTCTTCATGGACGACAAGGACAACGGGTTCTTGAGACCGGCCCGTGATCACCACTTCATCATAGCCCGAGGACTTCAGCATCAGGGCAAAGTGCCCGCCGCCCGCGTGGGTGCCGAAACCTCCCGTCAGGGGAAGCTTCTCCGTGATGGTCAGTTCCGCGGAGCCGGGAACCAGGGTTCCGGAGAAAGGCCCTGTTCCGATGAAGATCCCGTTTTCAGGGGACAAGGGGGAAACAAGGGGATCGACAAATTCGTGAATCAGGCGACAGTTGAACCCATGCCCACCCAGAAAGGATCCGGCCATCTCCGCATCAACCGGCTCCTCCCTGAACCTTCTCTCGGTGAGATCCACAAAGAGGATTTTCCCTGCGTATCCGTAAAGATCCATTTTGAATCCTTGATCGCTAAGCTTTCTTCCGATGATTGACAACCGCATTCAAGGGTGGAAGCGGTGTCAGCCCTATGTTTGGCGCTCCTCCCTCGACAGAATGTAGGTTTTCATGACCTCCTCGACCACGGAATAAGGATCGCTTTTCCCTTCCATGATCTTCTGAATATATTTTTTCTTTTTGCCTGTTCCTTTGAGCCCTTTGAGGACGAGTTTCTGTAGTGCATCTTTGAAGATGAGACCCAGTTCCTGTTCTATCCTCTGAAATTTCACCCGGTCGATGGCCTCGTTCTTGTGGAGATACTCCTGGTGTTCTGCGATGGCGGCCATCAGCTCATCGAGACCCTGGATGTGTTCGCGCTTGCTTGCCACCGACACCGTAGCCACGATACGGGGAACCCACGCCCCTTCGTCGAAACGGGCCACGTCCATGGTGGCCTGAAGATGCCGCAAACAGGTGTCCGTCCCCTCAAGGTCCGCTTTGTTGAGGACAACGATGTGGGCCACTTCCATGAGCCCGGCCTTCATCGCCTGAATGTCGTCCCCCATTCCCGGAGTGACGACGAGCAGGCAAGTCTGGGCAATATGGATCACATCGATTTCATCCTGTCCCGCGCCGAGGGTTTCCACGATGATGACGTCTCTCCCCATGGCCTCTATGATGCGAATGACATCATAGGTGGCCCGGGACAAGCCTCCGAGATAACCTCTGGAAGCCATACTGCGAATAAACACGCCCTCATCCCGGGCATGGCGCTGAAGCCGAATGCGATCGCCCAGGAAAGCTCCACCCGTAAAAGGGCTGCTCGGATCCACGAGGACAACCCCCACGGTTTTGCCCTGCTCGCGAAGCTTTCCAATCACATGATCCGTCAAGGAACTCTTCCCGACTCCAGCGGCCCCGGTAACGCCCAGAATCATCGCATGGCCCGTGTTCGGGTAGATCCGCCTCATGATCTCATGGTGATCATCCGTTTCGTTTTCCACCATCGTGATCAGCCGGGCGGCGGCCCGGCGATCACCGGCCAACAAATGCTCCACCAGGTTTCCTGAATTCTTGGATACCGTCATGATTCCCTTACGTTTTTGTTGATATATTCCATGATCTCACCGGAGAGGGTTCCTGCCCTGAAAACCCTGTCAATACCCATCTCTTCCATTGTGGGAATATCCTCCACCGGAAAGGTGCCTCCTGCGATCAATAACACATCATCCAGGTTGTTTTTTCTCATCTCTTCAACGATTTTTGGGGTAAAGACGAGATGCTCCCCTGAGAGATAGCTGACACCAATCACATCCACATCTTCATCCATGGCTGTTTTCACGATCCCCTCCGGGGTCTGGTACATCCCCAGGTAGATGACCTCCATCCCGGCCTCTTTGAGCAACGATGCGATCACCTTGGCGCCCCGATCATGACCATCGAGCCCCACCTTCGTGATCAGCACTTTGATCCTTTTTTTCCGCTTTTTTGACATGCCTTCCCCCGAGCTTCCTCACTCACCTGTGGAGTTCCATCTCTCCCGGCCCCCATTCAAAGACACCCTGCCGGTAACGGCGTTCAACTAGCCAAATGGAGATTCAACGGTTTCCATGGGGTCATAGGGGTATCCAAACACCTCACGGACGATGCCCAGCAACTCTCCGGTCGTCCCGAATGCCTGCGTCGCTTGCACCATGGCGGGAATTACGTTCTTGCCCTCCCCTGCGTCGTCCCTGAGCCGCTTGATGGCATCGCTCAGTTTAGCCATATCGCGGTTTCTCTTCAAGTTTCTCACATCCTCGATCTGCTTCCGTGCGGATTGCTCCGACACCCTTTGAATGCCCAGAGGGGTTTCCTTTTCCTGCTCCGTGGTAAAAAGATTCACACCCACCACAAGCTTCTCCCCACCATCAAGTTCTTTTTGTCTTTTCACCGCCTCGGCTTCGAATTGGCGATCCAACCATTCCGTGCGAATGGCCTCTTCCATCCCTCCCAGCTCTTCCACCTGTTTCATGATTTTCCAGCTCTCCTCCTCAAGCTCGTCTGTGAGGGTTTCCACGTAATAGGATCCACCCAGGGGATCTGCCACGTTGGTGACACCGGTCTCGTATGCCAGGATCTGCTGCGTCCTCAGTGCCTGAAGGTGTGCTTCTTCCGTGGGCAGGCACATGGGCTCATCGTAAGAGCAACAATGGAGGGACTGCACCCCCGCCAGCACAGCGGCAAGCGCTTCGTAAGCGATGCGCACGATGTTGTTGAGCGGCTGTTGAGGAACAAGGGAGCACCCCGCCGTGTGGACGGCAAAGCGGAATTGCATGGATTTGGGATGCTTTGCCCCGTATTTTTCTTTCATCAACTTCGCCCACATTCTCCGGGCGGCTCTTATTTTTGCCACTTCCTCAAACAGGTCAATGTGGCAGGACACATAGAAGGTAAACCTGGGTGCAAATTCGTCGATGTCCAATCCCCGGCGAATGAGTTCATCGATGTAACACATGGCGATTCCAAAGCCGAAGGCCACCTCCTGGGGTGCAGTGATGCCCTGCTCCCGCAGGTCGTACATGTTCACCGTGGTGTAATACCATTTGGGCAACCTCCGTGTGCAGTACTCCATCACGTCGGCACCGAGCTTGATGGAGAGATCCAGGGGGCAGGCAGGCCGGAATCCACAGTATCGGAAGTGTATCGGGTCGTTCTGGATGGAACCGCGGAGGATGGCAGGCTCATATCCGCCATTTTCCGCCACTGCCACATATTGAGCCATGGTTACGGACGCGGCGGTTGAAGCGGTGATCAAAGACCAGCTCACCTTGTCCAGGGGGATATCCTTGGTCAGCGTCTCCATGTCCTTGATGGAGGTGATGTTCACGCCGGTCAGGCCCACCTCGTTGACCGCCCAGGGGTGGTCGGCGTCCAGACCCATCTCATAGGTCACATCTGCGATGGTATTCAGGCCTGAACCCCCATGCTCAAAAAGATACCTCAGGCGGGCATGGGTGTCCTCGGGTGAACCGATTCCCACAACTTCCCTTTTCGTCCACAGCCGGCCCCGAAACATGTTTTGGTGGATCCCCCGGGTAAAAGGATAGGTTCCGGCATCCGCCACATTCCTGTGGTAATCCTCCTTGACCCTGTCCCGGGGGGTGTAAATATCCTTGAGGTCGTAACCGGACCAGCTCTTGAAACTGGCTGGTTTCTCATAATAGGCCTTGAGGTAATTGTCCCAGTCTACCTCCCGCTGACTGGTCTTCTTTCCTTTTCGGGCTTCATCCATTTTTCCCTCCCTCGCTTGTTCCCCGGATGTCCAAGAAGGCGCCTTTTCGTTTTTCTTTTATCCTCTTGAAAAACACGTTTACTTTGTCCTCGCCCCATGCTAAACGTACAGTAAGATCTATTAACTTAATGTTTAGAAATAGCAGGTTTTTTCTTTTTTTGTCAAGGTTCTTTTTGGATGGATTCCGTGATCTATGGGGCCATACTCAGAAGCTATGGGATCCGTGATAGAAGGTTCATTCGTGGCTCAAAAGGAGGATAACCGGTGGAAGGGATTGAAAGTCATGTGGATTTCAAGGGGCTGGATAAGAGCGTAAGACTGAAGAAGATCATTAAGACGGCCACGGAGCTCTTTCACCGCAAGGGTTATCGATCCACCACCCTCGAGGACGTGGCAACCGAGCTGGGCATTACCAAGGCAGCGTTATACCACTACGTGTCCAGCAAGGAGAACCTTCTGTCCATCATCTACATCCAGGCCCTGGAAAATATTTTCAGGAACGTGGACAAGATATTGGGGATGGATCTGCCGCCGGATGAAAAACTGAAGATGATCATTCGGAATCATATCAAGGAAATCATAATCCCGTCCCTTCCCATGTATGCGGTCTTTTTCTCCGAAGAAAACCAGCTCCCGGAAAGTGACTTCAAAAAGATCCAGGAGGAGAAGAAGAAATACACCAAGATTCTGGAACAGATCATCGGGGAGGGGATATCGCAGGGGCTTTTCAGGGCAACCGATGCGAGACTCCTGGCTTTTGCCATCATTGGAATGTGCAACTGGGTCTACAAGTGGTACAAAGTTGGGAATAGCAACTACAGCCCCGATCAGATTGTCGAGCATTTTATGACACTGCTTGAGAGGGGTTATCTCCAGGATGACGGGGAGGAGAGAACCGCACAGCCAACAAACCAAAAGGTGGCCCGAAAAAAGAGAAAAAGCCCATCGAGGAACGAGACTTACAAGAAACTCAAGGTTCAATGTGAGCGCCTCATGGAACTCGTTGAACGGCTGGAAGAGGGCGAGCGAGTGCCCATCCATAAATCCCATAAAGTTCCTCCCCCCACGCGGCGCGCACGTCGCGCGATCGCCTGACGCTGCCGGAGCACTCGCGCTGCGCGTCGACGGGGGAACCTGTCCTGAGCCTCTCGAAGGAAATAGGTAGGGGTGATTAACCTGTCCTCCTGCACTTACCCCTCGCAGCGCCGCCACAAAAGCGGTGGGATCTTCAACTGGGGAGGGGAATTCGTGCATGGAAAAGAGCGGGAAAGGGGGAAACAACGCACAACGAAAATGCAGAGACGGTGTTCGCTTCCCTATAAGGAAGAGATAGGGAGGATAAGCGCTGTGCATCCTGTTCTACAAGGTCACCTCTGATGGCCCGGGAATGAAAACACGCACCTCTTGAAAAAAGAACCATCCGGGTGTAAAAAGGAAGTAATGGTTCACAGGTTCCAGCCATAGGGATAAGGGTCGTGGCTGGAAGCCACTCCCACTGTGTGGTCTAAATGGTCATTGCGGGCTTGACCCGGAATCCAGGTTGTCTTCTGGATTCCTGCTTCCGCCTTTGCGACGTGGCATAGCGCCCCTTCAGCGCGACGACGGTTCGCGGGAAGCACGGGCTCTGTTGCCATCAGTGACGGTTTTAGCAAAACGAATGGATCAAGCCCCTCCGAGGGGGCTTCCTGAGGCCTCCCGCACTGCGGGAGGAACCTCACTGGCGGTGTTCAGAAATTGAGGGAAAATGGGAGGATTCTATGGCAGAAGAGAGTCTGCTTCCAATTGAAGTGACCCGAAGGCACTTTCTGTGGATCACTTCCATGTCTGCAGCCGGCTTTGTCGCGGGTTGTGCCGTGAATCCCGTGACAGGAACGCGACAACTGATGCTTGTTTCGGAGGAAAAGGAGATTAGTATCGACCGGCAATACTCTCCCCAACAATTCTCCACGGATTATGGCTCCTTACAGGACAAACCCCTGAACGACTATATTTCGGCAACAGGGCGGAAAATGGCGGGGAGAACCCATCGACCCCAAATGCCTTACTCTTTCAGGGGGGTCAATGCGGTGTACGTGAATGCCTACGCGTTCCCGGGAGGAAGCATCGCCGCCACGCGTGGGATTCTCCTCTCGCTGGAAAACGAAGCCGAGCTGGCGGCCCTCCTGGGGCACGAACTGGGGCACGTGAATGCCCGTCATACGGCCGAAATCATGTCCAAACAGATGTTGGCCACTGCGGTTGTGGGTGGGGTTGCCGCCTTCGTGGGAATAAGCCAGGAGAGCGCGGGGGCGAGCGCCCTGGCAGCTCAACTGGGAATGCTCACGTCCGGAGTGCTACTTGCAAAATACAGCCGGGACAATGAGCGACAGGCCGATGCCCTGGGAATGGAATACATGGTCCGGAGCGGCTACGGAACCGACGGCATGGTCGGGTTGATGGAGATGCTGAACAGCATGTCGAAAGGGAAGGTCAGTTCGGCGGAGTTGTTGTTCGCCACCCATCCCATGAGCGATGAGCGATACCAGGCAGCCGTTTCAAGGGCAAATTCAGAGTACCGTTCCGCAAAACAAAATCCTCTTTACCGCGAGCGGTACATGGATCACACGGCCGGCCTGAGGAAGATCCAGGGAGCCATTGAAGAGATGCAGAAGGGCGAGACCCTCATGGGCAAACAAAAATATGCCGAGGCCGAAGGTCATTTTGAAACCGCATTGAAACGGACTCCAAACGATTATGCGGGACTCGCCATGATGGCCAAGTGTCAACTGGCCCAAAAGAAGGTTGATGCGGCAAGCCGTTATGCGGATAAGGCCAAGGAAGCGTATCCGGCGGAAGCCCAAGCCTACTACCTGAGCGGCTTTGCCGAGATCCAGCGGAAGAAGTATGAATCCGCCTACAACGATTTCAGTACTTACGAAAAAAGGCTCCCGGGAAACCCGTACACGATTTTTTACAAGGGGTACTCCCTGGAGGGAATGGGTCGGAAGGAGGTTGCAGCTAAAGAATACAGCCGCTTTCTTCAATTGGTCAATGAGGGAAACGAAGCCAAGTATGCCTACACGCGCCTCCGACAGTGGGGTTATGTGAGATAGGGTCCGTCACGGTCTGAGATGAAACACGGCAAGCTTGAAATTTTCACTTTTTTGCTGCTTGGCATGCTGCTTCACGCTCCCGATTTGGCCGTAGCCGAGCTTTTCGCCGATCTCTACCTGGGAGCCGCCTACAATCGCAATTTGGAAATCGACTTTGAGGTTCCCTCAACGGGATTGAGCGCCACCGAAGAGGATGATGTCACCTCCTTCGTTTTCGGAGGCCGGTTCGGCAACTGGTTCAAGAAAAATCCCGCGTGGGGGCTGGCACTGGATGCTTCTTATTTCGAGCCGGATGTGGGAGATGCGAACATCCGCCTGATCCCCCTTTCGCTGCTGTTGATGTTTCGAATGCGAGGCCCGGTGATGCCCCATGTGGCCATCGGGCCCGCTCTTTTTTTCTCCGATATAGACTACAATCTCTCGGAATTTGGCATTTCGAAAACGTATTCGGATCGTACTCTGGATCTGGGCCTGGACGCGCGATTGGGGTTTTCCTGGAAATTCTCAAGGAGCTCGGCGATGCTTGTGGAGTATCGCTTCACCTATGTTGAGCTTGGCTTTGAAGGGGAGGTGCAGGGAGAGAAGGTGCCCCTTGAACCTTCCTTGCAAACCCAATATTTGATTGTGGGGGTTTCTTACCACTTCTGATTCCAGACTTGCCCGCAGGGTTCTCAGGCTTGATCAATTTGCCGGGAACCCTCGGGGACTCGGGGCGAATCAGGTTCCGGATTCTAAATCCACAACGTGATGGGCCTCTGCCTTGGCTCTTTCTTTCAATGCCTCGCAGATGTAACCCATTTCAAGTCCTTTGTTCAGTTCTCCCTCATCGATGATTTTCACCGATCCGTCCGGCCAACAAACAACATCGATCTCCAGATCCACATATCTGATCCTGTCGGGATAGAACTCCACCGGGGTGTTGATGTTGTAATAGGCGCCGATAGGCTCCCCGTCCTTTCGATAATACCGGTGCTTGTAATGCCAGGAGCCTTCCCGCACCTCGGTCATAGCGTAATCCCCTTCGCTTTTCGGGAGATTCAATCCGTCATAGGTGCTTCGTCCTTTAAATTTGGATCTCTTGAGAAGGAGGGTTTTCTGCCGGGAATTCAAGTCCAGGATCTCCCCCTCTGAAAGGGAAAGGACCCTGCCGTCCAGTTTCACATGGTCGATTTCCATCCCTTTCCCTTTCCGATAGGCATCCCAGATCAATCGACGCTCCAGATCGCGGCCGATCATCTCTCGTTTTTCTGGATGATCCGAAAGGATGTTCTCTTCCATCAAATTCACATCCTCGGGGGAGACCGTTTTCAGCCGGTGATGATTGAGCACAGTCGGCAGAACGGAGTTTCGCACTTCGTCAAGGGCGCACTTGGCCCAGTAAGGGAACTCGATCTCCATGGATTCCAACTGGCCGTTCAGCCTCTTTCGAAAGATCGCGTCCATGAAAGCCTCCCTGATTTGTGACACCACAAGCTTGGTATCGTCAGGACTTCCCCGAACCAGGATTCCCTGTCTGTTTTTCATATCGGATATTTCGACGCCGACCGGTCCATCAAGAGAGATGTTCTGGTTTCCCATGAATCTCTCTGCGACGACCCTTGAAGGCAGCATCACCCTTACCCCCCTGTCCGTGAAAAATTTTGTCAGCGCAGTGGCGTAAATGCCCCTGATTTTCAATGTGACGGTCACAGGGATCTCCTTCAAAAGTCGTCCGTGTCCTGTCTCTGAGGTTCGATTGGGTCGGGAGGCGGGTCCCCGCTAAAATCATATCCGCAAAATATCCTCTCGCCAAGGGTTTATTGACCTTCCTTTTTGGTTCCTTCACCACGGCCTTTACCGGCTACACCGTGGCCCGGACCTTGGACAAGAAAACTGCCCAGGGTACGGCCGTGGACTCCCTTCTGGAGCACGCGGCGAACCTGGGGGCGAAGTTCTCGGGCTCCCCGGCCCTGGGGAGGGGCCAATGAAGATCGGGTTTATGGGGACCCACGGCACGGGAAAAACCACTCGGGCCAGGGCCATGGCCGCTCAACTCAAGGCGAAAGATCCAGCCAAGCGCTTAACGCTACTGAGCGATGTGGCGAGATCCTGCCCCTTGCCCGTGAACGAAAAGACTTCCGATCTCGCCCGGCGGTGGATCTTTCACCGTCAAATGACCCGGGAGGTCGAGTGCGTGGCGCAGAACGACATCGTGGTCTGCGATCGTACGATCCTGGACATGGCATACGCCCGCCGGGCGGGGTTCGATTTCGTGGAAATCTACCTGCCCGTGGCCCTCCGGGGATGGAGACCTATTCGAAGGGTTACTTCTGCCGGCCAACCGGCCATCTCGCCGAAGATGGATTTCGGAGTGCCGACCCGGGGTTTCAGGCCGAGATTGACAGGATTCTCGCGGAGTGGATCACGGCTAACGGGATCAAGCTCCTCGAACGCAACGACTTCTAAGGTTCCAAATGCTATCTTTACGTCACGGATGAGGTGCGCGGGTCAACGGGTCGCCTCCACCCGATTGTTGGATGCTTCATTTTCTGATCGACGACATGTCATATCATGCATCCGAACGATTCCCGAAGAGTTGCATGTAGAAGTATTCGCCCAATTCCACCGCGCCCAAGGGAGCCAGGCGCAATGCTCGCCTGAGGTCTTCCGGTGAGAGTCGCATATTCAGTGGTGGCCCAAAGGGGGTAGCACGTTTCGCGATCTCCACAATTGCTAGCCGGCCACGATGAGCAAGTAGACGTTTGACCTCCGCCTCAAATCCCTTGATCTGTTCTGGTGAGAAGATGTGGAATACGGTCGAGAGGTATATTAGGTCAATCGCCGATGCCGGAAGCTGTGTCGTGGTCGTGATGTCTCCCACTAGCGCCACTATATTCGTGCCTTTGGTCTCCTCGCGAAGTAAAGCAATGCCGGTCTCGTCAGGGTCCAAAGCGTATACCCTTCCGCTCTCACCAACCCTTTGCGAGAACTCCTTCGACATGTAACCATTTCCACATCCGGCATCGAGTACTGTCTGCCCGAAATCAATCGCAAGGGCAGAAAGGATTGCGCCTTTGTCCAGAAGGCTCTCGGAAGACTTCCCTCGGTGGTAGTGCCTTCCCTCACCACGTTCCTCGTATTTCGCGAACTCCAAGTAGTCCGGCGTGCCTGATTTTTGCTTCATCTTTACCACATCCATTCACATCCAACGTGCTGTTGTGCCGCGCCCGCCCCGAGACCAACAGAAAACATGGCGCGTTGTCCCTGGCGTCGGCACGAACAACGAGTTAGGTGCCTTTCACTTCAAGGATCTCGATTTCATAAACGAGTACTGCATTTGAAGGGATAAGATCTTTAACCCCTGTTTCCTTGTAGCCAAGGTGAGGACTGATTTTCACTTTTCTTTTTCCTCCCTGTTTCATGCCCTCAAGACTGTACTCGGTACCAGGAATTACGACACGGCTACCCACTATGATTTCACCAACATAGTGTTCTTGAATAGGCTCGCCTTGATTTAACCATCCGTTCAGACGGACTGTGACTGTGTCGCCTTTCTTTACAGGCGGCCCGATACCTTCGGATTCTGAGACAAGCCTAATGCCCGGTTTGATCTCCATGCTTTTGGGCACCTAACGCTCAGCGTAACAGGCTCGTATTGCGCTGCAGAGCGATAGCGGTGCAGCGTAATGCCAGTCCCTGTTCATGCTGTTCTTCGAATCGCGGTTATTCGGAAATCTCTTTCAGCCTTGCGGGGATCCAAATTTTTCACTGCTGTCCAATTAACGATGCAGAGACGCTGGGTAACACATTAAAATCACACTGAAAAGTGGCAATAAATTTTGTTATCGACTTGAAAATGGATTTTTGGCCATAATCCCGGGAAATCAGCGGGA
>Ga0209164_1000953_pt1 | contig 46351 bp, 36 predicted proteins | sample MTBNYHSulfiMetaG_FD_187458 | JGI IMG/M metagenome (GOLD analysis project Ga0209164, IMG submission 187458) | Enrichment culture microbial communities from rom New York Harbor, USA that are MTBE-degrading - MTBE-NYH (New York Harbor Sulfidogenic)... | ecosystem: Environmental > Aquatic > Marine >... | reverse complement strand
CCCTACCGCTCACCGGTCACGGCCTTACGTCAGCGGAGGCGGTGTGGGCTGTCGATGCGCTGAACGACTTAATGCGCGAGGTTCCCGCCGACGCTCTGTTCGACTGCCGAAGACTGACGACAGCGCCCGGGTACGTGGCCCGTCTGGCCTCAGATACAAGCGGGACACTTCCCGCACCGTAGGATGACACGGTGCAATCGTGGCCGGAGGGGAGGCTGGCATACCGAAATGCCCTAGCCATCCTTCCTGCCCCGAACAGAACGATTTGCTCGCATCCCACACGTAGTGACCAGCACGAGTCATTGCCGGAGGGTCTCACCACAGGTATCTTTAGGGAACCGTTTGGGGAGGAACCGCAAAGGGATGGACATCGGGAGGGCGTTCTCGGCGCTGACGAAGGATCCCCGCTGGAAAGGCAAGATAGCGATTGGGGTCCTGATCTCGCTGGTTCCGATTGTGAACCTGGCCGTTACCGGCTGGGGTATTCGGTATGTCGCGATGTGTGCGAGGGGGCGCGATACAGAGCTCCCGGATTGGAACGAATTCGGCTCACACTGGGCGACCGGCCTAGGCTACTCCGTCGCGAGGCTCATCTACTACATACCTGCGATTGCCATCCTTGCAGTGATGGTCTTTCCCGGGCTGATGTCCGTGGGTATGAACACCGACAGTTTCGCCGCTCTTGAGGTGCTCTTGGGGTCATTGGCGACCGGCCTGATGCTGGCGGGCTTGTTCGTCCTCGTGGTCTCTCTGCTGGAGCAGGCTGCGCGTGTCAACTACGCCATCCGGGGCGAATGGGCCGGGGCCTTCGACGTGAAGGGCATACTCGCAGCCGTGAAGGCCAACACCGGAGGGTACGTGGGCGCGTGGGTGTTGAGCGTCGTGACGCTGACCGGAATGGTGTTGGGTGCCGGCCTGGTCGGCGGCGCGCTGAATGCGATTCCCTGCATCGGGCAGGTTGTTTCGATCGTGACCCTGCCGCTCTTCATGGGCCTTGGGCTCTATACAGGCGCTGTGGTCAACGCCTTCTTTGGGCAGTATGCGGCGGGTGCGTATGAATCGACAGGCATCGCAGCACCAATTGCCGTTCCGGCACCTCAGACCCCCTCGGCAGCGCCTGCCTGGACTGGGACACCACAGGCTCCTGGGGTGGCTCAAGTTAGACAGAAGCTCGAGACTCAGCCACCTCTGCTTGGCGGCCAAGCTGCGGTGGCCGCGGCGGTCGCGCAGGCTCGCGAGTCTCGGGCAAGCGTTGTCGAGCCATCAGCTCGTGAGCCCGAGGTAGCACTTGAGCCCCCGTGCGATTCGTGGGCGGAATCCCCGCAAGAGACACCGCAAGAGACACCGAAGGAGGCGCAGTCGGAATCCCTAGAGGAGGCGACGGCGCCCCCCGCCGAACCTCTCCAAGAGCACCCGGTGTCCGGGACGGTGCCGGAAGAAGCATCTGAAGTCATTGCACTTCCAGAGTACTCTCACCCTGTTGCCCAGACAGCTCCAGTCAAAGGCAAGCCGGAGCAACCGACCAACAATGACGCGCGCGTCGAGCAGGATATCCCTATGGCCGACGTCGGGCACGGGCTGACGTCAGAGAAACCTGGTCCCGCGGTCCCGTCGGAGCCGCCCGTCCCGCCAGCTCCGCCACTACCGCCAGCTCCGCCTGTGCGCCCGGGCGTTCCCCTGCCAGCACCCGAGGCGGAGAACCACTCCGCGTCGAGCGATCACGCAGCTGTCGATTCGTCGGTGACGTCGAGGGCAGTCGCGTCTCCGGACTCGCCCGTTCCCCCTGCGCCATCCCGTGCCCAGGACGCCACGGCGGAGACTCCTCGGCAGGTGGCTAATGCTCGCCTGCGTGCGCGGTGCGGCTCCGTGGCCGGACAGAGTTGGGTCATCCCCGCGACACCTGTTCGTGCAGGTCGCGAAGAGTCGTGCTACGTGTACGTTGATGACGGCAAGGCCTCGCGCACCCACGCGACGCTGCAGGCGGTTAATGAAGGAATCAGCGTCGACGACGTTGGGAGCACCAACGGCACCTTCGTAGATGGAGTTCAAATCAGTCAGTCGACGGTTGTGAGACCAGGGTCGATTCTCCGCATCGGGGACATCGAGTTCGAAGTGGAGGCAGGGAGAAGGTCGTGAGGAGGGCTCACGACACAGTACTTCTCACTGTCGCCGTTCGTCCCTTCATTCTGCGATCCTTGCTGGTCGTCGTCATCATTGCCGTACTGCCGCTTGCTGCGGTCGCAGCGCCACCCGGAGTCGAGGCGGTGAAACTGAGCACTGTGGGGATCGCGGACCCGAACGTTGGCATCTACGGCAGCGGGGTGGTCATCGCCCCGGAATACGTCTTGACGAATGCGCACGTCGCGGAAGTCGCAGAGGAGTACTACTACGACTACTTCGGTGACCATCTTGAGATTGAGCGCATGGTCAGGGTGGAGAGCGGGAAGACGTACGCCTGTACCGTCGACAAGATAGACGGTCGCAGGGATCTCGCGCTCTTGCATGTTCCTGGTTTGGAGCTCGCCGCCGTCGCGGGCTCGACCGAGAACCTTCCGTCCGGGGAGGATGTGTACGCACTTGGCTACCCACTGGGGCTGGAGAAGCTCAGCGTCACGCGCGGCGTGGTGAGTGCCGAGAGCCAAGTGATTGATGGTCTCGACTACGTGCAGACCGACGCCGCGCTCAACCCGGGCAACTCGGGAGGTCCTCTCGTCGACGCCAACGGGCAGCTCGTGGGAGTCAACACAATGGGCGCCGACGCGGCCGACAACATCGGATTCGCGATTCCTGCCCGGGAGGTTGACTCGTTCCTCTCGGGGACCGGCGTGACGCTCGGGGCGTCGGCCCCCGCTGCTGCGACTGGCAGCGGGCCTTCCGGCGGTGGTGTCGGCACGGGTGGCGGTGGCAGCGCCATCGGCGGGGACGGTAGTATAGCCCTTCTGGCAGTCGCCGCTCTGGCCGTGGGTGCAGCGGTGTACTTGGTCGCGCGATCGAGCGCTCGAGGTGCGGCCTTGCAGCCGGCGTTGGCCCAAGGCGCGTCATCAGGTGATGGGTTGCAGGCGCGTCGAGAAGGGTTTTCGGGAGGGATTACCTTGAGGTTGGACGGGCCGGGGGAGTCACGCGATGTGACACTCGTTCCGCCCGGAACCATAGGAAGATCGCCCGAATCGGATATCCTGTTGCGTGATGGGGAGGTAAGCCGCGAGCACGTAAGGGTGACGCTCGACGCATCCGGCCGCATGAAAGTGCGGGATTTGGAGAGCAGAAACGGCTTGTACGTTGACGGTCGAAAGGTCGGCAGTGCGGAGATTCCGATAGGTGGTTCTTTTCGAGTGGGTCGGACGACGGTGACGCGCACCGGCTGATCTTCGTGCGTTCCGGAGGGGGGAGCGATGAACTGCCCGCAATGTGATGCTGAGAATATGGATGGTGCTACCCGATGCTGGAAATGCGACGCGACGCTTCGCGAGGAAGTGGGTGGGCGCCCCGACGCATCGAGATCCTGGGTGGTGTACTCCGTACTCGCCGTTGCGGGCGTCCTTGCTGTAGTCCTCATGCTCAGTGCAGGGACAGGGGCGTCTTCTGGCGGTGCGACCGGTGCGAGCGGGTCATCCGCAGAAGCGTCTGCCTCAGCTGAAAGCACTTCTACAACCGGGACCGCTGCGTCAACTGCCACGACCGACACCGAATGAGCTGCTAGGTAGTCCGACAAAGACCTCTGTGCGAGAAGAGCGTGGGGCACGATGGACCAGGTAGGGCCATACGAAATCAGAGGGGAACTCGGAAGAGGAGCCCAAGCAGTAGTCTGGCGGGCGTATGATCCTAAACTGGAACGCGAGATTGCGCTGAAGGAGCCTGCATTCCCTCCTGGGTTGACGGACGCCGCACGCGACGAGTACTTGCGGCGCTTCGAGCGCGAATGCCGTACTGCGGCCAAGATGAACCACCCGAACATCATGACGGTGTTCGACACCGCAGTGTACGACGGACGCCCGGTCGTGGCCACGGAGCTGCTCGAAGGCAGCACGCTGTCGGAGCTAATGGCAGATGGGCCTCTCGCAGCCAGTCTCGCAATGTCGATTGAAGCCGAGCTACTCTCGGCGCTGGACTACGCGCACCACAAGGGCATCGTCCACCGCGACGTCAAGCCCGACAACATCTTCCTTACCGACGGGGGACACCTGAAGCTAGCCGACTTCGGAATCGCGCACGTCTGTGGCGGCACGGCTCTTACCCAGGCCGGCGCGACGCTGGGGTCGCCGGGCTACATGGCACCGGAGCAGATTCGCGGCGAGGCGGTCGACGCTCGAGCGGACATCTTTTCGGCGGGGGTGGTCCTGTACGAGATGCTGTCGGGAGCCAATCCCTTTGAGGCTGGCAACCCCATCGCGACCATGGACAACACTGTCCACAAGGCTGTGCCGCCGCTCGTCCGCTCCGACATTCCGGCCACGGTGAACGAGGTGTTGACCCGTTCGTTGGCCAAGGATCCTGTGATGCGATTTGCGTCGGCCTCCGACATGCTCGCCGCCCTGCGCGGCGCACCGCTTGAGAAGACTGCCGAAGCGATCGGCAGCGGCATGAGCATGGCTACGAAGATAGCGCTAGGCGCCGGGGTGATGACGTTTGCGGGTCTCGCGGTGGCTGTGATCGCCTCGTCGACGGGGGGCGGCACGGCAGTGGGTGCCGGATCTGTGGCGGCTACCGCGCCGATATCCGCGCGAGCGGAGACCGGAGGAGAAGCCGCTCAGAGCGACGGCACCGACCCGACGACGTCCGACCTCGCGCAAGAGCCGGCACCGGCACCAGCCCCGGTCGATCCTAAGGAAGGCCTCGAGGAGGCCCTCAGGCAGGCATTCGACTCGGTGTGGACGCTGGATCGACCGTACCAACTGGCAGGAGTGCAGTTCGCACAAGACAATGCAGGCCGTTACTGGGGCTCCGGGTACGCATGCTACCCGACAGATCAGGGCACCTGGACGAACTACGTTGTAGTGCTGGTGCGCGATGGTGACGCGTGGTCGGAGTATGCAATGGCAGAGTGCGAAGGCTACGTCAGCTGGTTTTGGGGTAGCGAGTCGGCGCCCTACGGCATCCCCGACGAGGTCAAGGACACTCTGTTTGCGTACGATACGACGCCGATCATCGACTACTGACACGGGGTTTGACCGCCCGGCGCGAAGGCGCGGGGCGTTGAGGAGGGTTTGGAACGACTCTAGGAGGAGGAAGCCATGACGTTCTTGGAGTTTCCGATAGACAAGACGGGCCTGGATGTACTCGTTAACCAGGTACTGTCGTACGGGTGGGTGTTCGAATGGGGCATGTTCATGTTCCTGTTCCTCGCCCTCGGAGCGACGGGATGGGTCTTCATCGACTCGACTCAGAAGAGGAAGGCCGACAAAGCCCTCGTTCCGCGCATCATGGCACTGGTGGGAGTCTTCTTTGTCCTCCCTGCCTTCATCTTCCGTTACACGGGAAACGCGAACGCCGTGACCTTGAAGGTACGGCTTCTCGGCGAAGCGGGTGCTCCGTTCTACGAGGCACCGATCAACTGGAACGTCAAGTGGCTCATGGCTGGCTATGGGCCGAAGATTGCCCTGCTGGCGATGCTCGGCGTAGGCCTTGCCACGCTCTCCGTGATCATCTACGCGTCGACGGTTAGCCGCTCGCGACCGTCCACCGAGTTCATTGGCGCGCTGAACAACCAGTTCGGCGAGCTGCGCCAGGAGATTCAGTCGGTGAAGAGCCGGGCCGGTTCCGCCACGCAAGCCCCTACGATGGCTCCCGGTGGTTCCACCATGGCTGCGGGAGGGTCCGACACGAGGCGATCCGCCGCTACGGTAATTGAACGGCCGGGCGGTTCCGCCGCTACGATTATCGACCGACCCGGCGCTGAACTCCGTGCCGTATCCGGCGTGTCTGCCGGTCGCTCGTGGAAACTGCCGAGGAACGACGCCAAGATCGGTCGCGACTCCGCGAACCATGTCGCAATCGAAGACGCGAAGGCTTCGCGGGAGCATGCCAAGATCAGGTTCGCCGATGGCACGTACTCGATAGTCGACTTGGGCAGCTCGAATGGGACCTTTGTGAACGACCAGCAGGTCAGTGGACAGATCCCGCTCAACGAGGGCGACCAGATACGTATTGGTGACACGGTACTGGCGTTCAAGCCCGCCGGGGCCTAGCGCCATGGGGTCTGGCGGGACGCTCGGCAGAAGACCGATTCGCGGCCTGTTCTTGGCTTGCCTCGCGGCGGCACTCTGTGCGGCGGCGCTCCCTATGGTCACGCTGGCTCAGGAGACAGGCCCGTCGTCGCCCGATCGGCCGCCCATTCTCATAGTGGATGGGGGGCTGGGCGACAATCGGTTCTACGTCACGCATTGGCTGGGTGAAGCAGCCGTGATCGCTGAGGAAGGCGACGTACGGTTGATCACGAATGCGGCGCCGACCTGGTGGAGTGGAGAGAGTGCGCCCGACACGTACTTGCTGACCGCGTCCGACGACAACGGGGGTCTTCCCTCGACAACGTTCGACTCGGAGCGCATCGCCTGGGCACTGGACCGCCTCGCAGAGAGGCATCCGGAAGGCAAGGCGGTATTGGTGGCTCAGGGTGGTTCCGCCTTGGCGTGTCGCACGTACCTGGAGGATCTCGGCAAGCCGACACAAAGCAGCCGAGCCGACGCGATCGGACTGGTGATGCTCGGTCCTCCGAACGCGGGGCTGAGCTACCTGGCGAAGTATCCCGACCTCGACGTGCTCGAGCCTTTCGCCGCCGCCGCCGGGGTGACGCCGCAAGACCTGGCTCCGGGCTCCGAGCACCTTGCCCGCTTGGACGACGGCAAGTTCCCGAACGTCCTCAAGGTACTGATTGTGGAAGGCGTTGCCGTCACCCTGGCTGAGATGGAAACCGACGGCGTCATCGCGAGGCAGGACAGTAGGCTGGCTACGGGTGTTGCCGCCTCCGACGTGGATTACGTCACCGTCAGGGCACGCGCGAGTGAATCCTGGCCGCTCGAGAAGACGTGGCTGCCCAAGAGCAAGAAGGGTGGGGCAACGCTCAACGCGGTTGACGATACCGAGGTGGAGCGACTCGGTCCAGCAAGAGGATACGTGACGGTTCCCGAGGTGCAGGACGCAGTGCGGACGTTCTATCAGACGTGGTTTGCCGGGAACGTGCCCACCACCCACATCAGCACACGTCTCGTGCTGGACGTGTCTGGTTCGATGGCCGAGGATCTGAGCGGAATCACCAAGCTCGATGCCGCGCGTGCTGCAGGTAACGTGTTCGCGGACACCCTGGCGGCCAGACAGGTCCTGACACGCTCAGTGCCGGAAGACATCGGGCTCATACTCTTCAACGTTAGTCCGACCGTGGCTGTGGCGCCGACTACGGATGCCAAGCAGGTCGGACCCGCGCTGGCAGCGGCAGTCGCCGCGAAGAACACCGACGTCGGACTCGCTTTGACGGCAGCAATCGAGTCATTCTCCAGTTCGCCGCGGACCGCCGACAAGGCAATCGTCTTCTTGTCCGACGGTGTCGCCACTGAAGGCATGACGCCCGACGAGATCGTGGCGGGGCCGGTGGCCAGAGCGGCGGAGCAGGGGATTCGGATCGAGACGATTGCTCTGGGTGGGGTAGAGCAGGCCGACATTGAGTTCCTGAAGCGTCTCGCCTCCGAGACCGGCGGTCAGTTCCACGAGGCCCAAGACCAGTTCGAGTTGCAGCGCGACTTCCTGCGCGCACGATACGCAAGCCTTGGGACTCTCGACGTGGACCAGGAATTGGACCTTGCAGCTACAACCCCGGTTGAGATGGGTTCTGCGGATGAGAACACAAGGCTGCTTGAGGCCGGGATTGTCTCAGAAGCAGCGGATCTATCGTGGATCCTGAAGCGTGACGGCACCTCAGTGCCCGAGAGCGAGGTCAACGTCGAGACGCTATCAGATGGCGTCGTCGCCCTGGCTGTCAACTCGCCGGAGCCTGGTGCCTACACCCTTGAGGTATCAGGGTCTGCTGGTCGTGCACACGTGTTTGCAGTGCGCCAGGTTGATGCCTTCATCACGCAGGGCACCGCCGCCGCGCAGAGCGATACCGACATCCTCCTCCTTGGCGGTATCGGAATAGCGGCGTTGCTCGCGGTCGGGGTTACGGTGGTGACGGCTGTCCGCGGACGCAAGCGACGTGCTGCGGAGTCACACGACACATCTGAAAGCAGCTTCCTGTACGGCGATCCCGACTCGAACGACGAAGGCGGAGGCCGATGAATCTCGGAGGCTCATCGATTCCCGGACCGCGTCCTTACAACGAGGATGCGTATCTTCTGAGGGATTTGTCGCAGCACAAGCGCCAACTTGGCGGCTTGCTGGCATTCCTTCTTGTGAGTGACGGCATGGGGGGCCACCAGAGCGGCGACGTCGCAAGTCGCACCGCGGTCGACGCGGCGGCTGACTACCTCGACGAGCTCATTCGAATGGCCGAGGAGAACAGCCTTGACGTGGACATCGAGCTGGCTCTTCGCGAGATCATCACCGAGGCGCACGAGGCAGTGATTGCTGCCGCTGAGGAGCGCGGTGCCACGAGCATGGGTGCGACCATGGTGGCCGCGTTCGTGTCGCGCAATCGCATCTGGGTAGGCCATGTCGGCGACAGCCGCGCCTACATCCTGCGTGAAGGCGACGGAGTGCAGGTCACAGTCGACCACTCACAAGTCGGCCGAATGATTGCCGAGGGAATCCTGACCGAGGAGCAAGCCCAACATCACCCGCAGCGCAACGTGATTGAACGCGCCCTCGGATTCGACGGTTTTGAGGTGGAAACAAGTGCCAGTGAACTGCGCAGCGGGGATGCCGTTCTCTTGTGTAGCGACGGGCTTTCGACGGCTCTGTCCGGCGTGGACATGGCCGCCATAGCTGCTGCATCCTCGAACGCCGAGCGCGCTGCCGGACGCATGACTTCCGAAGCCGAGCGGGCCGGCACCGATGACAACACCACCGCTGTGCTTTGGGCGTACGACTGGAACGGTTTTCGGCGCGCGGCGCCTCGGAGTAACCGAGGCGGACGCCATCGTGTCGCGCGCGGCCGGCACGGACGCGCGCAGCGCACCAGCATGCTGGTGTTCGGCACGCTGGGCGCGCTTGCACTGGCGATTGGCGCATACGCCGTACTTGGGTCGGGGGGGAACGGTGGAAGCGGGACTGTTGCACAGCCCAAGACCCAAAGTTCTGGCCCCACGACAACAGCCGCGGAGCCTTCGACCGTGCAGACGAGCACTTCTTCGGAGGTCACGCCGGTGGCCGGTTCTCGCCTCGCACAACCAAGAGTGGTCGTAGTCAAAGACTTGGATGATGATGAAGTGTGGCTCCGCTTGGAGCCTTCAGTTGACGAAGGCAAACTACTCGCCGTTGTTCTGCCCGATACCCGACTCAGTTTGACGTGGATCAGTCGTGACTCTCGCTTCTTCGGACTGCCGCTGAAGGAAGTGCCAGAAGAAGCGATGTCTAAGCGCAGTGAGGCATTCGAGACGGTTGCGGGCAATCCCGTCGTTTGGCTGTTCAAGGACTCCGTTAAGGATGCCACGGTCGACCAAGCCGGTGGAGCACGCAACCAGTGAGCTCAACCCTCGGGCCATACGAGATTCGCGGGCGCCTCGGCTCAGGAGCCATGGCCGTGGTGTGGCGCGGATGGGACCCAAAGCTGGAGCGTGACGTCGCCATCAAGGAACCCGTGGCCTCTCCTACGATCTCAGAGGCGATGACCCACGAGCTGGGCGAGCGGTTCGTCAGAGAGGGCAAGACCGCTGCGCGTCTGAACCATCCGGGCATAGTGACAATCTTTGCAGCAGACGTCTTCGACGGGCGTCCCGCCATCGTCATGGAGCTGCTGCGCGGCCACACCCTGTCCACACTTATCGACCGTCGGCTTCTCACGTTCGAGGCATCCATGTCGGTGCTCGATCAGCTGCTTGACGCACTCGACTACGCTCAAACGATGGGCGTGATTCATCGAGACGTGAAGCCTGATAACATCTTCGTCACCGACGACGGTCGAGTGAAGCTCACCGACTTCGGTGTCGCTCATGTCAGCAGGCTTGACGGGCAGCATGACGCCATCATCGCGGGCACCCCTGGCTACATGTCGCCCGAACAGATCGTGGGCGACCCGGTCGACTCGCGGTCCGACATCTTCGGCATAGGCGCAATCGCCTACGAGATGCTCGCCGGGTTCAACCCCTTCGGCGCGACCGACGGTATCGAAACCACCGTGATGATGTACCGGACCACCAACGGACCTGAGCCGGCGTTCGCGCCGGACTCGGCGGTTCCGCACGCGCTTCAACAGGTTGTGTTGCGAGCGCTCAGCCGCGACGCGGCGCAGCGATTCCCTTCAGCCGGGGAGATGCGCGTTGCTCTCAGGCAGGCCGCGGCTGGCGTGATGTCTGGCGGCGACGGGTCGCTACTCGACCTGGTCGAAGAGGCGGGGGCCCCAGATGTGGGGGTCTCGTTCACAGGGACGACCGTTAACGCTATGAAGGAGCGCATCCCGGAGAAGGGCTCGACCGGATGGGTGGTGGGGGTCGCCGCCGGTGGGTCGGTTGCCGCTTTGGGATTGCTCGCCATGCTCACCAGTTCCGGCGGGAGCAGCTTCGGCCTGCTGCTGCTTGTGGGTGGTGGCATAGGTGCTTTGGCTTGGTACATGTGGGTGCAGTCAAAGACACACCCGGCTGGCGAGCCTCCACCGGAAGCCCAGGCATTGATGCCCGAGCGAGCCGGCAGCGACCTGGTTGAGATCTGTATGCGAGGTCCGCAGGAGGACCGGGTCCTGACGGTCGCATTGCCTGCTGTGTTCGGACGCTCTGCAGAGGCCGACGTCATCGTCGCCGATGACCTTGCTAGCCGGAGGCACGCGAGACTGGAGCGTCGGGCAGAGGGCGGTCTGTGGATATCCGACGTGGGGAGCAGGAACGGGACGTATCTCAACGGGCTACCCGCGGGCAGCGGCTTGCAGGTCGGACCCAACGATGTCATCACCCTTGGCAGCACTGAGGTGTGGCTGACCGCCATGACGGACGAGGTGCGGTGATGGGCGACACGAACCCGCGGAGCATAGGCCCATACGAGATCCGTGGTGAACTCGGCCGAGGAGCCATGGCGGTCGTCTGGCGCGGCTACGACCCCAAGCTTGAGAGGGAAGTGGCGATCAAGGAGCCACTCGCAGGCGTTGCGGGCGGGGAGCTGGCTGCAGAGCTAGGCGAGCGCTTCGTGCGAGAGGGGAGAACCGCTGCCCAACTGTCGCACCCCGGCATCGTCACCGTGTTCGCCGCCGACGTGTTCGATGGACGGCCCGCAATCGTCATGGAATTGGTTGAGGGAACCACTCTGTCCGACATTCTCGACCAAGGTGCTCTAGACGTTTCAAGCGCCATGGCAATCGCGGATCAACTGCTGGATGCGGCCGGCTACGCCCATACACGCGGGGTTGTCCACAGAGACATCAAGCCCGACAACGTCTTCGTGACCACTGATGGCCGCGTGAAGCTCGCAGACTTCGGCATCGCCCACACCGCGACTTCTTCGACCCTGACTCAGGCAGGCACCGTCATGGGTACTCCGGGGTACATGGCCCCGGAGCAAGTGACCGGACAGGCGGTTGATGCCCGTGCGGACGTCTTCTCCGTGGGCGTCATTCTCTACCAGATGCTGTCTGGGGTGAATCCTTTTGGGGCGACGCAAGGCACAGCGGCCACAGCCGTGATGTACCGCGTGGTTCATGAACCGGTGGCTAGCTTGCCACCCGCAGTCTGTGATGACGTATCTGTGAACGTGAACGCGGTACTCGTCGGGGCGCTCGCCAAGGAACCGACTGAACGGTATTCCAGTGCGGAGGCGTTCCGAACCGCCCTGCATGGCGGACCCATCACTGTGGGCGAGTCCGCAGTCGCCGGCGGTTCCGGCGCATCATCCGTGCTCACGCTGGAGGCTCGAGCAGGGATGGGTTTGAAGACAGTGTCTAGGACTTCTTGGCTGCCATATGTCGTCGCGATTGCCGTTGCCGCAGCGGGCATCGGCTCGGTCTTCTACTTCGGCGGCACAGCTCCGTCGGGCGGTGATGCCGCGGGAGGCATGTCTGTGCCTGCATCCGCTACAGAGGTCGGGAGTGCACCCGGCGAGCCGGTAGTGGATTCGGAAGAAGACAAGGCACCGGTCGAAGAAGAAGCGGAAGTCGCCGCCGAGCCTGTCGCTGACCCCGGGCCAGATCCATATGCGGTGGAGCAAGAGGTGAGAATGACGATAGATGGCTGGATTTCGGCGTGGGAGGCAACCGACCTAGGTCGGTACATGGGGTACTACTCACCGGCCTTCTACAGCAAGTACAAGCGGATGAACTACGACCAATGGCGCTCATACAAGCAGGGACTCTTCGCCAGCAACTCGTGGACACGCGTGGGTGTAAGTGACTTGCAGGTAGGGCTGGGCCCGGAGCTCGACACGGCTACGGTGACCTTCCTGCAAGACTACTCTGCGTCAGGAGGTCATCACGACTTCGGCCTTAAGACCCTGACTCTCAGTAATGGCGGTTCAGGGTGGGTGATTACGGGCGAAGAATGGTCTGAACGTTGACACTATCTCGCGTGTTGTGCGCTGCCTGCGTAGTGGCCGCTGCGATGCTGTTTGCAGCCCGCACTGAGCCACACCACAGGTTTCAGGGCCAACTGAACAATGGGTTTGTGAGTGTCTCTGCCGCGTGGAAGTCTGGTGCGGACACGCTTCGGCCTCCACGCCAAGCCCCTCAGAAGGCAACGTGTAGGCCCATCGATTGCGAAACTCCGCTTGCGGTCATCTTCCGAGAGGCGCAGACTCTCGTCCTCTACGAGGCGTCCGGGTCACTAGTGGCCACGTACCCGTGTTCGACTGGCGTGTACTACCCCCGCCCGGGGCGCTATAGGCTCATCGGCCGCAGGCGAAGTTCGAGTAGTCCGTGGGATGGCTCCAGATTCGAGTACTTCACGGTCTTCGCGAAGTCCCATCGAGGAACCGCCATCGGGTTTCACTCCGTACCTGTTGACCGAGCAGGGTCTCCGGTGGCACCTCTTGGAGAGGCAAACTCCCATGGCTGCGTGCGGGTGGAACTCGATGTCGCCCGCATGCTCTACGACTGGATAGACTCAGACACCGTGATCTACGTGACAATGTGATTGCGAGGTCATGAGCGGGTCCATGTGGCTGCGTAGATGATTGAGTCGAACAGACCGTCAGTAAGCGATGGCGAATTCAGCTCGATGGTGATTATGGGGATTGCCCACTTCTCAGGCACGTACTGCCCCATTGATCCCGTTATGGATGACTGATAGCCGAGATGCTGGGCAGGCATACCCGTCTTGTCCGCGATCGCGCGCGCAAGGTCCTCTCCCGGCCCGTCCCAATCGACGATGCCTCCTCGAGAATGCAGCGATATCACCGAGGAGAACCCATTGCTCATGTAGGAGATGAACGTCTGGGATTCAGGTTCCGAACCCGGAGAGCTTCCGCTGGACAGACCCCGTGTGGCCGAACTGTCTCCAGGATCAAGGGCCGCTGACCATGTACCAGCTGGCATATTCCTGTTGATGTCGACGCCCCTACTGTTGCCACGCGAGTTCATTTCGCGTCCGTCGGGGTTGAGACATGGGATGACATGAATCTCAACTTGTGCAGGGACTAGTTCAGGGTGGGATTTCAGACGCTCGACCAGTTCAGCTGCCACGTCGTCGCCGAACTCATCACCGTGTACCCCTCCGACCACCAGTAGTCTCTGCTGGCCTTTCCCGAACACAATAGCTTCGATTGGGAGCCCGCGGACCGATGCGCCGATTTGGCGCGCGGTGTACGCGGCCGTCTCTGTCGCGACCTGTGGGTCGTCGGCCTGTGCCGACACGGGGACAATCTCAGTTGCTGACTGGGATCCTGCCGACGCGGTCGCCGTATCAGCCGCCGCAGTAAGTGGCGGACTACCCACACTGGCGGTGGACGACGCAGCTGTTGAAGGATTACTCGCTGATGCCAGAAGGAGGGCTCCGGTAACAACTGCTACCGCAATCGCTACAGATGCGAGCACAAGTGCTCTTAGGTTGCGCCTGCGCCTGGCCCGCTCCAGTGCTTCGCGCCGCAGCCTGCGCGAATCAGCCCGTGATTCTCCCACCCAGCCCCCTCGGCAGTCTTCACACTGTGCTGATAGTATTGCGTTGGCTGGCGCGTGTCACGTTTCCGGCGGGAGGCTATCGTCGCGAACAATCTAATCGAGGCTGGTCACTGGATTGCGGACAGAGGGGTTCGCGACCGTCAGGCCGGGGGGCTGCCGGTGCCACGAACGACGGCACAGGGTCTTCCTCGGGCGGTCTTCCACTGGTCGGGGAGAGCACTTGCCTGAGACCTTGGGCCCATACGAGATCCGCGGCGAACTCGGCCGAGGGGCGATGGCGGTAGTCTGGCGCGGCTACGATTCGAAGCTACATCGCGAGGTCGCTATCAAGGAGCCCGTGATCGCACACGGCACCGACCCTCAGGTGGCCGAGGAGGTGCGCGCGCGCTTCATTCGTGAGGGTCGAACGGCGGCGCAGCTGTCACACCCAGGAATCGCCACTGTATTCGGGGCGGACATCCACGAGTCTCGTCCCGTGATCGTGATGGAGCTCATCGAAGGCGAGACGCTTTCCGAACTCCTCAAGCGAGGACCGTTGCCGACTGGTGCCGCCGTCGGTATCGCAGAACAGCTGCTCGGCGCACTCGCATACGCACACGAGCGCGGCGTGGTACACCGAGACATCAAGCCTGACAACGTGTTCGTCACAGACGACGGACGCGTCAAAGTCGCCGACTTCGGCATAGCGCATGTGGGGCAAGGCACCCAGCTCACCCAGGCGGGCACAGTCATGGGTACGCCTGGCTACATGGCACCCGAACAGATCAAGGGCGAGGCGGTCGATGCGCGAGCCGACATCTTCTCGGTAGGCGTCATGCTTCACGAGATGCTTGCGGGCACCAACCCCTTCTGTGAAGACGACGCGCATCCGACCACCATCATGCACCGGGTTCTCAACGAACCGTTGCCCGACGTGCGCGGGGGCGCACCCAACGTGTCCGAAGGCATCGCCGCCACCATCGCGGTGGCAACAGCCATGGACACTGCCGAGCGGTTCTCCTCGGCGACTGCGATGCGGCGAGCCTTGCTCGGCGAGGTCGCCGTCGCCATGCCGAAGGTGGTGTCGCGCAAGGGGAAACCGTCGAGCACGCTGCGGAATGTTGCCATCGTGGGGGTCGCGCTAGTGGTCGTAGGCTTGCTGTTCTGGGTGGTCGGGTCGGGGGCTGTGCAACGTGGCGAAGCTGTCCTTGACTCTACTTCAACCGCAGGCAGTAGCGGTCACGACGTCAGTGAGACTGCGACAGGTGACGCGGGTGAAAGACCCAGCGATACTGATGCGGTATCAGAACTTAGCTGCATCTTCGCGGTGGCTGATGACGGCGTATGGGTGATGGATCCTGATGGATCGGATCCGCGCATGGTCGCAGGTGTCGCGGGGGAACTTGCGGCCGGAGAGACGCAGGGCGAAGTCCTCCTAGGGGTCAATGGACTGGACGATGACTTCAACGCTCGCATCATTCTTCTCTCATACTCCAGACAAGCCGAGCAGGCGTGGGAGCATCCAGATTCCGACTACTGGTGGGTGAGGCTTGCGGTCCTTCCTGCCGACGGACTCGGCGTGCTCGAGGACTACCCCCATCAAGTCGTCCAACTTGCAGGCTCCGAGACCCTCGACACTCCCGTGCAGCTGCCACTCCCCACCATGATGGAAGGCGGCTGGCGTCGGGCGGCTTGGTCTCCTGATGGGGCACTCTTGCTTCTTCTTGAAGACGCCCATGACAGCGGCGCGCTTCATCTGGCCAATCCAGACGGGACGGGTTTGAAGCGCGTTGAGCTGAGCACAGAGTATGGAGTTTGGGGGCTCAAGCATGTTGCGTGGGCACCAGACTCCCAGACGTTCCTGGGTGTGTCGATGGATTGGAATGAATTCGACCCGCCGGAGCAGATCATCGAGTTCGACCGCCAGGGCCGGGCGCTCGGCGAGATCTTCGGATCAGATGGCCCTGGAATAGATGGCGCCGACTACTCACCGGATGGGCAGTCGATCGTCTTCTCCATGGATGGCCGAGTCTACGTCATGCCCGTTGCCGGGGGCACACCGGTCGACGTAGGCGAGGGTCGCGATCCGGTTTGGGTCGCTGTTGGATCGAACTAGACGCCACATGCTCCACCGGTTCGAGAGTGCATCACAGTGAGTTGGGTGCGCAGATTGGGGCCGAATGGGCAGCGGGGCGCATCGCGCATAACAGAAGGAGCTCGAGGAAGGCACGACGTGACGGGACGAATCCGCCCATAAGAACTCGCCGGCGAGCTCGGTCGCGGTGCGATGGCCGTCGTGTGGCGCGCGTTCGACCCCAACCTCGAGCGCGAGGTCGCTCTCAAGGAGCCGGTGATCCCGCACGGGACGGACTCCGCCACAGCAGCCGAGCTTGGTGTGCGCTTCGTGCGCGAGGGCAAGGCAGCTGCCAACCTTGCTCACCCGGGCATCGTCACTATCTGCACCACGGACATCTACGACGGTCGTCCCGCCATCGCAATGGAACTGATTGAAGGCGAGACCTTGGCCGATGTCCTCGATCGGGGCCCGCTCGAGTCCCGCACCGCCGTGGCCATTGCCGATCAGCTGCTCGACGCGGTCGGCTACGCTCACTCTAAGGGCGTCGTGCACCGGGACGTCAAGCCCGACAACGTCTTCGTCTCGAGCGAGGGACGGGTCAAGCTCACCGACTTCGGCATCGCCCACGTTGGTTCGAGTGCGACTCTCACTCGCACAGGCACCGTGATGGGCACGCCCGGCTATATGGCTCCCGAGCAGGTCACCGGTCAGACTACTGACGCACGCACGGACCTGTTCGCCGTCGGCGTGATCCTGTACGAGATGCTGACGGGGACCAACCCGTTCGGTGCGACCGACGGGACGCCTCCGACCACCGGGATGGATCGGATCGTCCACGAGGAGCCCGTGCCGTTCAAACCGACGCTGACCGCGGCGGCCCTCCGCTCGTCGGTGTTGCGAGGATAGCCCTCAGTAAACGCCCCCCGGACCGCTTCGTTCTTCGCCGAAGAGATGCCAGCAGCCCTTTGGGTCGAGTGCAAGGTGCGGAGGGCTTCAGCCATCAGCGTCTGCCGCGCGTTCGTATGTGCTCTCAATCACTCTGATAGGCGTTACGCTCTGGCTGGCACTCGACTCCGCCGCAACAAGCACGCGCAGCCAGCGATTCTAGTCAAACGGGTGCAGTGACTATTGCGACTCAGCAGGAAGAGGAGTCGGTCACTTCGGCAAAGTCGACCGAAGCGCCCGTCCAACGTCGAGTAAGCCAAGCCGTCAGTCGACATCAAGCGATGTCCTGCAGAAGAAGTTCTTCCGTGGCTCTGGTTGCCCTGTGGTTGGGTCCCCGAAGCCGATGATGGTATCTGCTCCGACAATCCGGATGGTCGCGACCGGCTGATTCCACGGTGCGGGCATGGCTGACCACGTTATGCCACCGTCGGTAGTATACAGAACCCCCTCGCTACTCGGGATCCAGCCGTGCGCGACATCCAAGGATTCCAGCCCATGAAGATTCGGTAGAGAACTCCGATACTGTTCTCTCCATGTGGCGCCTCCATCGTCGGTCTTCATCACGCACTGGGAGTCGACCAGCACCCATCCGGTGGCACTGTCCACGAAGGCCATTCCATCGATGAATAACCCTGGCAGCTGTGTCGTTTCGCTCCAGGTCCGCCCCGAATCATGCGTGAAGCACAGTACCGGCCGATTGCCAATAGCGTCCCAACCCCCAAGCCAGCCCACCTGGTCGTTGACGAACTGCAGCTCACCGGGAAGAACCCCCTCTCCAAGCACGTAGCTAGACCAGCTTTCACCCCCGTTCGTTGTTCGCAGCAAGAAGCCCTCGATATCCATGTCGGTGGTGCCGCCGTAGCCGACCACCCACCCAGTGCCACCAGTGGAAAACTGGACATCGACAAGCCTGCTTCCGTCGGGGAGACTTCCTGCGTTCTGCTGAGCCCAAGTACGTCCACCATCACTTGTGTGAATGAGCATGTGCGTCGTTTCCCGACCGATGTATTCGCCTACAATCCAGCCTGAATTCGAGTCGACGAAGTGCAGTGCGCGTGGCATAGAAGCGAAGTGCACCGGCATACGTTGCCATGTCTCGCCCCCATCAGGTGTGTACACAAGAAGAATCGCCTGAGGAGGTGCCGTTTCGCCCACGACCCAGCCTGCGCCGCTGGGCAGGAACAGCGCGTCGGCTACCCACCCGAGATCCTCGGTCTCCTGCAGCCATCGCGCTGCGGGAGATGAAGAGGGATCCTGTGCCGACTCGGTGCTCTCGGCGGCAGCCTCGCCTGTCTGTGGCGCCCGTTCGTCCCGGATAGTTTGACCCTCCGCATTGCCGCATCCAGTCGCCAGCAGAAGTCCACATAGGCAGAGGAGTGCGGCACAGAACAATGGCGCGTGTCTCATGGTCCCCCCAACGCGTGGCTCCGGGTCTATGGTAATACGCCGCGAATTGTCGGTCACTAAGCAGTCCGAGTGCAGTGCTTGGGGCGCCCAAAGATGCCGTTACGCTATCCTGTGAGGGCGTGTCAGACCCTGGGGAGGCGGGGTCTGCAGCACACTCAGATACTTGGCAGACGCGGGGATGGGGACGTCGGAGGCGTGAGGCAAGCATCAGCGGAAGGGCTGGGCTTTGAACCTGTCGATTCGTCGCGGAACGACGGATGGTTGGCAGGCGCTCGAGGGGAACAGGAGGTGACCGAATGGCCCAAACCCTAGGCCCATACGAGATTCGAGGTGAGATTGGCCGAGGAGCCATGGCCGTGGTATGGCGAGGCTACGACGCCAACCTCGAGCGCGAGGTCGCCATCAAAGAGCCCACGGTGCCTGCAGGCACCGACTCGGCCACCTCAGCGGAGCTCGGCGCGCGCTTCGTCCGCGAGGGCAAGGCGGCAGCCAAGCTCAACCACCCGGGAGTTGTGACCATATACGCCTCGGACATCTACGACGGACGCCCCTGCATCGTCATGGAGCTCATCGAAGGCGAGACGCTTGCAGACATCCTGGATAGAGGCCCGCTCGGGCCTGACAGGGCCGATGCGATAGCCGACCAGCTGTTAGACGCCGCCGGATACGCGCATTCGCGCGGCATCGTGCACAGGGACATCAAGCCCGACAACGTGTTCGTCACCCGCGATGGGCGTGTGAAGCTTGCAGACTTCGGCATCGCGCACACCGGTGCGGGCTCGACCCTTACGCAGGCAGGCGCGGTCATGGGAACGCCAGGCTACATGGCACCCGAGCAGGTGACGGGAAGCCAGGTCGACGAGAGAGCAGACATCTTCGCCATCGGCGTGATCCTGTTCGAGATGCTGACCGGTTCCAACCCCTTCGGTGCCACTGACGGCACCGCGCCTACCACAGTGATGTATCGCATCGTTCATGAGGCGGCGCCCAGTGTTTCGCACCTTCAGGGACCTGGCGCCGAAGCAGCGCTGGTGGCATTGAACAAGGACCCAAACGACCGCTTCCAGTCCGCTCAGGAGATGCGAGCCGTACTAGGTGGAACGCCTTCGCAAAGGGCCGTCGTGCCGGGGTCAGCGCGCCCCCCAGGGGCGTCGCAGGCAGCGATGCCGTTAGTGGCCTCGCCAACTCCGCAACAGACGGCGTCGACCGGGGCGACAACACGCTCGCTCAACCCGGGTCTGGTCGCGGCTATCGTAGGAGCGGCCGCGATCCTGCTCGCCGCGCTGTTCGTCTTCTCTGGCGGTCCGGGAAGCTCCACGGCCGGGACGGTTCCGGTTTTCTCGGCAGAGGCGACTGGCGAATCGGGCGATGCCGACGAGTCGTCGGTGCTGAATGACGCCTACATCGATGCACGCTACACGCTCAATCACTTCCTGCACGACGATCCGCCAGCCGGTGCCCGGATGGACATGCTCGATCAGCTTTCGATCGTGGGACTAGCAGTTGGGGGCGTCGAGGGCGACATGTGGGCTACCGCGATCATCGTCCCCGCTGAGGAACTCATGCTCGATTCCCCGTATGTGGTCATGCACGACGGCGGTTCGGGCTGGGAGGTCATCAGCTTCGGGACGGGGATTCAGCTCCAGGAAACCGGCATGCCTGCCGACCTGCACGAAGAACTGTGGCCGCCTGGAAGCGGAGCGATTGCTCAAGAGCGCCTGCAACCCCTTTCCACCGCAGATGAAGACGAGGCGCTGGAAGTCGCGTATGCCATGAACGAAGCAAAGATGCTTGGGGAGAAGGCTTTAGCTGAGGCGATGTGCACGCCCTTCGGAGTCGAGGCGCTGGCCAACTGGCCCATGGACACGCCCGCTCGCGGCTACCCGGACCGGGGTTCTTGGGATGTCGAGCTCCTTCCCGTAGGCGACGGGAATCCGTGCAAAGACGGATTCTGGACTTCGGTCGGCACTATGGGCAGCGAGTCAGGGGAGATGTACACGCATGGGGCGATAGCGGTGCATCTGGTTGAGGTCGGCGGCGAGTGGTTCGTCGACGATGCGTTCGGCTACGACCCGTGGATGGAGTAGCGTCTAGGCGAAACTGCGAAGGAGCACCCAAGATGCCGCAAACGCTAGGCCCATACGAACTACGAGGAGAGCTCGGCAAAGGTGCCATGGCGGTGGTATGGCGTGCCTTCGACCCCAATCTGGAGCGCGAGGTCGCCATCAAGGAACCGGTGATACCCCCCGGCACCGATTCGGCCACCGCAGCAGAGCTCGGCGCGCGCTTCGTGCGAGAAGGCAAGGCCGCGGCCAAGCTCAACCACCCCGGGGTCGTCACGATCTATGCCTCAGACATCTACGACGGTCGTCCCGCCATCGTCATGGAGCTCATCGAAGGAGAGACGCTCTCCGACATCCTGGACAAAGGCCCGCTCGAGCCGCAAAGCGCCATCGCCGTCGCAGACCAGCTGCTCGATGCGGCAGGATATGCGCACTCACGCGGCATCGTGCACCGAGACATCAAGCCCGACAACGTGTTCATCACAGACGACGGGCGCGTCAAGCTGGCCGACTTCGGTATCGCGCATACCGGACAGACCTCCACGCTCACCCAGGCCGGCACGGTCATGGGGACACCGGGCTACATGGCGCCAGAGCAAGTGACGGGAAGCCCGGTCGACGCGCGCGCCGACATCTTCGCCATCGGGGTGATCTTGTTCGAGATGCTAACCGGGCAAAACCCCTTCGGCGCCACCGACGGCATGGCAGCCACCACGGTGATGTATCGCATCGTGCACGAGCAGGTGCCCGAGGTGTCAGACGACCTTCTCGCCGGCCTGCCCGCAGACGTCTCCGCTGTGCTTGCCGCAGCTCTTGCCAAAGACCCCGATGCGCGCTTCGGAAGCGCGACCGCGTTTCGCACCGCGCTTCGGGGCGGACCTATCGAGATCGGCGTTCCTGCGAGTACCGGCGTCGCGCAGCCGGCATCGCCTGTTGCAGGATTCGCGCCCGCAGCGGGAGGCCCAGCGGTCTCTTCGGCGGGCAAGTCTAACTGGACCCCCTACATCATCGTCGGAGCAGTCGGCGTGCTTGTGATCGGAGCGTTGCTGGTCTTCGCGGGCGGGGGGACGCCTTCGAGTGGGAGTGTGCCCATCGAGCCCGCGGCGGAGCAGGAGGAGGAGCCCGCCGTCGAGGAGGCGGCTAGCGAAGAGCCTCCCGAGCCCGAGGGGCCAACTGTGGCCGACTCGCGGCAACTTCTGCTGTCGTCGTACAACGTGATCGACGAATATGGCCGAGAGGGCAGCGGGCGCATCGGCCAGCTTGCCACGAGGTTCAATCAAGACCCGCTGGACACCACTGGGGCCACTGCATCGACGACTCAGGCCGCAGAGGACCTAATCTATGAGATCGACAGGACAGCCGAAGAGGTCGCGTCGTACGATCTGCACAGTTCACTCGAAGGATGCCAAAGCACTCAGCTCAGGCTTCTCGAACTCTGTCGCATCCGGGCGGACGCGATTCTTCAGGCCTGCTACATCTCGCAAACTGGCGGGGACATCAAGCCCGTGCTCGACGAGGGGCGCGCGGCAAAGAACGAGTACGTTTCGCTATACCCGCAAGGTCAACCCTAGACTTCATCGGCGGAGGTTCTCGTGCACGAATCCGAAGATCGCGCCAGTACCAAACGAATAATAGTCACGTTCGTCGCTGTACTGATCGTTGGCGCAGCGGCTTTCTGGGGCGTCGGGGCGATGGCGGACAGCATGCTGTCGCCTCCGGCTGCGGCGGAAACCGCGCCATCAGGCGAAGCGTCGACGGACGTTTCTCCGGAACCCACCGAGACCGTTCCTGCTGTCGAGACTGCCGAGGAACCCGCTACCGAGCCTGCCCCTGTGCCGGTCGCTCCGGCGCCGGCACCCGCGCCCGCCCCTGCGCCGGTGGCGACCGTGTCAGGTGTGGTGTGTATCGATCCTGGTCACCAGGGCACTGCGGATTCCTCACATGAGCCTATTGGCCCCGGCGCATCGGAGACCAAGCCGAAGGTCGCAGGAGGAACGCGTGGCGTCGTCACAGGTGTGGCTGAGAGCAAGGTCAACCTGGCGGTGGCTCTCGTACTTCGTGACGAACTGAAGGCCCGTGGTGTCGAGGTCATCCTGGTGCGCGAGTCCGAGGACGTGAACATCTCCAATTCGGAGCGCGCAGCAGTTGCGAACAACGCCAACGCGGACCTCTTCGTGCGACTTCACTGCGACGGCGCGGCCAGCTCCGCCACAAACGGTATCTCGATGCTGGTGCCGGGCGTCAACAGCTGGACTGGACCGATAGCCTCGGAGAGCCAGAAGGCAGGCGGGATAGTGATGCAGTCTCTGATTGCCGCCACTGGCGCGAAGAACAACGGTGTCGTAAAGCGTACGGATCTGTCCGGATTCAACTGGTGCACCGTTCCCTGCATCCTTCCCGAGATGGGATTCATGACCAATCCGGACGAGGACCGCAAGCTCAACGACCCGGCGTATCAGAAGAAGCTCGCTTCGGGGATGGCGGATGGAGTAGTGGAGTACCTCAAGGCACGGTAGACTGAGGAAGGCCCGATTCGGCAGGGGGAGGTCGAACCGTGGAGTGCCCGGAATGCGGAGCGCTGAATCTCGAGGGCGCTGAGCGCTGCAATGAATGCGGAGTGGGGCTGGTTGAGAATCGGCGGCGGACGACCTCCATGCGTCTGTCTGGCTACCTGGCTCCTGGGCTGGCCTTGCTCATGCTTGTTGGCCTCGTGGTGTCGTCATCAATCTCAACCGGTGGGAGCGGGGGCTCCGGATCCATTGAGTCCACGCTGACTACCTCGGCCGGTCAGGCCCGTTCGGCCGCTTCCAGCTCGGGCGTCGAGTACGAAGTGGTGAGAGACGCGGTGGCAAGCGACATGGGTGCCTTTCAGAGCGGCGACTACTCGAGTGTCTATGCGCAGCTCCCAGCGGGTGAGAAGTCGACCGTCGCCGAGGCAGAATGGCTTGAGCGAGCCGCAGAGGTTGAATCCGCCCTTGGTCGCGCGACGTCGTACGAAATCAAGGACGTGGCGTACCTCGACGATCAGCGCACGATCGTCATAGCGACACTCGACGTAGAGTTCGCGAAGTGCATATCCCCAAGGTCTTGTGCTCTCTACTACGTCTGGAATGGCGTGTCACTAACTCCAACGATGCTCTGGGGGAGAGAGATGACCGTGACCGTGGAACCGATTGGCTGAGCGTTGTCGACAACAGCCATTCAGAGGTGGAGATGTGCTCTCAGGCCCCTGCTAGTTGTCGCCGCTGTGGCATTCTTGCATTCGGCATGGCCCGTGGACATGGCAGTCGCCTCAAATTCACTGCCGGTTGTCCTCGTGCATGGGCAGGGTGGCAACAGCAGTTCATGGGAGACCTTCAGATGGGTTCGAGGTATGAGCCCTCACCGCAGCTCAGACAACTGGACACTCTATGAGTGCGAGGGACACGTATTCGACGACGCCGATGTCTACCTGTTCGAATACAGCAAGTTCGATGGAGCGCATGGCGACATTCCGATGAGCGCTGGCCTGCTGTCGGAGGGCTTGAGGGAGGTTCGCAGAGACACCGCTGCTGAGGACGTCTTCATTGTCGCGCACAGCATGGGCGGACTTCTTGCGAGGACGTACATGGAAGGGCTGGCGGTCGATGCCAGTGGTCGGGCAGTGCCATACGGGGACGATGTCGCCGGTTTCGTGACACTCAACTCCCCGCATCGGGGATGCTGGCTGTCGACCACGCTCCGTGGAGAGGCGGCCACTTTCTTCAGGGGGTTGGACCCGTCTGCGAGCCAGATGGCTCCTGACTCAGCAGTCATGCAGCTACTGAACAGTAGACGGCTGCCTGGAGATGCAGACTACTCCCTGGTTGCGGGCAATCACTACTACCTGATAGGAGATGGCTTGCTCGGGTTGGATGAACAGCAGCCACCCCCCGGACTAGCCCCCAAGACCACCGAACTTGCCGTGTACGATGTCGTTCACAGCGAGACCATTCTCAACTGGTGGTGGGACGTACTGTTGGGATGGCGTTCAGCAGCGCGCTCGAGTACGAAGATTGAGGTCCTGGATTCCAGTCCGGCACGCAGTTGGACGGTGTCTGAGTATCTGGAGACGCTGGCTCACTATCGTCCTACGGGACAGGCGTCACAACCTGGCGCCACCTCCCTCGTCTTCGACGTCTCGACCTCCATGAACGACAGTTTCGACTACGGCAGCAAGTTGGACATGGCGAAAGAGGCCGGTAAGACTGTCGTCGACATCATCGACGGTGCTGCCTCGGGGGTGGAGATCGGCGTTGTGCAGTTCTCGGAGGGCGCCGACGAGGTGCTTTCTCCCACATCCAGTGCGAGCGATGTGAAGTCTGCGATCAGCGGCCTAGGCACGATCGGCGGCACCGATATCCTCTCGGCCGTCCGCGCAGGAGCCGACCAGCTTTCCGGCTCCTCCGGCACCCGGGTGATGATCTTGCTCTCCGACGGCCAGGACACGGCGGGCAACGACCCAGACGACATTCTGCGCACGGCCGAGCAGGCCAAGCGTAGCGGAATCACCATCTACACGATCGGCTTTGGCGACCCCGGGCAGATCGACGAGGAGCTCCTGCGCCACATCGCCAGCAGCCCCGACACCTACAGTCTCGCTGACCCCAACAACGTGACCACAATCGTTGGCGACTTCATGAGATCGCAGGTCTCCGCGACCGAGGACATCCTCTTCGACTTCACGGGCACGGTCGCACAGGGCGAAACGGTCGCGGCGGGGACATTCGCAGTACCCGAGACGTATGGCGATCTTCAGGCGATTCTGTACTGGCCGGGCAGCACGCTGGAGCTGAAGCTCTACGACCCCGATGGCTCTGAGGTCACGAGCGGATACCCCGGGTACTCGATCGTCCGCGAAACGACGCCCGCGCAGGTCTTCGTCGAGGGCGCGAAGCCGGGAGATTGGCGCATGGAGGTATACGGGGCCGACGTCTCGATGCCGCAAGAGCCCTTCTATGCGATGACGTCTTTCAAGGAATCAAGCGAGACGCCAGCTCCCACGTCCGGCGGTGGCGGTGGCAGCTCGGGCGGTGGTGGCAGTCTCGTCTTCCTGGCTGCACTCGCCCTGTTGGCCGGGGTGGGTGTGACCGTGTACCAAACGCAGAAGCCACGCACGAAACAAGATGCTGATGACGCGATCCGGAACTCCTCGGCGAGTAGCGACTTCGCTCTTCGCGCAGAGGACGGGACGCACTTCGCGCTGAGCCGGGGTGCGAACGCGATCGGGCGAGCTTCCGACAACGACATCGTGATCGACGACCAGAGCGTTTCCAGACACCATACGCTGTTGTCCGTGGGCGACAAACGCGTCCGCATCAAGGACCTGGCGAGTCGCGCGGGGACGCTGGTGAACGGTGAGCGTACCGCAGAGACCGAGATTCGGCCAGGAGACACGATTCGCCTGGGCAGCGTGAAGCTCGAGCTCGCGTCCGGCGACCACGGTCCAGCAAGCGGAGGGTAGGAGCTGTGCATGACCGACAAGATCGGTCACTACGAGATCATCGAGGAGATAGGCCGAGGCGCCATGGCGATCGTGTGGCGCGCCCGTGATCAACGCCTTGGCAGAGACGTGGCCCTGAAAGAGCCGATTGCGCCGCAGGGCATCACAGGCGAACTCGCCTCCGAACTCGCGGAGAGGTTTGTCCGCGAAGGTCGGGCGGCGGCGCGGCTGAACCATCCCGGGGTGGTGACCGTATACGATGCCGGGATTTACGAGGACCGCGCCATCATCGTGATGGAGTACGTGCGGGGGAGGACGCTTACAGAGGTTCTTGCCGGGGGCGCGCTTCCTGCCGAGCAGGCCATCTCCTTCGCCCATCAGCTGCTCGACGTTGTGGGTTACGCGCACTCACAGGGCATCATCCACCGCGACATCAAGCCCGACAACGTCTTCCTCACCCAAGACGGGCGTGTGAAGCTGGGAGACTTCGGCATTGCGAGAATCGGGGAGTCATCTGCCCTCACGCAGGCGGGACAGCTGCTGGGAACTCCGGGGTATATGGCGCCGGAGCAGATCAAGGGCGAGCCGGTCGACAACCGGGCGGACCTCTTCGCGGTCGGGGCCGTTCTCTTCGAGATGTTGACCGGGCAGAATCCGTTCGGAGCCACCGAGGGACTCGCTCCGACGGCCGTGATGTTCCGTGTCGTGCAGGAGGACCCGCCAGACTCCCTGATGGATGCAGCGGGGTTGACGCCCGAGCTTCGGAGGGTGCTTCTTGCTGCGCTGGCCAAGGACCCCGATCAGCGGTTCGCGCGAGCTGACGACTTCCGGGCTGCGCTGAGCGGTGAATTCAGCCCGCTCCAACCGGCGTCGATGTTTGCTGCGTCGTCCGGTTCGTCGAGTCACGTCGGCGTTCCTGCCCATCATGCAAACGCCGTAGTGTCTTCTCACGGCTACGACTTGATTCAGGGCAGTGGCCGTCCCGGTTGGTTGCCGTATGCGGCGGTTATCGCACTCGGTACGGTCGCGACGGTCGTACTGATCGCGATGGCGAACAGCGGGGCCGGCACTCCGAGCGCGGTGCCAGTGGTCGAGACTGGTGCGCCCGCCACGACAGAAGCAGTGGCGGAGACCCCTGCCGCAGACGAGCCCGCGGCGGCGGCCCCGGCAGAATCGGCGCCAAGCATAACCGAAGTCGCCGTCGTCGACGAGATTGACGAATGGCTTCGGGACTGGGAGGCAATGAACCTCACCGCCTACATGAGCCACTACTCGAGCAGCTTCTACAGCTCGTACAAGGGCTACGACCTCGCCGCATGGCGTCGATGGAAGGCCGACGCGTTCACCAACTACTACATGCAGGACGTGGCGATCGACCGCCTCGAGGTGGACGTGAGTGGCGACCGCGCTACCGCTACGTTCATGCAGACGTTCACATGCGACTCGCACGACGGGGGCTACTACACGGACTACGGGCGCAAGACACTCCGGTTCGCCGAGGAGGGCGGGGAGTTGAAGATAGTCGCCGAGGAGTGGGTCGGGTACTAGCGGGGGGCTCTACACAGGGGAAGGTAGCAACGGGCCAAGCGCCGCGCTCAGAGAGGTGTCGCGAGACGATTCACAGGTCGCGGCTTACTCTTCCACCCACCTGAGCCTTTCGCCACAGAAGCGGCACTTCTCGGCTCCCACGCGTACCTGCTCTTTGCAGGTGGGGCACTCCCCGTACTGGTTCGAAGTGGCGTGAGCCGAGTACCTCATCCACATTCCAGCGATGAGGGCGACGAACCCGATCAAGGATAGAGGTTGGGAGAAGAGCAGACTGAAGAAGTCCGAGCCTCCGCCGAAGTAGCGGCCAAACTGGTTCAGAGAACTCTGATACTGACCCATCGCGACGTTGCAGCCGAACAGGATCGCGATGATCCCCCCAATCGTCAGCCACCACCCCAGGGAGTTTCTGTTCATTGGACTCTCCCTCAATCTTGTTCGCCGGGACGCCTGTGCCGAACGACGTGGCAGCAGTCGCGGCCCGACTGCCTGTCAGTGAGCCCGCTCGAAGCTCAGCACTTGCACCCCGAACGAAACCTTGTCCCCGTCCACAATCGTCGCGTTTGTCTGGCGAACGCCGTTTATCGTCGTCCCCGAGGTGCTGTTCAGGTCCGTGAGTGCAATGCCGTCCGCCAGTACCTCCAGGCGGGCGTGCTCTCGCGACACGCTGGGGTCGTTCAGCATGATGTCGTTGCCGGACTGACGACCGATTCGGACGGTTCCTTGCCGAAGGCCGTATCGCGTGCCGTCTTGGAGCACGGCCTCCCACAAGACCTCGCCGGTCGGCGCCGGTGCAAACACGGTCGCTGGCGCCTGTCGCGCTGGTGCGGGCGAGTCTGGAGAGGCAACCGGCGCGGGCGTGGGATAGCTGGCAGGTTGGGCCTGTCCGCCGCTTTCGAATCCTGCTGGTGCGGGCCTTCGCACGGATTGCCGAACACTCGCACCACATTCGGTGCAGAACTGTGACCCTGGCGGTAAGGGTCGGCCGCACTCGGAACAGAACGCATTGGGCGGCGGCGGTCCTCCACCGCCGAACGCAGGCATCTTGAGCTTGATTCCGGTTGACTGGCCTTCCGGCGGCGACGGTCTGGCTGCGAGGTAGAGGTTATAGCCTCCGGCCGCAATGAAGAATAGCAGTCCCAGCGATAACCCGGATCCCCAAGACGCCGAAACGACTCCGCTGGATTCCCGAGCTACCACGGAAGGGCCGAACATGCCGATGATCGCGAGGCAAACGAAGCCGACACCTGCCGCAACGATTGAGAGCATCTGAGTCTTGTCGATTCGCGTGAAGCCTAGAACAAAGCCAGCGACTGCCATGCCCAGGCCAAGAATCGCCCAGATGACAGGCCTAACTACCTGGGCGGATCCATACCCACCGGCAGAAACACTCGTACCGGTAACCATGTCGACACCGCTGACCGTTGCGACTGTCTGGCCTTGGCATTGGACGAGCAAGAACGGCATGAAGAAGCACAGCACAACTACGCCAAACAAGGCGGGAGACACGAAGCGTTTGATGTCGGCGCCCATTCGCTCCCCACGATGTGCCAGCCGGACAACCCCACAGCAATTCTATGTGCTGGTGACCGTCCGGGCAACTCGTGTGTCCAAGGCGCGGGCATGGTAGTGTCAGGTCATCGGCTTGTCAGCGTTCGGGGGAGGCCATGATGAGTCTCATGGATCGATTCCACGAGGGGATTGGTGCCGCGACATCTGCGTCCGAAAGGATGCTGCAAGTAGCCAAGCTCAAGAGCAAGTTATCTGCGCTGCAGAAGCAGCAGGAGGACCTGACCACTGAAATGGGTCGGACAGCCTCGATTCTCGTTCGCCGAGGAGATGTCAGCCATCCGCAACTGGTCGAAATCGGCGGCCAGATCGACGCTATCGAACGTGAGGTGGTCACAACCCAAGCGGAGATCGACAGTCTTCAGGCGTCTCAGGCTCCGGCAACAGTCGATTGCAGCTCATGCGGAACGAGTATCCCGGCCGACGTGAAGTACTGTCCGGCATGCGGAGCCTCGGCGTCACTTCCGGATGCTGTCGCACCTCCTGGGCCTGACAAGACCTGCTCTACGTGCGGCTCGCCTCTTGAGGGTTCAGGGAAGTACTGCGCCCGCTGCGGGGCCCCCACGGTATGATCCTCTCCCGAGACTGCCGCTCGGCCTGAGCTTGGGAGACCCTTTGGACACCCTAGGTCCCTACCAGATCCGAGGCGAGTTCGGCCGAGGAGCCATGGCCGTGGTGTGGCGCGCCTTCGACACGCGCCTTGAGCGTGAGGTGGCCATCAAGGAGCCCATCGCCCCGGCCGGGGCCGATCCGGCGACCACGGCAGAGCTCGCAGAGCGTTTCGTGCGCGAGGGCAAGGCCGCGGCCGCCCTGTCACACCCCGGGATCGTCACAATCTTTGCTGCGGACATCTACGACGATCGTCCCGCCATCGTCATGGAGCTGATCGAGGGCGAGACGCTCGCAGACATCCTGGAGCGCGGCGCCCTCGAGCCGCACACCACGCTGGCCATCACCGACCAGCTGCTCGACGCGGCAGGCTACGCGCACTCGCGCGGCATCGTGCACCGCGACATCAAGCCCGACAACATCTTTGTCACGCACGACGGCAGGGTCAAGCTCGCCGACTTCGGCATCGCTCACGTGGGCCAGAGCGCCACGCTCACCCAGGCCGGCACTGTGATGGGCACCCCGGGCTACATGGCCCCCGAGCAAGTCACCGGGGCAACCGTGGATGCCCGAGCGGACATCTTCGCAATCGGCGTGATCCTCTACGAGATGCTTTCTGGCCGAAACCCCTTCGGCGCCACGGAAGGCACGGCACCCACCACGGTGATGTATCGCATCGTGCACGAGGTGCCGTCGGCACTGTCGGCAGATGGTGCGGCAGGCCTTCCTCGTGGCGTCACCCAGGCCATTAGCGTCGCGCTCGCCAAGGAGCCGGCGGCGCGCTTCGCCGACACCGACGGGTTCCATGCCGCTCTCAGGGGACAGGCCGGGGCGCAGACGGCGGCGGCGATGCCTTCTGTGGTGCCTCCCGCTGGAGGCGGGAAGCGCCCGGGTTGGGTCGTGTACGCAGCCGTGGTCGTTCTCGGGCTGACTGCAGTGACCGCACTGCTTGTCTTCGCATCGCCCGACTCGCCCGGCGTCTCGGGCGCGGTTGTCGCTTCTGGGGATACCGCGGCGGATGAGGTACTCGCGGCCGCCGAGCAAGGTGACAGCGAGCCGGCCCCAGTCCCACAGCAGACCAACACCGGCCCTACCGATGCGGAGCTGCAAGCGCAAGCCGAGTCGGAGATTCTGAGCATGCTGGAGCAGTACAGGCAGTCTAGGGAGAACCTGGATTTCGAGAGCTACCTCTCCTTCCATGCCACGGACTACTACAGCATCGAAGAGGGGCGCGCATACGACGAGTGGGTGCCCTACAAACGCGCGATCTATCAGAGCACGTCGCCGCCCAGCATCGGCTTCAGTGACATTCTCGTCGACCTGGCGCCGGATCTGTCTACCGCGACGGTCACGTTCAATCAAAGCTACTCGTCCCGCTCGCTGAACGACTATGTGTTCAAGACGCTGACGCTTCGGCACGAGAGTTCTGGCTGGAAAATCACGAGCGAGGACGAAGACCCGCGCTAGCCACGGATCCGCGTGTCTGCGCGGAGCGACTGCCAAGACCCTGCGACTGATGCAGCGCCTAGAGTGACTCCGCAGCGAACAGCAGCGCGTCGCGAATTCCGGCATCCATCGAAGCGGACTCCAGCTCTATCGTGATCACGGGGATTCCCCATACCTCGGGGACGTATTGGCCCATCGTGCCGGTCGCGTAGGGTTGGACCGGTAGGTGCTTGGCCTGCAGACCGGCGATTCCGGCCATCTGGCGTGCGAGTTCTTCGGCATCGCCGTCCCAGTCGACGACTCCTCCGCTCGAGTGCAGGGAAATCACCAGGTCGAAGTCGCGCTCCATGTAGCCGATGAAAGCCTGCGTCTCGCGTTCGGACCCCGGGGCTTCGCCTCCATACAGGCCGCTTTGGTACGCGCGCGTGTTCGGGTGAAGGTCCCGCTCCCAAGTGCTTGCCGGCATGTTCAGGTTCAGGTCGACGTCGTTTGCGTTGCCTCGCTTGGAGGCAGCCACACCGTCGGGATTGATGGATGGAATCACATGGATCTCGGCACCCTCCGGCACCAGCGAAGTACTGCGCCGGAGCTCGGCCAAGAATGCCTCGGCGACCTCGGCACCGTGCTCGTTGCCGTGTATGCCACCGACCACCAGCAGGCGCTTGTCGCCGATTCCTGCTCGGTGCGCGAGAATCTCCCGGCCCTGTACCGAGGTTCCTATGACGGTGACCTCGGTCGGCTCGGCGGTCGGCGCTTCGGGCGCGACAGGCTCGGTCGTCTCCACGGACTGTGACGGCGCAGGCGTGGATTCCTGACTTGGCGGGACTTCGACTGCCGATGAGGCCGGTCCGGGCGCGCAGCCGCTCGATGCGAGGCCCGCGAGCAGTATCGCCAAGACCATCTTCGGCCATGTCCAGAAACGGCGAGCACGTCGCGTGGTGCGAGGAGCGCTCACTCTCCCGGTTCGCCGTCCCGAAACACCCAGAAGCTGCCCGAGTAGCAGCACACCCACACGTCGCGGGTGTCGTTGACGTAGGTGATGCCGATGGGGTGATGCCCTACGCTGAGCTCCTGCATTTCGGCCATGTCTGAGGTCCGCACCTTGCTCACAGAGTCTGACTCGTAGTTGACCACGTATAGCGATCGGCCATCCTCAGCAATCGACATGCTGCGAGGTTGGCTACCGGTACGAACTCGGGCGACGACGGCCCGCGTGTCCAGATCGATCTTCGCGACGGTTCCATCGCCGTTGAGGGTGGCGTACAGATACCTGCCCTCTGGGTCGATCACGAGATGCCTTGGGCTGGAGCCGACTCCCCGCATCCACTCTACGGTGTTGTCGGAAAGATCGACGATCGCGATGTCTCGAGACCCCATGACCGCCACGTAGGCAAGCGAGGAGTCGGGACTGACTGCGATGCCCCTCGGATACCGACCGAGCTTGACTTGTGCCGTCTCTTGACCGGTTGCCGTGTCTACGACGCTCAGCGTGTAGGAGATCCAGTTGCTAACGAGGAGCTTGCTTCCGTCTGGTGTGACCGCAAGGAATTTGGGCACCGATCCGACCTTGATGACCTGATCGATCTTGAGGGTGTCGGTCGGAATCCTGTATACGAAGCTTGGGTCGACTCCCGACTGAGGACCGCCGACATCGTCGCCGGGTCTGGAAAACTCCGACCCGTACATCGAGTAGTTGGACACGTACATGTACTTGCCGTCTGGGGTGGCCGCGGCTTCAACTGGGCCGCCTTTGACCGACCCCGAATACTCCTCGAACCCATAGTCGGAAAGTTGGATCTCATCAGGGATGGTTTCGACGACGTCGAAAGACTCGTCGTCGAAGACGGTAATCGTGTGGCGGTAGATCATGTTCTGGGCGAAGACGAAGCCGTTCTGTGATGCAACGACCGACTTGGGTGAATAAGGCCCGGATGTCTTGTGAATTAGGCCAAGCACGAGCTCATCGGAGGGCGGGGGTTCGGGTCCCAGGCTAACCACGACCGCTACGGATCTACCCTCTTCGACGATGGTGCCCGGAGCAGGCGTCTGGGTGACGATTGCCGACTCAGGGGCGGTTTCATCGAAGCGTTCCTCGACGATGGCGAAGGAGAGGCCGGCGGTGGAGAGCAACTCGCCCGCGTCCTCGGCGGTCTGCAAATGCAAGTCGGGAACCATGGTGGGTCTGCCGCCCGACAGAACCAGATCGATCTTGGCGCCCTCGGACACGCGGTCCGCCGACGCTTCCTGCGCGACTACGGTCCACGTCGCGGCGGTCGACTCTGGGTCGTAGGTGACAGAGCCGACGACGAGACCAGCTTCCTCAAGAGTCTTCGTGGCTCCGTCAAGGTCATGCCCCACGACGTGCGGCACTATCACGCCGCAAGCCGCGATGAACAGACACACGAGACCCAGGAGCAGCACGGATACTGTCGCCGGCACTCCGCGACGGAAAAGGGGTTGCGGCGACATGCAATGATTGGCCTTCGCGCCAAGTCTCACACCAGCTGCCACGTGCACCTTCCTCTGAGGTGACCGGGTTGTTGGATGAAGATACCAGAACGTGTCATCTCTTGGGAGTTGGGCGTGCAGACCATGCGATTGTGCTTGAATAACACCGAGACTCGCTAAGGGGGCGGCTCGTAAACGCCATAGACGTGCTGGTCAGCGTGGGCAGGGTGGAGGGTAACGCGGGGAGCCTCGCTCAAGGAGACCTGAAGTTCACATTGCTGAGAGAGGATGGAATATGGCGCGTAGACGCAGTTGTTGCAGCTGCGGACTAGATTAGACTCCGTCGAACAATCTTCCAGCTGCCCATCCGAGGGGGAGTGACCCGATGCCGCAAACGCTAGGCCCATACGAACTACGAGGAGAGCTCGGCAAAGGTGCCATGGCGGTGGTATGGCGTGCCTTCGACCCCAATCTGGAGCGCGAGGTCGCCATCAAGGAACCGGTGATACCCCCCGGCACCGATTCGGCCACCGCAGCAGAGCTCGGCGCGCGCTTCGTGCGAGAAGGCAAGGCCGCGGCCAAGCTCAACCACCCCGGGGTCGTCACGATCTATGCCTCAGACATCTACGACGGTCGTCCCGCCATCGTCATGGAGCTCATCGAAGGAGAGACGCTCTCCGACATCCTGGACAAAGGCCCGCTCGAGCCGCAAAGCGCCATCGCCGTCGCAGACCAGCTGCTCGATGCGGCAGGATATGCGCACTCACGCGGCATCGTGCACCGAGACATCAAGCCCGACAACGTGTTCATCACAGACGACGGGCGCGTCAAGCTGGCCGACTTCGGTATCGCGCATACCGGACAGACCTCCACGCTCACCCAGGCCGGCACGGTCATGGGGACACCGGGCTACATGGCGCCAGAGCAAGTGACGGGAAGCCCGGTCGACGCGCGCGCCGACATCTTCGCCATCGGGGTGATCTTGTTCGAGATGCTAACCGGGCAAAACCCCTTCGGCGCCACCGACGGCATGGCAGCCACCACGGTGATGTATCGCATCGTGCACGAGCAGGTGCCCGAGGTGTCAGACGACCTTCTCGCCGGCCTGCCCGCAGACGTCTCCGCTGTGCTTGCCGCAGCTCTTGCCAAAGACCCCGATGCGCGCTTCGGAAGCGCGACCGCGTTTCGCACCGCGCTTCGGGGCGGACCTATCGAGATCGGCGTTCCTGCGAGTACCGGCGTCGCGCAGCCGGCATCGCCTGTTGCAGGATTCGCGCCCGCAGCGGGAGGCCCAGCGGTCTCTTCGGCGGGCAAGTCTAACTGGACCCCCTACATCATCGTCGGAGCAGTCGGCGTGCTTGTGATCGGAGCGTTGCTGGTCTTCGCGGGCGGGGGGACGCCTTCGAGTGGGAGTGTGCCCATCGAGCCCGCGGCGGAGCAGGAGAGCGCGTCCGAACCTGAGGTGACAGCAGCGACGGGCGATGACGAGCCTGCATCTCCGACGTCTATTGATCTCAGCGGTCGTGCAGAGATGGATGCGACCTCTGTTCTCGAAGAGAACTGGATCGACTACGGCCCAGGGAACCTTGTCGACGGTAATCCGACGACGTGCTGGGCCGAGGGTGTCGTCGGATATGGAAGAGGAGAGACATTCTACTTCGACTTCGCAGAGGTCTTGACCGTGACTCGGCTGGAGGTTCTTCCGGGCTACGACAAGGACCTTGATGGATGGGATCGTTGGTGGTCCAACGGTCGGCTTCAGAGTGTACGAGTTGAATTCTCGGACGGGTCCGTCGAAGACGTTACCTTCTCTGACGAGCGGAAATGGCACACGGTAGACATCTCTCCTCGCGAAGTCGATTGGCTATCCGTGGAGATCATGACCACCTATCCGGCGCGGGCGGGCGCACACTATGCGGAGGACACGTCGGTCTCCGAGTTTCACGTGTACGGCTACTGATTGCGCCTGATGTCAGAGTGGGACACGTGCGGAGACCTACCATGTGGCCTCTGGGCGGGTTGTGCTTGCGGGAGCGATGCTTCAGCGATGGGTCGATAGCACGATCGGCTGGAGCACATCTGCGCCCGCGCTGCGCTTGAGTCACATCTAACGAGCGAGCAGGGCGTCAATCTCCTGTTCGCTAAGCGTTCTGACGAACTCCAGCACAAGCCGTCCTGCCGCGGCTACCTTCTCAACGACGATGCGATCGCTTGTGTCCCCCGTCTTATGGTACAGAGGGTCGTCTCGCCATTCGATCCAGGCGGCCGGAATCCCCGCAAGCTCATACGGCTCGTGGTCGCTCCACCCTGTGGATCCCGGATCTTTGAGATACGTCATAGGGATACCCATCGCGCTGGCCTTGGACAGCAGCATGTCTGACAGCATCTGCGGCCCCCGCCCCATCGTGCGGGAGTGAAAGTCAGGACCATACCCGATCATATCAATGGAGATCATCCCGGCCACGGATCGTCGAGTGGCCGTGTCCATAAGGGCAACGTGTCTGCGCGAGCCGTAGTGGTGCTGATCGGGGGTACCGAGGACTTCCTCGGAGCCGAAGAAGACGACTTCCACGGTGGGAGTCGTGCCTTCCGATGCCAGTACTTGGGCGAGCTGCAGTAGCGCGCCGCAACCCGTGCCGTTGTCGTTGGCCCCTGGGGAAGGCGGCTTGGAATCGTAGTGAGCGCCCAGGACTATGATGGCGTCTAGGGACCCTTCGATTCGCGCAACGACGTTCCGGCTCGTCCCGCCCGGCACGTCGAACTCCTGGAAGCCAGGAGTAAGGCCGAAGCTTCTCAGTCGTTCGGCGATATGGTCGGCCGCAGCTCTTTCAGCGGTGGACCCGCCCTTACGGACGCCGAATGCCTCGATCGCCTGCACCTCGCGTAGTGCGGCTGTGCCGTCGAAGGCGGCGCGCCTCACCGCGACTGGCTCGGGCTCGGGTTCTACGGCAGACGGAGACTCAGTTGCCTCGACCGCAGCACTGGGCTCTCCCGAGACTGACGGGAGGGGTTCGGTCTGTGGTTGGCTCGGGGCGGGCTGGCTCGTGGCATTCATGAAGATGAGCGCGGCAGCTATCGATAGCACACCTATCACGACTGCGACGACTAGGGCGGGCCCGAATCGTCGCTTACGAGGCCGCGCCGCGTTTCTGCTGTGTCTGCCCACTCATCGCCTCCATCGTCGCGTAAGTCATGATGGCGCAACTCGCGCGCTAGAGGAACCTTTGCCGCGTGCAGTCCGGCGCAGTGGGAGTGTGTTGGCGAGTGTCCCCTGGTCGGATACTCTCTACACACGTGCAGGCGTCTCGGAGTATCTTCGAGGGAGGAGCTCGCAATGCCTGACACCCTAGGCCCCTACCAGATCCGAGGAGAGCTCGGCCGAGGGGCCATGGCGGTCGTGTGGCGAGGCTACGACACCCGCCTGGAGCGCGAGGTTGCCATCAAGGAACCGGCGATACCGTCCGGCACCGACTCTGCCATGGCCGCAGAACTCGGTGCACGCTTCGTTCGCGAGGGCAAGGCCGCGGCCAAGCTGTCGCACCCCGGCATCGTCACCATCTACACCGCAGACATCTACGAAGGCCGCCCGGCTATCGTGATGGAGCTGATCGAGGGCCAGACCCTCGCAGACATCTTGGACACAGGTCCGCTCGAACCCGCATCCGCCATCGCCATCGCAGACCAGCTGCTCGATGCGGCAGGATATGCGCACTCGCGAGGTGTTGTTCACCGCGACATCAAGCCCGACAACGTGTTCGTCACCCACGACGGCAGGGTCAAGCTCGCGGACTTCGGTATCGCCCACGTGGGGCAGAGCTCCGCCCTGACCCAGGCGGGCACCGTGATGGGCACGCCTGGCTACATGGCACCGGAGCAGGTCACCGGGAGCCCCGTGGACGCACGCGCCGACATCTTCGCCATCGGAGTAATCCTGCACGAGATGCTCACGGGCTCGAATCCCTTCGGTGCCACGCAAGGCACTGCTCCTACCACAGTGATGTATCGCATCGTGCACGAGCCGGCGGCGGCGGTGCCGACGCTGATTCTCGAGGCGACCAACACGCCGATCGATCAAGTCTTGTCTGCTGCGCTCGCCAAGAATCCCGCGGCCCGCTTCGAGAACGCCGAAGCGTTTCGTAGCGCTCTTCGCGCAGGGTCGGTTGTGACGGGTTCTTCGGCGGGCAGCGCCGTGGTGGGCCAGGCGACGGGCGTCTTCGAGGCACAAGCTGCGGGCAGCACCTTGCCGGTTGCGGCCGCCTCCGGAACCGTGGCGCACTCCAGGATGAACCTGACCCCGTATGTTGTTGTGGGCGTGGTCGGCGTGCTGATCGTGGGGGCACTGTTCGTGCTCGCGAGCGGAGGTACATCGACCGGCGGAAGCATCGCTGGGACGGTGGTTGGCACCCAGCCGGCCGATGAGCCCTCGGCCGCAGCCGCTGACCAACCGGCTGACACGGGAGCCACACGAGTCGCAGTGACTGCGAGCTACTCTCCTGGCAATGACGAGGTCGAAGACGGGACCGCCGTGACAGTGGAGGCTCGCGTGGACAACCCGGAGAGGGTCGCTGAAGTCGCTCTTCTTGTTGACGGACGCGTCGTGGACACGGCCCTTGAGCCCCCCTATCAGTTGCGGTACATCGCCGAGCAGGGATCTCACACCCTGGCGGTGGAGGCCACCGATGTCGACGGTGCCGTCTGGCAGGCCGAGGATCACTCGCTTGTCGTTACCTTTCGTGAGGATTCGGAAGTCGAGATTCGCGCGGTCATCGACGAGTGGGTGGACAGCTTCAGGCGCATGGACATGGATGCCCACATGGCGTGTTATGGCTCCAGCGTGACCCCTTACTTCAGCAAGCCGTCGGCGAGCAACAGCGAGATTCGTCAAGACAAGCTCAGAGGTTTCGATGGTGACTACAGCGTGTTCGAAATGTACGTCGACAACGTGGCAATGGACGTCCTCTCCTCGGATAGAGCTGTTGTGCTTCTCGACAAGACGTGGGATACGATTCGCACGTCGGGTAGCCGCTTCGCGGGGTCCGAGCAGCAGCGTCTGACCTTTGCCACAGAGGGCCGCGACTGGAAGATCGTCGGCGAAGAGGAGCTGGAGATTTACTGGGTCGAGAAGGAATGAAGGCTCCTGTGCGGGCAGTTGCGGGGTCTCTGGCGATTGCCGTCGCTCTGGGGTTATGCTCCCTCACACTGTGCGCCTGTTCGGGCGTGTCCGCGGGGGGTTCCAGTGTCCCACTCGAATCTGCCCAAGACTCATCCGAGACCTCACCCGTCGCCTCTGTCGAGCCCACCGCCTCTACCCAGGAGTCCCAACCCGAGCCCGACCCGTATGCCGAGAAGCCACACCTTCTGGCACTCGTGTACCATCACGTTCACCCGACTCAGTCGAACTACCTCACGATTACGCCGGAGACCTTCGAAGCGCATCTTGAGTCACTCACAGCGGCCGGCTACCAAGGCATCACGGCATCGCAGCTTGCTGCCTGTGTTGCGAGCGGCACTCCGCTGCCGGAGCGCTCGGTACTGATCACGTTCGACGACGCGTGGCGCAACCAGTACGACTACGCCGTGCCTGCGCTCGAGAAACACGGCTTCCCGGCGACGTTCTTCGCGTACCGTTCTGTGATCGGCGGCGGGGGATTCATGTCCCAGTTGCAGTTGAACGACCTTGCGAGCCGCGGATTCGAGATACACTCCCATTCGTTGCGGCACGACTCCCTGATAGGAGAAGTCGGGCCTTCGGACGGAGCCGCATTCGCCGACGCGGTAGCTCAGCTCGTTCAGGCCAGGGAGTGGGCGGCAGGATTCTTCGGCAGTCAACGACCCGCATTCGCATACCCGTACGGTCACTACGACGAGTTCACGGTTCCGGCGGTGCAACAAGCCGGATACTCTATCGCCTTCACTGTGGACGACGGTGTCAATCCGCTGGAGGCGCTGGACCCGTTCTTGCTGCGGCGCTTCACGGTCTTTCGCGCCGACACGCAGCAGGACTTCGAGAGTCGCCTTGGCGCGGTGCTGATGCCCTTGACAGCAAGGGGTCCACTTACCGCGGACCACCCTTCGGCAGGCGAACTGACTCTGTGGTGCGAGATCGCGCCCACCGAACGGTTGGACGCGCAGAGCGTGAGATTCGCGATCGATGCCGAGGAGGCAGCGACGACAGTGATCGATGCCGATGACAAGCTCAGGTTTGAGGCGACCACGCGTCTTGATCCAGGCTTCCACTATGTTGCGGTGCACGCGCGTCTGGAAGATGGCCGGATGGCGCACGAAGCGTGGGGACTGGTGGTGAAGTGAGTGTGAGTGGGCGCCGCGTCAGAGGGTTGACGGAACCGCGTTGACATCGCGCCGACCACTCCTGGACACTCCGTTTAGGTCAACTCGGCTTGCTGAAAGGGGAGGAGGGCATGTCCGGGCTCGAACGCTACGAGATCGAGAGCGAGATCGGTCGAGGCTCGATGGGAGTCGTCTACCGAGCGCATGACGCCCAGGAAGACCGCCATGTGGCTCTAAAGGAACTCATCGTCGCCGAGGGCATCACGGACTCTCGTAGATCAGAGATTCATGAGAGATTCGACCGTGAGGTGCGGGCTGCATCATCCCTGACTCATCCCAACATCGCGCAGGTCTACGAATCGTTCACCGACGGCGACCGTCATTTCATGGTGATGGAGTTCCTAGACGGCCAGACGCTGCGTGAAGTGCTTGAGGCAGGACCTCTCCCCCCCGAGGCTGCGAGTGGTGTGGCCGAGCAGATACTGTCAGCCCTGGACGCCGCACACGAGGCGGGCATCGTCCATCGCGATATCAAGCCAGACAACGTCTTCGTGCTCGATGACGGTACGGTCAAGGTCGTCGACTTCGGCGTCGCCCATGTGGATCAAGGAGACTCCAGGCTCACGGTTGCGGGACAGGTCTTGGGCACACTGGGCTACATGTCTCCCGAACAAATCAAGGGGGACCCTGTCGACGCCAGGTCCGACATCTTCGCTGTCGGAGTGATTCTGTACGAAACGCTCGTGGGGGCTAATCCCTTCGGTACCGACCAGCCCACGACGATCATGTACCGGATCTCCTACGAGGAGCCTCCTGCGCTGGATCCCTTCGTACCCGACCTTCCGGGTCACTTGACCCCGCTGATCAAGAAGGCGATAGCCAAGGAGCCTGACCTTCGGTACGCGACTGCCAAGGAGATGCTTACCGACCTGACGAGCGGGACGGCGCCGGATACCTCGGCAATCGACGCGGCCATCGCAGAGCGAGCTGCGAACCGAGCGGCGGCGGCAATCGGGTCCGAGCAGCCCTCCAAGCCTCGTTTCATGTTCAACCCCAAGGTAGCGATGACTGTCGGCGTTGTAGTCGCGTTGCTGGCGGCGGGCGGAACGGGTCTATATCTCTACCAGAAGGACAAGGCTGCCGAGGAAGCTGCACGACGTGCGGCAATCATTGAAGAGGGGACCGAGGCCATGCAGATGGCGGAGGAAGCGAAGTCCCTTCTTGCCGACACGGCTGCAGTGATGGAATCACTTGCCGCCAAGGCGGACGCCAACGCGTCGGCACTTGAACAGTGGGACCGCGAATGGCAGGAACGTCAGGTCTTGTACCAGCAACGACTTGAAGAGGTTGAAAGGCACAACGATCTTGAAGAAGCGAAGTACGACAACAGCTACTACCAGTACACGTGGTTTGGATACGTGTATGACTCTGGCCACACGTACACGCCCAACTACTGGACGCGTCCGTCATATCCAGCCACACCAGCGAAGGTCACGGTGGACATAGGCCACGAAGCAAGCCGCCTTGACGAGATCGCAGCAAGCATCGAGCGGATGAGGTCGACCGTGGCCACGGCGCAAGCGGAATCGCAGTACTTCCTTGTTGTGCTCCAGGCGACAGACTCCGCACTTGCAGCGCTAGCCGAGCAGGTCGCGACGGCGAGGGAAGTAGTTGGCGATCTCGTTGTGCAGAACGTGGAGAAGGGCGACGTGCTGAACAGGGCCGAACTTGCCCGTGTGGACGTGTCGGTACTCGAAGAGCCGTTCGCTCGCATCCGATCGGAAGTGGCGCTGTATCTGGGCAACTTCGGGCTCAGCTCGGAGGACCTGGCATCTGGAAACGAGACGACCACCGCGCAAAGCGAGGACGCGACGGGGCAAGCTTCGGAGTGACTTGATGACGGATCGTGGACTGAGTCGGTACGAGATCGAAGAGGAGATCGGCCGCGGCGCGATGGGCGTCGTGTACCGAGCGCGCGACGGGGTCTTGGACCGCCATGTCGCGCTCAAGAAGCTCGATCCCGTTTCGGGAAGCCGACCTGACTCTGACCTGGTGGAGCGGTTCCTTCGGGAGGCCAAGTCTGCGGCACGCTTGTCGCATCCCAACGTCGTACAGGTGTTCGACGTGTTCGAGGCAGACGGTTCCTACTACATCGCAATGGAGCTCCTTGACGGAGTGGAACTGACCGACTTGATTGGCGAGGAGAACCTGAGCGTCGACGCCAAGCTGGACATCATCGGTCAGGTAGTCGATGCGATCCAGGCTGCACACGAGGCAGGTGTCGTGCATCGCGACCTCAAGCCCGCCAATATCTTCGTCACCTCTGAGGGGCGCGTGAAGGTAACGGACTTCGGCATTGCCAAGATGCTTGATGCAGGCGAGACGGCGATGACCCAGATCGGGACCGTCATCGGCACGCCGGGCTACATGTCTCCAGAGCAGATACAGGGTCAGTCGGTTGACCATCGCTCCGACATCTTCTCGTTGAGCATCCTCGCCTACGAGCTTCTGAGCGGTGAGGTACTGTTTGCCGACAAGGCTACTACCACTGCGCTATACAGAATCGTGAACGAGACGCCGCCACCCGTGCAGGTCGAAGGGCTGCCTCCGCACGTGTGGCCCACGATTGCCCGCGGGATGGCCAAGGACCCCGATCAACGCTGGTTGCGCACGGTGGACATGGGACAAGCGCTGCGCGGGTCATTCTCCCCAGGGGTATCGCCGGCGGGAGTGCCGTCACCGCCTACCGCCAGCCGCACAGGGCTGTGGATCGGCGTGGCCGCGGCTGGAGTGTGTGCCATCGGCCTTATCGCATTCTTGGCGATTCCGTCCGGAGGGGGGAGCGCCAGTACCTCGACGACGTTGTCGGATACATCTCAGGATGCCGAAGCACCGGTGACCGACAGCCAACAGCCCGAAGTCGAAGTCTCAGCGCCTCAAGAGCCAGAGCCCGTGCCGCAGCCGGCTCCGGCCACAGGGTCAATGCCGTCCCCACCATTCTGGGGAGCGTTCTGCTATGCCAACGAGGATCGTGCCGCGGCCGAATCCATGGCGCGTCAAGCGGAAGCGGCCGGCTTCCCGATGCTTGTCCTGGATACGGCCGAGTACAGCACTATAGGGAAGCCAGGACAGAGCATCTGGGTGGTGTGCGCTGGGCCGTACGACACCGAGGCTGAAGCCGCTCAAGCATCGGGTCGCCTCGGCGGGGCGGGCTTCTCCGGCGCCTATGCGAAGCTGGTCGACTGGTGAGGGGCGGCCGCGCAGCATTCACAGCGAAGAAGAATTCGACGGCGCACCACTGGGTCATCATGCTTGTCATGCTTGGACTGTTCGCCGCTGGCATCGCTTTGTGGGCCTGGAGTCTTCCGACCGGCATGAGAGAGGGGACCTCGGCTGATCAGCACACGAGCACCGTGCCCGTCGCGTCGGTCGAACACACCTCGACCGCCCTGCCTGCAGACATGGAGGGTCAGAGTACCACGACGCCCCAACCTGCCAAGGAACCATCGCCCACACCTGTGGCGCCACCGCCTCCCGAGATCGCGATCGCCTGGCAGCCGTCACACCAGGGTGACACAGGGTATCGGGGGTGGAAGGAGTACGAGGTCTGCGGCGACATCGCCCGGAGAGCGATAGGACTGCTGCCCGAGTACGAACATGTGCTTGCGTGGGAGACGAACATGGGACTGACCGGATCGAATAACTACACGCCCGATCGTGGTCCCACGAACACTCCCGCCTTCGACAGCGAGATCGCCATGTCGAACGCTGCAGGGGCAACACTCTTCGTGTCTATACACAACGATGGGGGAGCCCCGAGCGGGATACTCGCCATGTGCATGCCGGGCGACGCAGCGGGGCGTGCGGCTTGCGAGACGCTTGCCGACGCGCTTGTGTCAGCCACCGGGTTGCCTGATCGGGGCATCCGTGAGGCCAGACTGTACAGCCTTGAGGCGAGGAACACCGCGCCGATCAAGTGTCTTCTGGAGATAGGCGACAACGAGGCCGACCGTGCCTATCTCGAGAATCCAGCCAACCGTGAAGTCATCGCACGTGGGCTGGCACAGGGCGTGCGCGCTCTCGAGCTCTCAGCGTTGGACTGATGGGGACCAGCTGGCTGCGCTCTACTGCACGATGCCATTGATCGCATCACGTACGTTCTGACTTATTGCACCAGTGCCGCCGAAGATGGCCACCTCTTCGATCTCAGTGGCGTTTTCCTCCAGTACCTGCCTTGTCTCCATTGAGAGCACTGTGCTTCGAGTCAGAAGCAACGGAGCACCACGCGGGCCGAGGACCGGTCCTGCACATAGTGCATCTGGGAAGTTCTCTCCAGTTGCGACACCCAGCTCCTTGAACGAAAAGCCTATCGTCACCGAGTGATTGGCGACTGCGGCGGCGGTTGCGTAGCGGTTCTCGCCACCGATACGAATGACTTGCGATTCTCCCAAGTCAGCCCGAAGTGTGCCTTCGACTTCAGCGCTCACCGCACCCGTCCCGCCGAGTATGATCGTCGCGGTCGTCTCTTCCGGTACGTAGAGCGAGTTGGTCGCAGGACGCGCCAACAGGATCGGCCAAGACCTGGCCGCCGCCAACGGCGAGCCCGACAGTGCGTCAGGATAGTTGCCTCCAGTTGCCACTATCGCCCCACCATCGTACTCAGGGCCGGCCAACTCAATCACCTTGTCGGCTACGATCTGTGCCGTTTCATATCGATCGGCCCCGGCGAGTCGTATGACGCGGTCATCGCCGAGTCGTGCCCTCAATTCGTTTTCGATGTTTGGGCTTACCGCTGCCGCTCCGCCGAGAATGTAGGCTGTGTGTGATTGGAGTCGCTCGATCTCAGCGGCCACGTTCTCAGGCATCGCCGTGGGTCTTGTCAGGAGAAGGGGCCCCTCAACAGTGCCGGCAAGTGCATTTCCGCCAAGCGCATCCGGCCAATTGGTGCCGGTGGCAATTACGACAACGGGGGCGCCATCGGGGAAGCCGTTCTCCGAGATCACAACAGCAGTCTCGTAGCGATCCGAGCCTGCGACATTGCACGCCAATGTGAAGAACGCAAGTAAGATCACGCAGGTGAAGCCGATGGTTCGACGGTTCATGTCGAATCTCCCCCCGGAGTCTACCGAAACCCCACATTGTCCCGCGCTCCGAGCTCGCGGCGAGGCGTCTCTTCGGGCAGGTGCACCCATTCTAGCAAACTATGGATGACGAGCTTCGGACTCTCTGTCCACCAACAACGTGGATGGGAGAGTATCTCTGCGCCCATTGTCTACTCTCAGATACGCGCGGGGTACTCCCGGCACTGCCAGGTGACTCATGGTGATCGGACCTCAAGACAGCCGAGCGGGAGGTGATTGCGTCAGCGGGCCGTTTACCGGATTCGGATGCCGCTACGTGGCGTTGACCACCCAACGCGAGCTGCGCTAACATCGCGCGTATCGCGACAACGTCGCGCATGCATATGGCACGAACGGCAACGACGGGGACGAGTAGACCGGCACCGCCCTGAGAAGCGAGCGGGAACAGTGAAAGCCCGCAGGTAGCGGCCCGGAACCGGACATCACCCCACCAGCCTCGGACCGAACCCGAGCGACACGCCGCGCCTCGCGCGACGCCTCCTCGGCAGGTAGGCTCCGACGGGACGCTCCCGTTACCGGGCGACCGAGTGGCGTGCGGGGAGACCTCGCGCAAGCTGGGTGGTACCGCGGAGCGAACAAGGCGCGCTTCGTCCCGGCACGGACGATGCGTGCTTTTTGTATGCGCGACCAAGCACGCCGACAGGCGAGAGGAACGGAAGCGGACACGATGGCAGACAAGCCGGACTACAAGAGCACCATGAACTTGCCGAGCACGGAGTTCCCGATGCGTGCGAACTTGGCGCAACGGGAGCCCGAGTGGCTCGCGTTTTGGGAGCAACACGACATCTACGCCAAGTCGCTCGAGGTAAACGAGGGCGGCCCGGTGTTCGTGCTGCACGACGGTCCGCCGTACGCCAACGGGCACATCCACATGGGAACGGCGTTCAACAAGGTGTTCAAGGACCTCATCGTCAAGTACAAGACGATGCGGGGCTACTGGTCGCCGTACGTGCCCGGGTGGGACTGCCACGGCCAGCCGATCGAGCACCACGTGGAGAAGGACCTCGGGCCGCAGCGCATGGCCGAGATCTCGCAGGCGGAGCTGCGCGCGTTGTGCCGCGACTACGCGCTGAAGTACGTGGACGTGCAGGCCGAGGAGTTCAAGCGCTTGGGCGTGCGCGGCGACTTCGACGACCCGTACCTCACGCTCAACCCCGCCTACGAGGCGGGTAACGTGAAGGTCTTCAAGGAGCTGTT
>Ga0209164_1000951_pt1 | contig 46392 bp, 49 predicted proteins | sample MTBNYHSulfiMetaG_FD_187458 | JGI IMG/M metagenome (GOLD analysis project Ga0209164, IMG submission 187458) | Enrichment culture microbial communities from rom New York Harbor, USA that are MTBE-degrading - MTBE-NYH (New York Harbor Sulfidogenic)... | ecosystem: Environmental > Aquatic > Marine >... | reverse complement strand
AAACCCGCGCAGCCTGTTGCATGTTGTGGGTCACTATCACTATGGTGTAATTTTTCTTGAGGTCGAACAAAAGGTCCTCTATCTTTGTGGTGGCAATCGGATCCAAGGCTGAACATGGCTCGTCCATAAGTATGACCTTTGGCTCAACGGCCAGTGCCCTAGCAATGCACAGGCGTTGCTGCTGACCACCAGAAAGATCGAATGCCGACTTGCCCAGTCTGTCTTTTACCTCATCCCAAAGCGCGGCTTTCTTCAGGTTTTCCTCGACCAGTTTATCTAATTTTTTATCATCGGTTAAGTGGTGCAGTTTTGGCCCGTAGCTTATGTTTTCGGATATCGATTTCGGAAATGGATTGGGCTTTTGGAAAACCATTCCCATTTTCCATCTGACTTCTGTTTCATCTAATCCTTGAGCATAGACGTTCTTTCCATCAACAAGAACTTCACCGTTTACCTTGACTCCAGGAGACAGTTCCACCATTCTGTTGAGTGCTTTTATAAAGGTCGACTTGCCGCATCCCGAAGGGCCGATTATTGCTGTTATTTTTTTCTCAGGTATCTTTATTGAAAAGTCCTTGACAGAATGATTGCTTCCATACCAAACATTTAGATTTCTCGTTTCCACTTTAACTTTCATTTCACCATCTCCTAATCTTCCTGTATCTATACCTTATTAGGGCTGCAATGAATGAAATGAAAAGCACTAGGATGAGAAGCACCAGAGCCGTTCCATATTGAATTGGCACGACTTTCGACATGTCAGGGTGCTCTGTGGCGAGGACGAACAAGTGATAGGGCAGAGCCATCACTGGATCCAAAATTGAAGTAGGCAATCCCTTCATGTAGAAAACTGCTCCTGTGAATAGAATCGGCGCGGTTTCTCCTGCCGCTCTTCCTACGCCAAGTATCGCCCCAGTGATTACACCTGGAAAACCCGCAGGCAGCACTACTTTCAAAATTGTCTGCCATTTGGTCGCCCCCAATGCCAAGCTACCCTCCCTAAAAGAATCAGGGACGGTTTTCAAAGACTCCACTGAGGTTACTATGACTGTCGGCAATATCATAATAGAAAGCGTCAGAGAAGCCGAAAGAAGCGAAGTACCAAAACCGAGGAATTTCACAAAAAGTGCCATGCCGAAAAGCCCGAAGACTATTGAAGGGACCCCATTGAGATTATATATGGCGGAATTGACCCAACCCACGAACCTGCTCTTTACCGGAGCATATTCAACCAGATAAATCGCGGACATCAGACCTAGGGGAAGCGCTATTAAAATCGCTAAGGAAACCAAGAGCAGTGTGCCAACAATCGCAGGGAATATGCCTCCAGCGGTCATCCCTGAAGTCGGGGGTTGAGTTAGAAATTCCCAACTTATCACGCCAGCGCCGTTTAAAATTATAAAACCTAAGATGTATCCCATGACCAAAAGAATGATTATTATCGAGGCTCTCGCCGCTATGAAGCCAAGCGCCTGGGAAATCTTCGCCTTCATCCTATCTACCTCCAGATCTTTTGATGAGCCTAGACGCGAAGGAGCTCAGGATAAAGGTAATGACGAAAAGGACGATCCCTATGGCAAACAGGGCGTTGTAGTGAGTACTTCCGAGAACAGCCTCGCCCATCTCAGCAGCAATAGACTGAGGCATTGTTCTAACTGGTGAGAAAATTGAGGTCGGTATGATTGGGGATCCTCCAGTCACCATCATGACCGCGATGGTCTCACCGATTGCCCGGCCAAAGCCGAGCACTATTCCTGCTGTTATTCCCGATGCGGCAGCTGGAATCGTCACACTCCTTATGGTCTTCCATCTCGTAGCTCCAAGAGCCAAAGAGGCTTGCTTGTAGTCTTCAGGTACTGAACTCATAGCATCTTCAGATATGCTCAAGATGGTCGGCAAAATCATGAAGGCTAAAACTATGCCTCCGGTCAGGGCAGTCTCTCCTGCGGGTAAATTGAAAGTATTCTGAATTAGAGGTACCAGAACAATCAAGCCAAAAAATCCAAAAACAACTGAAGGGATACCTGAGAGAATTTCAATTACGGGCTTGAGTAGATTTTTGAAACGTGGATGTGCAATTTCTGAGATGTATATCGCGCCAAGAAGACCCAATGGAACTGCTATCAGCAGGGCCAAGCCAGTGACCAAGAGCGAACCAATAACTAGAGGGGCTATCCCATATGAGGGAGGAATCGCCGTCGGACGCCAGACGAAGTTGAAAAGGAAGTCGGGCAAGCTAATCTGACTGAAAAGCGGCAGCCCCTGTGAAAATATGAAGATGAAAATGAAAAAAACTACGAATATTGAGATTGAAGCGAATGCCGCAGTTAAGTATTTTCCTGAAAAAAATTTGAATTTTTTTTTCACCGTTATCACCAAAAAATAAAGAAGGCTGCCTTTTTTAAGCAGCCCCCTATGGTAGTTTTACAAAGCCTTGCTCTTCAACAATAGCTTGTCCACTGGAGCTCCCGATAAAATCTATGAAGTCTTTAGCCAGTCCTTGTGGTTGTCCATTAGTAATCATGTAGAGGTACCTCCAAATGGGGAATGTTCCATCTTGCACTGTTTGAACTGATGGCACTACTCCGTTTATTGCCAAACCCTTGAAGCCGCTGGCGTTGGCCAGGTAGCCTATTCCAACATAGCCAATCCCATTTTTGTTACCACTTATGGCTTGAGCAATCTCCCCGTTAGAGCTCTTCGCCAAAGCACTGACCGCTATGTTGTCAGGTTTCATTACTTTTTCCCAAAAAGTCTCGTAAGTTCCCGAAGTGGAGTCGCGGGTATAGACCGCTATCGGAAGGTCGGCTCCACCAACTTGACTCCAGTTTGTTATTTCCCCCTTGAATATCTGCTTTATCTGTTCAAGCGTCAGTCCTTCAATCTGGTTGTTCGAATTCACTATCGCACAAACGGCATCTAAGGCTATCTCGTGCTCAATGAGATTTCGACCTTCTTTTTCAGCTTCCTTCAGCTCTCTTGAAGAATTCGCAATGTCGCATGTTCTATCTATAAGAGATGCAATACCGACCCCAGAGCCGCCGCCTTCAATTACAATGCTGTCACCAGCATTAGAATTCATCCATGCCTCAGCAGCAGCCTGAGCTACAGGCAAGACCGTCGTTGATCCCTTTACACTTATCGTTCGCCGTTCTGCTTGAGTAGTTGATTGCTGAGTGGTTGTTGTGTTTGATGGGGCCGAGCTCTGCAAAGTCAGAAAACCAGTAATCGCAATCACTGCCACTATTACTGCCACTAGTGCCAAATTTTTTGCTTTCATTTACCCTACCTCAGTTAGGCATATAGAAAGAAGTCTTTTTATTAATTGCCCAAATATTATATATATTTATTAATTTAATATATAGAAAACTATATATCTGGCACGGTTGATTTTTCAGAGGTAATTATGAAAAATGAGGAAGAGGTCAGAAAAGTTCAGAAGACTGGTGGATCCACATACATCGTTTCTTTACCCAAAGACTGGATCGAAGAAAGCAAAATAAAACCCGGGGAAGGGCTCATCGTAAAAAGGCTGGAAGACTCTTCTTTGCAGATAATGCCTTCATGGATGCAGAAAAAGAAAAAATCCGCTGAAGCAACAATCAGGGTTCCTTCAAACGAGGACCCTTACAAGATAGCTAGAAAGGTAGTGTCGTTCTACCTCGTAGGATACAGTATCATACGCTTGATCGCTACAGACAAAAAAATTTCAGCTGATCAAAGGGAAGTAATTAAAAACTACATAAGAGGGAAGCTAATCGGTGCCGAAGTGATAGCCGACTCGCTCGGAGAGATGACACTACAGGTCCTGCTGAGTTATCCAGAACTTTCCGTAAGAGACGCACTCAGGAGAATGTTTCTGATAGCTTCTTCGATGCAAAAAGATTCTATATCTGCTCTAGAGAAGCTCGACAAAGATGTCGCTGAAGAAGTGATTAGACTGGACAACGAAGTGGACAGATTCAGCATGTACATCATAAGACAAATAAAACTGGCTGTGCAAGACCCTCGGATGATTAAGGAGATAGGACTGCGAAATGCCAGAGATTGTCTCGGCTACAGATTAATAGTCAAGAGTGTGGAGAGAATCGCCGACCACGCAGCATTAATCGCCGAGAAAGTCAAATTAATCAAAAAGACACTTGAAAAGGGAGCCTTGGGCAGCATACTGGCCTTAAGCGCTTTTTCTAATTCCCTTCTGGAAAAATCAGTCTTAGCACTGTTCAAGGACGATTACGAAACCGCGGAGCAGATAATCGTGGAAAAGGAAAAAGCCAAGGTCCTAGAGGAAAAAGTGGCAAAATCAACCCTAGGCATGCCTCATGAAGACGCAATAAACCTAAGATTGATATCTGAAAGCTTGCGAAGAATAGCCGAATACAGCAGCGACATCGCAGAAATAGTTCTGAATTTGACCGTGGAATCTTTAAAGTAAAGCTGCTTTTCCCAAGGTGAAGAAAATGAAGAAAATTCTCTTCATTTGTGTGGAAAATTCGGCAAGAAGTCAAATGGCTGAAGCATTTTTCAACCAAATTTCAAAGAAAGCAAGGGCCCAAAGCGCAGGGGCCAAGCCAGCTCAAGCCGTCAATCCCTTAGCCGTCCAGGTAATGAAGGAAATTGGTGTCGACATTAGCAAGGGCAAACCAAAGATGCTAAAGTCCGAGGCGATAAGTTCTGCCAAAAGGATAATCACAATGGGCTGCATGGACAACACCTTTTGTCCAAATACCTCAATCCCAACGGAAGACTGGGGAATTGAAAACCCGGCAGGAAAATCTATCAAAAAATTCAGAGAGGTACGGGATTTGTTAAAAGAAAAAGTTGTAAAGCTGGCAAACGAATTGGAAAATCTAACTTAACCTTTGCCTGAGATTAATTTTTGAATAACGAAAAACTTTTTATGCAAAAAGTCAAAAGTTAGTGATGCACGAATTAGTTTTGGGAAGGCTGGACTTCATTAGTGTCAACCCTGAACTTTGTCGGCATCATCTGAATATGCAGAAGTGAGATTATGAAGGTCAGAAAGCGGGACGGGAGTCTTGAGGATTTCAACCCTGAAAAGATAGTCGAATCTATTTTCAGATCGGCACAAACTGTCGGCGGCAAGGACCGCGACACGGCCAAGCGGCTCGGAAAAGAGGCCGTGGCTAATATCCAGATGCAGTTTAAAGCCGATGTCTTGTCCACAGAAGACATCGGGAACATCGTGGAAAAGGTCCTGATCGAGCGAGGGCACGCCCGAACCGCGAAGGCTTATATCCTCTATAGGAAGCACCAGGAGGAACTGAAGAAAATCCGCTCGACATCGCTGGAAGTCGAACGCATAGTGGACAGCTACATAGGCCACCTGGACTGGAGGGTCAGGGAGAACGCCAACATCGACTTTTCCCTGAGCGGTCTGGAACAGCACATCTCCACCACAGTAATCGCCAACTACACACTCTCAAAGCTCTATCCCATGGAAGTGGCCGACGCCCACAGCAACGGCGACATCCACATCCACGACCTCGGCAGGGGCATCTGCGGCTACTGCGCCGGCTGGTCGCTGCAGCAGCTTTTGGCGGAGGGCTTCAACGGCGTCCCCAATAGAATCGGCTCCAAGCCACCGAAACACATGACCACGGCCCTACTGCAAATGGTGAACTTCATGGGCACTCTCTCGAACGAATGGGCAGGCGCCATGGCCTTCAACTCGATAGACACCCTGCTAGCACCGTTCGTCTGGGCCGACAGCATGGACTATGGTGATGTAAAGCAGGCCCTGCAGGAGCTCGTCTTCAACCTCAACGTCACCTCACGTTTCGGGGGACAGTGCCCCTTCACCAACGTCACGCTCGACCTGAACGTGCCCAAAGACCTGGCCGACAAGCCAGCCATAGTGGGAAAGAAGGTCCTGGACAGGACCTACGGCGAGTTTACTGAGGAAGCCGAGATTGTAAACCGGGCCTTCATAGAAGTTCTTTCCGAAGGGGACATGAACGGCCGCCCTTTCACCTTCCCAATACCCACCTACTCGATAACCAAGGACTTTGAGTGGGACAGCCCACTCTCCGACACTCTGTTCGAGGCAACGGCCAAGTACGGTCAGCCCTACTTCCAGAACTTTGTCAATTCCGACCTCAATCCCAGCGACGTACGCAGCATGTGTTGCCGACTGAGGCTTGACATGAGGGAACTCAGGAACAAGATGTCGGGAGGCCTATTCGGCGCGGGGGACTCAACTGGCTCCATGGGCGTCGTCACGATAAACATGGGCAGGCTGGGCTACCTTGCTGAGAACGAGGACGAGTTCTTCGAGAGGCTCTTCCAGATAATGGAACTGGCCAAGCGCTCGCTCGAGATAAAAAGGGAAATCGTCGAGAAGAACATCTCCAACGGGCTGCTGCCCTTCACCAAACGCTACCTCGGCAACCTGAACAACCACTTCTCCACTATCGGTCTCGTCGGAATAAACGAGGCGATGGTCAATCTCATTGAGCAAAGCATTATCACCGACGAGGGCAAAAAGCTCGCCGTCAAGACGCTCAAGGCGATGCGACAACGCCTGGTCGAGTTCCAGGAGGAGACGGGGCATCTGTACAATCTCGAGGCCACCCCGGCCGAAGGGACGAGTTACAGGCTGGCGCTGATAGACAGGCGCAAATACCCGGACATAAAGACGGCCGGGGAGCGAGTTCCCTACTACACCAATTCGAGCCAGCTCCCAGTGAACGCAGGGCTGGACTTGGTCGAGGCCCTCGACCACCAAGAGGACCTTCAGACCCTTTACAGCGGCGGTACGGTCTTTCACACCTGGCTAGGTGAGAAGATACAGGGACAAGGTGCCAAGCTGCTACTCAAGAAAATGACGGCCAACAGCCGACTGCCCTACTTCACGCTGACGCCCACCTTCAGCATCTGTCCAGATCACGGTTACATGCCCGGCGAGCACAAAAGCTGCCTTCAGTGCGGCAAGCAGACTGAGATTTACTCGCGTGTTGTCGGCTATCTGCGTCCGGTCGCGATCTGGAGCGACGGGAAGAAAGAAGAGTTCAGGCAGAGAAGCTATTTCGGATAGATTGTCTATTAAATCCTGGAGAGTGGGCCCACGAAAGCCAACGGATTGATCACCATCTCGTTCAACGAAGTCCCTGGAAAATCAGTGGCGGTAGTTTTTACCGGCGGCTGCAATTTCAGGTGCCCCTGGTGCCAGAACAAGGATCTGGTGCTGAAACCTGAGACCCTCCCATCATTCTCCGAGGAAGAAATATTTTCAGCCGTGGAGAGGCGCCGCAACTGGCTCGACGGAATAGCCGTCACCGGGGGGGAGCCGACCCTCCTGCCCGAGCTGCAGGATTTTTGCAGACGAGCAAAACAAAAGGGTCTATGGCTTTCAGTTGCGACCAACGGCTCGAATCCAGACGTTCTAAACGACTTAATCAAACAAGGACTGGTGGATTACATCTCGATGGATGTGAAAGCGCCGTTGAAAAAGGAACGCTATAAAATCATTACTGGCATTGAAAATGTGACAACTTTTGAGCGCGTACTGAAGAGCGTCGAACTGCTTCGCAACTCACAGATAGACTACGAGTTCAGGACGACCCTCGTGCCAGAACTCCTAACTCCGGAGGACATTGTCGATATTGCCAACAGCTTAAAGGGCGCAAAAAAATACGCGATACAGCAGTTCGCCCCGCAGTCCACGCTTGACCCACGATTCGAGAAGATGGCCCCGTGGCCAAAGGAAGCCATCGAGAAGGTGCGAAAGTCGCTAAGCGGAATGTTCAAGAGCTTTGAAGTAAGGAACATTTAGGGAGGTGAAACATTGCCACTCGCAGATTGCGACATCTTGAAAGAACTTGCCTCAGGCAGCATAATCATCGAGCCATTCGACAGGAAAAGGCTACAGCCGAACGGATACGACCTATCAATCGGCCCAATCTACTACAACTTCAACAACGAGATAGATGGTTTCTTCCCGTTCATCAAGGAATCAGTTGACATGGCCTACGTCAAGCACGAAGCGAAACACGAGACGCTCCAGATAGGGAACAAGACCGTGCACGGCAAATTCATCAGGCTTCCGCCGCACGGCTTCGTGATAGCTTCGACGGCCGAGCGAGTCGGAACCAAAAAAGACCTGGTCGCGTCCATCCGCTGCAGATCCTCGCTGGCGAGGACGGGTATAGATATAGTCCGAGGCGCCGGCTGGGGAGACGTGGGCTTCGACGGAGTCTGGACGGTAGAGATAACGAACCATCTGCCGGTCCCTTACTACCTGCCCGTGGGCCTCAGGATAGGCCAGATGGTGTTCTTCAGGACTGAGACGCCCGCCGAGAAACCTTACCTTGGCAAGTACTCCGGAAGCACCGAACCAGCTCTTCCGAAGCTGTACGCCGACAAGGACCTCGCGACGTTGATTGAGATTGAGGAAAGACCATGAAGGTCAAGCTGGTAGCCCACACGCCAGAACCAGATGCGCTTGCGGGTGCAGCTGCACGTTCATGCCGCTCCCAGAAAGCGGTCGACGAGCTCCTCAAGGAAGACAAGTCAAAGCTCTTAAAGAGCTTGGACATCTGCGTCGAGCGTGGACACGAATCGGTCATTGAACACGCTTCGTTCACTTTCAGCCTCGAGGGAGTGTCGCGCGCCTGCACCCATGAGCTCGTCAGGCACAGAATAGCCAGTTACTCGCAGCAGAGTCAGAGGGCCGTGAAGCTTGAGAAGAACTACGTCATGCCGCCCTCAATTTCCAAAAGCAATGAAGCCGCCAAATTGTTCGAGGAAGCGATGGATGCGGCCTGGAAAGAGTACGCGGAATTAGTCGGCAAGGGGATCCCAGTCGAAGATGCGCGCTATGTGCTCCCGAACGCCGCCACGGCAAACATCGTCGTCACAATGAACGCTCGGTCCCTGATAAACTTCTTCAGGTTGAGGTGCTGCACCCACGCCCAGTGGGAGATCAGAGAGTTGGCCTATGAGATGCTCAAACTTGTTAAAAAGGTCTCTCCGGCGATTTTTTCAAAAGCTGGCCCGCCGTGCGTCATCGATGACGAATGCCCCGAGAACGATCAATCGTGCCCGATGTATCCTAAAAATCTCAAATGATGGTAAAACCCCAGTAGAGTAATTTATTTTTATGGCAACCAAATTCAGCGGGATGAAAATTGGGTCAACAGACATTTTATAACATCGTGGAAAACTGTGTATTCTTGGTGCTCCGGTGGTGTAGGCCGGTCAAACATGCAGGCCTCTCGAGTCTGCGCCCCGGGTTCAAATCCCGGCCGGAGCACCATTTCGTCAACCCGTTCCAATTTTTGAAATAAGGGAAACGAGATTAAAAGCCTCGAAACTATGTTGTAGGTGAAAACATGCAAGTTTACGATACGCTTTCGCGAAAAACAAAAAAATTTGTACCGCTGAAAAAGGGCGAAGTAACCATGTACACGTGCGGCCCAAGCATTTATTCAATTCCACATATCGGTAACTTTCGAACCTACTTGGTCGAAGACGTCGTGAAGAGAGTTTTGATTCTTAATGGCTACAGTGTAAAACACGTAATGAACATAACGGACATTGAGGACAAGATGGTCAAGACTTCCAACGGCAACAGGAAAAAGATGAAAAGGCTGGTTGAAAAGAACGAAGGGCATTTCATTGAGAGCTCGCACAAGCTGAACTTGATTCCGGCTAACTACTATCCCCGGGCCACAGAGAACATCAAGCAAATGGTCGCGCTGATAAAGAAGCTGATGCGCAAGGGTCTGGCCTACAAGGACGTCTCGGGCAACGTTTTCTTCGATGTTTCCCGCTTCCCGGACTACGGCATGATCTCCCACTACGACTTCAAAAAAAAGCTCGACAAGAAAGTCTGCAGGGACGACTACTTGCAAAGCGAAGCCGGTGATTTCATACTTTGGAAAGCATGGAAGAAAGGCGATGGCGAAATCTACTGGAACACAGAATTGGGCAAGGGCAGGCCCGGCTGGCACATAGAGTGCAGCGCCATGAGCCTACGCTACCTAGGCGCCCCTTTTGACATACACATGGGTGGAATCGACAACATATTCGCCCATCACGAGAACGAAATCGCACAGAGTGCAGGCGCCACGGGCAAGATACCGGCTAGATACTGGATACATGTTCGACACCTGATGATCTACGGAAAGAAGATGAGCAAATCGCTCGGCCGGTCTTACTCTGTGGACGAACTTAGAAAAAAGGGATACGGATACGATGCGATAAGGGCCTACCTTCTAAGCGAACATTACAGGAAAAGGCTAAATTTTACCCTTCAGGGTTTGCGTAAAATGTCACAGGAAATTGGTAGGTGCAAAGGACTGGTTAAAAATTTGGGCCGCGTTAAATCTGGAGAAAATAGTGAAATCGCCGAAAAAAATATCACAAAATCTCTGGAGGAATTCGAATATCACATGAACAATGACCTGCACATACCCGATGCCATAGATGCCTTGTGCTCACTAGTTAGAAAAATGGAGGCGCTGGTCCAAAAAAGGAAGCTGGGCCCCAGCAACGCGAAAAGAGCAATAGGCGCGATCAAGAGGATGGACTCTGTTCTCGGCTTCATTTTCTAGGCTTCTTGCAGAGAAAAATCTGTTCGTCGCCTTCCATGTAAAAGTTCTTCACTAAACCACACCTTTCGAAACCAAGCTTGATATAGAAATCAACGTTTTTCTCGAATTCCTTTGCCACATCAACTCGAAGTATTCTCCCCTCGTTTTCTGCCATTTTTTCAGCAAATTTGACCAGCGAGCTGCCGACGCCCTTATTCCTATATTTTTTCGCAACCGCCAAAAAATGCACGATTATGGCGCGCACTTCTTTTTTAAGAAAAAACGTTCCGATGATTTTTCCATCGTCTTCGACCACGTAAGCCTCGGCGTCAGGCTTGGAATAGAGGCGGAGAATCTCGCCTCTCCACTCTTTGCCCCAACCTCGTGTGCCTTCCTTTAACAGTGGAGTCACTTTGTCAAAAATCCTTTTTGAATACTTCTCTATTTTCATGGGCTCCACCGCCACTTTACCGTTTATATCGCTGCCGTCTTAAATTGTAAGTTGGGAACTACAGTCTCAATCGGGTGTGATTTAACGTCGTCGAAATCGGAAAGTGAACTCGAATCTGACCTGAGAAAAAAGGAAAAGGGGAAAAAGTACCGCGCCGTCTACCGTAGGGTTTACAAAAAGGGGCGCTAAATTTATTGCCCTGTGAAAAGAGCTTAATCTGCGGGGGTGCCTGAGCCTGGTCAAAAGGGCAGGACTTAAGATCCTGTAGCCGCAGGGCTTTCGAGGGTTCGAATCCCTTCTCCCGCACCATTCTTTCCACCAAAGCCTGTCATATCCAATAACATCGCTTTTTTATCCTGTTGTTACGAAATTAGCTAGAGGAGCTGAAAAGGGGGTGGATGTATTGCCGAAGAAGAAGGAGAAGAAAGTCAAAAGTAAAACAAATCCAGAGAAGACCAAGCCGGAAGCAAAATCCAAGCCTGAGGTAAAGCAAGAAGTAAAGGTTGAGCCGGAAAAGAAGCACGAAGGAAAGAAAAAGAGCGGCGACATGGGAATTTTCATGATCTTGCTGGTGCTAATAATCTTCCTGATGCTGATGGTGATGACAGGGGTAATCAAGTGAGTAGAAATCACTAACCTTCTCCAAGAAACTCCAAAACCTTAAAAAAGGCCAAACCAATTCGTTCATGATAGTATGGCCTACTGTCAGTACTGCGGCACTAAAAACGACAAAGACGCAGAAATATGCAAAATGTGCGGAGAGAAGCTTTACCGAGACAAACCCTCGACCAGTGCCGTGCAAAAAGAAATCAGGACCAAGCGAGATCAGGAATGTTTCGGACTGCCACGCTTTGGTGCCATGGTGGGAATTGCAATAGGTCTTCTTGTCATACTTTTCGGTGCAGGAGTCATTCTTTCGCGCTATTACCAGACTAGGATAGAGATTTGGCCGCTGGCAGTAGTAATTTTCGGGCTGATGGTAGTCTCTGTGGCGCTGTCCGCACTGCGCCGAGACAGGTGATGCTGATGAGTGAGAAAACTCGGAGCAAGACTGACTTGCTGGGACTAGTATCTTTCGCTTTCTTCCTGATTGCGCTTGGAGCGATATTTGCCACGGTGCCCGACCTTTCAACGAAGATTGTCGAGTTTTTCCAAAGTTTTCGCATTGAAGAGGTCTACCCTGGAACCTCTTTCGTCGCCCCCATTGGAGACCAGTCCGCCGTATACGGTGCGGCCTATACCTTCAGCATTATCTTTGGGATATCCCAGATAATCGTGCTGACAGCCCGGTTCCTGATCAGGGACGGTGCCGGCAGGAAAGCCGACAGCTTCACGGGCATAACCTTCTGGTTTGGTGCGGCTTGGGGATTTAACTCCTTGGCGGCTGGAGGCCTCGACTGGTTTATTTTCCTTGGATGGATAGCAGTCCTAGTGGGCATTTCCATAACCATCAGGAGTGCCGTCGCTTTAGCCACACGGGAAAGAGTTAAAGCCGACGAATCAAAAATGACTAGGAGGGGATGAAATTGGTGTACTGCCACAAATGTGGTGCCAAAAATACAGATGACGCGAAAGTCTGCAAGAAATGCAAGGCAAAATTGTACCCCTTTGATAAGGCAATGGAGCGCGAAGTAAAGGGCTGTTTTGGTGAAAAGAAGAAAGAAGAAGACGAGTGCTTCGGGCTGCCCCACGGTGGCGCCATCGCGGGCGTTGTCATCGGGGCGATAATAATCATCGCCGGCATATCGTCTCTGCTCAGCAACGTGCTCCACTTGAACATCGAGGTTTGGAACTCCATTTGGCCGTCGCTAATAATTCTTGTAGGCATACTGATAATCGCTGGCGCCGTCTACGGGTTGAGCCGTAAAAACAAGTAAACGCTGCTTAAGCTATTCGCGATTCACAATCAGAATTCTTGCACAGACGGCAGACCTGTCTGTGTCCAGTTTGGGAAATAGATATTTTTGTGAATAGCCAGAAAAAAATCAGAATCAAAAGGAAGACATCAAGAGAAATGCTTTGAGCCGAGATATCAACACCCGACAGCATCAAGAATGATCCGATTGGGAGAGCCGCGTTGGCTATTAGACGGACGGAGCCAAGAGAGATTTTGGCGATTGCAGGTAGGAGCAATCCGAATGCGACTGCCAAAGACCCTACCACAATAAAAATTTCGCCATGGCTGACAATTTTTATATCGGTAAAAAAGTAAACGAAGGCCCCAAATAATCCCACCAGTCCGCCGATGAAAAGCCCGGTGCACCCCGCACAGACGGTGCTCTGACCGATACTAACAACATGCGCTGAGAAATTGACGCAGTCGGGGTGGTGACCACGATAGCTATGGCATCCGTTTTTGAGTGATTCGCCAGCTCTCGCGGTTGCGCTTGAACTTTTTTTGAAAATTGTCCATTGAGTGCATCTGCTAGGGAAGAGAACGGCGGTCATACCAGCAACTGAAAGCAGCACGAATGCCATTCCGATTAATGGTTTTCTCATTGGAAAAATTTCTACCGGCGGCGGATAAAATGCCGAAATGACCACGGCAGCGAGTCCGAAAAGCGACACGAAGAGAAAGAAAACCGATAGTTGCTTGCTAGACATTTCGACCTTCACCTGAACAGATTTCTTAGTTCAGCTAGAATGCCCTGCCCCACCATGTATCTGTAGGTTCGCCTCTTAATCGGGTTTCTGGAGAAGATGCCTGAGAGCTTTCTGCTGGTTGACCCGTAAAAGCCGCGGTAGCACCTGTAGAGCTCCTTCTGCACCTCGTTTCGTGACAGCGTCTCGGTGGGCATAATAGCGTGGGACATGTCATAGTTGGCCCAGTTTTCTTCCTCCAACCAACCATGCCTCTTGGAGATCTCGTAGAGCTTGGCTCCAGGAAAAGGCGTCAATATCATGAAAATGGCCAAATCGGGGTTGATATCATCAACGTACTTTCTCAAGTCGACTATGGACTCGGTGGTGTCCTTTCGTTCCCCAATGATTATTGTGGCTTGGGAGAAAATACCGTTCTCCTTGAGGAACTTGAATGCCTTTTTTGCGTCCTCGGGATTTATTCCTTTATTGAAAGATCCGAGGGTTTCAGGGCTGTGACTCTCGATGCCGACAAGAACCCAGCGGAGACCGGCCTGTCGTAGTTTCGGCAACATGTCCTTGGCCTTGATGACATCGTCCACTCTCACCATCATGAACCAAGCTATCTTATCGCCGAGGCCCCTGGCAATTATCTCTTCACACAAGTCGCTGGTGCGCTTGTCGAGACCCAGGTTGTCGTCCGTCAGCCAGAGGAACTTTATCCCGTGATCCCTGTAGAGCAACTCCATTTCTTCGGCGATACGCTTCGGGGACTTTTTCCTCCACGTCCCACGCCAGAAACACCACTGCGAGCAAAAAGTACATCGGTGCGGGCAGCCGCGCGACCCCTCGATAAGCGCATAGCCCGCTCCTCTGCCCATCATCTGCGAAAAGTGGTATTTTTTGATATCCTCACCGACGAAGTGGTATCCTGGAAATGGCAGGTCATCCAAGCTCTTTATCATAGGACGGTCCGGATTGCGCACAATCTTCTTGCCCTTCCTGTATGAGATGCCCTTTATCTTAGACAAGGGGAATTTTTTCTCCTTGGCTTTCACCAATTCGACGAGAGTCTGCTCCCCCTCGCCGCGAACGACCACGTCGATTTCACGATACCTCTTCAGGCTCTCGACGTCAAGGGCGGTGAAGTGTTGCCCTCCAACGACAGTGAGGGCACTCGGGTCAACCTTCTTGGCCAGCTCCACCGTTCTGGCGACCAAATAAGCGTTGCAAGTGGCCAAGCTGCTCGAGGCCACAATGTCCGGTCTGAATGAAGCTATTTCCTTCTCGAGATCGGGCCAGTCAAGTTTTCTTGCCTGGCAGTCCAAGACCTTGATCTCGACCTCCTTGTTCTTGGCTTCCAGGTAGGCGGCCAGCTGAAGAATTCCCAAGGGCGGCGGCAGGTACTCGCCCATCATGAACCACATTTCTTTGGGTGGTTCGATGAAGAGAACTTTCACCAAATTTCATCCCCAACACATTTTAAACGAATTATAATAGACTGCGGCGGATATATCTAAATAATGATTTCATGGTCAAAATTCTCAACGTTAGCAGCAAATCCCCACAAATCTTTGCAATAGCCGAGGCTGCGACCGTCATCAGGGAAGGCGGTCTGGTCATCTACTCCACGGAAACTGTGTACGGCTTGGGAGCCGACGCCACCTCAGACGAGGCAGTCGCCAAGGTCTTCATGGCCAAGGTTAGACCGATTGAAAACCCTTTACCAGTGGCGGTGGATTCCTTTAAGATGGCCAATGACATAATCGAGCTGAACAAGACGGCTAAATTGCTCTTTGATAATTTCATGCCAGGCCCGCTGACTGTGGTCGGAAAAGCCCACCCAGGAAAGGCTTCGAAGCTGATTACTGGCGGCACCGGAAACCTGGGAGTCAGGATTCCGGACAACGCTGTGGCACTTAAGCTGATAAATTTCGTTGGCGGACCGATTACAGCCACCTCGGCCAACATTTCCGGTAAGCCTGCACCCGTAACGGCAAAAGAAGCGCTAAAACAGCTGGGGGGTAAGGTTGAGCTCGTTTTGGATTCAGGAAAGTGCGAGATAGGTCGGCCTTCCACTGTCATTGATATTAGCACCAAAATCCCAAAAATCGTCCGTAGCGGGCCAATCACGGGGGCCGAAATAGAGAAACTGCTAAAAAACAAAAGTTGATTTCATTTCGTACGCCTGGCTATAGCCGCCGCAAAAACTCCTCCGCCAAAACCATTGTCGATGTTCATCACTGCCAGCTTTGGAGAGCATGTCTGCAACATGGTGATCAGAGCGCCTATGCCTTTCAGGCCCACCCCATAGCCAATCGAAGTCGGGACACCAATCACGGGGATATCAACCAAGCTTGAGACGATCGATGGGAGGGTGCCCTCCATTCCTGCCACGACAACTACGGCCGCGACGCCATCCTCGACCATGCGTTCCAAGGGTTCGAATAGCCTGTGGATTCCAGCAACGCCGACATCGTAGGCCTTTAACACCTTACAACCCATGACCGCGGCGGCGAGCGCTGCTTCTTCGGCCACAGGGACATCGGCCGTTCCGGCCGCGAGGACTCCTACTTTGCCCAAGTCGGGGAAAACATAGCCCTTCTTTCTGACTAGGGCCGCTCGAGCACGAGGGTTGCTTTCAATTTCAAGTCCAGCGATCAGTTTTTTCTTGATTGCAGCAAGCTGCTTGGTATCGAGACGCGTCACCAGCGCGTACCCACTTTCCTTGGCCAAGGAAACTGCCGTCTCCGCAACCATCTTGGGGTCCTTGCCTTCAGCCAGTATCACTTCGGGAACCCCGGTCCTGTGAACCCTGTCAACGTCGAGTTTGGCCAGTTCCCTAATCCTTCTAACATTTAGCGAGATGAGCTTGCGCTCGGCCCCTTTGAGAGTCAGTTCGCCACGAAGTAGTTTTTTAAGCAGTGTTTCGATACTAATTGGGAGTTCATCGGCGACTTTTTTAGCCATTTTATCAACCACAATAACTCCTCATGTCGCCGCTAAATAAGTTGACAAGTCCCAACGCCGGAATGTCGTGAAAATTTAAACTATTTAGAAAGCGCCTTGGCCCGTTTAGTCGATGCCGCGACAGCCCTCTTGACCGCGTCGGCGACTTTCTTGCTCTCCAGCACCTTGATGCCCTCTATGGTCGTTCCTTTCGGCGTACAAACCCTCGCAATCAAATCGTCCAGTTTCTCTTTCGAGTTGAGCACCATCCCGCCGGCCCCTTTCGCTGTCTGTGCCGCCAGCTTCAGTGCTACTTTCTCGGGAAGGCCCAGCTCAATGCCGGCGTCGCGCATGGCCCTAATCAGGTAATAGAAGAACGCCGGGCCGCTACCACTCAGACCAGTCACGGCTTCCAGTAGCTTCTCATCGACCTTGAAGGTCACGCCCATGCCGCCGAAGAAAGTCTCAACCAATTTCTCGTCATTCTTTGTCGCCTTCGAGCCGAGGGAAAAGGCGGAAGCCATCTGGATGATGGAGCCGCAAATATTGGGCATAGCCCGTATCACCCTGGCCTTTGTTCTGGATTCGATGAACTTGATGGATACTCCGGCAGCCACCGAGACGAACAGTTTGCCACTGGAGAAGGGCTCGATCTCCTTGAGTACTTCCTCAACCATGTCCGGTTTGACAGCTATGAAGACCACGTCGCTGTCCTTGACGAGCCTCTTGTTATCCGGAGTTATGTCGACGTAGAGCTTCGCCAGCTCGTGGATTTTCTGCCTGTCCAGATCGCTGACGACTAAGTTCTCGGCACGGATCAAACCCGAGCCTAAAAGACCCTTTACCAAAGAGGAACCAAGGTGCCCGCCCCCGATTATACCCAGCTTCATCTCAACCCCTTGAGAATATCACCGAAACATCTTAAAAATCGAGGGGCTAAGTCTTTTAGATTTCCAAGGCAAGTTGAATCGGGCCGCTGTAACTCAGTCGGTAGAGTGCCACCTTGGTATCTCAGATGCCGAAAAGGTGGATGCCGCGAGTTCAATCCTCGCCAGCGGCTCCACTCCTTTTAACATGTTTATCTAATCTCCCCGGTTCCCGGAGGCAGAGCCCTTTCTATTTCGTCGACGGGAACTTCGACCCCCTTTGATTTGAACTCCGCTTGGATTTTGTGGGCGAGGTCCGATTTTTTCTCAGGGCCTGGGTAGACCTCGACAAAGACCTTCGAATGTTTTTCAACGGCACTTTTGGGGCCGCAGACGACAACCTCGTCGCCGTCGATCGCCATGACTCCAACGGCCGCTCGCAACGGCACCTTTAGCAGATTTCGCTTACCCTGGATGACATAGCTGCCCTTGCCGAGATAAGTCCCGGAAGGGGCTTTAGAAGAAACCTGCTCGGGCATTGCCCAGTAGACATCGAGGCTGCCTAAACCCTCTCTCCAAGCTCGCGAGTTAAAGGCCGCGAACTCGGCTGCTTCCGCAAGTGTCGCCTGAGGGACTTCCTTGCCGGTGGACTTTATCACCACATGAGGCGCGCCCATTATCTCCGCGTGCAGGTAACGGTCGCCTGGTTCCATGTGTTTCTCCACAACCTCGACGTTGCCGCCGGTGTCCCTGCCGCCTATGACCAACATCCCATCTGAGGACACGAACCACCTGTGGCGCTCGAACCACCTCGCCTTTCTCCTCTTGGGCGGGGGCCTTGCTTCAATCTCGGGTGCTCCTGCCTTCAAGAGCTCCAGCTCGCGCCCGGTCTGCTCGAGCGACTCCCTGGCGCCAATAGATTTCTCAGAGAGGTTTTTGTAGTCCTTGTAGAATCGAGTTGCATTTTCGTAGGCTGAGGCTCGCATGTTAATATCAATTGATTGGCCGGCTAGCTCAATCTCCACTTTGCTCTCATTGAAATCCAGACTTTTTATTCCCGTTGCCCAGTTTTCTCCGTTCGACTTTGCCTTTTCAATCTCTTCGGTCACGCCTTTCCAACCTTTTGAAGTCCTCAAGCCCTCGAGCACTCTGAGCATCTCGTCAATCCGGACATGATGAATGGCTATCAAGTCGGCTTTTCGCTTCGCTTCGGAGGATTTTTTGTAAAGGCTCGCGAACTGTTCCTGCTGCTCGATTTGGCGTTTGAGTAGCTTCTCCATGCGATTTTCGAAATTCCGTTTCTGCTTCTCGCTAACGGCTATCACCGCAATCGTACTGAAATACTCATCTAGGGCTTCGTTAAAGGAACCAAATCTCTTGGCCTCTTTGCCAAAATTGGTTTTGAAGTCGAACGGGACGACATCCACAGGTTGCCCGTCCTCGAAAACTATGCACGGTGCCAGCTCCTGAGAAATCATGTCCCTCACCGATTTAAAGATAGAATCCAGTTCCGCCTCGGAAATTTCGCTGGGCTTGCGCTCTCGCCCTACGGCGACTCTGGCGCATATCTCCTCGGCTAATGGGCCGCCTAAGCCCAAGTTTACGGCCAAACCGCGTACCAAGTCTGGCGCTTTTTCCAAAGCCTGCCTGAACCCAGAAATATCCAAACTAGTTATGTCGGTGCCCCTCGCGGGAGGATAGAGGTAAGGCTCTCCGGGTTTCAGGATCCGGTGCCGCCAAACAGCAACTTTGTAAGGCTGTATAATCTTCTTTTTTGAATCGCACAGGATAATATTGCCTTCTCCGAAAATTTCTGCTATCAGAATTCGCTCTTCCGACCCTGAGAACTTTATCTCCACAATTCGCTCAAAACCCGGCTGGCTGATCTCCAGTACCTCCGCGTTTTCAAGATGCTTCCTAAGGAGCATGGCGAAGGAGCTGGGCTGCTTCGGCGCCTTGTAGACCCTTCCCGTTAGGTTAACTCTGCGTCTAGGCTCAATCACCAGGTCTTGGCGTCCCTCTCCCTTGGAACGCAGTCGCAATATCACTGATCCATCCAATTCGTAAACGTTATCGACCCGCATACCAATAGCGTTTTTAAGCTCACGAACGCAGACCATAATGTCAAAGCTCGACATTGACAACTTCATGGTATCACCAGGTGTATGATATGGAAATATTGGCTAAACTCACCCTAATCTTCGCGGCAGTAGGAGCGCTAGCCGGAGTCATCTCGGGTTTCATGCCGAACTCGTGGCTCGCGCTAATCATCGCATTAATTCTGCTCTACGTGACATATAAACTGGCATCGTCTTCAATGAAAAAATCCGCAATGCAACCAGTTTCGCCGGAACAACAACCGCGCGTGCAAGCTTCGGAACAAATGGCCTCATCAAATCCGGCGCAGGTCACGATACAAGTTGCCACACAACAACCGCCTGTAAAGAAAAAAACAATCCTAAAGGGCTTTTTAGTCCTGTTCGCCACCGTAGTCACCAAAGGAGAAGCCGGACAAAAGGACACCGAAGTAAAGTTCTGGTTCCTACAGTACTATGTGATGTGGCTTATCCTGTGGATTCTGACCTACACGTTGTTTTTGCTTGGTTAGGTCAATCGCCTTGATGGGCTTTTTTAACGCTCGCCAGTCTAGTTTAAGCTAGCGGTGGTTGCATGCAAGAGAAAATAGGCGCGACAGAGAAAAAAATCAAAATCATCGCCGACCACCGCGAGAACGCTTCAGGGGTCTTTAAGGAACTGCTAGAGATGGGCGTGGACCTAGAAATTTGCCAGCTCAAAGTCGGTGACTTTATACTGAGCGACCGCGTCGGCATCGAGAGGAAGTCCGTCGGGGATTTTTTACAGTCGATGATTGACAAACGGCTCATGGAGCAGACTAAACTCCTTTGCGAAACATTCGAATGTCCTGTGCTAATAATCGAAGGCAAAAGCCTCTACTTGCGCAGAGCCATACATCCAAACGCCATCCGTGGCACTTTGGCCGCGCTAGCCGTGGATATCGGGATACCAATGATAACGACCGTTGACGAGAAAGAGACAGCTCAAATTTTGTTCGCGATAGCTAGAAGGGAGCAGGTGCTTGAAAATAGGGAGATTGCCATCCGCGGCGGGTCCAAGAAGCTGACCTTATCAGAATGCCAGAGGTTCATCATCGAAGGCCTTCCTGGCGTCTCTGCGGTCCTGGCCAAACGACTGCTCGAGCACTTTGGGACGGCAGAAAAAGTCCTGTGTGCGTCCGAGGAGAATCTGCGACAGGTACAAGGAATAGGGAAGGAAAAAGCCAAGGAGATAAGGAGAATCCTGACGTCTACTTACGAGAGCGATGCTCCTCGACAAACTCTTTGATCAGCTGCACGGCCTGCTTAATGTTATCCATTGAGGTCGCGTAGCTGAACCTAATGTGTCCTTCGCCGCCAGGACCGAAGCCGCTCCCAGGGACCGCTGCCACGCCCTTTTCCTTCAGCAGCGCCTCGCAGAACTCGAATGATGTCATGCCCAGCTTCTTTATGCTTGGAAAGACGTAGAACGCCCCCTGTGGCTTCAGGCACTCGACGCCCTCTATCGAGTTCAGACTACTCAACAGTTCGTCCCTGCGACGCTTGTACTCCGCGCGCATCTCCGCGATGAAGTTCTGGGGGCCGCGCAGTGCGGCTAAAGCTGCCGCCTGGACGAAACCAGGCACGCACGAGGTCGAGGCCTCCTGGATTTTACCCATCTCAATTATAAAATCCGTTGGAGCAATCGCGTAACCAGCGCGCCAGCCCGTCATGGCGTAGGCTTTGGAGAAGCCGTTGATTGCTATTGTCCTCTCGGCCGCCCCAGGAAGCTTGAGAAGGCTCGCCTGCTCACCCTCGTAGACGAGGACATCGTAAATGTCATCAGAGATTATCCAGAGATCACGTTCCTTTGCAATGTTGAGTATCAACTGCAGGTCCTTTGAGCCCATAACCGCCCCAGTTGGGTTGCTCGGATAATTGAGTAATAACAGCCGCGTCCTCGAAGTAAGTGCGGCCTGAATCTTGTCGACCTCAGGCTTGAATCCTGTTTCCGCTGAAGTCTCTATGAAAATCGGCTTGCCGCCGTTTATCTTTACCATGGCCTCGTAGGTCCAGCAGGGACTGGGAATCAGGACCTCGTCACCAGGATCCAGAGCTGCCGCCAGCGCACAGAATATCGCGTGTTTAGCGCCAGGGGTTATAAGAACATTTTTTGCTGTGGTCGAGATTCCTTTTTTCACAAATTGTTCAGCCACGGCTTCCCTCAGCTCGGGGACGCCCGCACTCGGCATATACTTGGTCATGCCGCGGTCGAGAGCTTGCTTCCCGGCCTCCTTTATGTGCATTGGGGTTGGAAAATCAGGCTCCCCCACTTCCATGTGAACTATCTTTTTCCCTCCGCGCTCGAGCTCCTTAGCCAAAGCCAGGACCTTTAGGGTGCTTGAGGGCGGTATCGAGGACATACGCTTTGCAGCCTTCATGAGCGACCCGCTAACATTTTAGGTTGAGCTATAAAATCTTTTACTCGATACCCATGCACTGGATAGACGGGGTTGCCAACGAAATCGTGAAGCGAGGCGGAAAGCAGGTAATAGCCAGTGGAATCTCTATATCCGGACATGTTCACATCGGACACTCCAACGACGTTTTCATCGCCGACGCCGTGCGCAGGGCCGTGCAGTCGCTGGGTCATGAAGCGGAGGGCGTGTGGTATGCCGACGACTACGACCCGATGCGGCGCATACCTTGGCCGCTGAACGAAGGGGAGCTGACGAAAAAATACGAACGTTATCTAGGAACGCCCTACGCCAACATTCCATCTCCGGACAAGGAGCACGACGGTTTCGTCGACTACTTTTCAAGACCTTTCGTTGAGGCGCTAGGCTACTTTGGAGTAAAGGTAACCATCTATTCCGGTGCCGAAGTCTACAAGAGCGGACGCATGGCTCCGATGATCAAGATTGCGCTTGAGAATGCCGAAACCATCAGAAACATTCTGAATAAGTATCGCGAGAAGCCACTGCCAGAAAACTGGCTCCCGTTCGACGCCATCTGCGAGAAATGCGGTAAAATCGCGACTACGAAGGCCATCTCTTGGCATGGTGACTATGTGAGGTACCGCTGCGAAGGAGCGGACTACGCTCCAGGCTGCGGCCACGAAGGCGAAGTCAACTACACCAACGGCGGCGGCAAGCTCACATGGCGGGTGGAATGGCCAGCGCGCTGGAAGCTGATAGGGGTGACCTGCGAGCCCTTCGGCAAAGACCACGCAGTTCATGGAGGAAGTTACGACACTGGCAAGTTGATTGCGAAAAAGGTCTTCAACTACGAGGCACCCTATCCGATACCATATGAATGGGTGAGTATGAAGGGCAAGAAGCTATCCTCGTCAAAAGGCGTGGTATTCAGCCTTGCCCAGTGGCTTACTATCGCCGAGCCGGAGTTGTTGCGATATTTCATATTTCGTAGCAAGCCAATGAAGGCCAAGGAGTTCGACCCAGGGTTGGCGCTGCTGGATCTAATCGACGAGTACGACCTTATCGAAAACGCCTATTACGAAGAATCGGAGGGCACCGAGAAGAGGGAGGAACAGCAGAGGCGAATATACGAGTTGTCCCAAGTGGGAGAAGTTTCCAAAACGTCGATAAAACGCATCCCATTCAGGTTCGCCGCTGTGCTCACCCAAGTGACCTCCGATGAGAAAAAAGCCATCGAAATAATTACTGCGCGGAAGATGCTCATTAATCCGAGCAATCTTGAGGTGAAGCTAGCACTGCGCCGCCTTGAACTGGCAAGGAACTGGATAGCAGAGTATGCACCGGAAAACCTGCGATTCAAGATTATGAAAGCTCTCCCTGAGAGCATCTCGCAGCGCTTAAGCGAGAAGCAGAAACAAGGGTTGAAAATACTGGCCGAAGACCTTTCGTCCAAAGATTTCACGCCGGTAGAGCTGCACAACCACGTCTACACCATCGCCGATAGGACCGGTCAAAAGTCCACGGATCTGTTCAAGGCAGTTTATTTGTCACTATTGGGCAGAGACTCCGGCCCGCGCGTCGGAAACTTCATCTCCGCTATCGAAAAAGATTTCGTGGTGTCTAGATTCAGGGAAGCCGCCCTTTGAGGCCTATCTTCATGTCGGGATTCTCACCGACGAGATTTTTGAATATTTGCTCTACGTTTTCCTCGGACGCGAGATTTCGCTTCACGAAAATTCCAGTGTGTCCGACTTCGACGCGCCGAGTTAAGACTTGAACTCTTTCCCTGATTATATCCAAACCAACCCCGACTATCTTCGCGGCGCTTGCCTCGTTGCCGCGAACCGGGCTTTCAACATGACCTGCGGTGGTTGGTTCAATGAGCATGAGGCGCTTATCTATTCCCGCGACCCGAGTTCCTCTCTTCAGCTTATCGGTTTCTACAGCACCACCAAAGTAGTAAAATTCCAGCTCGTTCTTTTTCGGTTTGACCAGCGGGAAAGTGACCGACCTATCGTCCTCGATGTAAAGATGTGCCTTGGGCAATTGCCAAGGCGTAGCCATGACTATTTCCCTCCTCAAAAAGTCCAGACCGGCGCTCTGGAGAGCCAGCTCCACCTTGAAGGAAGGCAGGACGTAGGGCAAGACCACGTCGACGTCGCTGCTTTCGTCAACATCGCCTCTGGCGACGCTGCCGTGAACGATGGGCTTTAACCCAGCAGATTCAAGAATATCCATAATCTCTTGCGCCCTTTTTCTGAGCTCAGACAAAATTCGCCAGCGCTCCTCATCGTAGCTTATTTCTCGAATGTCGGCTGAGCGTGCTGGCCTAGCCATCGTCTCAGAGCCCTGTCTCATGGTCTCCTATTACAAAATTCTTCTCGGAGAGATGGAGGAGAGGCTTGACAAAATCGGCATTGAAACGCCCTGACTTCAGCACTTCCTTTTGAGCATGCGCGACCAGGACCCTGCCACCGATAACTACGTATTCTGGCCCCTCGTGGATCCAGTCGAGCTTGCACTCAAGACTGACGGGGCACTCGTTGACCCTAGGTGGCTTTACTTTCGCAGACTGTTCCCAGGTCAGGCAGGCCTTCTCAAGCTCGTTGATTCCTCGAGGAAAGTTTTTACTACATAGGTACATTTGCTTCTTGATCTTCTCCGGCACCAAGTTGAGCACAAACTCCTCAGTCTCGCGGATGTTGCGGTAGGTATCGCTCTCATAGCTCGTGGAGAAAGCGACTATCGGGGGATCGGACTCGACGGGCGTCACCCAGGACATCGGAGCGGCGTTTATCTTGCCGCGCCTGTCGGTCGTAGTAATCAGGACTATCGGTCTGGGAGCGATGAGAAGATGAGCGTCTTTCAAATCTATTTGCATGCAATCAGACCAGATTTCCATTAACCCACTTTAAATATTTTGGTGGAGTAGGATAATCTCCATGAAGACCAAAAATATTGCTAAAAATTGAAGATTGGCACATAGGTTTAAAGTTCGCCGACCGTATTTTCTACGGTGAAATGGGTGTACGAAGACATGATCATCATCGCATCGTTTGTCATTGTCATGCTCATCCTGTTCTGGGTTGTCGTCGCCCTCGTGGCTCGACGGTTTGACCTCAAGAAACGCGGCATCTCAGTATCACCAGGCATGATAATGTGGCGTACTAAAAAGGGACTCAAGTTAATCGACCGCTTGTCCAAGCCTAAGAGGTTCTGGCGCATCTACGGAAACATCGCCGTGGTCGTTGGAATAATAATGATGGTCTTCATGGCCGTAAATCTAGCACTCAATCTAATCCTATTGCTTGAGAGTCCAGTAACTACCGCTGCCGGGGTGCAATTCGTGTTGCCAGGCTTGGTCCCGGGGCTGACGCCACTGAACTGGATAATTGGAATTGGAACGGTGCTCATAGTACATGAACTCGCACACGGGTTCCTAACACGAGCCCAGAATATGAAAATAGATTCTGTAGGCGGCATGTTCTTCATAGCGATACCCGGGGCTTTTGTCGAACCGAACGAGAAACAACTCTCCGCAGCTTCGATCATGAAGCGACTCCGGATCTATGCTGTCGGAGCCTTTACCAACATCCTTTTTGCAGTTTTAATACTCGGCTTAATCCTCGTACTAGTCGTGCCTAAACCAGGCGTCTACGTTGACGGCCTAGCTGCGGGATCTCCGGCCGACAACCACAACATCGGATTCGGAATGAGGCTTTACTCTGTGAATGGCATCGAGATGAACACTCCGGCAGACTTTGAAAGATTCATGAACACAACGGTTCCTGGCGAGAAAATCAGGGTAATCACCAGCGCTGGCGAAAACATGATAACGCTCGTCCAGAGCCCATATTACGAGAACAGGGGCTTCCTCGGCATCCATCTCGTATCGACCATCTCGCGCTGGAACTTCGTCAATCCTCTTTACGTTCTTGGTGCGGCCATGGCCCAGCTTCTTGGCACCAACATTTTCCACCCTTATATATTCGAAGCGTTGGTGCCTTGGGCCGTGATAGATGCCCTGAAATGGATCTTCGCGCTCAACATAGGAATCGGATTGTTCAACCTGGTGCCCATGGTCCCGCTCGACGGCGGCTACATACTCCGTGGGATATTTGAGAAAATAGTTTCCAAAAAGAAAGCAGTCGCCATTAGCAGGGTTGCCGCTTATTTGATACTCGGGCTGCTGGTAGCCAACATACTCATCGCATGGTTCTGGTAGATTAGTTGAGTGAAATCAAAATTAAGGCCAAAATAATCGGACAAAAATCTGCCCGTCTGATAAAGATCCCCTCAGGGTCCACCGTGGCGGATGTGTTGGAAAAATTATGTCAAAATCGCGAGACCGTGGTGGTGAGGCTGAACGGCAGGATAATCGCGGAGGAGGAGTACTTGAGATCTGGAGACCAGGTTGAAATCCTCCCTGTAGTGACCGGTGGGTGAATGCTTAAGTGCAGCCTTTGCGGCAGAAAAGCTGTTTACAACCGCCGTTATTCTGGGGCACTGCTGTGCGACCGCTGCATGATCAAAAGCGTGGAGCGCAGGTTCCGGAAATCCATAAATGAAAACAAGCTCATCTCGCCTGGAGAGCGCATCGCCGTGGCCGTTTCAGGAGGAAAGGACAGCGTCGCCTGCATGCACCTGCTCGCTCATTACTGCAAGGAAAAGAACTGCGAGCTCGTCGCCGTAACCGTCGATGAGGGAATAAAGGGTTACCGTGAGGAGAGCCTACCGATAGCCAGGGAGAACGCCGAAGCGCTCGGCGTGGCGCACCACTTAATCAGCTTCAAAAAGGCCTTCGGCTCCAGCCTCGATTCAATGACCAAACTAGCCATAAAAAAGCGCACTGGGCTGAACCCATGCACATACTGCGGGGTGCTTCGAAGGTCCGTCCTCAACCAAGCTGCCAAGGAGCTTGAGGCCAACAAGCTGGCGACGGGCCACAATCTCGACGACGAGGCCCAAACCATAATGCTGAACTATATCCGGGCCGACCTCTCCAGACTCTACCGCTTAGGCCCGAGCTATTCACCTAGGAAAGGTTTCGTGCCCCGGATAAAGCCGCTGCGTGAAATCCCTGAGAAGGAAATCGCCCTCTACACCCTGCTCAAGAAGATAAATGTCCATCTCGGCGTCTGCCCCTACGCCAGCGGTATCCACACTGAAATCAGGGATTTTTTAAACAAGCTGGAAACCAACCATCCGAACTCAAAGTTCATGACGCTCAGGATGTTCGAGCAGATCAAGCCTCATCTCAAAGTCGCTGTGCCTGAATTCGAAATGCGGAAATGTGAGAACTGCGGCGAGCCGACGTCGACCAAGCTGTGCAAAACCTGTGATCTTCTTCGCGGCATAGGCCTTGAGAATAGGAGAAAAGTCCTTATTTCAGCCGAAAGTATGTAGATACGGCGGCGGGCTAGGTGGGGGGCTACCCCTCCCCTTTTCCACAGATGGGGTTCACGGTGGGCCGAAGCTCGTGGGCGGCGCTCGGAACTGCGCATTGACCTAGCTTTCGGCGTCGAAGTCCTGTCCTGCCGGGTCGACGGCGGTGGGGCCTTGGCCGTAGGGTCTGGGTTAACTGCCCTCGCCTCTAGAATCCCCCAGGGGCGGAAGTCAGCAAGGGTACGGAGGACGCACGGCGCTGGCAGCAAACGGGATGGAGCTTGGGGCTAGCCATCAGCGCGTAGGGAAGGCGTCAACCGCAGGCGCGCTCGTCGCCACTTTTCGCCGAACGTGATAAATTATTTGATATCGTTTTAATAAACCGCAACAACTAGGATATGTCTGTGCGGGGGTAGCCAAGCCAGGTATGGCGATAGGTTGCTAACCTATTGGTCCTTTGGGCCTCAGGGGTTCAAATCCCCTCCCCCGCGCCATCAACAAGAAATTGGCGCAGGGATTCTCGATTATTGTACCTCGGTTCAATTGATGTCACTGATTACGCTTTTTATCATTGGGTGAAAGTTAGATGGGGCCCGTGGTCTAGTGGTTAAGACGCCACCCTTACAAGGTGGAGATCCCGAGTTCGAGTCTCGGCGGGCCCACCAAATCAAAAAAATGCAAAAATATTTTTAAACTATGGAAAAACAAGTTAAGTCCATAACATTGGTACCAGTGTTGCCGGTAATCAAAAGGTCTCCTAGTTTTTTGAAGAAGTTGTAGGAATCATTGCTTTTCAAATGCGTCTCGGGATCCAGTCCCAGTCTTTTGGCTCTTTCTATGGTGAAGCCGTCTGCAAGCGCTCCAGCTGCTAATGTGGGGCCGTCTACGCCATCAGTGCTAAAGGAAACCATCGCCACGTTTCTCAAGCCCGAAATAATAGTCGCAGCACTAAGTGCCAACTCTTGATTGCGCCCTCCTATGCCCTCGCCCTTGACAGTGACCGTAGTTTCTCCCCCAGATATCAAGAGCGTGGGCGTTTGACCACCAACTTCCGCCACTTTCCTCACAATTGTAGCTAAACTTGCCCCGACTTCGCTGGCTTCACCCTGCATGGCTTTAGTGAAAACCTTGACGTTGAAGCCGTTTAATTTCCCAACAGTTTCTACCGCTTTGATGGCTTCTGCATTGCTGGCTATGATCTCATGATGCGCATTTAGGAAGCATTGTTCTCCAGGTTTAGGTGTTTCGGGAATAATTCCCGCCTTTCCCAATCTCAATTTGCTTAAAATATTTGAAGAAATCTTCCTACTAAGGTCATACTTTTCAATCACCGTCAAAGCATCGGAATAAGTAGTTGAATCAGGATAGGTTGGTCCGCTTGCGATGGTGTCCAATTTGTCGCCGACGACGTCTGAGATAATCAAAGTTAAGATTTTTGACGGGCTGGCTGCTTTTGCTAGTTGTCCTCCTGCTATTTTGGACAGATGTTTTCTGACTGAGTTGATCTCTTGAATTGAAGCTCCGCTTTTTAGCAAAAGTTGAGTTGTCTCCCTGAGTTCATCCAAGGAAATGTCGCCTGTAGGAAGAGCGATTAGCGAAGAGCCACCTCCGCTCAAAAGACAGATGGTGAGGTCTCTGGGCCCAAGGCCACTTACGAGATTCAGCATCTTCTCGGCGCCATTTATGCCGTCAACGGTTGGTAATGGGTGCCCAGCTTCAACAAGGACTATTCTTTGGGTGCGATATTTTGTCGCCGTCCCTAATGGGATATTAACTATACCTTCACTGATTTTATCGCCGACTATAAGCTCAAGTGCCTCAGACATGGCCCCACCGGCTTTTCCGCCACCGACTACCACAATTTTTCCAATTCTCGAAATGTCGAACTCTTTTTCTCCAGCTATCAAAAGGTCCTTCTCCAACTTCAAATAACGGTGCATTGCCGAGAATGGGTTTACTGCGGCAATTGATTCGTTCACTATCTCGACAAGTATGTTTCTAGCTCTTAGAATTTCTGCGGTTTCAGCATTTTTGAAAAGTTGTTGTTCGTTAGCAACCGCCATTTAATCAGATTAATTTTTTTTATAGATTTAAAAAGGTGAGATGCACGAGCCAAGGGCTTTACTCCTTATTTTAGCTCACAACCATTCAGCATGTCCTGTATTTCCTCATGTAGTTTAGCGAGTCTAACGATTGCTGGATGTCTTGGGCCGAGATCTGCTTTGAAATTCCTAAGAACCTCTTCATAAGTACCCACGCGATCTCCAAACACCAGCTTATCAGCATATGTCACAACTTTTTCTTCAATGGACCTGGGTAGAAAGTTTTTCGCTGGCAGGCCAAGTTTTTTCGCCTCGTCGGCGGGGATACCCGCGCCAATATGGCACTCTGCAAAACGAGCCAAATTGTTCAAACCAATGCTCCTAAGAATTCTTCCCCCTTCAATGCCGTGCTCAATGCCGTGAGTCTTTGAGCGCCCAATGTCGTGTAGCAAACCTCCGACGCTAACCAACTCAAGTTTTATGCTGTGTCCGTTTGTGATTATCCGATTGGCAATCGAGATAGCTGTGCGTTCAACCGAAAGGCAGTGCCGTATCACTTTCTCAAGACATCCAGCCTCACGCAGGACGCGAAGTGCTTTCTCCCTTTTAATCATTAGCTCCCAAAAATTCTGGACGTGGCGATGTCTTATCCTTTTTGAAAAATCGGAAATGGCCCAAAATAGCTTATAAAGAAAAAATTGATATTAAAAAGAGTTCAATGATAAGAAAATTGGTTATAAAGTTCAAAGACTTCCAAGTTGAAGCCGAAATGCTCGACAAAGAGCATCCCAAAACCTGCGAAGCCATCTGGCAGGCCCTGCCCTTTGAGGCCAAGATTGAGGTTTGGAAGGAAGAAATTTACTTTGAAATCCCCGTGAAAATCAAGCTGGAAAAACCAACTACCAAAACAACTGCGGGCGATGTCTCATATTGGCCTGACGGACCGGCTTTTTGTATCTTCTTCGGGAAGTCGCAGCCGATAGGGCCAATCAGCACTTTCGCCGTAATAACCGATGGAATTGCAAATTTCGAAAAACTCAAGACGGGCGACCTAGTTACGGTAGAGATGCTGGCTAAATAACTTCTGTCGTCTTCGCCAACCTTTCCGCAGACTCCCTGTTCAAGCCACCGCTCAGAACGGTGTAGCGGTCGGGTCTGTTCTTTTGCGCCAGTGTCAAAGCCTTGACCACATACTTGGCAGGTATTCCAAGCTCTCGTGCGTTTGTTGGCGCCCCAATGGTTTTCAAGGACCTCTTGACAGCAATCCAATCCTCACCGTGAAGGTAAGCCATCATTATCGTTCCAACCCCGCACTGCTCTCCATGCAGAGCCGGCTTGGGTGCGATGTTATCCAAAGCGTGGCTGAAGAGATGCTCAGCCCCGCTCGCTGGCCTGCTGCTACCTGCTATAGCCATGGCCACGCTACTCGAAATCAAAGCTTTTACTACTTCCCTGACGCTCTCTTCGGTGCAGCTTCTGATGACCTCAGCGTTCTCCATTACGAGCCGATAACTCACGAGCGATAGCATCGCCGCGTACTCGCTGTAGGGTTCGCCCTTGACACGGTGTGCCAACTGCCAATCCCTAACCGCGGTCAGGTTTGATAGAATGTCCCCGCAACCGGCGGCCAGCAGTCTGCGCGGAGCGCGTTTGATGATGAGGGTGTCGGCAACAATGGCTATCGGGGCATGGGTTTCTATGGAAGACGACTTTTTCTCCCCTTTTATGGACGCCCTGGAAGAAGCGATGCCGTCGTGAGAGGCCGCTGTCGGCACGGACACGAAAGGCTTGCCTTCTTGGAAAGAAGCCAACTTGGCCACATCTATACACTTGCCACCGCCGACGCCGAGGAAGAAGTCAACTTTATCTCGAGACATTTTTCTAACTTTGGCAACTGTTGCCAAGTCGGCTTCGTCGACGAGTATATGATCTACGCCGATGCCCGTCTTTTCCAGCTGCGATTTGACACCAGACCCGGAGAATTTGAAAGTATTGGAGTCAGCCACTATCAGAGCTCGCCTGCCGAGGTCTAGGCGTTTGCAGACTTCGACCACCTTTGAGATTACCTTAGGGCCCATCCAGACTTCCCTCGGCAGCTCGATTTTTTTCGGTTCTTTCATGCTATCCCTGCTCTCAAATTTGCGGATAACTTTATATACGGCCACCACGATTGACTTATTGCTGCCTTCAGTGCAGCATTTTTGAGGCGTATTACGTTGAAAGAAGGGGAACTTAAACAGCTAAAGGGTACGACAACGGTAGGCGTCGTCTGTAAGGATGGTGTAGTCCTAGCTACAGACTCAAGAGCCACCATGGGCTATCTTGTGGCCAGCAAAAAGGCCAGAAAAGTCTACAGCATAACCGACACCATCGCCTTCACCACGGCCGGCGGCGTGGCGGATACCGAGCAGCTGGTGAACATGATGAGGGCCGAGTCCAGATACTACGCGATGCATCAGGGTGTGCCGATGAATGCTTCAACCTGCGCCAAGATGGTGTCCAACGTCATGACGTCTTACGCATATTACGCCAACCTCCTGGTCGGCGGGATGGACGGAGACACGCCGAAGCTGTTCTTTGTTGATATGGACGGCGGGATGATCGAGGAGAAAATGATTGCAACTGGCTCCGGTTCCCCAGTCGCTTACGGGGTGCTGGAAACAGGAGTCAAGGAAGGAATGAAGACCGAGGACGCTCTCCCAGTAGCGGTGAAAGCGATAAAGACGGCGATGAAACGAGATATCGCGACGGGCAACGAAGTCATGGTGGCTATAATAACTAAAAAGGGCTACGACGAGCTCTCTCCCGAGGATATTAAAAAACTAGCTTAATCCAAAATCAAAAGTCCTAGGTGTAAGCATGGCTGCAGAGGAATTACTGAAGGAAATAAAGGCTGCGGTTAAAGAAACTGCCTTCGCTGGCTCAGTTTCCAACATAGACTTCGAGGGGCCAAAGGTGGTCCTTTACTGCGAAAATTTGGACCTTCTAATGGAAAACGGCGAGATGATCAAGGAGCTTGCCAGAAAAATAAGAAAAAGGATAATCTTGCGCCCGGACCCCTCCATCTTGACCGACAAAGAAGAGGCCGAGAAGCAAATCAGAGAACTGGTGCCGGCTGAGGCCAAGATAACAGAGATAATCTTCAGTGAAGACGTCGGGGAAGTCACCATAGAGGCAGAGAAACCAGGAATCGCCATAGGCAAGGGGGGGAGCCTACTCAGAGAGATAATGCACAAGATAAGCTGGACACCGAAGGTGATACGAGCGCCGCCCATAAAGTCAGACGTAGTGCGCAACATCAGGCTCTCGATGATATACGGAGGATCGGAACGTCGCGACATCTTGAGAAAGATAGGAAGACGCATTCATCGCGAGCAGAAGGCCAAAGATGGATGGGTTAGACTCACAGCACTCGGCGGGGCCCGAGAAGTCGGGAGGTCGTGTTTTCTCCTGCAGACTCCAGAAAGCAAGGTCATGCTTGACTGTGGCGTCAATGTGGCCTCTGACGAAAAGGCCTTCCCGCATCTTGAAGTTCCTGAAGTCAGGCTGCCCGAGCTGGATGCGGTGGTGGTGTCCCACGCCCACCTTGATCACTGCGGTTTCGTGCCTTATCTCTTCAAGTACGGCTTTGAAGGTCCCGTTTACTGCACTCCGGCAACGCGGGATTTGGCCGTGCTTCTGATGGTGGATTACGTAGACATAGCGGAGCGTGAAAACAAGCAGCTCCCTTACGCGAAGAGGGACATCAGCTCATTCCTCTCGCACTGCATACCACTGGAATACGGCGACGTGACTGACATAGCTCCGGACGTGAGGATAACTCTTCACAACGCGGGACACATCTTGGGGTCTTCACTGGTACACCTTCATGTAGGCGACGGCCTTTACAACCTCGTCTATACCGGGGACGTAAAGTTCGACAGGACGCGCCTCTTCTCGCCGGCGGTCTACAACTTTCCCAGAATCGAAACGCTCATCATAGATAGCACCTACGGAGGAGCCGAGGACATCCAACCTTATCGCAGCGACGCGGAAAACGCTTTCATCCAAAAAATTTCCGAAACAATAAAACGCGGCGGCAAGGTTCTCATACCTGCTTTCGCAGTCGGGAGGTCCCAAGAAACCATGGTCGTGCTCGAAAATGCTAGGAGAAACAAAATACTGGACAACGTTCCAGTTTATTTGGACGGCATGATCTGGGAGGCGACCGCCATCCATACCGCTTATCCAGAGTACCTCTCCCAAGAACTTCGAGAATTAATATTCAAGGAAGACGAGAACCCGTTCCTCTCCGAAATGTTCGTGAACGTATCTGGTCCTGACAAGCGGGCCGAGATAGTAAGTGGAGGACCTTGCATTATTCTCTCCACTGCAGGCATGATGGCTGGTGGCCCAGTTATAGAGTACTTCAAGCATCTGGCCCCTGACCCAAAGAATACCTTGATTTTCGTAGGTTACCAAGGCGAAGGATCTATGGGGCGCAGGATACAGAAAGGGTGGCGCGAGATACCGATGCAGAAGAACAAGGGAAAAATGGAAGAGGTCAAGGTCAACATGGAAATAAAGACGGTCGAGGGTTTCAGTGGTCACTCGGATAGGTCGCAGTTGCTGAATTACATCAGAAGGATGTCACCGAAACCAAGTCGAATAATAAGCGTGCACGGTGAAGACAGCAAGTGTGTCGACTTCGCGGGGACGCTCCACAAACTCTTCAGGGCGGAAACAAGGGCTCCGCTGAATCTTGAGACGATAAGACTACGTTGATTTTTACAGGGCTTCCAGCTCTTTTTTCGTCGCCTTTCGCTTCTTCGATCTCTCATCTATCACTGCGCTATGTCCGAGGGGATCAATCAAAATAAGGCGGGCCTGCGTGCGTCCTTGGATGATATCTTCAATTTTGGCGAGCTTACGCTCGGCAACAAGACGCTTTGCAGGGCTCGAGTCCTTTGCCGCCGAGCTCAATACATCCCTAATCCGGTTTAGAATCCCTTCAACGTTGGTAATGTAACCTTGACTCCCAGAACTCGGCCTTATCACCACGCCCAACTCAGGTATCTTAACAGTCCCGGTACTCGACCTAACGACTCTGACTGTAATGTCCTTCTCTGAGGATATCCTGAATTCGTGGCGCACGGGTTCGCGTTCACCAAGATGGACAACATCTGAGTGCTTGAAATTGCAGCCGCTGCAGGTGACCAAGGTTTCCATGGTTTCGCCGAAGTAAGGTATGTCATCGATCCTGCCGGTGACCTGAAAAGTGCCTTTTGCTCCGCAGATTGGACAGACATCTACGGGGAGAATAAACTCCCTTTTCTTCATGAGCACACCGAGCTAAGCAGTGGGCTTTTTGAACTGCAGATTAACGAACTTTGGCGTGGCAATTACCTTGGTGTCCGTAAGGCGCCCCATGTCGCCGCCTAAACCCTGACAAATACCCTTGAGCTGGTCAACTGCCCGTTTTAGCTCGTTCGGATCCTGGTTCATCAGGGAACTGATATCTAGAATCAGTATGTTTCCAGCCCTGAGTTCATCTGCCGCTTCCTGAACATCGTTCAGGCTGTTGAGTTCCATGCTTTTAATATAAATCGGTTCTATCTCGCCCAGCTTGGCTGTTTTTGAGGTCTGCTCGACCTCCGTGTAAGAAACTTCCTCTATTGAGGTAGGGCCTGCGTCTGGTTTGCCAAATAATCTCTTCAATGATACCATGATTCTCTGCGCAAATGTCTATTGGCAAATATTTAACCTTTTTCCAAAAGAGGCCAAATCTTGTCTCCGACATGATGCACGTTTTTGACGGCCTTGCCCTTTGGGCTTTTCATATCTTTTCCAGGGGCCAGAGCGCGGCCTATAGCTAGGGATTTACCGTGTCGCTCGTCAGTCACGGCCACAACCTCGCCCTCGTTGATTTCTGGGTCGGCTGAAACCACGCCAGGGGCCATCACATCAGCGCCATTGACAACATAAGGCACCGCGCCCATGTCCACAACGACCCGTCGTATATTTATCACGTCCACGATACAAAGAGTGGGAAAAAGCTCCCCGTTTTTCCTGAAAAAAAGGGACTTACTGCCTCCGACAATCAATTCCACGCCAGGTTCAGGCACCAAGACTTCGACTTCACCGTCGATGGCCCCGGCTATCGCCTCGCCGAACTTGTTTTTGGCCTCTTGGACCAGGTTTTTAAGCTCGTCTTTACGGAGCCGATAACGCCTTCCAGAATGCATATACGGACTTTCTCCAGATAGACTTAAATATCGAGCTGAAGAAAAGTTGATGATTTTGATGAGCCAGAGACCACTAGACATATTAAACAAAGCGCTTGGGTCATCGGTCCTAGTCGGACTCAAGGGCGGACGCGAACTAAGAGGAAAGCTCAGCGGCTTTGACGTGCACGTGAACATTGTGCTTGAGGAAGCTGAGGAACTACAGGGTGGAGAGGCAACAAAGCGCTACGGCGTCATGGTGATCCGTGGCGACAGCGTCGTCTTTATCTCGCCGGCCGGGTGATTCTCGTGACCAAGGGAACCCCGTCAATGGGCAAGAAGCACAAGATTGTCCATATCAGGTGCCGACGCTGTGGAAGGCGTGCCTATCACGCCCAGAGGGGCATTTGCGCGGCCTGCGGTTATGGTAGGGACAGCCGGATAAACCGCTACAAATGGAAGGTAAAGACCGTCCAGAGGCTCAGGGTGCGGTAAAGACCACAACGCTGCCTCGGCTTGGCTATTACAAAATCTCTTAAGCGGGACAGTTAACTGTTTTCTGTGGGCCGGTAGATCAGTTTGGAAGATCACTCGCTTGGCAATTGCACAAGCAACCTGAATGCGAGAGGTCGCGGGTTCGAGTCCCGCCCGGTCCACCATCCATCGAGTAGATTTTATACCAATCAGAGCAGTTCTATTTTGGGGCCTGTAGTCTAGCGGTTATGACGTCACCTTGACATGGTGAAGACCGAGGGTTCGAATCCCTCCAGGCCCACCATCTTTTTTTGCCTCGCGGCAAGTTGTTTCGTATGAAGCTGATACTGGCCTCAGAATGCGACCCCGCAGCGATGAACATAATGGCGCGACTGCTGGAGCTCTACGACTTTGAAAAAACGGCTACGGGCCAGCACTCTTATTTCCACGAGGGCGTGGCATTAGCCACTATTCCCGAAGAATCAACCAAACTTGATGTCCTACCCTCGTCCACAGAGGAAGTGATCTTCGCATCGAGACACGCCAGCGAGGTTGGTAAGCCTTCCTTGACGGTCCATGTTCCTGGAAAGCTCAAGAAAAAAGAACTGGCGCTGGCATCGCCCAGGACAATAAAGTCGGCCCTCATCGCTTTGAAGACCGAGCGCGACTCCCTTGAGCTCCCTTATGAGGTCTCCCTTGAGGCCACTCACCACGGCCCCACGAGGCTGAATGTCCCGGTTACCTTTGTCGAAATCGGCAGCAGGCTCGAGCAGTGGGTCGATAGGAAGGCTGGAGAAGTTGCAGCCCACGCCATAATGAAAGCAGCCATTTCACATGTAAGCTGCGAGAACGCTGTCGGCCTAGGCGGGCCCCATTACGCGCCGCGGCATACCGAAATAACTTTTCAGACGGGCGTAGGCATCGGCCACGTCATTCCAAAATACGTAAAGTTCGATGAAAACTTGGTCGAACTCGCTGTCCGTCGCACTCATGACGGGGCACAGCTCTTGGCGCTCGATTGGAAGGGCCTGGATGGCGGGCAACGGGAAACCTGTCAGAAAGTGGCGGAAATTTTGAAAATTCGGGCCGTACGCACAAAAGAGATTGCCTTGCGTAAAAAGCTTTAAATCAATACGAGGGAAACTCAACAACGAAAACTATGGAAGTGGTTTAGTTGGCCAAGATTGAAAACGCCGTGTTCACTCCTGAAACCGGGTTCTTGAACTTGACAAAATCAGGTCTCATTCCTCCTGAGAAACCCAAAGCCCAGGAAGCAAAGACAGTCACCACCGAGGAGCTGGAAGCGATACTGCAACGAGCGAAAGCAAAAATAATCTCGGTGGGTTGCGGAGGGGCAGGGTGCAACACTATATCAAGAATGATGGGCGTGGGCATACGGGGCGCGCAGACAATAGCCGTGAATACCGATGCCCAAGACCTCCTTTACACGACCGCGGACAGGAAAATCCTGATAGGTCGGGACATCACCGGGGGACTCGGGGCAGGCAACAACCCTGAAAGGGGCGAAGCGGCCGCCAGAGAGGACGAAGCAACCATAAAAGACCACGTTTACGGGGCGGACCTCGTCTTCATCACTTGCGGTTTGGGAGGAGGAACGGGGACCGGCTCTGCTCCAGTGGTCGCCGAGATTGCCAAAAAGCTCGGTGCGCTCACGGTCGCGGTGGTCACGCTTCCCTTCACCGTGGAAGGAACCAGACGTAGACTGAACGCGGAACTCGGGCTCGGAAAGCTTCGCACCGTGTCGGACACCGTCGTCGTTATACCAAACGACAAGCTGCTGCAGCTCGCGCCAGACCTGCCAATCGGGGCCGCCTTCAAGGTCTCCGACCAGCTATTGATTGACGCCATAAAAGGCACTACTGAAATGATAACTACGCCCGGCCTAATCAACCTCGACTTCGCCGATGTTCGGACCGTGCTGAAGAACGGAGGAGTGGCGATGATCGGCATAGGAGAATCCGACACAGCCAACAGGAGCTCCGAGGCCGTCGAGGAGGCTCTGAACAGCCCGCTGCTCGACGTCGACGTCACTGGGGCGCGCGGCGCTCTGGTCAACATCGTAGGCAGCCCAGACATGACATTGGAAGAAGCTCAGAAGATAGTTTCCCGAGTCTCGGAATCACTTGACCAAGACGCACACGTGATCTGGGGTGCACAGGTGTCTCAAGAGATGAAGAACGCCGTACGAGTCATGGTCGTGCTCTCGGGTGTACACTCGCCCTACGCTTTAACTCCGGGTGAAAAGCCACTTAAATCAGGGGAATCCATAGACATAGGACTGGGATTCCTATGATTGGTGGGAAGTTTCTCCACGAGGCAAGGCGAGTTCTAGCCGTGGCAAAAAAGCCTGATGAAGAGGAGTATCTGCAAGTATCAAAGGTAGCTGGACTTGGAATTATGTTGATAGGCTTCGTGGGCTTTGTCATAATGTTGGCGAGCTATCTAATCCAGGAAGCGTTGTAAGTTGATGGGGTGATTTTATGGAGGAAGTACAAAAACCAGCCATATTCGCTATTAGGACGACAATCGGGCAGGAGAAGAACACGGCCGACATGATCATAACTAGGGCGAAAAACTTCAACCTCCCCATAAAGACAGTCCTCGCCCCGACGGGCATAAGGGGCTACATCTTTGTCGAGGCCATCGGAAAGACCACCATCGAGCGAGCCAGGGTCGGAATAAAGCACGGCAAGGGAATGGTAGCCGGAGAGGTCCCCATCGCCCAAATAGAGCAGTTCTTAGTCCCAAAGGCGGCGGTCATAGGCATGGAAATCGGCGACATCGTGGAGCTCATATCCGGGCCATTCAGGGGGGAACGAGCCAGGATAATAAGAGTCGACGAAGGCAAGGAAGAGATAACTGTCGAGCTCTTCGAGGCCACCGTGCCAATTCCCGTGACGGTCCGTGGTGACTCCGTGAAGATCTTGCAGAAGAAGGAGAAGGAGGGAGAGAGTGAAAGCTAGCGAGGTCAAGCCGGATATGAGGCGCATCGAGCTCGAGCTTACGATAGTCGAGATGGAGGAGCCGCGAGCATACACAAAGAGGGACGGCAAGGAGGGCCGAGTCGCGGGAGCCATCGGAGAGGATGAATCGGGCCGCGTCAAGGTCTCCCTTTGGGACGCAGACGTCGACCGAGTGAAAGTGGGCAATAAAATCAAGATAACTAATGGGTATTCAAGGGCGTTCCGAGGCGAAGTCCAAGTGAGTTCGGGGCTTTACGGCAAGCTGGAAGTTCTGGGTTAGGTGAGCTTTTTAAGAGCCGCGTGGCAACTTTAGCTTGGCCTTCATACAGTTGCGAACGCCTATGGAGAGCAAACCATAGTGTTTTTAACGTTCACAGCTTACTTTTGAGGGAACACTCAAGCTATCTGAGGTTGTTGTATGGAATCGAGAGTAAAGGTCATGGTGGAGGGCGGCAAGGCGACGCCAGGGCCACCTTTGGGCCCAGCCCTTGGCCCGCTCGGAATCAACGTGGGACAAGTCATCGCCAAGATAAACCAAGCCACCAACTCGTTCTCCGGTATGAAGGTGCCGGTCACTGTTGTTGTCAAAAAGAAGACCAAAGAATTCACGGTCGAGGTCGGGTCACCGCCTACCGCCGCCCTCATCAAGAAGGAGCTCGGCCTGGAAAGCGGCGCCAAGACGGCAGGAACCGAAGTCGTCGGCAACCTGAGCCTCACCCAAGTCGTGAAAATCGCAAAGCTGAAAACCGGGACCAGCTTGGCCAAAAACGTAAAGTCGGCGACCAAAGAGACCCTGGGAACCTGCGTCAGCCTAGGCGTCACCGTCGACGGCAAGGACGCACGCGAAGTTCAAAAGGAAATCGACGAGGGCAAACACGACGGGGAGATGAAGTAAATGGCGGAGAAAGCCAAAGACCTTATCGGCGCCGTTAAGCTGGCCAGAGCGGCCAGTCCCCAGAGAAAGTTTGCCCAAGCTGTGGAAATGCAGATAGCGCTCAAAGAAATAGATCCAAAGAAACCGGAAGGGAAAATCGCGGAAGAGGTGGTTCTGCCCCACCACACCGGAGAACCAAAGAGAATCGTTGCGTTCGCCGATGGTGAACTCGCCCGCAGGGCGCGCGAAGCTGGAGCCGTGCAAGTCCTAGGCAAAGCGGAAATAGCGGAACTGCAAAAGAACCGCCAGCAGGCAAAGAAGCTCGCCGAGAAGTTCGATTTCTCGGTGGCTCAAGCAGATTTGATGGTGCTAATAGGCAAAGCCTTGGGCCCAGTTCTCGGAACGAGAGGCAAGATGCCCAAGCCCCTCCCACCGACGGGAGACCCGACGCCGATCATGGAGAGGTTGAAGAAGAGCGTCAGGATTGCGACAAAGGAACAAATGGCAGTGAACGCAAAGATAGGCGTCGAAAGCATGAGTGACGAGCAGCTGGCCGCGAACGCCAAAGCGATAATCGACGCCGTCGAACGAAAATTGGGCGGAGATCTGTCCAAGGTGGCCTCAATCAAGATAAAGACGACGATGGGTAAACCAGCAGAGATGGAGGTTCAATAATGATGGCAAAGCCAAAGACCGTAGAGGTGCCCTCCTGGAAAATGGAGGCCGTCAGCGAGCTGATAAAGCTCATCGAGAGCTACCCTGTCATCGGCGTCCTCGACATAGCGGACCTTCCCGCCAAGCAGTTCCAGCTGATGCGTCAGAAACTGAGAGGCAAGGCGGAGATAGTCGTCTCGAAGAATACCCTGGTCTCGATAGCTATCAAAGAAGCCGTCAAGTCGAAGGGTCAAAAGTTCGACGAGCTCGAATCGTTCTTCAAAGGACAGACGGGTATAATTTTCACAGAGATGAACCCATTCAAACTCAGCAAGGTCTTGCGCGATAACAAGATAGCCGCGCCGGCCAAGCCGGGGTCGAAATCACCGAGGGATGTGACCATACCGGCCGGAGAAACGGACTTCGCGCCCGGACCGGTGGTAGGCGAGCTGCAACGCGTGGGGATAAAGGCGAGAATACAGGCCGGAAAGGTCGTCATACTCGAGGACTGCCACCTGCTAAAGGCAGGCGACACCATTACCAAGGAGGTGGCGGAGACTTTGCCAAAGTTCGGCATCATGCCTCTGGAGCTCGGACTCAAGCTGCACGCCGTCTACGAGAACGGCATGGTGTTCTCTGGAGTGACGCTTGAGATAGACGACAAGAAGATCATGGCTCAGATACAGCTGGCGAGCATTAGCGCTTTCAACCTAGCCCTGAACGCGAATTACCCGACGTCACTCACCATTGGCCTCATGATAGTCAAGGCGAAAGCAGCCGCCCAGAATCTGGCTTTGAACGCATGCCTGCCCATATCGCAGGTCATGCCGTTGCTTCTCGCGCGTGCTAACGCCGAGATGCTCGGCCTCGCCACGGCGGCGGGAAACAAGAACGCGCAGGCACTGGATGTAGAGCTCATGGAGATGCTCGGCATAAAGGCCCCAGCCAAGGCCGAACCTGTGGAAAAACCGGCCGAGGAAAAGCCTAAAGAACAATAAAGGGGATAAATGTCGAGGTCGTAACATCCTGTTGAAACTATGGAGGTAAAAAAATGGAATACGTGTACGCGTCACTCTTGCTGAATTCGGTTGGCAAGAAGATCGACGAAGCCGGGTTAGCGAACGTCCTCAAGGCCACCGGGGCTAACGTGGACGAAGCCAGAATCAAGGCGATGGTCGCAGCGCTCGAGGGAGTCAACATAGAAGAAGCCATCAAGAGCGCGGCCGTTCCCGCGGTTGCCGCACCTGCTGCTCCGACTGCTCCAGCAAAGCCAGAGGCTAAGAAAGAGGAGAAAGTCGAAGAGAAGAAGGAAGAGGAAGCCTTGGCTGGACTCGGCGCGCTGTTCGGTTAGGACTGAATTCCTCTTTGTCAAAAACAAGGGCGATTTCATCCGCATAGTCCTGACGAGGCTCGTGTGCGGGCCGAAATCAGGACTCTTTTCAATATTGCCTGCAATTTCGAGAAGACTTTAAACTCTTGCATCGATATTTGCTTGTCAGGTGAAAGAGTGAAAGACATCTACCAGGTCGATCTTTTCAAGCGCGGAGGCTTTGAGCGCAAGAAGTGCACCAACTGCGGGAGAATCTTTTGGACAACCGATTCGGGAAGAGAGACCTGCGGCGACACGCCCTGCGACGAGTACACTTTCATAGGCAATCCCCCGACCAAGAGAAAGTACTCTTTTGCCGAAATGGAAAAAACTTTCCTGAAATTCTTCGAGAGGCACGGACACAAGCCCATCAAGCGCTATCCCGTGGTCGCCAGATGGAGGGACGACATCTTCCTCACCATCGCGTCGATAGCTGATTTCCAGCCTTGGGTCACCAGCGGCCTCGTGCCACCGCCGGCCAACCCGCTCGTCGTCAGCCAGCCCAGCATACGCCTCAAGGATATCGACAACGTTGGTCGCTCGGGCAGGCACCTTACTCTCTTTTTCATGGGAGGGCACCATGCCTTTAACTCGAAGAGACGGAAAATTTACTGGAATAACGGAACGGTCGATCTCTGCCACCAATTCCTCACCAACGAGCTCGGGATAAAGTCCAGCGAGATATCCTATGTCCAGGACACGTGGGAAGGAGGTGGCACCGCTGGCGAGGACTTCGAAGTAATCATACGCGGCCTAGAGGTCGCCACATTGGTGTTCATGCATTATGCAGGGGAAGGCGGCAAATATCGTCCGCTTCCGCTCCAGATAGTCGACACTGGCTACGGAATAGAACGTCTGGCGTGGCTGTCGCAGGGGAACGCCTCCAGCTACGAGGCGATCTTCGCCCCGATGATTGACCACCTGGCTAAGATGGCCGACGTCGAGACTCCACCGACGGAGTTACTGCAGGAGAACTCTCGACTTGCCGGTCTCATCGACATCGAAAGCGGGCGCGAGCTCAACAGGCTCAGGGCAAAGGTCGCCCAGAATATGAACATGAGTGTCGAAGAGGTCGAACGGCTGCTCTCGCCGCTCGAGGCAATCTACGCCGTATCGGATCATCTGCGCTGCCTCGCGTTCATGTTCGGCGATGGGATAACGCCGAGCAACGTGCGGGAAGGGTACCTCTCGCGCCTGGTGCTCAGGCGGACGTTGGACCTCATGAGGAAGCTGAACATCCAGAAGCCGCTCGTCGAGCTAATGAACTTCAACCTGAGTACCCTCTGTGGACAATTCCCCGAACTCAAAGAACATTCCAAATACATTCTTGAGGTAGTTGAGCTCGAAGAACAGCGCTACAAGGACTCAGTCGCCAGAGGCAGCCGACTTGTGGAGCGGTTGGCCGCGGAGCTCCGGTCAAAGGCAGAGCCGCTTCCAACAGAAAAGCTCACCGAGTTCTATGACAGTCACGGGCTGAGGCCGGAGATAGTCAAGGAAGTCGCCAGCAAGTTCGGCGTGAAGGTTGACATTCCTGATGATTTCGATATTAGGGTCGCAAAGTCCCACAGCAAAAGCCGACACGTCCCAGAAAGCACCTCCCCGGTGCCGAAGGAGAAGCTGAAGGGACTCCCGGCTACAAAAGCCCTTTACTACAATGATCCATACGCGAAAGAATTCAAAGCAAAGGTCCTGAGGACCATCAGCGGTTATGTTGTTTTGGACATGACGGCCTTCTATCCAGAGGGCGGGGGCCAGCCGGGCGACATCGGCTCCCTGGAGTCGAGAGGGATGAGAGTCGAGGTCCTGAACACGACAAAAAGCGGGGATTTGATTCTACACCAACTCAAGGCAAACGGCCTCAAACCTGGGCAAAAAGTCGTCGGAAAGGTTGACTGGAAGAGGCGAAGCGCGCTGATGGCCCACCACACTGGAACCCACATACTGCTCGGAGCCGCCAGGAAGGTGCTCGGTACGCACGTCTGGCAGCAAGGAGCGCAGAAGGGTGCCGAAAGGTCTCGACTGGACATCTCACACCACAAACGTGTCGAGACCAAGGACCTTCGGGAAATCGAACGTCGAGCCAACGAAGTCGTGATACAGGACAGGGAAGTAAGAACTGAATGGATGAACCGCAACGAGGCCGAGCTGAAGCACGGTTTCGACCTCTATCAGGGTGGGGTCGTGCCGGGGAAGCTGGTCAGGGTCGTGGACATCGATGGCTGGAATACACAAGCCTGTGCGGGCACCCACTACCGGCGCACCGGAGAGGTGGGATTCATCAAAATCATAAAGACGGAAAGAATTCAGGACGGAATCGAACGCATAGAGTTCGCCGTCGGAGAATCAGCATTAAAGTTCGTGCAGTCGCTCGAAAAGCAGCTCGCGGGTGCGGCTGAGGTGATGAAGACCACTCCCGAAAAAGTGATCGCGGCCACACAACAGCTGTTCAACGACCTAAAAACAGCACAAAAAGAAGTGGACAGGCTGAGCCGCCGAATCGCGGAACTCAAGTTTTCCGGGATAAAGTCGAAGGCGAAGCAGCTGGGTAAGGTGAGGCTAGTGTCAGACGAGGTCGAAGCCGCGAACATCAATGAGCTGATAAAGATTGGGAGCGGCCTCATCGCCGAAGACAAGGGGCTCGTCGTGGCCCTGGGCTCAGGCGGTGACATGGCCAGAGTGATCGTGATGGCGGGCGAGGAAGCCGTCAAAGCCGGCGTCAACTGCGGAGAGATGGCCGCAGAGGCCGCACGAATAATCGGTGGGGGTGGCGGCGGCAAGCCCGACATGGGACAAGGCGGCGGGCCAAAGGCCGACTTCGTGATCGCAGCGCTCAAGCGGGCAAAAGAGATCTGCGAGAGACAAATAGGTCAAGAAAAAAATAAGTGCTAAAAGGGCCCTTTGCTTCACTTTTTTATCGTTGGTTGGTTAGGTGTAAGGTGGCGATAACGTGGTCAACTGGGGGGAAATAGACGCGAAGTGGCAAACAGCTTGGCGCGACGCCAAAATCTTCAACTCAGAGCCGGACGGAAAGCCGAAGTTCTACCTCACCGTAGCTTATCCATATGTTTCCGGGCCGATGCACATCGGCCACGGTCGCACCTACACCGTGCCTGACGTCATCGCCCGCTACAAACGCATGCGCGGCTACAACGTGCTCTTCCCCATGGGCTATCATTTCACCGGCACTCCGATAGTCGGGGCGTCCAAACGAGTCACCAGGCGAGAGCCGGGCTTCATCAAGGTGCTGACCGAGAGATACGGGATCCCGCCTGAAGCACTTAAGGAATTCGAGAACCCGCGCCACTTCGCCGACTATTTCGCGCGCAGAAGCGACCTCAGTTACCGGAAGGGGATGGAGTGGCTTGGGTTCACTGTCGACTGGCGTCGCGAGCTGACCACCATCGACCCTACATACAGCAAGTTCGTCACCTGGCAGTACCACAAGATCTGGGACATGGGACTTATAGTCAAAGGCAAGCACCCGGTCAAGTGGTGCCCCAACGACGGCAACCCGGTCACTGACCACGATCTGCTCGAGGGCGAGGGCGTGGAAATAGTCGAGTTCACCCTCCTGAAGTACAAGTACGGGGACTATGTGCTCCCGGCGGCTACCCTGCGTCCGGAAACAGTATATGGAGTCACAAACCTTTGGATGAACCCCAAAGTGAACTACGTGAGTGCTGTGGTAGGAGGGGAGAAATGGATAGTGAGCGAGGAAGCCGTCGAAAAGCTGCGCAAGCAGGCTTTCGAGGTGGGGGAGGTCAAGCCGATTAAAATAGACTTCACCAAGAAGGTCGAGGTGCCGTTGACGCACAAGCTCGTGCCGATGCTGCCAGCCAGTTTCGTCGACCCGAAAAACGCAACCGGTGTAGTCGGCTCTGTCCCGTCGCACGCTCCTTATGATTACATCGCTCTCCTCGAACTGCAACAAAAACCGGATTCCCTAACGCAATATGGGATCAGCCCACAAGTGGCAGCTGAACTAAAGCCCATCTCATTAATTGAAGTGAGCGGCTTCGACGAGTCGCCAGCTATCGATATCGTGAACCGGATGAAAATAAAGCACCAGAACGACCCGAAGCTGGAAGAAGCCACGGCCGAGGTCTATCGTAATGAGTTCGCCAAGGGGAAAATGAGGCCCTGGGTGCCAAAGTACGCGGGAATGCAAGTCTCCCAGGCGAAAACGGCCGTGCGCGACGAGATGATCGCCAATAATGAGGGCAGCACCATGTACGAGTTCTCCGCCAGGCCCGTCACCTGCAGGTGCGGCAACGCGGTGGTGGTGAAGGTGGTGGAGGACCAGTGGTTCCTCAACTACGCTGACGAGAAATGGAAGGACAAAGCCAGAAACTGCTTGACACACATGCACCTGATACCGCCAGAGGCGCGCGAGCAGTTCAAACACACGATAGACTGGCTCCACGAATGGCCCTGCACGCGCATCATCGGGATGGGGACACCAGCACCATGGGCTCCGAACTGGATAATCGAGTCGCTGAGTGATTCGACGATT
>Ga0209164_1000950_pt1 | contig 46406 bp, 59 predicted proteins | sample MTBNYHSulfiMetaG_FD_187458 | JGI IMG/M metagenome (GOLD analysis project Ga0209164, IMG submission 187458) | Enrichment culture microbial communities from rom New York Harbor, USA that are MTBE-degrading - MTBE-NYH (New York Harbor Sulfidogenic)... | ecosystem: Environmental > Aquatic > Marine >... | reverse complement strand
CGCGATCGAAGGCCTGAACAAAAATGCACATTTCTGCTATATATCTTCTGTTTTGAGGTGAGCAGAAAGGTTGTGGTATGATCCTCATATTGATTTGAAGCAGACGATTTTCCGCAATCATTGTCCACAGAGTTATTTTAGAACTAAGAATTTTAGACTTGCAGGCGGAAGTTGCAAGAAAGGTTATTCTGACACCGTCTGTCAAATCAAATAATGGTCAAGGAAATTAAAGAACGTAAAGCGTAATACAAAGCCCCTATACCGTTTGATATAGGGGCTTTGGCAATCCAAAAGGGATCCTTATTTCTTTTTTCCCTCTGAAGATTTCTTCTTTGGCTTTTCCTTCTTCTCTTTGGGCGCCTCTTTTTCTTCTTTCTTGCCCTTCTTTTCTTTTTTCTCTTTCCCTTTCTCCTTTTCTTTCTTTTTCTCTTTCTCCTCTTTTCCTTTCTTTTTAGAGGTCACTTTTTCAAGAACCTCTTTGGCTTTTTTTATCGTCGATTTCTTCTTCTCTTCCGGATGGGAGAAGGTCACCAGTTCAACGAGAGAAAGGGGAGCTCCATCCCCCTGCCGCCATCCAAATTTATAGACCCGGGTATAACCTCCTTCGCGGTCCTTAAATTTTGGGGCGATTTCATCAAAGAGTTTCTTTACGATCCCCTCATTGCGAAGAAGGGCAAAGGCTTGTCTTCTGGCATGAAGCGTTCCCTTTTTTCCAAGGCTGATGATTCGATCTGCCCAATTTCGCAGTTCTTTTCCCTTAGCCAAAGTGGTCTTGATCCGTTCATGTTGAAGCAACGAGACCAGCATATTACGAAACATCAGTTCTCGATGTTTGGTGTGACGACTTAATTTTCTCCCAGCAACACGGTGCCTCATTCCCTGCTCCTATCCAATGGCTCCTGATTCCATTTCATCTTCTAATTTCTTGGGCGGCCAATGATCTAATTTCATTCCTAAGCTGAGTCCCATTTCTGATAAAATTTCCTTGATTTCGTTTAAAGATTTTCGGCCAAAGTTCTTGGTAGCCAAAATTTCCGCCTCGGTTTTCTGAACCAAATCCCCGATCAGCTTGATGTTTGCATGCTTTAAACAGTTGGCAGAACGGACGGAAAGCTCTAACTCATCTACGCTACGGAGGAGATTTTCATTAACGGTCTCCCTTTCCTCCTCATCTTCAGGGTAGGAAATCTCCGTTTCTTCCTCTTCCTCAAAGGTGATGAAAATGGAGAGTTGATCTTTCATGATCTTGGCTGCATGGGCAATGGCTTCTTCTGGATTCAAACTCCCATCCGTCCAAACCTCCAAGGTCAACTTGTCATAATCGGTGACCTGTCCGACTCGGGCATTGGTCACCGTGTAGTTCACTTTTTTGATCGGAGAAAAGATAGCATCCATGAAAATCGTCCCGATCGGTTGGCCTTCTTCCTTGTTTCGTTCTGCAGGGACGTACCCCCTTCCCATCTTCACCACCATTTCTATGGAAAGTTTGCTATCTCTGGAAAGGGTCGCGATGTAATGGTCCGGGTTGAGAACTTCGACCGCATCCCCCGTGAGAATATCCCCTGCCTTGAGCACTTTTGGACCCTCTGCCTTCACACGGATGGTTTTAGGACCTTCCGTATGAAGTTTCAGCCTGACCTCTTTAAGATTGAGGATGATTTCGGTGATATCCTCTTTGGTCCCGGAAATCGTTGAAAATTCATGGAGGACGCCGTCAATTTTAACCGATGTGATCGCCGCCCCTTGCAAGGAAGAGAGGAGGATTCGTCGAAGAGAGTTTCCAATCGTGATGCCGAAGCCTCTCTCAAAGGGCTCCGCCGTAAACTTTCCATAGAAAAGGGTCAGAGTTTCTTTTTCTACTTCCAACCGTTTTGGTCGAATCAGGTCTTTCCAACTTTTTTGTTGCATATTGCCTCCAAATTACTTCGAATACAACTCGACGATTAACTTTTCCTGGATAGGGATCGTAATTTCCTCTCGGGTCGGCAGACCCTTCACACTCCCTTTCAGTTGTTCCTTGTCCAATTCCAACCATTGGGGGACCCCTCTCCGAGCAACCCCCTCCAAAGCCTCTAAGATGCGTACGATCTTCTTGCTCTTCTCCCGGAGCTCAATGACGTCCCCCGGCTTCACGAGATAGGAAGGAATATTCACCTTGGAATGATTGACCAAGAAATGGTTATGTCGAACGAGTTGCCGCGCTTCGTTTCTCGAATTGGTAAAACCGAGTCGGTAAATGGTGTTATCTAACCTCCTTTCTAAAAGGAAGAGGAGGGTTTCTCCAGTAATCCCTTTTTGCCGGTCGGCTTCTTTAAAAATGTTCCGGAATTGGTTTTCCAGAACCCCGTACATCCTTTTAACTTTCTGCTTTTCACGAAGCTGGGTTCCATAGTCCGAGAACTTTTTTCTACTTTGACCATGTTGCCCAGGGGGGTAATTCCTCCGATCAAACGCACACTTTTCTGTATAACACCTTTCCCCTTTGAGAAAGAGTTTGAGATTTTCTCTCCGACACAGCCGACAAACCGATTTCGTATGTCTTGCCAACGTTGACCTCCTTACACCCTTCTCCGTTTTGGAGGGCGACATCCATTGTGGGGAATGGGCGTGACATCCTTAATGAGATGGACCTTCAAGCCAGCTGCCTGAAGTGACCGCAGAGCCGATTCTCTTCCAGCCCCTGGACCCTTCACATAAACATCAATGGATCGAACACCTTGTTCCATTGCCTTTTTGGCGGCATCCTCGGCTGCCATTTGGGCAGCAAAAGGAGTGCTTTTTCGGGAACCCTTGAAACCTTGTGTGCCAGCGCTGGACCAGGTAATCACATTTCCCTCTGGATCAGTGATGGTGATGATCGTATTATTGAACGTCGCCTGAATGTGGGCAATTCCCACTTGAATATTCTTCTTCACCTTCTTTTTCTTTATTCCTTGCCCTTTGGGCATAACTCCTCCTTTACCCCGTTAGAAAGGAAACCCTATCATATATTGTTGGATGAACCTCATGAGATGTCTTTTCAACTTAAGAGCCGCCTCCAAATTTTCTAACAGGGTTTACCTCATTAGAAATAAATCTCGTCATTTACAGTGGATGAATTTCATAAAATGTCTTTCCAAGACCCCATCCCCGTTTACGTTTTCTAACGGGGTTTACTGGACTGTTCCTTCTCTTTTTTCTTCCCGATGATAGCGCGGCGAGGTCCTTTTCGAGTCCTGGCATTGGTGTGGGTCCTTTGGCCGTGGACAGGTAGAGATTTTCGATGGCGAAGTCCCCGGTAGGAACCGATATCCATCAGTCGCTTGATGTTGGTGGCCATGTCTCGTCTGAGATCTCCCTCCACCTTATATCCCTGTTCGATAATATCTCGGATGCGAACCACCTCTGTCTCGGTGAGTTTGTTCACCTTGGTGTCCTTATGGATATTCGCCTTTTCGAGAATTTTATTGGAAGAAGCTCTTCCAATACCATAGATATAAGTGAGGGCGATCTCCACCCGCTTATCCTTTGGAAGATCGACTCCTGCGATACGCGCCATATTAAGCTCCTTCGTCGCTGTTTGAGGATCGTTTCACTTAAGGAACGCTACGCCCTCAACCATACTCGGTTTCAGGGCTACGCTTGACACTGAAGGGTTAGGTCTTTGCCCCTACCCTCAAGTCCCCACCTCTCGGCAGGACACTCCTCCAGCCCTATGTTATCCTTGTCGTTGTTTGTGTTTGGGGTTTTCACAGATCACACGGATTACCCCTTTTCGTTTTACAATTTTACACTTGTCGCAGATTTTTTTGACCGATGCCCTGACTTTCACCGCTTCTACCTCAATTCGTCAATCAATACGGCAACCAGAAATCTTTGCCCTGAACCTCACATGGTTCAGGGTTTATTTCTCCCGAAAAATAATTCTCCCCCGCGAGAGATCGTAGGGGGAGAGTTCCACCATCACCTTATCCCCAGGGAGGATTTTGATGAAGTGCATTCTCATCTTTCCTGAAATATGGGCCAACACCTTGTGGCCGTTTTCTAATTCGACTCGGAACATCGCATTGGGAAGGGTTTCCAAGACCTTCCCTTCTACTTGGATCGCATCCTCCTTTGGCATAGCGTCTCCATCCGCGCCCTTAAACAGGCGTTGCGTCTAATAGACGGATGATTTGATCAAAAATTTGATCGGGCCCACCCATTCCCTGGATTGAGCGAAGCGTTTTTTTTCCCTGGTAATACTGAATAAGAGGGGCGGTTTGCTTCTCATACTCCTTCAACCGTGTCCGGATGGTTTCTTCTTTGTCGTCTGAACGTTGATAGAGCATTCCCCCGCACCGATCGCAAATCCCTTCCCTTTTGGGAGGTTGAAAAAGGAGGTGAAACATTGATCCGCAGTTTTTACAGGTCCTCCTTCCAGTCAGCCGGCACACCAATTCTTCGGGATCTACTTCAATATTGATGACGTGGTCAATCTTCTTCCCGATCTTGGTAAGGATGGGTTGGAGTGCTTCGGCTTGAGGAATCGTCCTTGGAAATCCGTCGAGAATAAAACCGGGATCGCAATCCTTTATCTTCAAACGCTCTTCGATGATCCCGATGACGATTTCATCAGGAACGAGTTGTCCTTGGTCCATAAACTCTTTTGCCTTCACCCCTAAAGGAGTGATTTCTTTCACCGCTCCCCTCAGAATATCTCCGGTAGAGATCTGAGGGATACGATAGCGTTCCACCATCCTCTGAGCCTGAGTTCCTTTTCCTGCCCCAGGAGGACCCAACAGTATTAAATTCATCCAAATATTACCTCACACTTAAGCATTAATGTAAAATGCAAATTTAACATTGCAAATTGCAAAGTTTTTAGCCCTCTGTTTTCAATTTTCATTTTGCAATTTACAATTTGCAATGAGTTTTACATTACCCTCGTCTCCCTTTCAACCTTCCTTTTTTCATTAATCCCTCATAGTGTCTTGAGAGCATATGGGCTTCAATCTGCTGGACGGTGTCCAGGGCCACACCGACTACAATCAGAAGGGATGTTCCCCCAAAATAGAAGGAGACATTAAATTTTTGATAAAGAATGGTGGGCAAGACGCAGATGGCCGAAACATAAATGGCTCCACCGAGAGTGATCCGAGTGAGCACTTTATCGATATACTCAGCCGTCTTCTGCCCGGGGCGGATGCCAGGAATATAACCGCCAAATTTTTTCATGTTTTCAGCAACATCATTTGGATTAAAAGTGACGGCTGTATAAAAATAGCAGAAGAAGATGATAAACCCCACATAGAGAAGATTATAGAGGAGTGCGCCAGGCCCCAAACTGTTGAGGACCGATTGAACCCAGGGATGTGTCTCCAGCCAAGGCTTGGGCATAAAATTGGCAATGGTTAAGGGAAACATCAGAATCGAAGAGGCAAAGATAGGAGGGATGACGCCAGATGTGTTCAATTTTAGAGGAAGATGGGTGCTCTGCCCACCGTAAACCCTCCTCCCTACAATCCGTTTCGCGTATTGGACAGGGAGCCTTCGTTGCCCGGTTTCGACAAAGATGATCACTGCGACCACCAAGACCATGAGGATGATCAAGAAAAGGATGGTGATGATACTCATCTGCCCCACCCTGAAAAGTTCGTAGGTGCTGGCCACGGCATTGGGCATTCTGGCGACGATCCCTGCGAAGATGATCAGGGAGATACCGTTCCCAATCCCTCTTTCTGTAATTTGTTCGCCCAGCCACATGATGAAGGCAGTACCAGCGGTGAGGGTGATGACGGTCATGATCCGGAAGGACCATCCTGGATCCATAACGATCATCTCGCCGGCCGCCCCTCGCATATTCTCCAAGCCAACAGCAATCCCGAATCCCTGGATGATACTGAGAATGACGGTTCCATAGCGTGTATATTGAACAATCTTTTTTCGGCCGATTTCCCCCTCTTTTTGGAGTTGGGCGAGATAAGGAATGACCACCGTGAGAAGCTGGAGGATGATCGAGGCGCTGATATAAGGCATAATACCCAGGGCGAAGACCGAGAGCCTCTCCAGTGCTCCCCCCGAAAACATATCAATGAGACTGAAGAGCGTTCCTCTCGCCTGCGCAAAGAAGGAAGCTAAAGCATCTCCATTGATTCCGGGTGTCGGAATGTGGACGCCAATCCGGTAAATAGCCAAAAAACTGAGAGTCCAAAGTATTCTTCTCTTGAGCTCTGGTATTTTAAAGATATTCTGCGCCCCTGAAATCATGAGCCGATGACCTCCACCCTCCCTGAGACACTTTCCACTTTTTTAAGAGCGGCCTTGCTGGCTTGATGGACACGAATGGTTAAAGGATGCTGAAGCTCTCCATCGGAGAGAAGTTTGACCGGTCCCTCTTTTTTGAGAAGACCCGATTCAAGAAGGAGACTGGGCTCTATGACACTATCTTTCGGGAAGCGATTGAGGTCTCCCACATGGATAATAGCAAAGTGTTTTTTAAAGGGTGAGCGAAACCCTCTTTTGGGAAGACGTCGCTGTAAAGGCATCTGACCCCCCTCAAAACCGGCTTTGGTTCCTCTTCCGGAACGAGAATTCTGGCCCTTGGATCCTTTGCAGGCAGTTTTGCCATGGCCGGATCCAATCCCTCTTCCCACCCGCTTTCTCTTCTTTCTTGCTCCCTCCGGAGGTTTCAAATTATCTAATCTCATCAGAAATCCCCTTCAAATCATTCCTTCACTTCTAACAAATGAATGACGCGGTGAATCATTCCACGAATTTCGGGTCGGTCTGGCAAAGTCAGGGTTTGATGAAGCCGCCTAAACCCTAAACCCCGAATCGTTTTTCTCTGGTCGTCGGTTCGTCCGATCACACTCCTGATCCATTTGGCTGTAATCATTTTCTCCATAGCGATCCCCTTAGTTTTCTGTTGCGGTTTCACGCCTTTTGTCAATCACCTCTTCAGGAGCCTTCAATTGGTTGATCGCTTGGAGGGTGGCTTTGATAAGGTTGTAAGGATTGTTTGATCCGAGAGATTTTGTCAAAATGTTTTGGATTCCTGCAGACTCAGCAATGGCCCTGACGGCGGCACCCGCAATGACACCCGTTCCCTCGGAGGCTGGTTTAAGTAAAACCTTAGCTGCTCCAAACTTTCCCATTACCTCATAGGGAATTGTTTTATTAATGATGGGGACTCTGACCAAGTTCCGTTTTGCATGTTCAATCCCTTTACGAATGGCCTCCGGGACTTCATTGGCCTTACCCAACCCACTTCCCACATGGCCACTGCCATCTCCGACGACTACCAAGGCGCTGAAGCTGAATCGTCTGCCTCCCTTTACCACTTTGGCTACCCGGTTGATATGAACCACCCGATCGGTTAATTCCAATGTACTCGAATCAATTTTTGGCAATGTCACTCCCTCCATTAGAAAATCAAACCACTTGCTCTAGCCGCCTCGGCCAATGCCTTCACCCTGCCATGATAAAGATACCCACCTCGATCAAAAACCACCTTTTGAATCCCTTTTTCAAAACATTTCTTGGCAATCAGTTCCCCTACTTTTTTCGCAGCCTCCACATTCCCCGGATAACGAAAACTCCCTTTTAACTCAGGGCTTATGGTGGAAGCGCTCACCAGTGTTTTTCCCGTTGAGTCCTCAATAGCTTGGACATAAATATGTTTCAGGCTGCGGAACACGTTGAGACGAGGGCGTTCAGTAGACCCTATTAAATGGCCCCGTGCTCTCTTTCTCCTCTTTGCTCTGGCCAGCTTCTTTTTATCCTTCAAAATATTCCTCCCTCCCTATGCCTGCCTACTCCGCCCCTGCCTACCGGCAGGCAGGCTCGTTTGGGACCGCCTGCCTGCCGGTAGGCAGGGGGCCGGAAGGTGGGGTAGGCCGTTTTTTTTAGGCTTTGGTCTTCCCAACTTTCTTGCGGATCCGTTCGCCGAGATACCTTATCCCTTTTCCTTTATATGGTTCAGGCGGTTTGATCGAACGGAGTTGCGCAGCAACGATTCCCACTTGTTGCTTATCAATCCCTTTCACTGTGATAAGGGTTTGTTTATCTATCTCCACCCGGATCCCTTTTGGGACGGGATAAAGAATCGGATGAGAATACCCCAGGGTGAGTTTGAGGGCGTCCCCTTGAAGATCTGCCCTAAACCCTACTCCCAGGATCTCTAGCTTTTTTTCAAATCCCTGGGTCACCCCAGTGACCATATTGGCGATGAGACTTCGCGCCAAACCTTGGAGTGCTTTGGAGGTACGCTGGTCATTGGAACGGTGAACAAAAATCTTTTCTCCATCCACTGTAAGCGAGATCCCCTGAGGAAGAGGGTGAGCGAGAAGACCCTTTGGCCCTCTCACTTCCACCCTGGAGGGGTCACTGGCAACCGTTACTTCTTTTGGGAGTGCAATGGGCATCCTTCCAATACGAGACATAACTAAACCCCATTTCGAATTTCAGATTTGAGATTTTAGATTTTTCAATCTGAAATCTGCGATCTTCAATCTAACATTAATGTTACCATACGTAACACAGAACCTCTCCCCCGACATCGGCCTTGCGGGCAGATTTATCCGTCAGGATTCCCTTCGGGGTGGAGAGAATTGAAAGTCCTAATCCACTCATGACAGAGGGGATGTTGTCCTTTCCGACATAGACCCTTCGTCCCGGTTTGCTCACCCTCCGGAGATGAATCACTTCTTTTCGACTCGCATCGTATTTGAGAAAGATTCGAAGGATCTCATGCTGACGATCGTCGGTCACAACTTTATAGTTTTTGACGAACCCCTCCTCCTTTAAAATCTTGGCAACCGCTCGCTTCATTTTGGAGGAAGGGAGATCGATCTTTTCAAATTTCGCTTTAGATCCGTTGCGAATTCTTGCAAACATATCAGCTATTGGATCGGTCATAGACATACAAACCCCCGTACCTTTCACCAACTGGATTTGATCATCCCAGGAATTTCGCCTCGGGAGGCATATTTTCTTAAACAGAGTCGGCACATGTTGAATTTTCGATAATAAGCCCTCGGTCTTCCACAAAGAGGACATCGGTGGTATTCGCGCACCTTAAATTTCTGAGACCTCTGTGCCTTATTCATCAAGGAAAGTTTCGCCAATTTTTCCTCCTACAATCCAGGCAAGAGGATAGAGGATGGAGGTTAGAGGCTAAATCCTTTTGCCTCACGCCTTCGGCCTCAAACCTCAAGCGTTTAGTTCCGAAAGGGCATTCCTAATAACTTCAGCAGTTCCTTCCCCTCTTCGTCGGTTTTGGCTGTGGTGACGATGACAATGTTCATCCCTTTTATTTTATCAATCTTATCGTAATGAATTTCCGGGAAGATCAGTTGTTCACGAATCCCTAGGGCATAATTCCCTCTTCCGTCAAAGGACTTTCCAGAGAGTCCCTTGAAGTCTCTGACTCTCGGAAGGGTGACATTCACCAGGCGATTAAAGAATTCATACATCCTCTCTTCTCGAAGGGTGACCCTGCATCCAATCGGCATTCCCGTTCTCAATTTGAACTGGGCAATTGATTTTTTCGCCTTTGTAATGACGGGTTTCTGTCCCGTAATCTGACTGAGTTCCAGAGCCGCAGAATCGAGAATTTTTATATTCTGGATGGCCTCCCCCAATCCCATATTGATCACGATCTTCTCAAGTTTAGGGACTTCCATTCGATTCTTATAGTTGAACCGTTTCATCAGCGCAGGAACTGCTTTTTCCTGATAGATCTCTTTTAGTTTCGCCATGGGATCACCTACTTATCCAAAAGTTCCCCACATTTTCGACAGAACCGCGCCTTCTTTCCATCTTCCAAAATGCGGTGTCCGATTCGAATCGGTTTATTGCATTTTTCACAGAGGAGCATCACATTGGAAAGATGGAGAGGGGCTTCTTTTTCCAAAATTCCACCCTGTCTCTGTTTCCCATGGGGTCGGGAATGCCTCTTAACGAAATTGATTTTTTCGATGAGCACCTTTTCCTTTTCGGGAAGGACTTTCAGGACTCGCCCACTCTTACCCTTCTCTTTTCCATTCATGACCATCACCAGGTCATTTTTCTTAATGTGATATTTTGGGACAACCATTTTAAATTCCTTTTCTTAAAGGACCTCTGGGGCCAAGGAGATGATCTTCATAAATCGTTTGGCTCGAAGTTCCCGGGCAACCGGACCGAAAATTCGGGTTCCCACAGGATCCCCTTGAGGATTGATGAGGACAGCAGAGTTGTCATCAAATTTGATATAAGAACCATCGGGACGTTTCACCTCTTTCTTCGTCCTGACAATCACGGCACGAGCCACATCCCCTTTTTTAATCTTGGAGTTGGGAAGGGCATCTTTGATTGAAACGACAATGATATCCCCTAAGGTGGCATACTTTCGACGGGTGCCGCCGAGGACCTTAACACACCCCAATTTTTTCGCTCCCGAATTATCAGCGACTTCGAGAATACTCCGCATCTGAATCATGATCTACTCCTACGGCGATCATTGGTTAAGCAGCCCGCTCAAGGATCTCCTTGACACGCCACCTTTTATCTTTACTGAGGGGGCGTGTTTCGATCAATAAGACCTTATCTCCAATATGGCATTCATTCTTTTCGTCATGGGCCTTCACCTTCGTCCTCTTCCGGATATATTTTTTATAGACCGGATGGAGGACGAGACGATTGACTATGACGATAATGGTCTTATCCATTTTATCGCCCGATACGACGCCCGTTAATATCTTTCGTTTGCCTCTCTCTCGCATTGGTTTCATTTTCCTTTGTTCAGGGCCTTTTCTTTAAGAATCGTTTTCACCCGAGCCATGTCCCGTTTGACCTGAGGGATTCGCATGACGTTTTCCAACTGACCCGTGGCATGTTGGAAACGAAGATTGAAGAGTTCCTCACCCAGTTCTTTTTCCTTTTCGAACAACTCCCCCTCGCTCAGCTGGCGGAGTTCCTTAACCTTCATAGATGGCTCCCCCTCATGATGAACTTGGTATGAATCGGCAATTTATGGGAGGCCAGTAGGAACGCCTCTCTGGCCCTTTCTTCAGGAACCCCTTCCATTTCATAAAGAATCCGGCCAGGGCGGATGACGGCCACCCAGTCTTCAGGGGCACCTTTCCCTTTCCCCATCCGGGTCTCAGCAGGTTTTTTGGTGATCGGTTTGTCCGGGAAGATACGGATCCAGATCCGACCCGTCCGCTTAATGAATCGAGTCATAGCAATTCGTGCGGCTTCGATCTGACGGGCAGTCAACCAACCACATTCGATGGCCTGAAGTCCGAAATCACCGAAGTTGAGAGTGTTTCCTCGGGAAGCGACCCCTCTTCTCTTTCCCTTTTGTTGTTTTCGATATTTCGTTTTTTTCGGCATCAACATAATTCTTAACCCTATCCTGATTCGCAAGGGGTAAGGCGTTAAGGGTAAGGGGTAAACCCACTTACGACTTACGCCCCACGCTCTGACGGAATTCTAAATTTCGTGCTTCGGATTTAGAGCTTCCGTTCGTTTTTCAAACGAACGGTCAGGCTGCTCTCTCTTCTCCTTCTTTGGTTGGGAAGACCTCTCCCTTGAAGATCCAAACCTTCACGCCAATAATCCCATAAGTGGTCTTGGCCTCTGCCAGGCCATAATCAATATCCGCCCGAAGGGTGTGAAGGGGAACTCGACCTTCGCGATACCATTCTCTACGGGCCATTTCCGCCCCTCCCAATCTTCCAGCACAGGCAATCTTAATCCCCTTGGCGCCCAGTTTAAGAGCTGACGTCACCGCCTTTTTCATGGCTCTTCGAAATCCAACCCGTCTTTGCAATTGGAGGGCCACATTCTCAGCCACCAACTGGGCATCGATCTCCGCCCGCTTGACTTCTTGAATATTAATAAAGATTTCTTTGGCGGTCATCTTCTGGAGTTCCTTCTTCAGGTTCTCGACCTCTGCCCCCTTCTTCCCGATGATGATGCCGGGCCGTGCAGTGTAAATGCTGACCTTGGCCTTTTTCGCTTTGCTGGCAGCCCGTTCAATCTCGATCTTGGAAACTCCGGCATGATAGAGTTTTTTCTTCAGATGATCCCGGACCCTAATATCTTCGATGAGGAGCTGAGGATAATCCTTCTCGGCATACCACCGGGAATCCCATGACTTAATCAGTCCCAATCGAAAACTTATTGGATGTACTTTCTGTCCCAAGGTTTGTCCTCCCTTATGCGCCTGCGCCAACCAGTCCGTCGAACAAATTCCTTGGCAGGTGGGGGCTTTGGCGTATTGCGCTAGCTTACTCTTTCGTCCAAGACGATGGTGATATGGCTGATTCTCTTTCGGATCGTGGTGGCACGACCCAATGCCCTAGGTTGGTAACGTTTCATGGTCGGCCCCTGATCCACCGTAATCTTTTTAATGTAAAGTCGATCTACATCGATGTTCTTCTTTTGTGTGGCATTGGCAATGGCCGATTTTAATAATTTGATAACGATCTTTGCCGCCGCCTTTTTTGTAAAAGTCAGAATATTTAAAGCCTCTTCTGATCCCTTTCCCCTGATGAGATCGGCTATCAATTGTGCCTTTCTCGGCGTAACTCGAACAAACTTCAATTTCGCTTTCACTTCCATCTCGTCGTTCACCTGCTATGGAGCAGCCTTCCCTTTGATTTTAGTCTTTCGGTCTCCGGAATGACCATGGAAGGTTCGAGTTGGGGAGAATTCCCCTAACTTGTGTCCGACCATTTCTTCCGTTATGAAGACCGGAATAAACTTTTTTCCGTTATGGACAGCAAAGGTCAACCCCACCATCTCAGGGACAATCGTGGATCGCCTTGTCCAAGTCTTGATCACTTTCCCTTCCTTTGTCCTTCGGGCCTCCTCCACCTTTTTCATCAAATGGGAATCGACAAAAGGCCCCTTTTTAATTGAACGGGCCATCAATCTCTCCTCTTCAAAATATATTTATTGGTCGTTTTATTCTTTCGAGTCTTCTTCTCAGGCACTCCCCATGGGGTACAAGGATGTCTGCCTCCTGAACTCTTTCCCTCGCCGCCGCCTAAAGGATGGTCAATAGGGTTCATGGCCACTCCGCGAACAGTGGGCTTCCATCCCAGCCAGCGATTTCTTCCTGCTTTTCCGAGGGAGATATTTTCATGTTCAAGGTTGCTCACTTGGCCAATGGTGGCATAACAGTCTTGAAGGATCAACCGGACTTCACCCGAGGGAAGTTTGACATGGGCATATTTCCCTTCCTTTGCCATCAATTGGCCAGAGGCTCCTGCGCTCCGAATGATCTGGCCGCCCTTTCCCACTTTCAACTCAATATTATGAATTAATGTGCCTGTCGGAATATTTCGAAGGGGAAGGGCATTGCCAGGTTTGATGTCCGCTGTCGGGCTTGCAATCACTCGTTCTCCAGGCTGCAGTTGAAAAGGGGCAAGGATATATCGCTTTTCCCCATCTGCATAATGAAGCAAGGCAATTCGAGCAGACCGATTTGGATCGTATTCAATCGAGGCCACTTTCGCCGGGATCTCCCTTTTGTCCCGTTTGAAATCAATCATTCGATATTTTCGCTTGTGACCTCCTCCTCGATGCCAAGCGGTGACTCTTCCATAGGCGTTTCTTCCCCCTGTCTTTTTTAAGGAACGAAGAAGGCTTTTCTCGGGGGTCGTCGAGGTGATCTCCTCAAACTTGGAGACGGTTTGAAATCGTTTCCCTGGAGAGGTCGGTCGAAACTTTTTAATTGCCATCATTCAACTCCTAAATCCGAATATCGAAATCTTGTTTCGCAAGGGGTAAGGCGTCATTCTTTGTATTGCGGTGTTGCAGTGCTGCGGTTTTGAAGCTAACGGCAATACGGCAAAACAGCATAACGGCAGTACAATCATAGACCCCTTACGACTTAGGCTTCACGCTTTTACGGAATTTAAGATTTCGTGCTTCATATTTAATAATTTTTAGGCTCCTTCAAAAAATTCTATACGGTCACCCTCTTTCAGGGTGATGATTGCCTTCTTCCAATCCGGTCTCTTCCCGTATCTTCTCCCCAGACGTTTGATCTTACCCAAAACATTGGAAGTTCTTACTTGGAGGACTTTAACTTTAAAGAGACGTTCCACGGCTTGCTGAATTTCAATCTTATTCGCATTCCGGTGAACCTCGAAAACATATTGACGCCCCTCTTCCTTCTGCCGGGTGCTTTTTTCAGTAATCAGAGGTCTTCGAATGATTTTCTGTGCTTCTTTCATGATGTAAGCGCCCCTTCGATCTTCGCAACCGTTGGATGGAGTAAAATTAGGTGTTCATGATTTAAGATGTCATAGATGTTTAAGCCTTCATAACGGAGAACTTCAATTCCAGGGAGATTTTGAGCTGATCGCTCTAAAAAAGAATTTCTTTCATCCGTTACAATCAGGGCATCCTCAACTTGGAATCTTTTCAGTACTTCAAGAACCTGGCGGGTTTTAAACCCGGCCAGTGGGAAATCGCTCAGAAGGATCAGTTTTCCTTCCTGACGCCTCAGGCTGAGAGCCGCCCGGAGAGCCGCTCTTTTCACTTTTTTAGGAAGAGAAAGGGAATAGTCTCTTGGCATGGGGCCGAATATCGTTCCTCCTCCTCTCCAGAGGGGAGATCGTCGGGATCCCGCTCGTGCCCTTCCAGTCCCTTTTTGTCTCCAGGGTTTTGCTCCTCCTCCTCGAACAAGGGCCCTATTTTTGGTAGAGGCCGTCCCCTTTCTTTTGGAAGCGAGATTCATGCGGATGACATCATAGAAAAGCGCTGGATTGATCTTTGCATCGAAAATTCGATCATCCAATTCAATATCGCTTACCTTTTGATTTCCAATGTCATAGACGGCTAACGTGGTCATCCCGTTCCCTTTCCTTAAACTGATGGGGTCGCAGAAACGTTTTTCTCGGTACGAGTCCCCCCCTGCCGGTCGGGCAGGGATTCCGACTTTGTAGCACTTCGAATAAGGACCCATCCTGTTCGACTTCCTGGGATTCCTCCCTGGAGAAGGATGAGGTTTTGGTCTTCTTTAATGTCTACCACTTTGATATTTTGAACGGTTACCTTCCGATTCCCATGCTGCCCCGGCATCTTTAAACCTTTAAAAGTATGATGAGGATAGGTAGCAGAACCGACAGATCCTCCATGGCGAAAATATTCATGGGTTCCGTGAGACCCAGGTGAGCCGTGAAATTTGTGTCGTTTCATTACCCCGGTAAAACCTTTCCCCTTGCTAAGGCCGGTGACATCCACAATATCTCCGGGCTTGAAGAGATTCACATTTACTTCCTGACCTAACTCATACGCTCCCACATCCTCTACCCGGAATTCCTTCATTGTATAAAAAGCCCCTGTCCCGGCTTTCTTAAAATGCCCGGAAAGGGGTTTGTTTGCCCTCTGGCTATTTTTAGGGGCGAAACCGAGCTGAAGGGCATTATAACCATCCTTTTCTTTGGTCTTTTTCTGAATCACCGAACAAGGGCCAGCTTCAACAACGGTCACCGGGACGACGGAGCCATCTTCGAGAAAGATTTGCGTCATCCCTAATTTCTTCCCGATGATTCCTAAGGTTCTTTTCATTTTTTTCATCCCAAATCCCCCTCTCTTCCCACTTTTTTAAATGGGGATACCTGCCTGCTCCTGCCTACCAACAGGCAGGGGGGATTATAACTTGATCTCTACATCTATTCCGGCGGCAAGGTCGAGTTTCATTAATGCGTCAACCGTTTGTTGGGTGGGCTCTAAAATATCCAGAAGACGCTTATGGGTTCGAATTTCGAACTGCTCTCTCGATTTTTTATCCACGTGAGGGGATCTTAGCACACAAAATTTGTTGATCTTCGTTGGAAGAGGGATAGGACCCGCCACACTGGCTCCTGTTCGGCGAACGGTATCGACGATCTCAGCGGTCGATTTGTCCAGGAGTTTATGGTCATAAGATTTTAAACAAACCCTGATCTTCTGTGTTGTCATATCGAAGCCCCTCTCCCTTATTCGAGGACATCACTGATGACGCCTGCCCCCACCGTGCGACCCCCCTCCCGAATCGCAAACCTCAATTCCTTCTCCATCGCTATCGGCGTAATCAACTCCACCGTCAACGCCACATTGTCCCCAGGCATCACCATCTCCACCCCCTCCGGCAATACCGCCACCCCCGTCACATCTGTCGTCCGAAAATAAAACTGAGGCCGATACCCATTAAAAAACGGCGTATGCCGACCCCCCTCCTCCTTCGTCAATATATACGCCTCCGCCTTAAACTTCCGATGTGGCGTAATCGAACCAGGCCTCGAAACCACCTGACCCCGCTCCACCTCCTCACGCTTCACCCCCCGCAACAATACCCCAATGTTATCCCCAGCCTGCCCCTGATCCAACGTCTTGCGAAACATCTCCACCCCCGTACAAACCGTCTTCGCCGTAGGCCGTATCCCCACTATCTCCACCTCTTCTCCCACCTTGATCACCCCACGCTCCACTCGCCCCGTCACCACCGTCCCACGACCCGATATGCTAAATACATCCTCTATCGGCATCAAAAACGGCTTGTCAATATCCCTCACCGGCTCCGGTATATACGTGTCCACCGCATCCATCAACTCCCAAATCCCCTTACACCACTGACACTCCAACTTCCCACACCCACACTCCAACGCCTTGAGCGCACTACCCCGTATCACCGGCGTACTCTCCCCAGGAAAATCATACCCCGTCAATAACTCCCGCACCTCCAACTCCACCAAATCCAATAACTCCGGATCCTCCACCATATCCACCTTGTTCAAAAATACCACAACATAAGGCACCCGCACCTGCTTCGCCAATAATACATGCTCCCGCGTCTGTGGCATCGGACCATCGGCCGCCGAAACCACCAAAACCGTCCCATCCATCTGGGCCGCCCCCGTAATCATATTCTTAATATAATCCGCATGCCCCGGACAATCGATGTGCGCATAATGCCGCCTCGCCGTCTCATACTCCACATGCGCTATCGCTATCGTCAACCCCCGCTCCTTCTCCTCCGGCGCCTTGTCGATCTGATCAAACGCCGTATAGGAAGCTAACTTCTTCGTCGCTAATACCTTCGTAATCGCCGACGTCAACGTCGTCTTCCCATGATCCACATGACCTATCGTCCCTACATTCACATGCGGCTTCGTCCTCTCAAACTTCGGCTTCGACATGGCTCAAACCCTCCTTTAGGTTTTGGGGTGCACTCAGGCGACCCTTTTCAATTGAGAAAGAATTTCCTCACCTACAGAGGATGGCACGGGACTGTAGTGAGAGAATTGCAGAGTAAAAGTTGCCCTTCCCTGGGTGAGCGACCGAAGGTCGGTTGCATATTCAAACATATTGGCAAGGGGGACTTCTCCTACAATCACGTTCGTCCCCCCACGATATTCCACTTTCATTGTTTTTCCTCTTCTGGCAGTAAAGTTACCGATCACCTGGCCCATAAACTCCTCTGGCGTGATGATTTCAATGGACATCAACGGTTCAAGAAGGATCGGGGCGGCTTGACGAGCCCCTTCCTTGAAACCCATTGATGCGGCAATTTTAAAAGCCATTTCAGAAGAGTCCACTTCGTGATAAGAGCCGTCAATCAGGGTCACCTTAATATCGACCATGGGATAGCCGGCGAGTACTCCTTTCTCCATAGCCTCCGCCACACCCTTTTCGACAGCAGGAATATATTCTCTCGGGATGGCTCCTCCCACAATCCGATTGACGAATTCAAAGCCTTTGCCGGGTGCCTGGGGTTCAATGGTCAACCAAACATGACCGAACTGTCCCCTTCCCCCTGACTGACGAACAAATCGCCCTTCCGATTTGATTGCATTTGTAATCGTTTCTCGGTAAGCCACTTGGGGTTCCCCTACCTTGGCCTCTACATTAAATTCTCTTAAAAGTCGATCGACAATAATCTCCAGATGGAGTTCACCCATGCCAGAGAGTATGGTTTGCCCTGTTTCTTCATCGGTCTTCACTTTGAACGAAGGATCTTCGAGAGTTAATTTCTGGAGGGAGGCCCCCAGTTTTTCAATATCTCCTTTCGTCTTAGGTTCAATCGCTATGGAAATGACAGGATCGGGGAAGTTCATCGATTCGAGAATGATCAGTTGCTTTTCATCACAGATAGTGTCTCCCGTTGTCGTATATTTGAGGCCAACGGCAGCAAAAATATCACCGGCGAAGACTTCACGAACCTCCTCCCTTTTGTTAGCATGCATTTTGACCAAACGCCCAATTCGTTCTCGTTTCCCTTTAGAGGGATTGAAGACCGAATCTCCGGATTTGAGCGATCCAGAATAGATTCGGAAAAAAGTCAGTTGTCCCGTGTAAGGATCGTTCATAATTTTGAAAGCCAATGCAGAAAGAGGATGCCCATTGTTGGCAGAGAACGTAAGTTCCTGACCCTTGAGGCCAACTCCTTTCACCGGCGGGATATCTAAAGGGGAGGGGAGATAATCAACGATGGCATCGAGAAGGGGTTGGACTCCCTTATTTCGGAAGGCTGCACCGCAAAGTACAGGAGTTCCTTTCATTTGAAGAGTTACTTCTCTGACCGCCTTTTTCAATTCCAACTCGGAAACTTCCTTACCCTCAACAAATTTCTCCATCAAAGATTCATCCCATTCGGCCAGTCTTTCAATGAGGATCTCCCGCTGCTTAGAGGCTTCCTTCACATAAAGGCCTGGAATATCAAGAACCTTATAATGGGCACCGAGGCTGTGGGGATCATACACCATAGCCTTCATGGTGATGAGATCGATCACTCCCAGAAAATCCTCTTCTTTTCCAATCGGTAGTTGAATCGCAATAGGAACGGTTTTTAAGCGATCCACCATCATCTGAATACAACCTCGAAAATCTGCACCCATTCGGTCCATCTTATTGATAAAGGCAATCCTTGGAATTTGATATTTATCCGCCTGCCTCCAGACGGTTTCAGATTGGGGTTCCACTCCTCCCACTGAACAGAAGACCGCCACAGCTCCATCGAGAACCCGAAGGGATCTTTCAACTTCTATGGTGAAATCAACATGGCCAGGAGTATCAATGATATTGATACGATGATCTTTCCAAAAACAGGTGGTGGCTGCAGAGGTGATGGTAATTCCTCTCTCCTTTTCCTGCTCCATCCAATCCATGGTGGCAGAACCCTGATCCACCTCTCCAATTCGGTGGGTCACGCCCGTATAATAGAGGATTCGCTCAGTGGTCGTCGTCTTCCCGGCGTCGATGTGAGCCATGATTCCAATGTTACGAGTTCTTTCTTTTGATGCTACGTTGGACACAATAAACCTCAACTCCATGATCAAATAATTTTGGAATGATGGGATAGTGGATGAATGGAATATTGAAAGATGACAATGACTTTTCCCTTTTTTTCTGAACCCATCATTCTATATTATTATTATTTCAGTTTTCCAATATTCCGGTTGTTTCTTACCAGCGGTAATGGGCAAAGGCTTTGTTGGCCTCGGCCATTTTATGTGTATCTTCTTTCTTTTTAATGGAAGCCCCTCGATTATTGGCTGCATCAATCAGTTCTGACGATAGCTTCTCTTCCATCGTCTTTTCGGAGCGCTGTTTTGCAAAGCCAATGATCCAACGAATGGCTAGGGCAATTTTCCTTTCGGGTCTCACTTCTACTGGAACTTGGTAAGTCGCTCCTCCCACTCTTCTGGGTCTAACCTCAATAAGAGGTTTCACATTATTCATTGCCTGACTAAAAACTTTGACAGGATCGGAATGGGTTTTATCTTTAATGATGTCAAGAGCACGATAGAAAATCCCTTCTGCCGAGCTTTTCTTTCCACGGCGCATGATTCCATTGATAAACTTGGCAGTCAGCGTATCATGAAATTTTGGATCGGGTAATATTTCTCTCTTTTTGACTTCTCTTTTTCTAGGCATAAAAATCCCTTCTTCCTTTTTTATGAATGGTTTTGGAAGAGAAGTTGAATTATTTGGGTTTTTTGGCCCCGTATTTGGAGCGGCCCTGTTTACGGTCTTGGACGCCTACGGAGTCTAAGGTACCACGGATGATATGGTACCGAACCCCCGGGAGGTCTTTCACCCGACCTCCTCGAATAAGAACAACGGAGTGTTCCTGGAGGTTATGGCCAATCCCAGGAATATAAGTGGTTACCTCGATTCCATTGGTCAATCTCACTCGAGCAACTTTTCGAAGAGCGGAATTAGGTTTCTTGGGAGTGGTTGTATAAACTCGAATACAAACCCCCCTTTTTTGAGGGGATCCCGTAAGAGCAGGGGCAGAAGTCTTACTCTTGATGCATCTCCTTCCTTGTCTAACCAATTGATTAACTGTAGGCATTACTTACCCCATCTAAGCAAAAACAAATCATTTCAATTAGTTAAAAATCGAAAAGCACTTTAAAAAATTTTAGACGAAAAACCTATAAAATTTATCAGAATTTTTTTGATTTGTCAAGACTTTTTTACACATTTTTTTAAAAAATTTGGTCTTTACAAAGGGAAGTGAAAAGAATGAAAAGTAATGAATAACGGGTTTCGCTTTTTAAAAACTGCCTCGGAAAAAAATTAATAATATCTATAATATATTGATTTTATTTAATTATATTATTTTCTTCAAACCGACAATCTCAATTTTAATGATCCCTAATAGACTATTCCCATAATCCCTTTAGGGTTGGGCTAATTTCGTATAAGCTTTTTAAAATTAAAGGCTTAATCAATTTGATTGAGTAGATAAAGTCAGCTCAAGTCTTGACGAATGCTTCATCTGGAATTCGAAGAGCTTATGCAGGCAAGTTCTCAACGACCGGACTTCCTTCGCCTCTTTCGAGTTTTAATTTGAAACTTTCTTATATAATTTTGGCCTCTTGTCCTGTCCTATGTCTTATTATATATTAGATCGATGGACACCTACGAGAGCTCTTGAGGAGGAGCAGGATGATGGGTTTAAATTTCTTTTCGGAAGGTGACTTAAAAACGATAGCCGCAAAAGGCATTGATGTTCAAGAAATCTTAAGACAGTTTGAAACATTCCGCCGAGGAACTAAACCTGTCAGGTTAATAAGGCCCGCAAGGACCGGGGACGGCATCGTTCAGATACCTCCGAACGAGAAGGAGGCTTTTGTTTCACTCCACAATCAGGCTGCCGAAAAAGGCCGGATGCTAAAGTTTGTGCCAGCCTCAGGTGTCGCTAGCCGGATGTTCAAAGACTGGTATGGTTGGTACCAGCAAGGGAAATTCGATTCGGCCGAGCGTCTTAATAAATTTCTTGAAAACATTCTCAAGTTTGCCTTCTACGATGACTTAAAAGAAGTCATGACCTCGGAGAGAGAAAACGTTGAAAACTGTATCCGTGAGGGAAAATGCGTCGATATCCTTGAATTCATCCTTACCCCGCGGGGTCTTAACTATAACTGGCTTCCCAAGGCATTGCTGAAATTTCACATCTACCCCGGTCGTTCCAGAACTGCTTTAGAGGAACATCTTGTCGAGGCAGCCCTCTATGTCCGGGATGCTCTGAACGTCTGCAGGGTTCATTTTACCGTTCCTGATGAACACGAATCCCGCTTTAACGACTTGCTTTCTCGGATAAAAGGCTATTACGAAGATCTGTTTAGCGTAAAATACGAAATTGCCGTGACGATCCAGCATCCCTCTACGGATACGATAGCCGTAGACATGGAAAATATACCTTTCCGGGACAAGATCGGTAAAATCGTATTTAGGCCGGGAGGTCATGGTTCGCTCCTCAAGAATCTCAATGCCATAGATGGCGATATCATTTTCATCAAGAACATTGACAATGTCGTTCCTGACCGTTTAAAAGACATCACCGTTTTTTATAAGAAAATCCTTGGAGGGTATCTTGTGCGATTACAAGATGAGATCTTCCACCATCTGAAACTCCTTTCTAAGAAACGGTTGGATGATGATCTGTTGTCAAGGGTTATCCGTTTTTGCCAGGAAGAGCTATTTCTTTTCTTTCCAGATGGGTTCTGGAATGACACGTTATCCGGTAAGAAGGAATATGTCTTCCGTTTGTTGAATAGGCCGGTCCGGGTTTGCGGGATGGTTAAAAACGAGGGCGAGCCTGGCGGAGGCCCTTTCTGGGTTGAGGAGAACGGAACCCGATCGCTTCAGATTGTGGAGCAGAACCAATTAGACCTGAATTCAGAGGAGCAGAAAGGTATCTGGAAATCCTCCACGCACTTCAATCCCGTTGATCTGGTATGCGGGGTCAGAAATTATCAGGGAGAAAAATTTGATCTGAACTCTTACGTCAATATGGATACCATCCTCATTTCAAAGAAGTCTCACGAAGAGGGAGAGCTTAAGGCGCTCGAGCTCCCGGGACTGTGGAACGGATCGATGGCATTCTGGAACACTGTTTTTGTGGAGGTTCCCCTTGAGACTTTCAATCCCGTGAAGACCGTTGACGATCTGCTACGAAAATCCCACCTGCCGTAATAGACCATACCAAAAGGGAACAGTAACATACAAAGATGTGACTTCGGAACCTTTTCTTCTGCATGAAAAATATAAGACATGAGGGAACAATGGGGTTTCCCTTCGGAAAAAGTTGCCAAAACGCAGAGATCATTTACCTTAAGGATATCTTTCATTTTTTCAAGCATTCGTCCTTACCTACCTTCAATATTTTTTTTGAAACTCATTATGGTTATAATAATATGTCAAACAGGGGGAGAAAAATGGAAAAAATCAAATTGGGCATCAGTACCTGCTTGTTAGGTGAAAATGTCCGTTATGATGGAGGGCATAAACTGGATCGGTTCATCACCGACACCTTAGGACAGTATGTCGAATATGTCCCGGTATGTCCTGAGGTGGAATGTGGTCTCCCCATTCCAAGGGAGTCGATGCATCTCAAGGGAGATCCAGATTCACCCCGTCTCGTGACGACTCGTACCAAACAGGACATGACGGATCGGATGGCCCAGTGGGCCCGGAAACATGTTACAGAATTAGAAAAAGAAGATCTTTGCGGCTTCATTTTTAAGAGTAACTCTCCCAGCAGTGGTATGGAACGCATCAAGGTCTATAATGAAAAGGGGATGCCTGTGAAAAAAGGGGTTGGCATCTTTGCAAAAATTTTCATGGATCACTTTCCACTTCTTCCGGTAGAGGAGGAGGGGCGCCTCCACGATCCCAACCTCCGAGAAAATTTCATCGAACGGATCTTTACCTTGAAAAGGTGGCGAGAGGTCCTTGAAAGAAAGGAAAGTCGGGGATACGTTGTGGACTTCCATACGAGGCATAAATTGTTGATCCTTTCCCATAGCCCAAAGCATTATCAGACAATGGGAAAACTCGTGGCGAAAGCAAAGGAACTTCCAATAAAGGAACTTTATCAGCAATACCAAACGATTCTCATGGAGGCCCTTCAATTAAAGAGCACGCCTAAGAAAAATGGCAATGTCCTTCAGCACATGATGGGCTATTTTAAAGAGCAACTTTCTTCTGACGAAAAACAGGAGTTGTTAGAAGTCATTGATCACTACCGGCAGGAGTATGTTCCTTTGATCGTTCCGATAACCCTCATCAATCATTACGTCCGAAAATACGATCAACCTTACCTCAAAGAGCAGGTTTATCTAAATCCACACCCGTTAGAACTACAATTACGAAACCATGTTTAGGGTAATTGGCCTATTTAATGATACTTTGAAGGGCTTTATCAATATTTGGATACTGAAAGAGAAAACCATTATCTAAAAGCTTTCGAGGGATCACTTTTTGTCCTTCGAGAAGGACTGATCCGAATTCTCCTAACACCCATTTCACCATGAACCCCGGAGCCGGCAGAAAAGAAGGTTTGTGAAGCGCTTTTCCGAGAGCTTTTGCTAAATCTTTATTTCTCACCGGGTTCGGAGAACAGATATTGACAGGCCCTGAGATTTCGGGGTGCTTCAAAAGAAATGCAAAAGCTTCTGCCAGGTCTTTGATGTGAACCCAGGAGAACCACTGCTTTCCACTTCCAATAGGGCCACCCATATATTTTTCAAAAAGAGGAATCATCTGACCAAGGGCTCCTCCTTTTTCACCTAAAACAATGCCAAATCGGGTGATGACCACTCGGGCCCCTTTTTCTCTGGCCTTGAGAGCTTCCTCTTCCCATTCCATAGCAATTCGCGCTAAAAAGTCATTTCCGGAAGGAGATTCTTCAATCAGCTCTTCATCTCCGTGAAAACCATAATAGCCAACAGCCGAAGTGCTGAAGAGAGTGAACCGTTTTTGAGATTGTGGAGGGATCCCTTCAATAATATTTTGGGTGGTGTTAACCCGACTCTCCCGAATCGCTTTTTTATGCTCCTCTGTCCATTTGCTGAAGATGGAAGCTCCTGCGAGGTTAATGAGAACATCATGGTTCTTTATTGCCTCCTGCCATGGACCTTTCTTGGTCGGGTCCCCTTCTAAGTAGGAAATTCCTGGTGAGGACCCTTTTGCCCCTTTCAAGGACCGGGTCAGGATGGTTACTTCATGGTTATCCTTCATTAAACGAGAGGTCAATTGCGTACCCACAAAGCCTGTACCACCCGTGATCAGGATTTTCATTCAATCACCCTTCCCTTCTGCCTTACAAAATCCAAAACCTTTTGATTAACACAAGTTTGTTACTATTTTTTGTCTCCGATCAAAGGGAATACCTTATCAATACGAAAATAGACGAGATATTTAATGATATCTTTATAAGCGGTATAAGCAGGACAGCTCTCTCTTCGCCGGATCTTATCAATAAGGGACTTATCTTTTTCTTCCTTGATTTTTTTCAGATACAGCCTCTTGCCAACATATCTTTCCTTCGCTTCCATAAATAGATAGGCGGCATAAGGGTTGGACTGAAGATTTTTATGCATCAACCGATCTGCCATGATAAAGGCTATGGTTTTTTCATTAATGAAATGAGGCCTTCCGTAGACAGCCATACCCACTTTACCCTTTGAATCGGCGGTCGCAATGACCCCTCGCCCCTTCGTCTTTTCAAAATATTCGCTCAATTTCATACACGTCCCTCCTTCATAGGATTAACCTAAGATCATCTTATCAGATCCTTTTTATATATCGCAACCTCAAAATAATGATGTTCCATTATTTCAATTGGCTCATCATCTTTACATACTTCTCTGCATCAAATTTCCTTTTTAACCCCTTATCATTCATATATCTCACATTTCCAAAGACCGGTCTCTCTCCCCAGGGGCGGTCATGTTTTCCAAAACACCAGGCCACTCCAGTAAACCCATTTGGATCCCTGCCATCCAACTCATATTTATTATTCAGAAAAAGGGCCTTGCGAAAAGCTTCTTCAGGAGTCTTGCTCCACTCGATGATCTTTTTCCCCCAATACATTCGCATATACCCGTGCATTTTACCCTTTACAAACATTTCTCTCTGAGCCGCATTCCAGTAAGGGTCATGAGTTTCTGCGGTTTCCAATTCTTTAAGGGTATAAGTGTATAAACGTTTCTCTTTCTGATGGGCTTTCAATGTTTTCTTCGCCCATTCAGGAACGGATTCGAACGAATCATACTTCTCATTATAAAACGTGAAATTCATGCTCAACTCTCTTCGGACGATGAGTTCCTCAAGAAAAGCTTCTACCCCAGGACTCTTGGTTTGTTTAACCTTCAAAGCGATGAAAAGAGGAGAAATCTGCCCAAAGTGTAAATAGGGACTCATTTGAGAAAGATAATCGAGTGTGGGATCATTTCTCAGTGCTGGGAACCGGTCTAACTTTCCTTCCAGAAAGACCTCAAGATGTTTTAGAGCATTTTTCGTCCCTCCCTGAAAAGAGTTCACCTTTCGGACACTTCGATCAATTTGAAGTTTTGAAATCGCCCTGCCGATATCTTCGATATCAAAAGAATCAAAATCGATAGAAAAAGAATTGACAGCGGGCTCCCTCCATTTCAAGGGAACAAGAAAATGGTCCAACTTTTTATGAATCTTCGACCTTATGGTTGCTGCTGTATATTCTTCTTTGGGTGAGGTTTCTTCAACAGGAACGATCACATCGCTTTCGACCTGAATGAATGGGCACTCTATTCGTTTGGCTACATGCTCCCTCCACTCTCTCTGAATCCTCAGATATCCCCGGTCGACAACAACGAAGGAAGCTTTTTTCGACATTTGCATGACACCCTTTTCAGGGGATTCATGCAGAACAACCATCTGGATACCTCTCTTCCCAAGAGATTGCTTCACCTCTCGAAGTCCTTCCAGCATAAAGGCATAATGCCTTTCATTGGCCTCAGGAAAGTGATCTGTGATTCCGAAAAATACGATGATCGGCTGGTGTAGTTCGTTGCCTTTTGATATGGCATATTCCAGGGCATGGTTATTTTCAGCCCTTTGAGAGGCCTGCATCCAATAGAGGACGTATACCCCTTTCCTGATACTTTTTTGATTTAAGGATTTTATCCTCTCTTTTTGGACCATCTCATTTAGCGGTTTAAAAACCATAGAGAAAAATTTAAAAGGGCGGCAAAGCTCACCCACAAGAGATAAGGCAGGAGAAGAAGGCCCGCCATTTTGGAGACTTTTAGGAAATTTTGGATCGTCAACAAGATGGCAATCCAGAGAAGAACAATACCCACGAGCCCAAGAAGAGGTGATTTGAGTCCGAAAAAAGCTACTGACCAAAGGATGTTGAGAATTAACTGAACAAAAAAGAAAATGAAGGCAATTTTGAACTTTGGATGACCTGCCCTCCGCCAAATAAAAAATAGAGATATTCCCATGAGAATATATAGACCGATCCAAACCGGACTAAATATCCAATTGGGAGGAGTAAAAAAAGGTTTCCTTAAGGTGGCATACCATGTCGGAATGGCCGGAGTGGTAAAAAGAGAACCAAAAAAACCTGCTAACTGACAGAGAATAATGCTTGCTACCAGTTTAAGGATATCGTTGATCTTCATCTTATCCTTTCAGGGAGAGCAATCCTCATCATTCTTTATTCCCTCCCTCAATCAGTCTAAGGGCATGGGGTTGCATAAATTCTTTTCAGAATCGGCCACACGCCCACAGTTGAAACAGATATGTTTTGGTTTCTTCGTAATTTCCTTGATGACATCAAATTTTTCGTTGCTCGCCAGAACACAGATGTGGCCTGTGTGATCCCCTTTACAACATTTTTCTGCCATTTTTTCCTCCTTTGTTTTTGCTTACAAATTAATAATATCCTTTCAATGAGGCATCTTTCAAGCATTGCCTTTAAATTTTATACCTCCTCTCTTTTTCCCATAGGCGAGGTATTAAAAAGGGAGTCCTTCCCTTATATTCCAGATATTCAGAACCGAATCGTTCTTCTAACTCCTTCTCTTCAATCAGCTTAATGTATATTAAAATCCCCACCGGATAGACCAGACCCAACCCGATCGCAGAAAAGGAACCCAGCCAGATGGCAACCCCGAGATAAAAAAGGGCTGTTCCCAGGGTCATTGGGTTTCTGCAATAAGTATACGGTTCTTTAACAACCAATTTTTGTGTTGCCATCAGGGGTATCGGAGTCCCTCTTCCCAATGAAAACTGAACTTTTATCGTCCAATTAGCAAACAGCCAGCCAACGACAACGAATAACAGTCCTACAACGGGATTGATTAACCCATAATGAAATTTTGGAAGTCGAAGTCTTGGGTCAATATAGGACGACGCAACGATGATGAAGAACGGGATAACGATCCAAAAAATAAAACCTCCAAAAATCACAGCGATCATCCGTTGTTTCTTCCCATACTCGTGCTGCGCCCACTTTTTGAACTGATTCATAATAATTTCTCTCGAAAGATATATTACTATATTTCGTTGAATAAGCAAGAGAGAATCGGAGAGGAATTTATTTGCTTTTTGAGGAAGTCATTAAGTCCAAAAACTGGTTCAGAATGCGAGCCGTGGCTCCCCAAATAATATGTTTTCCATATTGGTAGGCGTAGACGATTTCCTTCTGATCCTCTCGAAAGATCTCTCTTTCACTGAAAGAATCTTCGTTGAGTAAAGAGGCAAGAGGCACTTCGATCAATTCGGCAATCTCAACCTCGCTTACCTTGAAAGGATAAGGATAGGGGAAAAGACCTACGATTGGAGTGACGATGAACTCTGTAATCGTCACAATGTCATCTAATACCCCGATAATCTGAACATCACTCTCCTTGAGTCCAATCTCCTCACGGGCCTCCCGGAGTGCGGTATGGATCAATTCCCTATCTTCTTCATCGACCACCCCTCCAGGAAATGAAATTTCACCCTTATGATATTTGACCTCTTCAGACCTCTTGGTGAAGAGGAGATGACAATCCCCATCTTTTTGAAAAAGTGGGACAAGGACTGCCGCATGGGAAAAGGGTGGGTGTTCGATCACCCTTCTCTGCCTTGAAGAGAGGAGATTCCCTACCCGATCAATAAAGTCCTGTTCACAATCATTCATTTTTGTATTAAGAGTTCAAGGATTCAAAGGTTCATGGGTTCAAGTTTCTTTAAAAATATTCACCCTCGGTTTCTCGATTCCTGCCTTTGCAGGAATATCAAGGTGAGGGAAAGAATTACCTTTTACAATTTTAACCTATAAACCCGTAATGCATTCTCAGTAGTCACTTCAGCCACCTTTTCATAAGAGACTCTCTTGATCTCAGCTACTTTTTGTGCTGTATAACGAACGTAACTTGGTTCATTCCGCTTCCCTCGAAAAGGCTCGGGGGTTAAAAATGGGGCATCGGTCTCGAGGAGGAGGGATTCCAGAGGAATTTTTGCAATGATCTCCCTCGCACTCTCTGCACTCTTAAAGGTAATGCTTCCGGGAATAGAGATATAAAATCCCATATCCATGCAGGCCACTGCCATCTCATAATCTCCGGAAAAACAGTGGATGATCCCTCCGCAATCTTCGGCTTTCTCAGATTTCAGTACCTCCAGCGTTTCGCGATGAGCCGCTCGATCATGAACCACAATGGGAAGACTCAATTCTTTAGCGAAACCGATTTGTTCACGAAATCTTTTCAACTGGATGTTTCGTGGCGAAAGGTTTCTAAAAAAGTCTAAACCAATTTCGCCATAGGCTTTCACCTTTTCATTTTGGCAGAGTCCCTTCAGCATGGGATAGGTTTGATCATCGACCTCCTTTGCATTATGGGGATGGACTCCCAGAATAGCATAGACCGCCGGATGGTTGAGGGCAATCTCAAGGGCTCTCGACCAATCCTTCTTCTCCGTTCCAACGGTGAAGATATATTCAACCCCTGATTTTTTAGCCCTATGGATCACTGCCTCCAGATCCTTTTTAAACTCCGGCATTTCTAAATGAGCGTGTGAATCGATAAGCATAAGTTGATTGCAAAGGAACTGGGTAAAGGTTAGGGCATCCCTGCCTGCCGCAGGCAGGGATGCCCGTTTTGTTAATGGGTTAGGTCAACGAAACCGGCTTCTTAGCCCTTACCTATACACCCTGCAGACTATTTACTGCCCGTGGCTTTCACTTTATTAAAATAATCGATTAATTCTTTAGCGACCTCTTTCGATCGAATCAGGACGGAGACTTCACTGTTATTGGTCAGAGCATAGTGGGTCCAATTGGTACTTCCCACCAGAGAGAGTTCCCCATCCACCACCATCCACTTTGCATGGTTGGTTTTAAAGAGGGGGTCATAAATCACCTCCACTCCTCCGCCTGATAAAATCTTTCCGGTATGACGATTTCTTTCGGTTGTTCGATCCGTTCCCTCCCTCACTTCTAAGATGACTTTAACCTTGACACCCCTCTTTGTTGCATCGATCAGCTCTTTGATGAGGAGGTTGGAAGGAGTGCTGGGATATTTTTCATAATATCCCATTTCAAACATCATCACCTGAATGGTAAGCTTTGCCTCTTGAATCATCTTTTTTGCAACTTGAAAATATTGGGCGTCGGTTACCAATTGAACATCCTCTGCAGGTAATCCGAAAGAGGGCAAAACGCAAAAGTTGAAAAGTGAAAGGAAAATGAAAACGGGGAGGATGGCTCTTTTCATCAATTTATTTTTCCTTTGATGCTGGCACGGCGGAGACGATCCATAATTGCCCGACCTAATCCAATCTCAGGAATAGTCTCGGCCAAAATGAAATCTAAGTTCAATCGATCCAGCCGCCGGATAGCTGCAAACAAATTGGCCGCTGCTTCTCGGAGATCCCCTTTCTTTGAAAGAACCTCGATATGATGAAATTTAAGATGATTTCTGGGTTCCTGAAAGGTCAGCAGTCCAATATTTTTTTCTTTATAGATAACAAGGTATTTATCATCCCAATCAAGTATGATCGGCGTTCGAGGGGCATAGTGGCTGGGTAACAATCCAGGCGCAGAGGGTTTTCCTTTTTCGTTCTGGCTGATCTCCACCTTCCCAATAATAGATTCGATCTCCTCGAGCGAAACCCCACCAGGCCTTAACAACCTCGGCTTCTCTTCTAAAAAAGAGACTATTGTGGATTCCACTCCCACCGGGCAGGCTCCTCCATCCAGAATGAGATCAACCTGATCACCCAATTGTTCCCGAACATGTTCAGCCGTGGTCGGGCTCACATAGCCAAAGAGATTGGCGCTCGGTGCTGCAATGGGAGAATCGGATTCTCTGATCAGAGAGAGAGCCATGGGGTGACTGGGCATCCGAATGGCTAATGTGGGAAGACCGGCGGTGACAATATCAGGAATATCTTCTTCCTTTAAAAGAACTACTGTTAACGGGCCAGGCCAAAATCTTTCTGTCAACTTCTTGGCATTCAATGGAATCTCTTTGACCAACTTCTCCACATCGGCTGAATTAGCAACATGGACAATCAATGGATCGAAAAAGGGCCTTTTCTTGACCTCAAAGATTCGAGCCACGGCAATGGGATTGAAGGTATCCGCCCCCAAACCATAAACCGTCTCAGTTGGAAAGGCAACAATCCCTCCTTTTTTAATGATTTCTGCTGCATGAAGAACTTCTTTCTCTTTCATTTCTTCAAAGACATTCTTTTAATCCCTCCTCGCCTCCCTTTAGAAAAGGGAGGAAAATATTTATCCCCCTTTTGTAAGGGGGGATAAAGGGGGATTACTGGTTTGAGGTTATTATTTTCGTTGTTTAAGTGCTTTCGATTTTCCTTCCAGTGTCTTTTTCATTTTGGTCCTAAATTCTTTTAATCTTTTTGTGATTTCAGGATATTTGATCGAGAGGATTTCACAAGCCAGGTAGGCTGCATTCTTGGCGCCATCAATTCCAACGGTGGCAACGGGAACCCCAGGGGGCATCTGTACTGTAGAGTAGAGGGCGTCTGCGCCGTTGAGCGCCCCTGATTTGATGGGGACACCAATGACAGGCAGAGTGGTATGGCTGGCCAGAACCCCTGCAAGATGGGCTGCCATCCCAGCCCCTGCAATTAAAACTTCAATGCCTCTCTTCCTCGCTGTCTTAGCGTAATTAGCTGTCTTCTCAGGCAGCCGATGGGCTGAGCTGATTTCCATCTCATAGGGAACCCCCATCTCCTTTAAAACTTCTGCTGCCTTTTCCATGATCGGAAAATCACTCTCGCTTCCCATCAGAATTCCAACCAGAGGCTTTTTCATAGAGACTCCTTTAATTAAAATTTAATAATCCCTCCCAACCTCCCTTTAGCAAAGGAAGGAATAACCATTCTTCCCCTTTTCTAAAGGGGGATTAACAATTTTTAGAATTCGTTGATGACGAAACCGTTGTTAGACAATATCTTAAAAAAATAATGGATTTTTCACAAGAGAATAAAAAGCCCTCTCGATGCTAACAAAGAGGGCTTATTGTTAATTGGTTATGGTCGTCTTTTATTTAAACCAGTACCTTCCTCTCAGCTGCCTTAGCCATCTTTCCCCTCAAAACGGCCTTGACCACCTCCATGGAGATAAATACCAATATTCCAAAGCCTATGATGATCCCGAGATCAGAGGCTGAAGGTTTGATGATCCCGAAGGCCTCCCGCATCGATGGGAACTGAACTAAAAACGCAATCAATGCAAATTCCCATCCAAGGGCCAAGAGAAGCCATTTGTGAGGAGGTGCCTTGAAGATGCTGTACCTCATTGAACGGAAGTTCAGGGCAATGATCAGTTCAATGATGATAAAAAGGAAGAACGTCTCTGTCCTGGCATGAGTGATGTCATAGAGTTCATGGTAGAAGAGGAAGAAGAAGAAGGGGATCTCAATGAAAAGGGCCAGTAAAATGAATGCCCTCACGTCCCAGGAAAAGACACTTTCCTTTGGATCTCTTGGCGGTCGCTGCATGAGATCCGGATCAGGAGGGGCAACACCTAAGGCAAGGGCAGGGAGTCCATCCGTTGCAAGATTCATGTATAAGATAGCGGCTGGCAGAAGGGGTAAGTACTCAGGACCAGAAATCAGGACTACTCCACCAATAACCACCACCTCTGTAATATTACACCGGAGAAGATAGGTGAGGTATTTCTTTATATTATCATAGATCCATCTGCCACGCTCAATCGCCTTTACAATCGTTGCAAAGTTATCATCATTCAAAACCATATCCGATGCCTCTTTGGCCACATCGGTACCGGAGATGCCCATGGCCACTCCAATATCAGCCTGTTTCAAGGCAGGGGCGTCATTGACGCCGTCTCCAGTCATTGCAACCACTTCACCTCTACTCTTCCATGCCTTGACGATCTTTAACTTGTCCATGGGTGAAACCCTGGCATAGACCGTCACTTGAGCAACGATTTTCTCATATTCCTCATCAGACATCTTCTCTAATTCTTCTCCTGTTAAAACTCGATCACCCTCTTTATAAATACCAATCTCTTTTGCGATGGCCACGGCTGTCAATTTATGGTCCCCAGTGATCATAACAGGTTTGATGCCAACCTGTTTACAAACCTTCGTTGCTTCAATGGCTTCCTCTCTGGGTGGGTCCATCATCCCTGCAAGACCGAGGAAAACCAGATCATGTTCAAGATGCTCCTCCGTGCACTCCATGGCATCAGGACAATCTCGATAGGCAAATCCAAGAACCCTCAATGCTGCTTGTGCCATCTCCTCATTTGCCTTTAAAATCTGACCTCTCTCTGTCTCTTTCAGCTCCCTCAGGCCACCATCATTTAAGATATGAGAACATCTCTGTAGGACCACCTCCGGAGCCCCTTTGGTAAAGGCCATTCTTTTGCCGTCTGCCATTTGATGGATAGTCGTCATGCGTTTTCTTTCGGAACTGAAAGGGATTTCCTCTATCCTCGGATTTTCAAGCCTCATCTCAGTTTCATGTAGGCCTACCTTCACTGCAGCGACAACCAGGGCACCTTCCGTAGGGTCGCCTTTAACAAACCACTTACCCTCTTTTTCCTCTAAGACAGCATCACTGCAGAGGAGTCCTCCCTGAAGAAGCATTTGGAGGGATTTACTATTCTTAATGTCAATCTCAGAACCTTTAAACTCTCCTTTTGGTTCGTAACCAGCACCTGTCACCTCTATCACTTTACCACCTGTAAATATTTTTCTGACGGTCATCTCCCCCTTTGTTAAAGTCCCTGTTTTATCTGAACAGATGACGGTGGTACATCCTAAGGTCTCCACAGCAGGCATTTTTCTGACCAGGGCATTGCTTTTCGCCATCTGATGCATACCAATGGCAAGGGCACCTGTAACAATGGCTGCCAATGCCTCAGGAACGGCTGCCACGGCAAGGGCGACGGCAAACATCACCATGGTGACAATGAACGGGAGATCAATCTTTCCCGTAAAAATCTCTCTGACAACACTGATTCCTGCAACGAGGAAACAGATAATGAGAGAGATGATACCGAGCCATTTACCTATTTCTTCTGTCCTCTTCTCAAGGGGAGTTTTCTCGGTCTCGACTGCGGTCACCTCCTCGGCAATCTTGCCAAACTCTGTCCTCATCCCTGTGGAGGTGACGGCTGCCTTCCCCCTGCCATAGGTCACGATGGTGCCCGTGAAAACCATGTTTCTTCGATCGCTGACGCGCACTTCTTCTTGCAATGGCTTGATATCTTTTCCTACCGGGACAGATTCCCCTGTCAGAGGAGCTTCATCGCATCTCAAAGAGTGGTTTTCAATCAATCTCGCATCGGCAGGTATCTTATCTCCTGCTTCGAGGAGTAAGATATCACCGGGAACGAGTTCTTTTGAGGGAACCTCCTCTTCCTTCCCTCCCCTCAAAGCGGTGATTGTTGGGGAAAGCATCTTCTTCAATGCCTCCAGCGCACGCTCCGCACGATATTCCTGAATAAATCCGAGCACGGCACAGAAGACAACGATGACTGCAATAATCACCGCATCAACGACTTCCCCAACGAGCGCTGAAAGGACAATAGCGACAATGAGGATGATAATGAGAATATTTTTGAACTGGTTGATAAAGAGGGTGAAAGGAGAAATCTTTTCTTCCTTTTTCAATTCATTATAACCATATTTTTCAAGTCGAGTTTTTACCTCATCCTCGGTTAGACCACGATGAATATCTGTATTCAGTTCCTTTAAGACCTGTACCGTCTCTATTGAATGCCAGGCTGCCTTTTCCATATCAATACCCTTTCTTTAGTTCCCACAACAACACCAAAAGGAACTTTCTTCTCTTAGATAATTCCCATCCCTTTCAGCACGGAGAGCATCACCGCTGCCGCCATGACGGACCCTACCTGTCCGCCGGTATTTGCTCCCATCGCATGCATCAGAAGATAGTTCTTCTTATCGTATTTTTGTCCCTCTTTCTGGACCACTCTCGCTGACATGGGATAAGCTGATATCCCTGCAGCTCCAATGAGAGGATTCACTTTGCCTCCTGTTACCACCTTTAATATCTTCCCGAATAGAATGCCGCAGGCGGTATCGAGACAGATCGCCAGGAAACCTAATCCTAAGATAATAAGCGTTTGAGGAGTTAAAAAGACCTTACCATCCATGGTGGCCCCGATCGAAATCCCCAGAAGAAGCGTAACAATGTTTGCAATCTCGTTTTCTGAGGCCTTGGTGAGCCGGGTCACCACGCCGCATTCCTTCATAAAATTTCCCAGCATGATCGTTCCCAAAAGAGGTAACCCCTTGGGCGCAATCAGTCCACCAAGGATGGTCACCACCAAGGGGAAAAGAAGTTTTGTCGTCTTTGAAACGGATTTCTTCACGGTTCCCATATTGATCATTTTCTCTTCTTTGGTCGTCAACGCCCTCATGATCGGGGGCTGAATGATGGGAACGAGAGACATATAACAATAGGCAGCCACCGAGACGGCTCCCAGAAGGTGTGGGGCATATTGAGAGGTGACATAAATGGCTGTCGGGCCATCACAGGCGCCAATGATCCCAATGGAAACCGCTTCCAATTTTGTAAACCCCAAGGCCAGGGCTAACGCCAATGTAAGAAAAATCCCGAATTGCCCTGCAGCTCCGAGGAGGAAGATTTTTGGATTTTCCAGCAAAGGACCAAAATCGGTCATGGCCCCAATTCCCACAAAAATGAAGAGCGGAAAAAGCTCTGTCAAAATACCTGCCTCATAGATAATTCGAAGAAACCCCCCTTCCTCCATGAGTCCCGCTAAAGGAATATTGACCAGGATGCATCCAAATCCAATGGGAACAAGGAGCACCGGTTCTATATCCTTTTTGATACCCAGGTAGAGGAGAATCATACCGATCACAATCATGATCGGATTAGACCAGTGCATATTGAGAAATCCAGCAACAAGCCCATATAATCCACTTCCAATGGCTTCTGACATCTTTCATTCCTCCTTTACAAAGCCAATTTTATTTATCTTCTTTTAAAATAGGGAAAATCCTCTTCATGAAACTCATCAGGAGGCTCAAAATCCAAAGGGTTAAGAGTGTGCCTCCCATTCCGACAATGATCATTGTAATTCCAAACGTCCAATTATCCATGATGTGCCTCCTAAATAATTTACGGAGAGGTGATGAACCCAATCAAGACAACCTCTCCTGTAATGAGTCATAGAGATGTTAAAGTTTAAAACCCGGAGGGGGTCTCCAGAACGGAGGGCTATCCTGAAAATGGGAAGGTAAGGCAGACAATAGGTTCTTCATTTGAGAGAACGATTTAATTTGATTGAGAAAAGAAGATGGAGGTTTTGAATCTAACCATAAATTCTGATCGATAGAAAGACCATTCATTTCCGATTTTATAATAAGGGAGTTTTCACAAACTAACCAATTAATATCTATAGTCTGATCCATTTGAGATAAGGGAAGGCTAAGAAGTATAAATAGGGTTAGCAGGAATTGAATCCAACTCATCTTTCGAGGTCTTATATAAGCTAATGCTTAGCTACTTTTTTCCACCTTATACCATTTACTTCCAAAAAAAGTCAATAAAAAAGTGATTTTTTTAACAAAGTCTTTGTAAATGATCATTTCTTTTTAATTACAGTATGTTATACTTTTTTGTTCTTTCTGTTTTGAAACTCCCTGGTTTGATACATGAAGGCTTCGAGGCGGGTTAATGTGTTGGTTTGCTCCTGGCCATCATAGGCCATGTTAAGGATGGGGATATTATTATTCTCTTCTTGATATCGTTTGAGCAGGGTACTGACAATTGTGCCGGGCATGCAGGTAAATGGCATGATATTGACAACCCCGCTAGCCCCTCTTTTGGCAAAATCGATCGTTTTTCCAACAGAGAGAATAGCTTCCCCTTCGAAGGAGGAATCCAGGTAGGGTCTGGCTTTTCTAAAAATGGATCGGGTTTTGGGTTCGCCAAAGTTTCTGAGATGTCCTTTAAATATTTTTTCTAAATGGTGTTCGTCCTTCTTCTGATAGTAGTCGGTGAGAAAAACTTTTAAGAGGTTCGAAAATGATTTCTTCCTGAGACTCCTCTTTTTGGAGATGGTGTTGACATAGAGAATCCATTCCGTGAGGGGCGCAATCCACGCCTCTCCCCCAAATTGTTCAATCTTTCGAATGACATTCTCATTAGCAAACCGATTAAGCCGGACAAAGATTTCTCCAACGATCCCGATCAGGGGTTTCGTTCCGAGTTCATCCACCTCGATCTGATTAAACTCTTCAATGCTCTTTCGAAGAGCCCCTTCCAAATCACCCCCTTTGAGGATTGTCTCACAAACTCTCTTTAAAGATTCCTGATAAATCTGATCCGTTTTTCCCTTTTCCTTTTCATAAGGCCTTGTTTCCAAAAGTTTTTTCATCAAGAGGTCCACCGCGACAATTCCTTGCCATCCCAGGCGGGTAAATTGAGAACCCATAATGCCGAGATCATTATAAAGTGTCTCATCCTGATTAGGGGAGTAAATCGGAACATGGTGAAAACCCAGATCATCTAAAACGAGGCGGTGAAAACGATGGTATTGTCCAAACCGGCATGGTCCATTACCTGAAGGCATAAAGAAGGCGGCCCGTTGATGATCGAAATGGGGATCTTTGACCAGTTTGACCATATCCCCGGTGGTCAGGATGCAGGGATAACATTCTTTGCCGGAGGTGAGTTTCCTGCCCCAATAAAGGGTCTCCTCATCTGATTCTGGAAAGACTTCAGCGTCCACACCACATGCCTTGAAGGCTGCTGCCAATGCAAAGGAATGGTCACACATGTAAGGAATGTAGATTATTTTTGTTCGGTCGGTCTTTGCCTTCTCTCCTCTCAAAGAGGGAACCTTTTTCGTTTCCACATTTTTCAAACTGTCTAAGAAGGCTTCGCATCGTGTGATCGCTCCTGCATCGGCGCTGTGTTCATCGATTTCCAATTGGAGATAGGCTTTCCCTTTGGATAAATCCCTAAAGAAATGGATAATGAAAGAATCCGGGCCGCAACCAAAATTAGTGATATAGACCGCGTAAAGCCTGGGATCTTCCTTGATGATCTTTCCCGCAGCCAAGATCCTCTGTCCATATCGCCAATACATCTCCCGAATCTCTTCTGAAGGTGCAACAGATTCCAGAGGGAGGAAGTCCATCGGAATAGCAAGCAACCCTAAATCTCGCAATTTTTTTGGAATCTCAAGATTCACGCCGGAATCACAGGAGTTATAAGGCCTTCCCACGATGACCATGACCTTGTCATTGGGGTTCACCTGATTTAAAACCTCTTTTCCGCGATTGAGCATGGATTGATAGAACTGGGCTTGGTATCTCTCAGCTTTCCCAATGGCCTTCTTCACCCACTTGGGCTCCCGGTGGAGTGATTTACCAAACTGGATCAGCTCTTTTTCTAAATATTCCCTCCCGAAACCGAAATGGAGGATTGGCTGAAGGACTTTCACGTCCTTTCTCTTCAAATCGATGGACGAAGGAATGGCGTAGGGGAAGGATTGAGCGTAAGGGCAAGCAGAAGTGTTTGGGATTTCCGGGTGAGAAGGCTTAAGGTTGACAATACTCGGCAAAAATATCTTCTTCACCCCTTTCTCCAGAAGGTTGAGGACATGGCCGTGACTCACTTTAATAGGAAAACAGGTTTCCGAGACAACATTCTCTACGCCTTTTCGAATCAGTTCTTTGTTCGTGGCATCGGAAAGAATGATCCGGTAGCCTAACTCCGTAAAGAATGCCCTCCAGAAGGGAAACATCTCATGGACATAAAGAATCCTGGGTATCCCGATTTCCGGAGCATGGGGTGGAAGTTTCTCCTCTTCTTTATAAGGAGCAAAAAGCATCTTCTCTCTTTCTTCAAAAAGATCTGGAATCGAAGAACCCTTGGTTCGCTTGATGACATCGTACTTCTCACACCGGCTTCCGTAAAAGAGGGGTTTCTCTCCTTCCACGCTCACTTTTCGAATGAGGCAGAGATTGGGACAACCCTTGCATTCAAACGACGTCTGTTCGTAACGGCGTTGACTCAGGTCAAACCCTTTAAACCCGGATCGCTCCCATGCCCGCTCTTCCATGGCAAGAATGGCAACACCGATGGCTCCTGTGACATCGTGATTCTCAGGAACGATGATCTCCTTATCCAGAACCTTCTCAAAAGCAGCGATCACTCCCTTGTTGAAAGCCGTCCCGCCCTGGAAGAAAATTCGGTCCCCGATACGGCGGTCCCCGACCACCCGATTGAGATAATTCTGAACGATGGAGTAACTGAGCCCGGCGATGAGGTCATCTTTCTCGGCGCCTCTCTGCTGATGATGAACCAGGTCTGATTCAATAAACACGGTACATCGCTCTCCCATCCTCACCGGCTCTTCGGAAGAGAGGGCGAGGGCCCCAAATTCTCCCTTGATGGAAATATCCAGTTTTTCAGCCTGTTCTTCCAGAAAAGAGCCTGTCCCTGCGGCGCAGACCTTATTCATTTCAAAATCAACCACGACTCCGTTGTCGATGCTGATATATTTTGAGTCTTGTCCCCCGATCTCAAAAATGGTATCCACTTTGGGGTCAATATAGATGGCTGCGGTGGCCTGAGCGGTAATCTCGTTTCGCACTAGATCTGCCCCCACGAAATCTGCGGTCAGGTAGCGACCGGAGCCGGTCGTTCCCACCCCTTTGATCTCCACCCTGGTCCCAATTTCCCCGCCAATCTCCTGAAGGCCAATCCTTACCGCTTCGATGGGCCGGCCTGCTGTCATCAGATAGCGTTTTGAGAGGACGTTTTTCTCCTTATCAATAACAACCAGGTTGGTGCTGATCGAACCCACATCCAATCCCAGAAAAGCCTCGATCTTCTCTCCTCCTGAGTCTTGGCTGGCAAGTTCAAATTGTTCTCGCTGAATGAGATGGCGGGGGGAGAGAGAAAGGGGGTTTAATGACGCCTGTTCTTCTCGATGATCCCGCAGATATTGACTGAGGCGACTGAGACCCACCCACTCTTCCCTGCTCCCTTTATCTTCCTGAGCCATCAGGATGGCCCCGATGGCCCCCATGGAAGCAAAATGTTTCGGGACGATAAGTTCTCCATCAGAAAGTTCTAATACATCCAAGAAAGCTTTCCGCATTCCCACATTGGCTGCCACCCCTCCTTGGAAGGAGACGGGCTTGACGAAGATCTTCCCTTTTCCGATGTTACTCTTGAAATTTCTGGCCAGGGCGTAACAGAGGCCGGCGACGATGTCGTAATCCGGTGTGGCAATTTGTTGAAGATGAATCATATCCGACTTGGCGAAGACACTGCATCGGCCTGCAATACGAGGAGGGTTCGTCGATTTGAGAGCGAGTTGTCCAAACTCTTCAATGGTCAGTCCTAATCGGCTGGCTTGCTGATCGAGAAAGGATCCCGTGCCGGCAGCGCAGAGGGTATTCATGGAGAAGTCGGTGATCTTGAAGCGGCCCCCTTCCTCTTCGATGAGGACCAGTTTGGAATCCTCTCCCCCGATATCAATGATTGTCCTGACTTGGGGATAGAAATATTGAACCGCCTTGGCCTGGGCGATAATCTCATTGATGAAATTTCCACCCAGGAGCTCGGAGAGAAGCTTTCCTCCGGTCCCGGTAAAAGAGATGGAACGAAATTGCTCATGGGGGATCCTCTGGAGGATCTCTTCCAGGACTTTCTGAACGACCTGCAGTGGCTGACCCTTGATGCGTGTGTAATGTTCTTCCAGCACGCTCCGATGGTCATCCATGATGATGGTATTCGCGCTGACGGACCCGACATCAATGCCTAAATAAAGTGATTTCATCTCCCGTAACAAATCAACCCTTGAGTTAGTTACAAAATTCTAATCGATTCGAATTCGACTTTTCAAGTTTAATTTCGATATTTGTTACCACAGAATCATTCTTTGGGATGGGAAAGGGTCACCTGGAAAACAGGGAGTGAATGAGAAAAAAAACGTTTACCCTCCTATTTCAAGATCCATGACCAAGGTGTTGTTGAGACGCTCAGGGACTGCGACCTGATCGGGGTGGACGTAACGGTCATCGCCGAGCTCTTTTCCGGGTTTTCTCTTGGCGATAAAGAAAAACCGGCAGGAATTAGAAGCGTTTCTCAACTCTCCCCGGGTTGAAATACTCCTGCATGATCTCGATACGGCAGATTATTATGCTTTGATTGTCAGAAGGTTGAAGAAAGTTATTCAACCCCGTTATTACATAAAAATTGTATAAAAAGGGAGGCGTAGGCGTGTGTGCTGGAAAACCTTTACGGCGGTACCTTTAAACTTTTGGCTACTCCGTTTCCAAGCAAAATCCAAAGGCCACCTCAGGGATATCGCATGTTACCCACAACCTATAATATAATCCGCAATTGTAAAGGGTTGGAAGCACACTTTCCTCCCTTTTTTGCAACGTTAAGGTCAACTCAGTTGACAATGTTTCCACATCCGACTCGGTGGACGTAAAGATTCATGCATTCATTTACGGAATGATGGTAAAACCTTCCTTATGAGCCGCTTCACAGAGGTTTTGATCTAAACAAACCATTTCAAGGTCTTGTGGGCTTTCTTGAGCCCATATCAGTGCTGCAGCAAGCTGAAACGAATCAGCAGATCTCAAAGGATGAATCGAAAGAAGTCTTTCGGCCCGTTGACGAACCAGTTCGCTGGGCTGCACTTCTGACCATTCTGCTGTCAGAGTAGAGAGTATTGTCCTTGCTTTCATTTCTGCATCCGTACTGAGAACACCTTCACGCCTCCGTCTGGCAAGGGCTGAAAGGCATTCTATTTTCGTCGCCCACCAGACAACGATATCCTCATCCGCTTTAATCAAACGTCTTACTGTTTCAGACATTTGTTCTTTGAGACATAGAGGAATAACGGCTGAGGAATCCCAGAATCTCATCTTCCGCCCTCTCTTTCTTCAAGAAGGGCTTTCAGGACGAGTCCTTTTGGATCTTCCGGCCTCGGCATGGACCAAAAATCTTTTGGAAGCTTACCTGACCCCAGTTTGAGCAAACCCTGTTTTTCCATTCTGGTCATGGATTCTCTTGTGGTTTTCGTGCGCAAGACGGGCACGAGTCGCGCCACGGGTTTACCGCGATCTGTAATCAGCACCTCATTTCCGGCCTTGACTTGATTCAGATATTCGCTCAAATATGCCTTTAATTTTGAAACGGCTGCGATCTTCATCGTGATCACTATTCCCTTTTGTTTTTATGACTATTGTAGTCATATTCAATCGACCTGTCAAGACCATGTTACTCGAAAAATGTCAAGAATTGTTACGGAAGAATTCTTTGTGGGTATGCAAAAGGGTTGCCAAAAAACTTTTTTACAACTAAACATCTCGGCTCTATTCAACTTTGTCAATAATGTCCCCATCCGGCCCCTGGCAATCTGGCTGAGGATGCAGATGGAAGAGAAGCTCTTCTAATAATTCTTAGGATTAATAGCCTTTTTATTGAAATTATAATGATCATTGAAAATCTTCACTTGACATTCCGATTTTCAATGATAGAATGGGCCTATGATTTTACGTCCCCATGCGTTGAATCGGGTTCTCAACGTGTTCCGGGTTCATCCGATCGCTGCCCTCCTTGGCCCCCGTCAATGTGGCAAAACGACACTGGCAAAGATGATCGCCGAACGTGAGCGCTCAACCTATTTCGATCTTGAAAATCCTGTTGACCTTCGTCGCCTATCTGCCCCGATGCGTGCATTGGAAGGAATTTCTGGTTTAGTGGTCATCGACGAAGTGCAGCGTCAACCAGCACTTTTTGAATTGCTGAGGGTTCTGGTCGACCGCCCCCATAATCAAGCCCGGTTTCTTTTGCTTGGCTCAGCCTCACCCCGCCTGGTGAAGGATGTATCCGAATCCCTTGCAGGTCGTATCGGTTTCGTTGATCTATCGGGTTTCGACCTGCGCGAAGTAGGTCCTGAGAATCATGACTGCCTTTGGATCCGTGGCGGATTTCCAAGATCCTTCCTGGCCTTAGATGATTCTGCCGCAATAATCTGGAGAGAAGACTTCATTCGTACATTCCTCGAGAGAGATATCCCTCAGTTCGGCATCACAATCCCTGCTGAGACTCTAAGACGATTCTGGACTATGATTGCGCACTACCATGGGCAAGTTTGGAAGGCTGCAGAATTCGCAAGGTCCCTGGGGACTTCAGAGAACACTGCGCGGCGATACCTTGATATCCTTGCAGGAGCCTACATGATCAGGATTCTACCCCCTTGGTTCGAAAATATCAGCAAGAGACAGGTGAAGGCACCAAAGATATTTATCCGTGACAGTGGAATTCTTCACACTCTACTCCAATTGCCAACCCTAACAGATGTGCAGGGGCATCCAAAGCTCGGAACCTCATGGGAAGGATTTGCCCTTGAACAGGTCTTAACTTTGCTTGAAACGAGGGACACTTATTTTTGGGCAACTCATTCTGGAGCTGAGCTGGACTTGCTTATTATGATTGGCGGCAAACGACATGGGTTTGAGTTTAAATATTCTGACGCGCCAGGCCACACACGCTCCATGTCTGTTGCTATTCAAGACCTGAACCTGGAGCATCTCTGGGTCCTCTATCCAGGGAATCAGGAATATCTTCTTGAGGAAAAAATCTCTGTCCTACCCGTAAGCTCACTTCCGATTCTGACAGAGAAAGTTTGGAAAGGAGCTAAGACATACCGAAATTGACAACAGCGTTAATTAATGCCTCGTCACTTTATTTTTTATTGAGACTCATTGTTCCTCTGTTTCCCGCAAAATAAAAATCTCCCTCAAGTTTCATCTTCCCACCACCTTTATGAAGGGATAATTCAAAGTAATTTTCCCTCAATTTAAGATAGAAATTGTTATCCTTTATACTACCTTGATCGAACTCCATAGTATTTGTTCCACTCATCACCCCTTTTCTAATGGCATCATGAAATATGAACTTTCCCTTGAGCGGAAGGGTATCATTATCGATTTCTAAGTCTGTACGTAAATCACGCCCACTGATGTTTCTCCAGCCTTCCCATTTTCCTTTTAAGATTTGGCATCGAATGAAATCCAATCGGTGTTTTATTTTACCCTTTGTCAATCAAAATCTTAGAGTTTTTCTTTGATTTGAAACGGATCTTGTGGTAATAGTCAAATCCATATGGAAAAGGTGAGGGCGAGGGTCATCGTGGAAGGAAGGGTCCAGGGGGTTTTTTTTCGTCATCACACAGAGGAGACGGCTTTTAGACTGGGAGTCAAAGGCTGGGTGAAAAACCGAAGAGACGGTCGTGTCGAGGCTCTCTTTGAGGGTGATCGGGAACGAGTCGATCAGATCATCCAGTGGTGCCATCACGGTCCCTCTGAGGCGAGGGTAACAAAGGTCTATGTGACATGGGAGAATTATACCGGAGAGTTTGACGATTTTTCCGTCACTTATTGATTCTGAGAGCTCTGAAAACTACTGCAGGCTCTCTTGATTACACAAATTTCAATAGAGGATTACACAGATTACTCTTATTTTCTAAGTATTTTGCATCTGTGTAATCAGTTTCTAATCGGCGTAATCAATCTATTCTTATTTCTTCGGAGCCTCCTTCTCTTCTTGCAGAATTTTTTTCTTCACGCCACTCTTCACTCCACCCCATACCTCATCTTTCTCCTTTTTGATCACCTCTTCCAAATTCTCCATTTTCTTCCCGGTATCGGTTAAGCCCTCTCCAATCTTCTTCACAGTCGTACCACCCCCGAAGAAGATGAACAAAAAGAAGAGAAGAATGCCAACCACCACTCCCACCAAGAACTTGATCATCGCCTTTCTACCTCCTTTTCCCAACGGGACAGGCATTCAGGCACTCAAAACAATAATAGAATATTCCGGTCGTCAGGTTCTGCCATATCTCCCAAAAGGTTGGGCTCCTGAGCATGGCCTTCTTTTCATCCTCTGAAGCGCCTATCCATCCCTTAAAGAATCGGGTGACTCCAGGCAGCCCGAGCTTCATATTTTCCTTCGCACACTTCATGACATCGACATTTCCATCCTGATCGATCGCACCCACAGGACAGGCATTCATGCAAAGGGCACAGTTTTTACAAAAATCCTTTTTTAAGGGCTTCCCGGGTTTAAGGGGAGCATTGGTAACGATGGAGAGAAGTCGAATGCGAGGTCCAAACCGTTCGGTGAGGAGCAATCGGCTTTTGCCAATCGTTCCAAGCCCAGCCTCATAGGCTATATGGCGATGGGAAATATCACCGATCATTCCCTTTGATTCCATCCCCATTTCTACAGGTAAGTAGGGGGAGTACGGAATCACCTGATATCCCAAATCATCAAGATAGCGTGAGATCCCAAAGGAGATTCGATCCATCTCTTCATAGAGACATTTCGTGTTAAATTGAGGGAGACGGATGTTCTTTTTAGCAGGGGCGATTGTCGAATCGATCATGCGGAGGCCAAACACCACAATACTTTTTGCCTCAGGAAGCACTTCTTTAACCTTCCTCCACTGCTCCCCATAAGATTGCATTGTTTCAAAGGAAGCAACGCCAGCCAAATCTGCTCCGAATTGATGGAGTTTCTTTAACACTTGATCTGTAAAATCTTTTTTCCTCATTTATTTATCCCTCTTTTATACAAGCTATCAGGATTCATTAAATTTTTCAATCTATTTCTCAATCCTGCGATGAACCTCAACCCATCTTGAAATTGTATTGGGTAGAGAGGATGTGATAAGATTCCAATGAGAGTGAAAGTGAAAATGTCTTGCTTAATGAATATGGCTATGATCATTCCTGTTTTTTTAATCTACTTGTTGACCCTTCCCTATCCCCTTCACGCTCAATTCCAAAACATGATCGAAGTGGGAAAGTTTTCTACTGCGACAGCGGAAGACATATTACCAGCGGACTGGAAGCCTTTAACCTTTAAAAAAATTGAGCGGCATACCACTTACAAGCTTGTCAGGGATAACGATACGGTGGTCATTAAGGCTGCGGCAGAGGCCTCGGCATCCGGTCTGACCCGGGAGATCAAAATCAATTCCAAAGAATATCCCATTGTTCAATGGCGCTGGAAGGTAAGTAATATCCTTAAGAAGGGGGATGTGCACAAGAAAGAAGGAGATGATTATCCTGCCAGAATCTACATCACTTTCGAATACGATCCCAGCAAATTAGGTTTTTTCGAAAAGGCGAAATATGAAGCTGTCAAAATACTATATGGGCAGTATCCTCCTCATGGAGCAATCAACTACATCTGGGAAAGCAAAGCTCCCATAGGAACCATCGTCCCTAATCCTTATACCGACCGTGTCAAGATGATCGTGGTGGAAAGTGGCGGGGCCAAGCTCCATCAGTGGGTGAATGAAGAACGAAATATCTTTGAGGACTACAAACGTGCTTTTGGCGAGGAGCCCTCGATGATTTCAGGCGTGGCCATCATGACCGACACCGACAACACCGGTGAATCTGCCACTGCCTATTATGGCGATATCCTCTTCAGCAAAACTAAATCCCAATAACCAAATCCCAATTTCCAAACAAATTAGTCATAGCCAGTTGGCCATCCACGCCTGCGTGCAGAAACACCAGCACTTCGGCGTGCAGGCACGAACCATGAAAATTACTAATCCCCCCACCCCCCTTTAGCAAGGGGGGGGGATTAGA
>Ga0209164_1000949_pt1 | contig 46420 bp, 43 predicted proteins | sample MTBNYHSulfiMetaG_FD_187458 | JGI IMG/M metagenome (GOLD analysis project Ga0209164, IMG submission 187458) | Enrichment culture microbial communities from rom New York Harbor, USA that are MTBE-degrading - MTBE-NYH (New York Harbor Sulfidogenic)... | ecosystem: Environmental > Aquatic > Marine >... | reverse complement strand
GTAATCCTTTTGTCTAGCGCTTGTTCTATGATCGTTTTCCGTTCCAGTTCCGCTTGTGTCATTGCTATGGTCCATTTCATCTGTGTTGTCCTCTGATTAGGACATTTTAATTTTGCTGGAATAGGACTTTACTACTTTGCTCCTACATTTTGGACTATTTGCTTGTCAAAAAGAAAGTCCCGCTGGTATAATCCTGCCCCTTTTCAGAACACATTTCAAATGGAGGATGGATGAATTCTGATCCACTCGCCCAATCGGCGAAAACACACTTGATTACACTTTGTGAAAAGATCCCCACCCGCCAGCTGGGAAGCCCTGGCAACCAGGCAGCAGCGATGTACTTTGCTGATGGCATGGCTAAAAATGATTTCATTGTGGAATCCCAGCCCTTTGACTGCATCGATGTGCGCCAAGGAGATATCGAGCTGGGCGTAGGGGATGAGAAATTTGAGGCTTTTATCAGCCCGTACTCGCTGGGCTGCGATATCCGCGCGGAACTGATCCGGGCGACCACCATCGAGGAGCTGGAGAATCTGGACTTAAAGAACAAACTTCTGCTTCTTTCAGGGGAGATCGCCGGAGAACAACTGTTTCCAAAAAATTATGTTTTCTATAACCCGGAGCATCACCAACGCATCCACCAGCTGCTGGAGGAGAAGCAGCCGGCAGCGGTCATCAGCGCCACCGGGCGCAACCCGGAACTGGCCGGCGGCATGTACCCATTCCCAATGTTTGAGGACGGCGACTTTCAGTTCCCCGCCGCTTATATGAAGGATATTGAAGGAGAAAAGCTGGCTGCATTCGCTGGACAGGTTGTCCATCTGAAGATAGACGCCGAGCGCATCCCGTCACACGCGGAAAACATTTCCGCCCAAAAGGGCGATCAGAACGAAAGGATAGTGGTCTGCGCCCACATCGACGCCAAATCCGGCACGCCTGGCGCGCTGGACAACGCGGGCGGCACCACCATCCTGATGCTGCTGGCCAAATTGCTGAAAGACAATCACGGAAAGCAGGGGATTGAGATACTGGCCATCAACGGCGAGGATAATTACAGCGCGGGCGGTGAAATGGAATACCTGCGCCGGCATCAGGGAAATTTTGGAAAGATCCGACTGGTCTTCAACATCGATGGTGTGGGTTTCAAAGGCAAACCCACCGGCATTTCCTTTTACGAGTGTCCACAGGTGATACAGGAAACGGCTCTAAAGTTAGCCACGGACCACGAAGGTATTGAAGAGATGCCGCAGTGGTACCAGGGGGATCATATGGTGTTCCTCAGCCAAGGGGTCCCAGCTATCGCCTTGACAACCGCAAGTTTTGCTGAAGTTTGGGCAGATATCGCTCACACCCCGCAGGATACACTGGAAATTGTTGATGAGGATATGCTGGTTAATGTAGCGAAATATATTTCCAAATTGATCGAGCGAGTTTAGGATACAGCCATGAAAACGCTTTCTCTCTGGTTTTACAGAATGTCGACTGCCTGGGTTGCAGTAATATCTCTCGTCCTGTTCCTTGCCTTCTCCGCCCTGGTGCTACCCGGCCAGTCAGCCGCAGCAGGGACTTACAGCGAAGAAACCGGATCACCGGATACCTCGCTGCTCTATACCCCTGGCGATCTTTACCGCATGGCCGAAGGATACGGACCCGAAGGGCGGCAGGCTTACATCCACGCGCGCTTCACATTCGACCTGGCTTTCCCGCTGGTATATGGATTTTTCCTGATCGCCTGCGGCAGCTGGCTGCTGGGCAGGGTTATCCCTGAAGGGAAATCCTGCCGGATATTGAACCTCGCGCCGTTAGCCGGTGTGCTCTTCGATTTTCTGGAAAATGTCAGCGCCTCAATAGTGATCGGGCGTTATCCGCATGAGACCCCGATTTTTGCCGCCATCACCCCAGTATTCACTTTGATCAAGTGGATCTTCGTAGGCGGCAGCTTTGTCCTGCTGTTTATCTTGGCAGGGCTAACCATCTTTTCAAGAAATAAGAAACAGATCGATTGATCGGATTGATGCATTATTAAAAACAATCGTGTGCTTCGATAAACTCAGCACACGATTGCATTTTTTTGGATCACTTAATAAGTTTTTTCCAACTCGAAGATGGTGCTTTCCATTAGGTCAACCGCGGTTTTCAAGGTTTGGGCGTCAAATGCCAGCCTGGCGCCTGCCGCCTTGAACAACTCCGGCAATGTAGCCGTGCCGCCCAACGCCAATGCCTGCCGGTACTGCCCCACCGCCCGTTCCTGATCCTGGATGGCATTCGCCCAGATCTGGACTGCACCCAGAAGCGCCAGCCCGTACTCCATGTAATAAAAAGGCACCTGGTGGATGTGGTCTTTGCGCTGCCAACCGGTTTTCATCACTTCCTCATAACCGGTCCAGTCAAGATGGGGACGAAAGCGCACTTCCAGTTCCGCCCACTTCTCGTCGCACTTGGATGGGTTGATGCCATCATCGTAATTCTCATAAGCCCAGTGCTGGAAGGCATCCACAATGGCCATGTAGGGCCAGAAGGTCAGCATGGCTTCGATATGGTCAACCCTGGCGCGGGCTGCATCAGCCGACGAATAAAATCCGCCGTTTTTTTCTTCCTGATAAGGCAGGCACAGGAATTCCATACCCATGGACGCTACCTCTGCGAATTCCATTGGCAGAGTGGCTTCAGAATACTGGTGAAAATAGGGCAGGTTAAATGTTTCAAACGCATGGAAACAATGGCCTCCTTCATGCAGCAGTGTCTGCACATCCTCGTGCATCCCCACTGCGTTGGCAAAGATGAATGGGCGTTTCGTGTGGGCAAACTGGGTGCAATAGCCGCCATTAGCCTTGTTCTTGCGATTTCCGAGATCCAGCAATCCTTCCCTGTCCATCAAGTCAAAATATTCGCCGAATTTCGGAAGGACCTGATGGAAAATATTGGATGACTTGTCGGTCAATTCCCTGACATCCTTGAACGGCGCCAAGGCCGGTTTACCGGACAGATCGACAAAGGTATCATAAAAGCGGACCTGCTCAATACCCAGTTTTTCTTTGCGTCGCTGCATCATGCGCCCAAATGCTGGCACCACGGCCTCCTCGATCGCCTGATGGAATGACTTGCAATCCTGGGGGGTGTAATCGAAACGCATCATTTGCTGCCAGCGATAGGCGCGAAAATCCGGCTTGCCGGCGTTACCCGCCATTTGTTTACGCAGTTTCATGAATTCCACCCACTGGCTGTTGATCTCCTCGCGGTCTTCCAGTCGACGGCTGGAGAGGTTTTCCCAACTCGTCCGCCGGGTTTCCCGATCCGGTTCCCTGAGCACGGCTTCCATCTGTCGGGCGGTTCTCTGCTCTCCGTGCCATTCCACCATTTGAGCGCCCATGACCTTGTCATGCTCGGTATTGAGTTTTTCTTCACGTGCTTTGAGTTCCAGATTCTCTTCCCGGAAAAGATCGAATTCCGCCTTCATGTTGCGAAGAGGGACTTCCATCCCTTTGACAGACAACCCGGACGCCAACAGTTTTTCCTTCAATTTCTGTTCGGCGATCTTTAAATTCGGGTAGGTCTCATTCATATAAACCTCAAACCGCCGGGCTGCGATCTCATCCGCCGTGTTGATCGTTGTAGAGACATATAACCGGTTATACAGTTCGTCGCCCAATTCGGAGGCATTTGACCAATCCTTCAGCCATAGCTCAACATTGGCGCTGTTCACTTCGGTCTTTTCCAGTTCGGCATAATAAGGCTGCAGGTCTTTCCAGCCCCAGGTTAGCAACTCAAATTGATTAATTTTCATCATCTACCTCAAAGATTTTTAATAATTTTTAGATCGTTAATAATCCCAAGAATATCAAACAGTACTTATCTTACTCTCAATTGAATACAACTATGCGGTTTTCAGCCAGAGGGTGAAAGCGCTGCCTTCGCCATTCCGACTTTCAACGGCGATCTCGGCCTGGTTCAAGTCCGCCAATCGTTTGGAAATCGCCAAACCCAACCCCACGCCGCGCGCCTTGGTGGTAAAGAGCGGTTCAAATAATCTATTCCTAATCTCCTCCGGAATGCCAGGGCCGCTATCCTGTATTTGAATGCCCACTCGTTTATCCATTGCTTCAGCGGAAATTGTAAGCTTCCCGCCTTCCGGCATCGCTTCAACGGCATTTTTTGTCAGGTTCAACAAGATCTGGGAGATCTGCTGGGTATTTCCCAACGCTTTGGGAAGATCGCCGGGGATGTTAACATCCTGGTCAATACTTCCGGGGATCTCTTCTTTCTGCAGCACCATGTTCACCACCTGCCGGAGGTCGATCATATCGCTTTTCATGGGTTGGATGCGCGAATAGTCCAACAGGTCCGTCACGATCTGCGAAGCATTCCGCGATTCCGTGTCGATCAAGTTGACATATTCTTCGATCTCCTTGTCACCCCGGCTGAAAGATTTAAGCAAGTATGCCGCGTTGCGGATCACAGAGAGCGGATTGCGAAGCTCGTGACCCACGCTGGCAGCCATCTCGCCCAGTGTGGATAATTTTTCAACCGCGATCAGTTGATTCTGTGCATCTTTGAGCGCTTTGGTCCGTTCTTCCACCATCTTCTCCAGATCCCTGGAATATCTTTCCAGCTGCTGCTCTGCATTTTTCCGGTCAGTGATATCCTGGATACCTGCCAATGAACCGGCAAATTTTCCGTTCTCGTCATATATTGGAGCGGCTTCGACGATCACGTTTACTTTGCTGCCATTTTTATGGATCAAAATGGTTTCATAGCGTTCTTTCATCCCCTGCATCTGGTGTTCCAGATAATCGGTAAACTTGGTCTGCTGCTTTTTCTCGATAAACCCCAGAAATTCTTTACCCACGATCTCGGATTTCTCATAACCGATCATGGTTGCCATGGAAGGATTGACGAAAGTCGTGACCCAGCGGTTGTCCACTGCCCAGATGCCTTCCTGCAGTGATTCAACCAAGTCGCGGTATTTGCGCTCACTCTCGGCTAACTGATGTTCGGTTTGAACTCGCTGTTGCTGGTCGTTCATGAACAAGCCGATCAGCATCATTGTGGTTGAGAAGATCACCACATATGGCACTGCGATTGTATTTAAAATCTCCATCGCGATCGTCCGCGGGAAGGTAAAGAACCAAACTACGAGGGCTCCATGCACGATCAGGCCCAAGATGAGCAGGTTCACAAAGCTGATAGGGCAATTTTTCTTTCTAACAATCTGGCCAAATACCAATCCGATGACGCTGGAGATCACAATTGATCCCACGCCGGTAAACGCCCCGATCCCGCCCAGGTAAGTCCGGTAGATAGCGGCGATAACAGCAGCGATGATCACCACCACCGGCGGCTCAAAAAAGCCGGCCAAACCCAGGATGATTGATCGCCCATCAAAGATCGCGCCTTCCACCAGGGTGACAGGTGCGGACATAGCAAGAATGGCGAACAAACCGTAGAGCGCCCCGATCACCCAGTTCGGCTGCTTAAATTTCTTCAGCCATTGGTAGCGGAAATGAACGCTCAGAATGCTGAGCGCCAGGAGCAGGGCGGCATTGGTGATGAATGGCGTGATGGTCACTGGTTTTCTCTCCCTGGTTTTCTTATTCCAAGAAAAAAGATAACCAAGCAGGCCATGGCGATCCAAAAGGTAATGGATACCCACCACAATTCTATTTTTCCCATCTTCGAAGCAATAAAAATCAACGAGAAAAACGCGCCATATTCCAAAAGAATGTAAGGAATATGTGTGCTCCATTTTGCGCGGAAATCCACTTTCAATACGAAGTCCAGGAGGGTCTCGATTAACAGATAAATGAGGATAACGGCAAGCGCAAAGATCATTACTGTGTTTATACGAAGAATCAGCCAGTTAATCATTACGGTCGCAAAAGGTATGATTAATAAAACCACCAAAGTACCAATTCTCCTCACCCATTACCTCTTCCCCAATCGCTCAAAAATAAATACCCCTGGATTAGCAGGTTAAATAAGACTGCCGAGACAATGAAGATCAATGGCATAAATTCTCCAAGTATTAATTATATAAGTGTAGCTGTGAGCTATGCCAAGCCTATTGTTCTGCTAATCAGGATCTCTGAATATACCAATAGACCCACATGACAATTCTTTTTTCTAAGCGATTTGCCGTTGTCATAAAAGGATTAGAAATCTCACTTTAACGAATAAGTTAATCACCAAATTTGTGAATTACAACCATACAAGTACTGTCCCGCTTGAGATAGAATTCTTTATGAGTATTTTCTCGGATTTAATCATAGTTTCGCAGGATATATAAATGAAAAGGTTGATCCTTAATGCCGATGACCTTGGGCTGACGCCCGGTGTAACGGATGGGATCCTGCAAGCGCACACACACGGCATCGTAACTTCCACCAGCGCCTTGATGAACTCAACCCACATCCAGAGCGATCTCTCACGAACACAAGTCGAATGCCCACATCTGGGGATCGGGATACACTTGACGCTCACTGAAGGCCAGCCGATGCTGCCGATTATAAAAGTGCCAAGTTTGGTGGATGAGAGTGGCCGTTTTTACAAACTGAACCACGAGCCCGAGCGAATCCAGGGGATTAATTTCGATGAAGTTCGCGCCGAGTGGAGAGCGCAAATCGAGTTATTCATGGATCGTGGAATTCATCCCGACCACCTGGACAGCCACCACCACATATCTTATTTCCATCCTGAGCTGTTCAAGGTTATGTTAACCCTTGCCCATGAATTCCGTCTACCTGTCCGCTATCCTCCCCAAATGTTCCTCGACCAGCTTGGAAAGGAAAAGGTTGACCGATGGCTGAGAGAATACAACGTGAAATGCCCTTCGGATTGCATCACCGGTTTTTATGGAGAGGGAAATAACCTAAGCCGGGAAAACTTAACTGAGATTTTGGATTCCCTAGCGGAAGGCACATATGAATTGATGTGCCACCCCGGCTATGCTGACCAAAAGCTGTTAAATAACTCTTCCTACAGCAAACCGCGGGAACTTGAACTGGAAATTCTCACCGACCCTGAAATCATCAAGTTAATGGAGACTAATGAAATTCAGCGGATCCGGTTTTCTGACCTTTGAGAACGCTATACGGAATCATCCCGTGATCCCCGCCTGAAAAATCTTTGGACTGAAAACACTACCTGATCAGGTCAATCAGAAAAGCGCCTGCGCAGCCGAACAGCGCGGCTTGGTCGCCCAGCTCCGCCAGTGTCATGCGGGGCAGCGGAAACATTTCCAGGCGTTTCTTCATGATCGGTTGAATGCGCTCCAGAAGGAACGGCCGGCGGGTGATCACACCCCCACTGAACACAAACAGATCCACCGGATGAAAAATGAGCGTATTGAGCACCACCTGGGCAGCTTTTTGTACAATAAAATCCCAGCGCGGGTCGTCATCAGCCACCGTTGCCATGTCCTGCCCAAAGTATTCCCGGAGCATATCTCCGCCTAAATACGCTTCTGGACAGCCGCGCTGGCCGCAGTTGCACAGTTTGCCTTCCCATTCCATGATATGGTGGCCGTTTTCAAAGGAAAACATAAAATAGCGTTTCTCATCGATTTTTTTAATGTCCCCCGCACCGATGCCGGTGCCCCAGATGAAATATACAAACCGGTTACTATTCCTTGCGGCGCCAAACAGCGCCTCGCCTATGGCCGCTCCTTGTACATCATGAACCAGCTTGACCGGCACGCCAAACCTCTCCGTTAAAGTGTTTTTGATGGGTTTCATCGCCCAATCCGGCAGGTTGTTGGCCGTGGTCACCATGTCATCCTTGTCTATAATGCCCGGAAAACATGCTCCGATCCCTTCGATCTCTTGTCCCTGGGAAAGGTCTTTGATGTGCCCGGCTAATTCCTCGATCCCGGTAGTGTAATCCTGATTCACCGGATGGGACTCCAGCTTGACGATGCGCGCTTCACCTTCCAGGTTCACCAATGCTACACGCATATTTGTTCCGCCAACATCAATTGATATATACATATTAAACTCCCAGGCACAGACTTCAATATTATACAGGCTGCAACCAATAAAAAACCGTTCACTTCGACATCGCTGTGAACGGTTCAGGTTTTAAGAAGAAGTGAATTAATCTACGGCGAAGAACAACGCACGCAGCGTCACATACACAAAATACATGCCCATCAAGTAGAACGCGTGGACACGTTTGAGTTTTCCATTGGAGAACCAAAGGATCGCCCACAGGATCATGCCGGTGATGGTTTCCCACGGCAGGTCCCACTGGATTAATGGGCCTGGTACCCAATATGTAGATAACAGCGCTCCGCCGCCGATGGCGACCAGCGGGTTGGTCACATTGGAACCCACCAGCGTACCCAGCGAAACGCCTTTTTCGCCATGCCGGATGCCGGCCAGCGCAGTGATCAGCTCGGGCATGGCGGAGGCAACGCCCAGCGTTACCACGCCGATCAGCGAACCGCCCACTCCGGTTTCCACCACTACCAGCTCGGTGATGCGCAGAACGTAAGTGGCCGCGATGATCGTGACCCCCAACGCCAACAAGGCAACACCGGCGTCTGCAAACACATCGCGGAGATTCTCCGGGATATTTTCTGCGATCTCTTCACTTTCGATGAGGTTGTCTTCCTTTTTATAATGCTTTCGTTCATCCTTGTAGAGATAATAGGTATAGGCGATGAATGTGCCGAAGAGCAAAGCGCCATCCAGCCGGGAGTAGACGCCGTCTAAACCAAAAATAATGCACATGATGGTCGTACCGATCATTGGGCCCATACTCTTCCACAGAAAATAGCGGCGGAAGTAGAGCGTACCGGAAAGCAGCACGACCAGACCCATGATCAGGGTCTGCTGAACGACATCCGAGCCGATGTTACTGCCTAAAACTATGGCAGAGCCGATCTCGTAATCCAGGGTTCCGCCCAAGATCTTGACCGATGCGGTTAGGTGAGCGGTGATCTCCGGGATGCTTGTGGCCAAAGAAAAAACGGTCATGCCCATAAAGGTCGAAGATAAGTGGAAATACGATGCGATGCCGATCAATTTCTTGACCGAGACATTGGCGCTGACCACCAATACAACCGTAGCCAGCAAGCCGATCAACGCGATCACCGGGATAGAAAAAGTACTTAATTCCATAATGATGACTCCTGTCAACCAGGCAAAGAATCAATTTGACCTGTGTCTGGGTATAAACACACAAAAAGCCCAAATTGGGCGGGAGATTTATACCACTAATTTTCAAAAAATAAAATATTTCCGGGCGAAATTCTCCGGCTTATTAGGGCACCAGCACCGGGAGGCTGGTGACGAAATATTCCCCATTCCGTTCAATTACATATACATCAAATTGAGATACCGGCGGCATCTCTTCCTCACTCGCGCCGCAGCATGGTCCCAGGACAAACAGGCTGCCATCCGGGTTTTGGAATTCCACCTGGAGGTGGTATTCATTCAGTGAGAATTTTTCCGCTTTCAAGATTTTATTTATGGGTAGGCACTGAAACCCATTGATAGTGCAAGCATTCCGCCATAGGGTCTCGAGATCGTGTTCATCGATCGATGGATTCAAGTACTGCAGGTTCGTGAGGTCCCCTGCGTACATCTCCGCTGCCTGCGCATATTCTCCATCCGAGAGCAGTTGGAAAAATTGCATTGCCATGTTTTCCGCTTTCTGCTCGCCTGAAATTGGTTTGATCAGACGGCAAGCTGAAAGGAAAAATAAAAAAATGATGCTGAATGCCGACTTTTTTGTTCTCACAAAAAAATTATAGCGCCGGTCGGCGTAAGTGCCAGTTCGTGGACGATTGGTAGGCATGCGCCAGCCGGAACAGGGTCGTTTCATCAAAATGGCGCCCCATCAACTGCATACCGATCGGCAAACCTTCCCCGTCAAAACCCACCGGAAACGCCAAGCCCGGCACACCCGCCAGGTTGGCCGGCAGTGTGAAAACGTCCTCCAGGTACATGGCGAGCGGATCATCCCCATGCCCGCCGATCTTGAAAGCAGTGGTGGGCGCCACTGGTGCGGCGATCGCATCCACCTGTTCGAAGGCGCGCTCAAAATCTGACTTGATCAGAGTGCGCACCTTTTGCGCCTGACCGTAATACGCGTCATAGTAGCCAGCAGAGAGGGCATAGGTACCAAGCATGATGCGCCGCTTGACCTCCGGGCCGAAACCCCGGCCGCGCGACTGCAGGAACATGTCGATCATCCCGCCGTCTTCCACGCGCAATCCATACCGCACGCCATCATAGCGCGCCAGGTTGGCCGACGCTTCCGCGGGTGCGATCAGATAATACACAGGCAGTGCATATTCGGTATGCGGCAGTGAAATCTCAACGATTTCTGCACCCAAGGATTGATAAAGGCTTATCGCCTGCCTGACAGCGGCTTCGACCGCCGGCTGGATGCCCGCGATGAAGTATTCCTTCGGTACTCCAATGCGTAAACCCTTCACTTGCGGGTTATCCGAACAGGCAGCGTCGGGTACAGAACCATCCAATGTGGTCGCATCGCGCGCGTCAAAGCCCGCCATCAGCCGGAAGATGATCTCCGCGTCCGCCGCGCTGCGCGCCAGTACGCCTACCGAATCAAGCGAAGAGCCGTAGGCGATCAGACCGTAGCGCGAAACTCGCCCATAGGTGGGTTTGATGCCGGTCACGCCGCAAAAGGAAGCCGGTTGGCGCACGCTGCCGCCGGTGTCGGTCCCCAATGCAGCCGGCGTAAACATGGCAGCCGCAGCCGCGGCAGACCCACCGCTGGATCCACCCGGCACACGGGTGAGATCCCAGGGATTATGCGTGACGCCATACGCCGAGTTTTCTGTAGAGGAGCCCATGGCGAATTCATCGGTGTTGGTCTTGCCCAATACAACCGCTCCCTCGTCCAGCAGCCGTTGTACCGAGGTGGCATTGAAGGGCGGCACGAAATTTTCCAGGATCTTCGAACCGCAGGTCGCGCGTGTACCAGCCAGGCAGAGTACATCCTTGACCGCCAGGGGCAATCCCAGCAGCGTGGGAGTTTCGCCGCCCGATTTTTTCAATGTACTGCGGATTTGGTCCGTTTCTTTGGCGCGTTTCAGCGCTTTTTCAGGCGTCAAAGTGATGAAGGCATGAATCTGGTTCTCATATTGAGCGATGCGATCGAGTAACGCAGAAGTCAGTTCAACGCTGGAGACATCGCCTTGATTCAACGCGGTGATACATTCCTGGACAGAAAAAGCGGTCAGATCAGCCATTTCTTTCACTCCATCACAGGCGGTACTCGGAATTGGCGGTTCTCAACATCCGGCGCAATATCCAGCGCCTGCTCACGACTCAGACCTGTTTTCGGTTCATCGCCTCGCAGCCGGGTGCGGGGAGGCAGCACGCTGGAGGTAATTGGTATGTGGCGGGTATCCAGCGCCTGCAGCTGCGCAATATGGTCCAGAATGGCGGAAAGCTGCTGCTGGTAGCGGGTAATCTCATCTTCGCTCAGATCCAAGCGCGCCAGCAGGGCGATATGCTCAACTTCTTCTCGGGACAAGGTCATGGGCGTAATTATAACAAGCGGCGCTAATAACCGGGTTTTTCCGCCCAACCCTCTGCATACCAGCGCAGGTAATCTGCGACATGCGCCTCCCAGTAACTCTCGGTGTGCGCGCCGGGATACACATGCCATTCGTAAGGCATTTCGTATTCTTCCAGCCGGTTGGCGAAGACCCGCGCGGGATCATGCATAAAATCCCGGTCGCCAGCGTCAATCCAGATACGCGGTTTTTCATCCGCGGAGATCTCGGCAAACCAAAAGGGCGCCTGGTTAAAGTCGCCGCGGAAAGGCGCCAGGGAATGCCCGCCGATGGCGCCGAAGGTATCCGCGTAGATCAAACCAATGCGCATAGCCCACCCTGCCCCACGGGAGATCCCGCCAATCGCGCGACATTCGCGCTCCGGGCAGGTCCGGTAATGTTCGTCGATCCAGGGCGCCAATTCCTCGCCGATCGCTTGCCCGAACTTTGAAGTCCACTGGTCGATCAGGTAATTGGACTCCTTGGGCATCACCAGGAGGAAACCGGAAGTCTCGCCAGCTGCGATCATCGCGTCCAGGGTTTCGTCCGCGCCCAGCCGGTCCCACTGGTCGTCGTTAAAAGATTGGCCATGCAGCAGGTAGAGCGCCGAAAAGCGAGCCTCAAGATCATGCGCATAACACGGCGGAAGGTACACGCGGAATTCCAGTGGATGGGTCATCCAGCGGGTCCGTATCTCGTGAAACTCATACTGTCCGTGCGTCTCGCGGCAGGGTTCGGGGGTCGGAGCCAACTCTGGCAACGGGGTGAATTCAATCTCAATACTTGGCGTTTGGGCGGGAAAAGAATCTTCAAGCGACTGACAACTTACCGCAGTAAACAAGCAAAAAATGAACGCGAGCCACCGGTTTTTCACTCAAGGTTCTCCCATCCCTCGGCATACCAGCGAATATAGTCCTCGATATGCGCAGACCAGTATTCCTCATTGTGCCGGCCTTCATTTAAGTGCCAGACGTGCGGAATTCCCTTTTCGTTGAGCACGCTCTCAAAGCGGTAAGCCGCCTTAACCTCGGGATCAAAGCGCCCGGTGTCGATATAAATGCGCGGCATCTGCCGATCAGGGATGGCATCCAGCCAACCCGGCAAGCGGATGAGGTCGCCGCGGAAGGTAGGCAGGCTGTGGCCGCCAATGGAGGAGAACATCCCCGGCTCAGTCAGGCCGATGCGCATCGCCCAGGACGCGCCGCGGGAAATACCGCCCAGCGCGCGGCAAGCCATGCCAGTGCATACGTTGAAGCTCTTTTCAACCCAGGGGATCGCCTCTTCGGTTAAAGCATTCGGAAACTGATTTGTCTCAACATCCCGGTAATAGAACTCCTCATAGGGCATGACCATCAAAAAAGGAAGGGCATTCCCTGTGAGGATCAGTTGATCGGCGGTTTCCGCCGCGCCCAGGTCAATCCACATGCGGTCGTTGAAGGTCTGTCCGTGCAGAAGAACCAGCGCGGGGTAACCCTCCGCGCGGCTCGCGTCATAGCAGGGCGGCAGATACACGCTGATGAACAACGGGCTGTTCAGGATCTCTGACTCGATCTGGTAGCGTTCCACCACGCCCGGCGCCGTGCAGACAGCTGCTTCTTCCGGCGAGGTATTCACTGGCTCGGGTTCCGCGTTTGATTTGTTCCTGGGCGGCAAGGTGGGCGCGGTCAAAATAGCAGTCGGTTCGGGCTGGGCGGTCAACGCAGGCGAACAGGCAGCCAAAAAGACCATGAAAATTGCGCAAAGGGAGATAAAATGCCTGAATTTCGTCATTCTCAGCGTCCAGGTTGTAAAAAGTCCGCGCCTTGACGGGTGGGGCATGCACCGATTATACTCTACCCGCCGGGGTGTAGCGCAGTTGGCCAGCGCGCTGCGTTTGGGACGCAGAGGTCGGCGGTTCAAGTCCGCCCACCCCGACTTCGCTTTTAATACAGATACCGGCGGATACCCTGAATGGTGCGGTTCCCGGTCCCCCTTCAGGGACTCTGCTTTGCTTCACAAGCCCGCCCACCCGACATTTTACAATCTGTCATCGCGAATCTTTTAGGACGAAGCGATCTCCATCAAGTTATTCCCACTTTTCTCATCGGAGGATAGACAATGAAGATTTTTTTGATTTATTAATTTTATTGGTAGGAATCTCCAGATTCGATTGAATACAATCCTTGATACAATCATCCAACAGGTGGAGACCATGGACACGCCCTTTCTATCCATTATTATTCCTGCTTTTAATGAAGCCGGCCGCCTGCCATCCACCCTGGAGCAGGTGGGGCATTTCCTTTCCACACGGCGCTTTACCTACGAGATCCTGGTGGTGGAGAACGGCAGCAGCGATGACACCCTGCACATTGCTAAGAGTATGGTAGGGAAGATCAAAAATCTGCGGGTCATGCATGAGGACATCCGCGGCAAGGGCTGGGCGGTCAGGCAGGGCATGCTGGCAGCCAAGGGCGAATACCGCTTCATCTGCGACGCTGACTTGTCCATGCCCATTGAAGATGTTCTGCGTTTCATTCCCCCACAGCTTCCGAATGTCCCCATCGCCATTGCCTCACGTGAAGCGCCCGGCGCCGTGCGATATGATGAACCCGAATATCGGCACCGGATCGGACGGGCGTTTAATTTCCTGGTTCGGATTTTATTGCTGAAAGGACTGAATGACACCCAATGCGGTTTCAAATGTTTCCGCGCGGATGCAGCGAAAAAGATCTTTCCTTTAGTGACCATTCAAGGCTGGACCTTCGATGTGGAAGCTCTTTTTATCGGGCGAAAACTCGGTTACGAGATCCACGAGGTTCCCATTCACTGGTATTACAAAGCGCAAAGCCGCGTCAAGGTCCTGCGCGATTCTTTTCAAATGGGTCTGGACCTGATCAAAATTCGTCTCAATCATATCTCCGGAAAATACCATGCCCAGACCAAAGATCATTGACCTGCCCCCAAAACCCAACTTGAGGTTTGAACAAGAACTCTGGGGTGAAGGATTCCACCTGATCGCCGGGCTGGATGAGGCGGGGAGGGGCGCCTGGGCCGGACCGGTCTATGCCGGAGCGGTGGTCCTGCCCGCCGATGAACGCACCTGCGAGCTGCTCCCGGGCGTGCGCGATTCCAAACAAATGACGCCCAAGGAACGAGCGCGCTGGGAAGGCTGCATCAAATCCGCTTCGATCACTTGGGCGGTTGGATCCGCATCAGAACTGGAAATTGACGAAAAGGGCATCGTGGCAGCCACCTGCCTGGCCATGCAGCGGGCGATCGACCAGCTGGTCTACCCGCCGGATCACCTGCTGGTGGATTACATCTCCCTGCACGACTGCCAATGTCCGCAGCTATCGCTGTCCAAGGGCGACTGCCAGTCGCTCAGCATCGCGGCCGCTTCCATATTAGCCAAGACTGCCCGCGACGCATATATGATTTCACTGGATAAAGGTTATCCCGGCTATGCTTTCGCGCGACACAAAGGATACGGCACCCGTCAGCATCAAACCGCTTTAAAAACTCTCGGCGTACTTCCCATTCACCGGAAGACTTTCAAACCTATCTCGCAAATTCTGACACCTGCATAAAAGCAAAGGGAGAATTAAAAAAAACCGATTGTTCTCATGGACAACCGGATTTTTTCATGAAATAGCAAGAACTCTTATTATTTGGTTTGATCATCCACTGCGGCTCCGGGCGCCGTCTTTTTCACAGACTCCATGCCGTTCTTCATCGCGCTATCGGATGAATAGGTTTCACTGGTGCCAATCACCTGGTTGTTTCCTGCGCGAAGTACGAAATAAGGTTCGCCTTTTTTCGACAAGAGCGCTTTAAAATTATCCGGGGATTTGGCGTTCTCCTTAACCGAATGGATACCGTTTTCCGCACCGCTTTTCGTTGTATACATCTCGCTGGTTAAAATGATTTCCCCATTCCCCGCTTTGAGATTGAACATGAAATGATCGTTCTTTGCCTTCTTTAACTCAAATTTTCCTGCCATACTTTCCTCCAAATAAAAAATGTTTAAATTACTCTATACCCATAATATGATTGTTTTCAAAGTCCTCTAATTCAACCGGCACCATCCGAGTAATCGTGTTACAACATAAAAATTTTCAACCGATCATTATTATGTCACTTCTTCCGCCCGCCTGGCCATGGTCTCCCGCAGCCGGTGAACGTCTTTGGGGATCACGAGCAGCACCAGGCCGAGTGTCACCAATCCGACCGACCAGGCGCTCAAGGTGATTATCTGCATGGCATTTTTTAATGAGGATCCCATTGCAAGTACGCCGGCCAGCAGCGGGGCGAGCGCTGATCCAATGGTCTCCGCCACGCCAATGATGCTATGCGCGGTGCTGCGCACCTCGGGCTCGGTGATGTCCTGTACGGTTGAGACAGCGTTCGGCCACTCAAATGACCAGAACAGGCCGGCAAAGGCCTGCATCAGCAGGAAGAGAGTGAAATTTTCCGGCGGCGTATTGAGCACCAGGGTGAAAAAGATCATCAACCCGACGATGCCCACCAAAGCCACGATCAATCGGCCGCGAAAATATTGGCTTAAGTATATATCAGCGAAAAATATGGTTTGTAGGGGTGAACAGCCGTACGCTCCTACCCAGGAAATTAAATGATCCCGCTGGCATCCTCGCGAGCGGTAAAAAAAAAGATGCGGAGAAATCTCCGCATCTTCCTAATCATTCTGATTTACTAAGACTTACGCGTCCGCTTTTTTCCTGCCGTCGCGCCAGGTCACATAATATTTGACCGCTTCGGCTGCGATGGACGGGATCAGCACCAGAGGCAGGATCAGCGACCATTCACGCAGATTGAGATGGCTGGTGTTGAAGATCTCCTGCAGGAAAGGTATGTAGATGACCGGGATCATCAGCAAAGCAGAGGCCAGCACAGCCAGATTCATCCACTTGGAGGAGAACACACCGATCTTCAGCAGCGGGTAGCGCTCGGAGCGGGCGGTGAATGCGCGCAGCAGCTCCGCGAAGACCAGGGTTACAAAAGCCATGGTTTCGGCGAAAGCGGCGTCGTTGTGTGAAAGGCCGATCTTGTAGGCGATGAGGGTCGCAGTTGTGATCGCGATGGACTGGATCACCACACCCACCTGCATGAAGCGGTTGATGATGGGTTCCTTGGGCGGGCGCGGATGTTGATCCATGATGTCGGGGTCGCCTTTTTCGGTGCCCAGCGCCAATGCAGGCGCACCGTCAGTCACCAGATTCAGCCACAAGAGCTGGATCGGGATGAGGGGCGAGGTCAGGCCCAAGGCAGCCGCCTCGGGGAACAGCCAGCGTCCGAACACGGTCGGAATGAAGATGATCAGGATCTCAGCCATATTACAGGAGATCAGGAAATAGACGAATTTGCGGATGTTGCTGTAGATGATGCGCCCCTGCTCCACTGCGGAAACGATGGACGCGTAGTTATCATCCGTAAGCACCATATCCGCGGTTTCCTTGGCCACATCCGTACCGGTGATGCCCATGGCCACGCCGATGTCGGCAGCTTTAATGGCCGGGGCGTCATTGACGCCGTCGCCGGTCATAGCCACAATTTCATTATTGGCTTTTAGGGCGTGCACGATTTTCATCTTGTGCTCGGGTGAAACGCGTGCGAATACATCGATCTCTTCCACTTCACGGGAGAGTTGGTCGTCGCTCATCGCGTCCACATCGGCGCCGGTGCGCACCTTGTGTCCCGGGCGCAGCAGGCCGATGCTCTCAGCGATCGCCTTGGCAGTATTGGGGTAGTCGCCGGTGATCATCACGGTGCGGATGCCGGCACCCAACGCCTTCATCAGCGCGGGTTTCACTTCCTCGCGGGCCGGGTCGATCATGCCAACCAAGCCGGCAAAGACCAGGTCCCGCTCCAGATGTTCGCTGTCAACTTGTTCAGGTTTGGCGGAAACCACCCGATAGGCCATGCCCAGTACGCGCAGGGCATCCTTGGTCATGTCATCGTTGGCCGCCAGTATCTCTTTGCGCTTGTTTTCATCGATCGCGCCGACCGAGTTGTCCATTTTTTGGTAGCGGTTGCACAGTTTGAGCACCACATCCGGCGCGCCTTTGACCGCGATGGCATAGGTTTCTTTGCCTTCTTTGCCATTGAAAGGAGAAATGTCAGTATCCTTGGCGTTCTTTACCTCATGAACGGTGACCATGCGCTTGCGGTCGGAATCAAAGGGGATCTCGCCGGAACGCGGGTAAGCGGTGTTCAGGTATTGCGCCTGGGCGCCTGCCTTCGCGGCCGCGACGAGGATCGAACCTTCGGTCGGGTCGCCGACGATGCGGTAGCGCTTGGTGCCGTTCTCTTCCAATTCTTCCAGTTGAGCGTCATTGTTCAACGTGCCCACCCACAGCGCAGTCCCCACGCCGGGGAGTTCATTAATGCTGGTTTTCATGTCCGCGACTTTGAATTCACCTTCGGGGCTGTAACCGCTGCCAGTGATATCGACGGCTTTGCCGTCCACCCACACGCGGGTGACGGTCATGGCATTCTGGGTCAGTGTGCCGGTCTTATCAGAGCAGATCACGGTGGCTGAGCCAAGGGTTTCCACGGAAGCCAGGCGGCGGATGAGCGCGTGACGCTTGACCATTTCGCGCATGCCCAGCGCCAGGCTGATGGTGACCACCGCGGGGAGGCCTTCGGGCACTGCGGCAATGGCCAGGCTGACAGCGATCAGAAAGGTATCGACCACCTTATCCAGTTCGGGCGGGAATCCCGCTTCCAGGACGCCGGCGGCGAACACGATCGCGGAAACCACCAAGCAGGCGATGCCCAGCGTCTTGCCGAGCTGGTCCAGCCGTTTCTGCAGAGGAGTCTCTTCCTCTTCCACAGACTGCAGCATGGTGGCGATCAAGCCCAGCTGGGTGAACATCCCCGTGCTGGTGACCACGCCCTGGCCGCGGCCGTAAGTGACCACGGTGCCGCTGAAGGCTGTATTCTTGCGGTCGCCCAGCGAGGCATCCGAATCCATGACTGCCACCGCGCTCTTTTCCACCGGTACAGACTCGCCGGTAAGCGCAGCTTCTTCGATCTTGAGATTCACGGCTTCAAGCAGCCGGACATCCGCGGGGACATAGTTGCCGGTCTCCAGGAAGACGATATCGCCGGGCACCAGTTCGCGGGCGGGCACGGAAACGCGCCGGCCGTCGCGCAGTACCTGCGCTTCCGGCGCGGCCATTTTCTTCAACGCTTCAAGTTCCTGCTGCGCCTTCCCCTCCTGCACCACACCCATGATGGTGTTCAGCACCACGATGGTGATGATGGCGATCGCGTCGATGGTTTCGCCCAGCAGCGCCGAGATGATTGCTGCAACAATAAGAAGAATAACGACAAAGTTATTTAACTGGGCGATGACCATTTCCAGGAAGGTGGTTTTCTTGCCTTCTGCGAGCTGGTTCGGTCCGAATTTTTCAAATCGGGATTTTGCTTCCTCGGTGGTCAGGCCTTTTTCAACGCCTGAATCGAGTTTTTGGATCACTTCTTCGCGGCTCAATGCGTGCCATGTGACCTGCAGGTCTTTTTGGGCGGATTGTGCGGCCGCGCTTTCATTAGCGGACATAATTAGAACTCCTCTATTGAATTGATTGCCTGGACAATTCCTGAACCAAGCGTACAATCGGAGAATTCTAATACAAATTTTTAATCTGGTGTAATTCTTGTGTTTGGCGGAATGACCGTGCTCTTGGGGATCACCACAATACCATCGCGCACACTGTAGAGATCGTGGTCAATATCCGTCCCATCCGGGAACGGCCGGATGACCGTACCGCGCCCGATGCTGGTATTTTTATCAATGATCGCGCCTTCAATATCGCAGTCGCGCCCCAGCCCCAGCATAATGTCTTCATCTCTTTCCCTGCCGCGGCGGAAGAAACCATAATAGTCCGCGCCCATCATGATGGTTCGCTTGAGTTTGCAGCCGGAGCGGATCTGGCTGCGGTGACCCACAATGGCTTCACGGATGTCGGCGTTCTGGATCCAGCACCCTTCCGCGATCAAAGTGCCTTCCACATAGGTGTTCTCGATTTGCGTGGCCGGAAGGAAGCGCGGATGGGTGTAGATCGGCCAACCCTCATCGATCAGCGAGAAGGGCGGATCTTTTCCTGCCAGCGCCAGGTTGGTCTCATAAAAGGAACGGATGGTTCCGATATCCGCCCAGTAACCGTCATATTCGTAGCCGTACACGTTATATTTTTCAACAGCCGCCGGGATGAGGTGTTTGCCGAAATCTTCATAATCGAATTCCGTCAGCAGCTCCTTCAGCAGCTGGACATCGAACAGGTAAATGCCCATCGAACCGAAATACGGCCGGTCAGAACCGCCCTTGCTGATCATCTGCTCGAGCAGTGATTCCTCCTTCGGCTTTTCCGCGAAACGGACGATTCGTTCGCCACAGTCACGCTTGAGGATGCCCAGGCGGGATGCTTCCGCCTTGCTGACCGGCTGGACCGCAACAGTCACATCCGCTTTCTTGTCCCAGTGGAATTTGATCATCTCGCTGTAATCCATGCGATACAGGTGGTCGCCCGCCAGGATGAGCACATACGGCACACGGGCAGAGATGATCTCGTTGAGCTGCTTTCTGACAGCGTCCGCTGTGCCCTGATACCAGGCGGTTCCCTGCAGGGTCTGCTCCGCCGCCCAGATCTGCACCCAGCCGGTATGAAAAACATCAAAGTTATAGGTTTGGGAGATATGCCGGTGCAGAGAGACCGAATTGAACTGGGTCAACACCGCGATCTTGAATACACCAGAATTGATGCAGTTGCTGATGGGGATATCGATCAGGCGGTACTTGCCCACGATCGGAACCGCCGGTTTGGCGCGTTCCTTGGTCAACGGATACAGGCGAGCCCCCTGTCCTCCGCCCATGATGACTGCCATCACATTATCAAATGTCCTCATGCCAATCCTCTCTACCTGGCTGACTTTTGCTAATAGTATACAAGAGAGAGAGCTTTATTTATAGTGAGCTTGTTCATGTAAAATGATTTCAATTGATTTACTATGGCTGATAGAAAAGAAAAAGCAGAAAACAGCGAGCAGGAACATTCACCTAGCCCGCCTGAGGGATTTCGTGGACAGGTTAGGCATCATTACCGCCGTTTGAGAAAATTTCTCAATATCACCGAAACGCGTAAAGCGATCGTGCGTAATGAGCTTCTGGAGAGATCGGCTCCACGCGAGGAATTCTATGCCCTGATCCTCTTTGCCAGCGCCATCGCCACCTTCGGCCTGATCGCCAACTCTGAGGTTGTGGCCATTGGCTCGCAGCTGGTCGATCCATTGATGTCCCCCATTCTCGGCCTGGCCATTGCCGCCGATTCCGGGCTGCAGCGCATGTTCAAGCGCGCGATGCAGTCCATCCTGTGGGGCATGATCATCTCGATTCTTCTGTCGGTCGTCATTTCCTTCTTTTTCTACCGGCTGCCCTACGGCCCCACCGCCACGATTCCGGAAACGGTGATCTCCCGCACCAGCGCGACATTGCTTGACCTAGGCATCGCTCTTGTCGGCGGTTGTGCGGCGGCTTACGCCATGGCACATCCGCGCCTGGAGGGCGCCATCCCGGGCGTAGCCATCGCCACTGCATTGATGCCGCCCTTGTGCACCATCGGTTTTGGTATTGCCTTTCTGGATTCCAGCATCATCCTGGGCGCAGTGCTGCAGTTCCTGACCAACATGACCGCCATCCTGTTCGCGGGGATCATGACCTTCAAACTGTTGGGCTTTAACCCGCTGCGCAAATCGGAGCAGGAGGATGTGTCCAAAAGGACTGCCGCTTCCCTGATCGTGGTACTGGTCATTTCCCTCCTGCTGGCTGTCTTCACCTGGAACACTGTGCAGGATGCCCGGGCTTATGACCGGGTCAGGCGCGCGATCATCAGTGAAACCGGCCAATACACCCAGGTCGAATTGATCGACCTGTCCATTATCAAGGACGGGCGAAACCGCCGGATCACCTCCACCCTGCGCACCAGTGATGAATTAAGCGAAATCGAGGCGGGCATTCTTCAGGATCACCTGTCGGATTTGCTCGATCGCGAGGTGACGTTTGAATTGATCACCGTACCCATGCAGGTCATCAATCCCAACTCAACAGGTGAGTAGGCAAACGACTTAATTTTTCCGCCCGCGCAGCAAGGCCGGACCTGCCAGGTCCACGATCCCGCCGAAAAACAGATCAACGTAATTGGCGAAATACAGCCAGCCCGGCACGTACACCGCCCGTTTCGGCCAGTGCATTAATCGCCAGAGCGCATGGTTAACCTTCTCGACACTGACCGCCAGCTTCTCCGCCGGCACCCTTCTCCCGCCTTCGATCCTGCGCGCCTGCTCAAAAAATTCGGTTCTCACCGGGCCAAGATTCATCACGCTGGAGTGTACGCCGCTGCCGTGCAGTTCCCTATGCAGCGCGGTATTAAAGCCGTGGAGAAAGGATTTGGTCGCGGAGTACATCACCACCCCCTGATTGGGAAAAATGCCGGCGATCGAACCGATATGGATGATATGCCCGCGGCGGGCTTCCATCATTCCTGGCAGGAAGAGGTGGGTCAGATGGGCGGCTGCTTCCGTATTAGTCGCCATCATGCGCTGAGCGACATCCCAGGGCATCTGTTGATAATAGCCGTACCAGCCAAATCCGGCATTATTGATCAACACATCCACCGGGTATTTGGCAAGGATATTCTGACTGAGCACTTCACGCTCCCGCCCGATCGATAGATCCGCCGGGTAAATTTCCGCTTGTCCTCCCGCCTGGATGATCTTATCCCTGATCTCTGCCAGCCGCTCCGCGCGCCGGGCATTGAGCAGGACCCTCATTCCCCTGGCAGACAGGAATCTGGCGAAGGACGCCCCGATACCGGAGGACGCGCCGGTGATCAGGACTGTCTTATATGGAAGGGCTTTCATTCACCCGCGTTACTTCGCGTGGTTTTTCCGTTCGCGCGCCAGCCACCAGCGCACGGTGTCCGCCACGGTATTGATCATCAAACGCGGGGAGTAACCCAGCTCCCGGCGTGCTTTGTCACAGCACACATCTGAATTACCCTGCACAGTTTCCAGCGCGTACTCGGTGAACTTGGGTGTCTGCCTTGAAATCTTGTAATAGATCGGCGCGATCCTGGCAGCCAGCTTGACCGCCCATTGGGGCACATGGATATTCGGTGAATGCCTGCCGATGAAATCCTGCACCATCTGCTTGAGCTGGTTGAATTTAATATTCCAGCCGGACAGAATATACACTTCGCCCGTACGCCCTTTTTCCGCCGCGCAGATATGGCCCCTCGCCACATCGCGCACATCCACAAAATCGAACGCACCCTCGATGATGAAATGCGGTTTGATGCGCATGAAGTTGCGCATCAGGTCGCCCATCTCCGAACCTCGGTAATCATGCGGGCCGATCACGCCGGTCGGGCAGACGATCACCGCGTCCAGTCCGCGCTTCACCGCATCCAGCACGATGATCGATGCCTCCGCCTTGGTGCGGTCATATTCACCGGCAGGGTTGTGCGGGTCAAAGGGCACCCGTTCATCGATCTTTCCCTTCCAGTCGCGGCTGAGCGCGTGGATGGAGCTGGTGTACACCAGGCGCTTAACACCCGCCCGCAGCGCTGCTTCGACCACATTTCTGGTGCCCTGAACATTCACTTTCCGCATGATCTCATCCTGGCCGGGCATGATGGCGATGATGCCAGCCATGTGAAATACAATTTCGGCGCCTCGCATGGCAGCATCCAGCAAAGATTCATCCAACACATCGCCTTCAACGATCTCAATGTCCATCCCCGCGAGTGAGGTGGTATCCTCGCCCGCGAGCACCAATGCCCGAACTATTTTGCCGTCTGCCAACAGCTCACGCACCAGCACATTGCCAATATGCCCTGCCGCACCTGTAACCAATATCATATGTTTCTCCTTTGAATACTATCCAAGATCATCTGTATCCCGGAACGGGTAACTTCATTCCAATCCGCCATATTCGGGTCGATCACGCCCTGCAGCAGAATACCCACCGCAAGCGAGATCAATACCCAGGAAGCCGTCTGTGCATTCACTTCCGAGCGGATTGATCCTTCATCCTTTCCTTGTTCGATCATTTTTGCGAACTGTCCCTGGTAGCGCCGGTAGGGTGCGATGGTCGCGTCCCACACTGCCTGGTCGCGGCTGGCTTGCACCATGAATTCCAGGAACATGGGCAGTTGTCCGTTTGCCGCTTCAAAAACAAAGCCCAGCATCCTGGCCATGCGACTGAGCGACTGCGGCACATTGCCCTCGTTGCCTGTCTGGGAGAACAGCCTGGCATCCACCGCCTTGAGCCAGTCTTCAATAATGGCAAGAAAGAGCTGTTGCTTGGAGGGGAAGTGGTGATAGAATGCGCCCTTGCTGACGCCGGCCGCGTCGCAGATATCGTTGACCGATGCGGCTTCGTAGCCAGCGCGGCTGAAGATCTGGACAGCCGCGTCCATGATCCCCCGTTGTGTTTCCTCGCTTCTCTTTTGCATAAGGTAGGCCGTACCCTTCGATAAACTCAGGGTACGGTTCAAAATAAATAAAACCGACCGACTGGTCGGTTTTATTTTATCACATCAATTATGTTGTCAAGCGACTTAAAGGGGTAGGCGCTTGGCTTGACGGCGCAGCCATGTGGTTGTCGCTGTTTCATAGCGCTTGACCACCAGCACGGAGCATTGCGAACCTTCCGCGATCTGATCGGCCACGCGCCCGAACAGGTTATCGGTTGTGCCGAACCCGGCGGACAATCCGCTAATGATCAGGTCGCAGTTGCCGTCGCTGGCCTCCTCAACCACAGCGCCGGCCACATCATCTGAGAATAACAGGCGCAAGCCCGCGTTGGGCGGCAGCTCTCCCAACTCGGTGATCACGATCTCCTGCAGGAACGCCATCTCATCTTCGAAGTATTCCTCGTCCTTATAGGCGGGCAGCACGCGCACATAATCAACATGCGCCCTTTGAACCATTGAGATGTCATTGGCAAGGTGAATGGCGAGCTGTGAATGAGGCCCACGGCCTATCGGCACAATGATATTCTCGATCTTTCCAAGCCCGCGGTCCACCATGATGCCCACATTGGTACGGGTATCATCGATGATTTTGCGCGCTGAATCCTTGGAGAGATGACTGGGAAGGTAGCGCTCCGGGCGGTTGATCAGCACCAGCTTGGTATTGCGGTGCGCGTCCACGTCATTGACAATGGCGTCCGCGATGGAGGGGCCCGAGACCAGCTTGGAATACATGGGCACATTGTGCTCCACGGCGTAGTGGATGAATCTTTCCAGCACCGACTGGCGCTGGGCGGTCAGCTTGGACATATAGCGAGTCCGGTCGCCGCTTTCCTCTTTAACAGAGGAAGTCACCACAGTCAGCAGGCAGATGTTGATATCCTGTTCTGCCTGTGCCAAGGTGGCGGCTAGTGACATCAGGTTATCCGAGGCGGAGGAGTTGATCACCGGCACGATCAGGCGGGCACTGCCCGGCAGCACTTCCTTCTGTCGGCTTTCCACCCAGCCGGATAAGCCCACGCGGCTGAAATAGTACAGGGTAAATACGCCGATCACGCCTGCAGTGAAAAGCAGCGGCTGCAGGTCGGAGAAAAGGATCACGACAAAACAGGTGAGCGAAGCGATCACAGGGGTGAGAGGAAAGAAAGGCGCCTTGAACGGGCGGTTGATAGCCGGGTATTTCTTGCGCAGCTTGATCATGGCTAGGTTGGACCAGAACAGCACGAACAGGTAGCCGGCTGAAGTGATGAAGCTCAGGAAATCCACCACGCCGATCACGGTGATCAGGGAGGAGATCACACCGATAAAGATCACTGACATGAAAGGGGAGCGGAAACGATTCAGGCGTGACAACGCCTGCGGCCATAGTCCATCCCGGCTGAGGGTGAAGGATTCGCGTGTCGCGCTGAGCATGGAAGAGTTGACGGAGGTCATGGTGGCGATCAAACCGGCGAAAGCCATCAGCGGAATGCCGTAGCGCGGCATGAAGCGGGCAATGGCGTCGGTCAGCGCGGTTTCTGAACCTGCCAGCTGCTGCCAGGGGACGGTGCCCATGGTGACCGCCATGGTGCTGGAGTAGATCAGGGTAATCAGCGTCAGGCTGACCAGGATGCCGATCGGGATGAATTTTTCCGGCCGGCGGATCTCTTCCGCATCGTCCGCGATGACTTCAAAACCAACATACGCCGCATACACCAGCGCGATGGTCTTCATCAAGGAAGCGAAATTTTCATGCGGGGTATCATAGATGAACAGCTTGCCCTCCGGCAGCATGGTTGACAAGGAAAAACCGGTCGGTGAAATGAATCCGTAAACAATGTAAAAAAGGAAGATCGCCAATAGAATCCCGCCCAGGATAATCTGGGCATTGCCGACGCCCGTCACGCCGCGGATATTTAAAATGGAAAAGAAAACGATGATGCCTATCGCAGTGAGGACGATCGGGATGCCTGGGATGAATACGCTCAGTGAATAAGCAAAGCCCACCGCGGTCAACGCGCAGTAGAAGGTGCTGGAGATGCTGTCCATCGAACCCACCAGGAATGCCAGCAGCCCCTTGCCCCAGGCTTCGCGCACATAGGTCAGGGCTCCGCCGGTTTCCGGATAGACAGTGGCCAGTTCGCTGTAATTAAGGGCGATGCTGTAGCTCAGAAACCCGCCCACGATGATCGCCAGGATGGCTGCCGGCCCGGAAATGCCCGCGGCATGGCCGGTCAGCACGAAGATCTCAGCCGCAATGGTGCCGGCTGTGCCCAACATGATCACTTGGAAAAGGCCAAGCTGCCTTTTAAGGGTACGTTTGCTCATTAAAAAATAGACAGCAGTTTTCACTGCTGAGTTTACTCCTCATAAGATTGTTTTGATGACCTAAATTGACATATTTTTTTTCTATAGTAACATAAATTTCAACCATCGCGCTGATTGATCGGCACGATGGTTGTTGCTTAATTCCTTCGAGATTAATCTCTCTGGAAGCGTTTCGCCTGGTGGCGCAGCCAGGTGGCTGGTGCATTTTGGTAGCGATGGACAACCAGCACCGAAAAGGGGGATTCTTCCACAACCCGGTCGCAGATCTTGCCAAAAAGCGATCCGTTGAGTGGTTCCAAAGATGTGCCGAGAATAACCAGGTCATAGTCATTGGCGTGGCACTCATCCATTATGGCATCCGCAATTGAGGTGGAATACAGGATACTGAGGGATGCGTTGGCCGGCACCTCTCCCAACGTGGTCAACAGGATCTCCTGCAGGTAGGAGATCATGTCTTCATTGGATTCCTCGTCGATCTCTTCCGGGATCACGCGGATATAACTGACATGACTCCCCTCGCGCATGGCGATATCATTCGCCAGGTGGATGGCCAATCGGCTGTTCAACCCGCCGCCGACCGGCACCAGAATGTTGTCGAAATTCAGCAGGCCTTTGTCTTTTAAGACGCCGATGTTGGTCTTCCCTTCGCTGATCACCCGCTGGGCGATGCGGTTGATGGGATCCTTGCCCGGGTGGTCTTCCAGCCAATTCATCAGCAATAACTTGACGTTCGGGTCGTTATGGATCTCATTTACGATCCCATCCGCCAAGGTAGGCCCGGTGACCGTCTTGGTGTACATGGGCACGTTGCGGTCCACCGCGTAATGGATGAAATGGTCCAGGATCGCCCGCCGCTGCTGACGGATCTCATCCACAAAAGAGCCCGGAGCGCTCTCATCCACCTGCCCTATGCTGGGCACCACGGTCAGCGCGCACATATTCAGGTCCTTCTCGGATTCAGCCATCAGCGCGCCCAGTTTCATCAGGCTTTCGGAGCCTTTGATATCCAACACTGGCATCAGTATTCGCCAGCGCCCGGGGGAAATATCGCGGCGGTGCGATTCCTGCCACAACTCGACACCGATCTTTCCAAAATAATATATGGCGAAAATCAGGATGACACCGCCGGTGAACAAGATCGCGTCCAGGTCGGAAAAGAAGATGACGATGACGCAGGTCAGCGACGCCAGGATGGGGGTCAGGGGAAACAACGGCACCTTGAAGGGCCGGTGGATATCCGGATATTTCTTGCGCAGCGTGATCATGGCCAGGTTGGAGAAGAACAGCACAAAGAGATAACCGGCGGAGGTGATATAGCTGAGGAAATCCACCACACCGAAGACCGTGATCAGGATGGAGATCATACCGATCATAATAATGGCCATGAAAGGTACACGCGCCCGGTTCAAACGGGAAAGAATCAGCGGCCAGTTGCCATCACGGCTGAGCGTGAAGGTCTCGCGCGTGGCGCTCAGCATGGAGGAGTTGATGGAGGTCAAAGCGCCGACCATGCCCGCCATGGCGATGATGGTGACGCCCACGCCCGGCAGAAAGACCTTAATCGCATCCGACAGCGCGGTCGTTGAGCCTGCCACCTGCTGCCAGGGCAGGGTGCCCAGGGTGACCATCACGGTGAGTGAGTACACGGCCATGATGATGACCAGGCTGACCAGGATGGCGATCGGGATATTCTTCGCTGGATTCTTGACCTCCTCCGCGTCATCCGCGATGACTTCAAAACCCACATAAACCGCGTAGATCAGCGCAATGGTCTTGAGCAGCACGCCCGCGTTTTTCATAAAGCCGATCTCGGGGAAGGCCCGCCCCTGTGGGAACAGCGTGGCTGCGCTGAAACCCTGCGGCGACACGAAACCGGCGATGATAAACATAGCAAAGGCAAACACCAGTCCGGCGCCCATCACAATCTGGGCATTACCGACGTTGGTCACACCCAGTATGTTCAAGAGGACAAACAGGATGATGGCGCCGATCGCCACCGGGATGATCGGGATGGAGGGGAAAAAGACGCTCAGCGAGTAGGCAAAGCCGACCGCCGAGAGCGCGGTATAGAATGTGCTCGAGATGCTGTCCATCGAGCCGATCAGGAAAGACAGCAGCCCCTTGCCCCAGGCCTCGCGCACGTAGGTCATCGCGCCTCCGGTCTCGGGGTACATGGTTGCCAGCTCGCTGTAATTCAGCGCGATGCTGAAGCTGAGGAACCCGCCCAGCAGGATCGCGAACAGGGTGGCGGGGCCGGCGACGTCCGCCGCCAGGCCGGTCAACACAAAGATGCCGGAACCCAGCGTCCCGGCGGTGCCCAGCATGATCACCTGGAACAGGTTCAGCTGGCGTTTCAACGTTCTCTTGCTCATAAGTCCTTCTTGGAAAAACCCCGGTTAAAAAAACAACAGTGTCCGGGAGACCCGAGCCACTGAGAAAAGCGCCTTTTTATAGAATACGGTTGTTTTGCTTAAGTTTTTCCCGATTAATCGGAGCGGAATCTTACACCCATTTATACAAAGTGACAAGGGGTGTAAATAAAAATAGCGCCTGGAATTACGGGCGCTGTTTGCCTATCGAACAAAAAACCGTTGGCTTCGACCGGCTCAGCCAACGGTTTTTTCCTGTTATTGGCAGACCTGCAGTGTCACATCTTTGATCACATCCGTACCCGCCAGGATGTTGCCGGCTTTATCCTGCACCTTGATCTGATAGTACATCACGGCAAACTCGAACTGGTTGTAATTGGGGATCTTCTCCGAGAACAAGGTCACGCTGTAAAGGTTATCCGATTTTTTGGACATCGCCCGCCCGGAATCCCAGGAAGTCAACCCGCCGCCTTCCTTGTCCCAGAAGCGAATGAACACGATCATGGCGTAAACCTTCTCCGGTTGGGTGACATTGGCCGAGATGGTGATCTCGCGGTTGCACCCGCCCCCGCCATAATAGAAGATGTTCTTATCCGTTTTCCAATCATAGATTGTGACATCTTTGGGCGTGGGGGTGGGTTCAGGCGTGTTAGTCGCTGCAGGCGGCTGCGTTTGCTCTGCCGCAGGCGGCTGTTGCGGCTGCTGTCCTTCCTGAACATTGACCATCACGCCGTAATAATCGCTCCAGGCACCCCCGCTGGACTGCGCGCGCACACGGATGGAGTGGCTGCCAGCGTTGGTTGGATTCCATGTGTATTTCAGCGCCACGACCTTCTGATCCGATGAGGGTGTGTTGATCGAACTGACCACCGCGCCGTCGATGCTGAGCTCCACAGCCGCGATGCCGTCCGTGCTGCTGGCATGATAGGCGATCTCCACCGGCCCCATCTGCAGGGTGGCGTTGTTGCCGGGTGAATCAACGCCCGCTTCCACCGGCGCAGTTTTTGCACCCCCGCTGTCCCCTCCCAGGTCCAGGGTAATCCCCGCGAATTCGCAGGCCATAAGTGTTAAGACCAACAATAGGGTTGAAACCAGAATAAGAACTCTTTTCATGTCGACTCCTTTGCTTTTCCTCAAAGCAGTTCCATAATTGAGATTATAGCAATTTCACCGTTGAAAAGATACTATTTGTCGTTAGGGAAGGATTGATTGTTGGGCAACAAAAAAACCATTAGGCCTAAGAGATGAATGGATATCAGGCCGAGACCCTTCATTCCATTCACTCGAAGAGTGCTCATAGAGCAGGGTGACAGATTTGAAGGGAGTTGTTTCTTTTTGTCATATTGAGCGCAGCAAAGTATCTCGGCCAAATCCGCCAACACTCCATGTTTTCGATGGTCAGAAAAAAAGAATATGTGTATCCGTGTATCTCAGTGGTTAAATACTTCATTTCATTAGCCATACGTAGATGAATTGACAGCGGACCGAGATGCTTCAGGCTTCGCCTTCAGCATGACATTTTTTTGATGGTAATCAATTATCAAAATAGTGATCACAAACCAAATATGTCATATTAAGCGCAGCGAAGTATCTCGGCCTAATCCACAAAAGCTCCCATGTTTCGACGATAATTATTAAAAATCTGTGTTCACTGGGAACCGTCCCCTTTAGGGGATCTGTGGTTGATTTTTAATTTAACAAAGAACCCGGGATCACCGGGTTCTTCTCGAGCATTTAAATATTATCGGCAGTACGCAAGCAGGATATCGTCAAATACCAGCGAGCGCCCGGTGATCTTCTTGTCCTTGTCCACCGCGATGAACTGGTAGCTCATCTGCGCGTACTCGTATTCGTCATAATTAAGCAGGCTCTCCGGGTCCAGCGTGATGCGGTGCGTATTCTCATCGACCACCCGCATGGTGGTGCCTTTATCCCAGTTGGTCATGCGGTCGCTGTTCATATCCTTAAAGCGGGTGAACAGGATCACGTATTCGGCCTTTTCCTGGCGGGTCACATCCGTCGTTATGACTACCTGGTTATCGCCGCAGTTCGATGCGCCGTAATAAAAGAGATCGGTATCAATGGTGATGTTCTTAAAGCGCACATCCAGCGGGGTGTTGGGCTGCGGGCAGATCTCCAAATGCACATTCTTGAAAATGGTCGTGCGCCCGGCTTCGCCGCCGCCTGACCGTGTGGCGACGATCTGGTAGAACATGGTGGAAAATTCATACTTGTTGTAGTTGGGGAGGTCCGACGCTTTGAGCGTGATCCTGTAAGTATCATCCGAGAACTTGCTCATCGAACGGCCGCTGTCCCAGTTGGTCATTTCAAAGCTTTCCTGATCCGCGAAGCGCGTGAACAGCACCAGCCCCTGGACCTGGCTTGGGTTGTTCACCTTGGCAGTGATGGTGACCTCGTCCGGGCCGCAGTCGTCATCCCCGTAGTAAAAGGTGAAGCGGTCCGCCTTGACATCGAAGATGCGGAAGGGAATAGGCGTTGGCCCCGGTTCAGGCGTCGCGGTCGGAACGGCAGACGTGGCGGTGGGCAGCGGGGTGGACTCGATGGTAATGCTGACCTCATCGTAGCCGCTCCACGCGTCCTCACCAGAGCGGGCGCGCACGCGGATCGTGTATTCTCCGGGCGCATCCGGCGTCCAGGCATATTCCGATACGATGATCGACTGGTTAATGTCGCTGACGCGCATCACAACCGCGTCGTTTACGGTCAATTCCACTTCGGCGATGCCGTCGCTGCTGCTGGCAGAGTACACGACCGTCACCGGCCCCAGAGGAAAAGAATCGTTGGACGCGGGCGATTCGATGGCCGCGTTGACCTCCGCCCTAGCGCCTGCGCCCACGCCGGGTATCGTGCAGGCGATCACCACGAACAAAAGGAATCCCCCGGCTAACAGGGTGAGTTGTCTCTTGGTCATACAGCTCTCCTCTCGCTGACTCTATTAAAAGTATAACGACCGGAATGCGGATTAAGTTCCCTGTTGGGCCTTTTTATGATTTGTTAATAAGGAAGAAAAGCAGCGTTCTTTTGCCTTATTCGCTTTCCAGCATCTCAAACCAGTAAGCCAGCGCCTTCCAGCGTCCCCAGTCCGCATAGACCGCCAGCGCGCGCTTGAGGTCAAAATCGCCTTCGGCGGCGTGATTCTTGCGCATGTGCTCGCGGAAGACTGTGTCGGTGGGGATCTCGTCGTAGCGCCCCAGCAGCATCAGCATGGAGGCGGCTGCGTAGTCGCCGATGCCCTTGATGCCCTTCAGTTTTTTGCGGATCTCGGCGGTCGGGGCGGCTTCGTCTAAAAGTTCATCCAGCTTGAGCGAGCCTTCCGCCACCCGTACTGAAAGTTCGTGGATGTACGCCGCGCGGTAGCCCAGGTTCACCTTAACCTTGAACGTCTCCAGCGAGTCGTCGGCGATCGCCTCCGGCGCGGGAAAGGCCTTGAGTTCCGGCTGCGGCGTGAAGGGCGAGCCGTAGGCGTCCACCAGTTCGCGCACCATGCGTTTGGTCCCGCCCCACTGGATGTTGGTGGTGCAGATCACCTTGACCAGGTCCTCGAAAAGGGAGGGTGAGCGCAGCATGCGCCCCTTGCCGGGGGCCAGCCCGGCCCATACGCCGCCCCTGGCCCGGCAGCGATCGTAGAAGTCGGAATAATCCTCATCCAGGCGCAGCATGCGGCGGACCTTTTGCTTAATAGTCTTAATATCGGAGGGGAGAAGTTCGCCCAGGGATTCCACCGCGATCTTGACCTGATCTTGCGTGGAAGATACCGTCAGCCGTGCAACCTGCCCGCCGGGCAGCGCTTCGACCCGCGAGAAGGAGTTCCCCTCTTTGTCGTAGATATTGGGGGAAAGGATTACCCAGCCGTGAGAGGTGATGGTGCTGTGGAAGTCGAAATCGGGAGGGGTGGGGAGGGAGAGGTGGGCGGTGTGGAGCATGACCCCTTTATTTTAATGAAGAAAGTGTTTAAATCACAAGATATATCGATAAGGAATAATTTCAGCGGTTAAATGTGAGGAAGGTTTACTTTCATTGAAAGAAGGTCTAAGGTGCGATAAACAGATTTGCGATCATTGAAATTTTTATTTAATACCCAATCACATAAAAACTTGGTTTTGGGTGAATAAGTTCAAACACATGTGAGACGGTGTGACTGGACAAAAAGGCGCATCGGGGTCATCCTTAAGGGTGAGAAACCAAAACAGGTGGATGGGGGCAGTGAATTTATGGCAGAGTTTGAACAGGCCTGTCAGGAAAAGAACATCCGTTTGTTTGTGCTGCCGCCGCGCTCACCTAAATTGAACGGGTGCGTGGAACGCGCCCAGCGCACCCATACCGAGGAGTTTTATCAGGTGTACGCGGATGACTGGGAGATGCCGGTCATGAACCAGGTCCTGCAGGAATGGGAAAGGATCTACAACGAGGTCAGGCCGCACCATTCACTGGACAATCTAACCCCCAAAGGGTATATTCAAACCAATTACCCTCAGTGTTGGCCCCAAGTGTCTCATATGTATTGAACCTATACATTGGGTTGAATAAGGTACTCTTTATCTCTATAATGATATAAGATGCATAAGGAGGAAAATAAATGCTTTTTGTAATAAATGGAAGAGAATATCTTTTACAAAGTATTAATTCAGAGGTTGATAATGGATTCATTGCACTTCACAAGGCTTACTTCCACAATGGAACATACAATTTCGATGATCTAAAAGCTATATCCCTTCGGTACTTTGATAGTATTTCAAATTTTCAAAATAAATATGAATTGCACAATAATTTTTTCAATAATTTCACCATAATATGGAACAGTTTTTTAGCAAGAAGAGATTACGGAAAATCTGAGTGGATTTGGGAGCTATGTATAGACCTTGCCCATCAATGGGAAAGCGATAACTCGGATTTTCGAATACACAAGGGTACACCATTTTATTTTTGGGGTATGACTGCTATTTTAAGAGGTGATCTTGATAAGGGTTACGTATTAATGCATAACGCATTACAGGAAGACATTGAAACAACCGGCTTAAAATCCCCTAATACTCCATCATTAAAATTTGTAATTGCAGATTATTCTTCAGATGAACAAGCATTTAGTGATTGGCCAAAAATTCAAGCTACTTACATAAATAAGCGAATATCTCTTTACAACAATAATTTTTTTAAGGACTTTTCCCTTGATAAGTTTTGGAAAAGCTTGTTACTTTCTGATTTGGAAAAAGGAATCATTTATCAATTTGCACATTACATTTCAAAATTTTACGACATCAGCCGTAAACCAAGATATATCTATAAAGGGGACTTTGCATGCCAATTAATTCAGGATTTACTTTTTGATCTTGCACGAATAGTGGATGCTGTTATCTATCAAAAACACAAAAGTGAAAAATATTTGAAGCAACACATACAATTTATTAGTGATCAATTAAACTTTGGTTTGGATAGCAATAAAATACAAGAGATAAATGGCAAGTTTCGAGATTCTGGATTCGGTCCTACATTATTATCTATTCTAGATAATGAATTTCAATTCGAAGATCAATCAAATTTAGACCAAAATACAAAATGCCTAGCAATTTTATATGGCATCCGTAATCATGGCGCTCATAATGTAGTTTCATCTCCGGTTATTACTGATAGGTATGATGAAATCGAATTGAATATTTTCTTTGCGTTGTTTTTAATTGTAGAAAATTTTTATTTAATAGCTTGATTTCGTTATCCATTTAAAGATCACCAAATGATTTCCCCCTATGTCGAAAATAAGCCCAAGAGAAAACTAACTATCTTCTCATTGGTAGGGGCTTGTCAAAAATATGGGTTGAATCATACACGAGGTAAAAAAGAATCCCATGGAAATACTTTTTGAGACAAACGGTCAAGCAATAAGCCCCTACGAGATAAGCAACCAAATCTGTAATTTTGGAGATGGTTACAACAACGCTGTGAAAAAAATCATCAGGAATTCTGAATACTTGGACAATGACGGCAAAATTTTTATTGAATGTGCATATCAAATTCTCTCAAGTTTTAAAATGACAAGAAGTGGTCCATTTCATGAAAATCCTAAAGAATTATTACGTAATTGTTGGCTTACTGTTGGAACAGATTTGATAGAAGTAAGAAAGTCCATATCTAAAAGCGGTTTATCCAGAGATAGATATTTGGTAGAGTTAAGTGTTCAAGAACGTGACGAACTGATCGATAAAATCTGGATTACTACAAAGAAACTTTTACCTTTCACCATGGGAAAATACTCGTACGGTCTTGTTGGAGCTAGCAAGATTCTCTTTTCAGTTTTGCCAGAAATCGTTTTACCATTAGATAACAAACAATGGCTGCAAGTTTTTAAAACCGTAGATTTGGGAGACATTATTAAATTTATGACATTAGATATCCAAAATTGGGAAGGTATCACAGGGTTTCGTTTTAACGAATTAGATCATTCAAATAGGTTGACCACACTCCCTTCTATTTACAACGTTATGGCGATGTATGCAAGACCTTAATGCTCAATCGATTTCTAACACAAACGTTGCACTTTAAACAAAAAGACTCCTCTCCCAGTACTCGAACCTTATCCCTAATCGTTCTTCGGCTGGTCCCCACAGGGGCCGTCCAGGCCGGGATTGATCTTGAAGACGCGGGTTTCCGTGGCCGCTGCGATGCCCATCAGCAGCGCGCCGAGCAAGCCCACCGCGGGCGCCCCGACAAACTGGATCAGCGGCCCGCCGGACAGAGGCGCCAGGATGCGCGCGAAGCTCTGCTGAGTCTGGGTAAAGCCCAGGATTCCGCCCACCTCGCCCGCGCGGCTGGCCTTGGTGAGCAGCGAGGTGCTGACCACGTTGGTCAGCCCGGCCGAGATGGAGACGGGGATCATGACCAGCCCCAGCACGATGACATTAGGAGCGAAACCCCAGGCGGCCAACCCTGCTGTCAGGACGAAGGTAGCCGCAAGGAGCAGGTGCTTTTCCAGGAAGCGGTCGGTGAGCCAGCCCACCAGCACGCCCTGGGTGAGGATCGACAGCACACCCACCAGGCTCAGCAGGATGCTGGTGGTGCGCACATCAAGATTCAGGCTTTCCTTGGCCACCAGCACGAAGTTCACCTCGAACAGGGTGAAGGAAAGGCTGAACCAGAAGCCGATCAATAAGAGGCCGCCCACGCAGGGCGTGTGCAGCGCGTCGAATAAACCCTTAAGATCGAATGCTCTCGTCCAGCCTGTCTGCGGTTCCCGCCTGCGGGATTTGTCCAGCGATTCGGGCAGCCAAAAGAAGACCGCGATCAGGTTGAGGAAGGAAAGCCCGGCGGCTACCAGCCCGGGGACCATGTAGCCGTACTGGCTGATCGATTCATTTCCATGGCTATTGCCCGGACAGTTTTTTCCCGTGCCAATCCTCTGCTAATATTCTCTCGTTCTTGAATCCCCAGTCTTTTATAATTGTCTCTGTGCATTCGAATGATTTTATCTCCTCATCCGTTGCACTAAATTATTGAAACTACCATTAATGAAAAGAATCCATAATAAGCTGCGAATTGCTTCGTCCCCTTCGAGGAGGCTTCGCACTCCCCTTCGGGGACGGTTCCCAGTCGCTTCGCTTCTCGCAATGACATCCCAAAGTAGTGTCATTGCTGAGGGCGAAGCCCGAAGCATCTCGGACTGATTGTCTATTCGGCCGAGATTCTTCACTTCGTTCACTCGAAGAGTGCTCTCTGCTTGCGCCCTTCGGGTCGAGCAGAATGACAAATTACAGCTCGAGAGGACATTCGAGGAATTATTCCCTAACCAAAATGTGAGTGATTGCAGTGGAGGCGGGGCCGCCGAGAGCCTGAATTACAGCATTTCGCGCATCGGGCACCTGGTTCTCGCCAGCCTGCCCGCGCAGCTGCAGTACCGCTTCAGCCGCCTGGTAGACGCCCGCGGCGCCCAACGGAAAGCCGCGCGCCTTGTTGCCGCCCATAGTCAGTAAAGGCAGCCCGCCTTGAGGCGTCAGATCATTGTCCATCAGCCAGCGCCAACCCTCGCCGCACGGCGCCAGGCCGCAGGCTTCGAGCGCCAGCACACCGTAAATGGAGAAAGCATCCCACAACTCGAACAAGTCAATCGCGTTCCATTCAAGGTCAGCCTGCGCCAGGGCTTTATAGGTGGAATGGGTGACCGCGCTGAACGCCAGCGGATCCGGCCGGTCGTGAAGAGACAATGCGTCCACAACCACAGTGGAGGCTACGATGCGGATGCGGGGAGGATCCTTCACCAGATCCTCGTTCACTAAAAGCAGAGCCGCGGCGCCGTCCGCGTAAGGCGCGGCATCGAACAAGTTGAGCGGGCTGGCGAGCAGAGACGCTTTTTTATAGGCATCCAGGTCAACCGCGCGCCGGTACATGGCATTGGGGTTATGCGCCGCGTTGGCATGCGCCAGCAGCGGCAGCGCTGAAAAGGCTTCGCGGTCGGCATGGCAGGCCTCCAGGTAACGCGTCATGAGCAGCGCTGCCTGGCCGGCGGGCGTCAGCCCTTCCATGGCCTCAAAATCATAATCACTACTTTGGGCAATGATCGCGTCCACTTCCGGGCCGACCATATCGGTGTACTTTTCTACACCCACCACGAGCGCGGATTTCACAAAACCCGACCGCACAGCCAGATACCCCAGGTGCAGCGCAGCCGCGCCGGACGCTTCGCCGGCTTCCGCAGTAAAGGTTTCGACGTGGGTCAAACCGGCATTCTCGGCGACCAGTGCGCCCAGATTGGCCTGCCCTGACACCTCGGATGCGAGCAAGTTGCCGATATACAGAGCCTGCGGACGGAAGCCACCTGAATCTTTAAGCGCGGCGAGAATGGCGCGAGCGGATAGATTGGCCAGGGATTGGTCCCAGTGTTCACCCACGGGGGTCATGCCGATGCCGGCAATAAAAACATCGCTCATTTCAACTGGAGTTTCCCGCGAAAACGCGCGTATTGTGCGTAATCGATCTCCACCCGGCGGTCGATGTACTCCTGGGTCTTGAGCGCCAAGGGCTGCCGTTCTTTCACCTTGTCCGTAACACGGATATCCAGTGCGTCCGACCCGGCGCCGGAGCCGTAAGAGACCATCAGGATGCGGTCGCCCGGTTGTGCTTCATCCAAAATCGCAGTCAGGCCAATGGGGGAGGCGCCCGCGTAGGTATTGCCGATCACCGGCGAGAGCAGGCCGGTCTTGATCTGCTCGCTGGTAAATCCCAGCTGCTTGCCCACGCGCTGCGGGAATTTGGTGTTGGGCTGGTGGAAAACCGCATAAGTATAATCCGCCGCTTTCATGCCGCTTTCTTCCATCATGGTCAGCGCCGCGGTGGTGACATGCTTGAAATAAGCCGGTTCGCCGGTGAAGCGCTGCCCGTGCTCGGGGTAGTGCTGATAGGCGCGGCGCCAGAAATCAGGTGTGTCGGTGACGAAGGAATAGGCTGAGATGATCTCAGCCAGCGCGTTATCCGCCGGCCCGATCACAAACGCTGCCGCGCCGGCCGCGGCTGTAAATTCAAGCGCATCCCCCGGTTTCCCCTGGGCGGTATCCGCGCCGATCGCCAGGGCATATTCCGCCATGCCCGAGCCCACCATGCCCATGGCCATCACCATGGCCTCGCTGCCCGCCTTGCAGGCAAACTCCATATCGGCGGCCTGGATGTGCGGCGGCGCGCCGACGGCTTCCGCCACGATGGTGGAGGACGGTTTCACTGCGTACGGGTGTGATTCAGAGCCGATCCATACCGCGCGTAATTGCGAGGGATCGATCTGCGCGCGTTTCAACGCGTTGCGGGCTGCCTCGATCGACATGGTGATGGTGTCCTCGTCGATCCCCGGCACCGCTTTCTCCTTAACCGGCAGCCCCTCATCCGAACCGCCCCACACGCGGGCGATCTCCGCGGCGGGCAGGCGGTACATGGGCACATACGCGCCGTAGCCAATGATACCCACCGGGCGGCTGGTTTTTAATAATAATGATTGCTTGGCTGAATCCTGGGCAGCGTTCATGCTGGCCTCCACTCATTCAGGATCTCGAGGGCGCGGTCAATGTGAACCCGACCTTCGCTGGCCATCTGTTCAGCGATGGCGCTGACCAGATCCGGCGGGGCGCCGGCAGCCGTCGCCACTTGGCGTGCATGCAGCGCCATGTGGCCGCGCTGAATGCCTTCGGTCGCCAGGGCGCGCAGCGCTCCGAGGTTCTGTGCCAAACCCACGGAGACGATCACCTCTGAGAGCTCCCGGGCAGATTTTACGTTCATCAACTGCAGCGCTGCCGCGGCGCCGGGATGCACGCGCGTAGCGCCGCCCACAGTGCCCACAGCCATGGGCATCTCCAACTCGCCCGCGAGTTCACCGTTTTCACCCTTGTACCAGCGACTGAGACTGGTATACCGACCAGAGCGGGCAGCATAGGCGTGCGCACCGGCTTCCACCGCGCGCCAGTCGTTGCCCGTGGCTATGACCACCGCGTCCACACCGTTCATGATGCCCTTGTTATGGGTCGCCGCGCGGTAAGGGTCCGCGTCGGCAAAAGCCCAAGCGTCAATCACCCGGTCGCGTACCTCTTCACCCGAATATTCGTTAAACGCCAGCGCTTCCACGGGAACGGCGCAGGAGGTGCGCACCAGCCGGCGGTCAGCCAGGTTGGAAAGGATGCGCAACAGCACCCGCCCGCCGCTGATGCGTTCCACCATTGGGGTGAGACGCTCCAGCGCGGTATTGATGGTGTTGGCGCCCATCGCGTCCCGCACATCCATGACCAGGTGCAGCACCAGGAACGGACCTATGGCGGATTCCTGAATTTCGCGCACTACAATTTCACGGGGTCCGCCGCCCAGCTTCTTCAGCAGGGGGTCGATATCGGATGCGGCTTCGATCAATTCTTCTTTATGCGATTCGAGCGCTGCCCTTGCGGTGGAAATATCCTCCAGGTCCAGGATCTGCATCTGCCCGATCATTTCCGGCGCATCCGCCGAGGCGCTAAAGCCGCCCCCGGCGCGGGCCAGCTTGGCCATATACGATGCGGCCGCCACCACCGAAGGTTCTTCGATCGCCATCGGGACCAGCACCTCGCGCCCGTTGACCAGGAAATTCTGCGCGATCCCGAGCGGCAGCGCGAAAGTGCCCAGCACATTTTCGATCATGTGGTCGGCGCCCTCCGGTGTGAGTCCTGCCTGGCCGCTGAGCGCGCTTAGAGTTTCCTGAGTAAGGCCGGTCTCTTTTTCCAACCAATCAAGGCGTTCTTCCAAGCTTAATTCATAAAATTTCTTGTTCTTCATATTAAATTTGTCCAGCAATCCAGAATCTTAAAGGTGCCGGTCTCGCAAAAACTATCAAATCCTACAATGTATAAGTATCACCCGGCTTGAGGATCAGCGCTTTGGCGCTGGTTTCCGCCTCTACACGCGCAGCCCACGCTCGCGCGTCCTGCTTGATCAGGTCAAAAGTATCGTAGTGCATGGGCATCACCACGCGCGGATTGAGGAGCTTGACCGCCCGCAGCGCATCCTCCGGTCCCATGGTGTAGTTATCGCCGATGGGCAACACAGCAAACTCGATGCCTTCTTCGCCGATCAGGCGCATATCGCCGAACAGTCCCGTATCGCCAGCAAAGTATAACTTCCGGCCGTCCTTTGCCGTGATCAGCATCCCGGCAGGGTTGCCGCCATATGAGCCATCAGGCAAGGAAGACCCATGCAGCGCATTGGTCAGCTTGACATACCCAAAGGGGTAATCATGCCCACCGCCGATGTGCTGCGCCTGGGTTTGAATCCCTTTTTCTTTCAACCAGCGCGAGATCTCCGCATTGCTTATAGCAACCGCACCGGTGCGTTGGGCGATTGCGACCGTATCGCCCACATGGTCGCCGTGACCGTGGGTTACCAGGATAAAATCCGCTTGAGCATCCTCGGGTTTGATCGGTGCGGAGGGATTACCGGTGAGATAAGGATCAACCAAAACTTTTACGCCATCAAAATCCAGTACGAATGCCGCATGTCCCAGATAAATTATTTTGATCATTGCCTCTCCTTTTTCCGCAATTAAATACCAATATATACAGTTTATCGCAGAGAATATCCAAAAATCCATTAGAGTACAATAAAAATGTTCGAGATTTTTTTACGAGGAGAAATCATGAAAGATCCACGAATCGATAAATTAGCCGACCTGCTGGTGGATTACAGCGTCAAGGTGCAGCCCGGCGAAAAAGTACTCATTCACGGCGAAATGGGCGCCGAGACGCTGCTGGCTGCTGCATATGAAAAATGCCTGGCCAAAGGAGCATACCCCTTTGTATTCCCCTATACCACAAACTGGATGGTCAGCATTCTAAAATATGCCAAACCCGAGCAGTTTGAAGGCATTTATGACCAAATCAAGCAGTTTTATGAAACCTATGACAAGCGCATCCGAATCCTGGGCGAGTTGAACACCAAGGAACTCTCCCAGTTCGATCCGGAACTCGTTGCGGAACTCTATAAGGTGTTCGGCAAAGCCCTGAAGATCGTCCTGGATCGCGAAGCCAAAGGTGAGATGAAGTGGGTGGCAGGCTTGTTCCCCACACGGGCATACGCGCAGGATGCCAATATGAGTCTCGAGGACTACGAGGACTTTGTCTATAACGCCTGCATGCCTGACATGGATGACCCAGTAGGCTATTGGAAGAAGGTGTACGCCCGCCAGGAAAAAGCCATCGCCTGGCTGAAGGGCAAGAAACAGGTGCATGTCACCGCACCCGGCACCGACCTAACACTCAGCATTGAAGGACGGCCGTTCATCAACTGCGCCTGCGAGGTGAACGTCCCGGATGGGGAGGTCTTCACCTCCCCGGTCGAGAACAGCGCCAATGGCTACGTTCATTTCACATACCCCACCATGTACGAGGGATTCGAGGTGTCCAACGTGCGGTTGGAATTCAAGGACGGCAAGGTGGTTAAAGCAACCGCTGACAAGAATGAGGAGTTCCTGCTGAGCAAACTGGACACCGATGACGGCGCGCGCTATCTGGGCGAGTTCGCCATCGGCACCAACGAGAAGATTGATCGCTTCACCGGCCAGATCCTGTTCGACGAGAAGATCGGCGGCAGTTTCCATATGGCCATGGGCCACGGCTACCCTGAAGCGGGAACTCAAAATAAAGACTCAGCCATCCACTGGGATATGATCTGCGACCTGCGTAAGGGCGGCGCGATCACCGTAGACGGCGAGCTGTTCTACAAAGACGGAAAATTCGTCGTCGATTTCTAAGGACACTTATGAAAATAAAGCTGGCGCTGGCGCAGATCAATACCACTCTCGGTGTGGTGGAAAAGAATCTGGAGAAGCACCTGGTGCGCATCAAAGAGGCGGAAAACCAGGGCGCCGACCTGGTGCTCTTCCCCGAGCTTTCACTGACCGGATACGTCCTGCAGGACCTGGTGCCCGCGGTGGCGCACAAGCCATCTGCGGACGACCCGGTGTTCAAGGAACTGCTGGCCGCCAGCCGCAACATCGACATTACTGTGGGTTTCGTGGAAGAGGACGTACGCAGCCGCTTTTTCATCTCCAGCGCGTATCTCTCCCAGGAAAAAGTGGTGCATGTCCACCGCAAGGTTTACTTGCCCACCTACGGGCTGTTCGATGAAGGGCGCTTCTTCGCCTGGGGCGATACTACCTCCGCGTTTGATACACGCTTCGGACGCATGGGCATGCTGATCTGCGAGGATTTCTGGCACATCTCGCCGCCTTACCTGTTGTGGCTGGACGGCGCGGATGTGTTCCTGTTCATGTCCGCCTCCCCTGGGCGCGGCCTGACCGATGCGCCTCAGTTGAGCACCGCCCACTGGGTGGAGAGTATCAACCGCGCCTACGCCAGTATGTTCACCGCCTTTGTGGTGCACTGCAACCGCGTCGGATATGAGGACGGGCTGCATTTCTGGGGCGGATCCACCGTCTATAATCCGGATGGCGAACTGCTCGCCAAAGCGCCGCTGCAGGAAGAAACACTGACTATTTGTGATCTCAACCTCAACGACCTGCACCACACCCGCGCGCGACTGCCGCTGCTGCGTGATGAGCGCACCGCGATGGTGCAGCGCGAGATGAACCGCATCCTCAGCCGCGACGGGAGTGCCTCAGGACGATAATGGAGTCAAAATGAGCGATCTGAGCATCAACACCGACCTTGCGCGCAGCATTCTGACCGGCTTCATCCACAGCGAAACCACGCGCGCGGGATTCAGCAAAGCGGTACTCGGCCTGTCCGGCGGCATCGACTCCGCGCTGTCCTGCTACCTGACGGCCGAGGCGCTGGGCGGGGAGAATGTGCTGGCTGTGCGCATGCCCTACAAGACCTCCAGCCAGGAGTCGCTGGACCACGCGCAGATGGTGATCGAAGCCACCGGCGTGCAGTCCATGACCATCCCGATCACCGAGATGGCGGACGGGCTGATCGACAAATTCCCGGACATGAACAGCCTGCGCAAGGGCAATATCATGGCACGCTGCCGCATGATCACGCTCTACGACCAGTCGGTCGCGTTCAACGGGCTGGTAGTGGGCACCGGCAACAAGACCGAGATCCTACTGGGTTACACCACCCTGTTCGGCGATTCCGCCTGTGCCTTCAACCCGATCGGCGACCTGTACAAGACCCAGGTGCGCCAACTCTCCCGCGCCCTGGGAATCCCGGAAGTGGTCGTTTCCAAAGCGCCCACCGCCGACCTGTGGGCCGGCCAGACAGACGAGGGCGAACTGGGCTTCACCTACGCCGACGTCGACAAGCTGCTCTACCTGTATGTGGATGAGCGCTACACACCGGAGGAGTGCATGGAGGCAGGTTTCGAGCGTAAATTCGTGGAAACCGTGGTTGCACGCGTACGGCGCTTTCATTTCAAGCGCGTCATGCCGCCCATCGCCAAGCTCAGCAACCGCACCGTCGGGTACGATTTCCTGTACCTACGCGACTGGGGAACTTAGAAGAGACTCATTTCGTTTAATATCAAGAATCAAGGAGATGAAATGAAAATCAGGCTCCTTTTTTCTTTCTATTGATCTTATTCACGCTGGCCTGCCTGCCTGGCCTCCGTTTGGCGATCAATGTCACACCGACAGTGATAGTTGATACCTCTACCGCTCAACCTCAACCCACCCTTCCACTGACTGTAATCCCGCCTACGTCCACTCAACCACCCACACAGTCTGCCGGGCTTGACCGCGTCAACATATATCTCGTGGCGGTAGGCGATAACGGACTTTCAAGCAAATTGATCGGCTGCGGTGACAGCCTATTGTCCGTCGAGGTGCAGATCGAACCCACACTGGGCGTCCTGCGCGCCGCGGTAAATGAGCTTTTCAAGCTGGAAGGACAATTCATCTACGGCCAATCCGGTTTGTATAACGCGCTCTATCTTTCTAATCTTTCCATCAAAGATGTGGCTGTGATCAACGGCGAAGCTCAAATTGACCTGCAGGGTGAGTTGATCACCGGCGGTGAGTGCGACATCCCACGCATTGAGGAGCAGCTGCGTGCGATCGCGCTGCAGTTCAACACAGTCAACCGCGTAACGATCACGGTCAATGGAGTGCTGCTGGAAGATTTGTTGGATCTGAGGGGATAGATTGATACTGATATTTCTGTTAAATTAACCTTGGTTGGAGAATTGAAGGTTCTTTAATAGGAATACTGATTATGTACTCAAATTTTTTAAAATCTGAAAGATTATATGTGTTGATTTCCTTAGCAACAATCCATTTTGCCGTCGCTATGTGAATCGCATCATTAGTGCGAATTTTTTTGCCTACGACCATCCCTTGCCTCATTATATTTCGGGCAATTAATGCAATTTCATCATTGAACTCAACTACTTCCAATACACTAAAATCATTCCATAATTTATCAATCTTTTCCTCCTCTTCATCATTAAGAATTCTGTCTAATTTCTCATGGGCAACCCAAGATATTTCAACTTTAGATAATACTGAGGTTGCGATTTTTTCCTTATTATTAGTTTTGATTTTAGCTAGAATCCCTTCAATTATTTGTGCACGATCTTTTTCATTGTTAAGAAACGATAAAATCACGCATGCATCCCAATATATGTACTGTAATTCAGGCATTTCGTAACCTCCTGATTGCATTCTCAGGAAGTTCTTCATCTTCCCAATGTAGAATCCCCTTTGCTTTTGTATAATCACCGAAATTTGCGGGTTCAAGTGTTCTAATTTCTGTTACATCTCTAACAACCACCGGTTTCCCAGTTTGCGATTGACGTCCAATTTTGCCAGAAATTACAGCCCTTTTACCCCAAGCATCTCTCATTCTCTCTTCCTGGTCCCTTTGAAAATAACAATTGACAGGTTTATCAAAAAGAGAATCCCATAAAGTGAAGAATAGTTGTTTTCGTTTACTTAATGTTTGAATTTCACCTTTTACAGAGCCAAGACTATATCTAATTATTGGTTTTTCAAATTCAGTAGAAGATTTTTGAGAAATAATGAAATCTTTTTCCTCAGTTTCAAACCTAACCGAATTTATTCGACCATTAATTAATCCAGTGATTTCATAAGCATAATTTCTAACCAAGGAAGAATATGGGATATCTTTTCCGTTTTGCAGTGCTTCCCCAACTTCTTCATAGGCGTCAATAACAGATCCAATTACTTTTTCATCTTCGAAAATCCCACGGAAAGTGGCGATAGCGCTTCCTGAATATAGTTCTTCAATGGACCAATCAAATTTTGCATTTCCTACTTCTTTTGATAATTGATTAATTAGTTGATCAAAATTTTTTAATGCTTGCGAGAATTCAGATAAAACGATTTCTCCATCTAAAGCAAACGTAATAGTTGTCTTACTCATTTATCACTTCCGTTTGCAAAAAACCTTTAAAAACTTGTTTTTTGATTCTATATTTTTCACTACGGAATTACTCTTATCAAACCAATTCAAGATTTGCACTATCAAAATCAAGTTGCTCATTAAAAGTTAATCGATATTTCTTATCTACAGTTCGTGCATTGTCTGAAAAGATTTTCAAGTGAAGGATATGAGGATTTAATTCTTTCTTGAACGAGTATGGTGAACCTTTGAGAATAAAATCAGTGTTCGGATGAAAGTAGCTTGTATCCCTGACAGCAAAAACAACATCCATATAATCAGTGTCTTTTGCGCTTAAATCTTGAGGCTCACATTTTTGGGTTCCAACCCATCTTAGGACACAAGGATCAAAGGTGTCAATTGAGGAGTTTTTTCCATCGTATTCAACCTTATTTAATTTTCCGTAAACCCCTTTTAGTGTCGATCCCCCCGAATTCGTAATTTTCAATCTTAAATAGTAACCGATATATTCTTTTCCACTTTCATCCGAAAATTTAGCGTATTTATTAAAAGGAATCCTGTTTTCATGTTGGATATCAAGTTTTGGGCCCCAAAAAATTGCTTTGATTTTATCCCCAAATAATGCGATGATAACGGCAAGTGATGTGGAAATAGCACCAACTGCTGTCCATGATGTCATGGCATCCTGAAATAGCTTTTTGCTCCACATTTTTTCCTCCTAATTTCTTACAATTATAGGTGAATTCAACTATCAAGTGCAACTTTGAAGGTGAAAGAGAGGTAAGCTGCGGTAAGATGAGCACCTCTCTAACATCCACATCAAAGGAGCACTCATGCGAACATATTCACAGCTTACCCAAATAC
>Ga0209164_1000947_pt1 | contig 46479 bp, 43 predicted proteins | sample MTBNYHSulfiMetaG_FD_187458 | JGI IMG/M metagenome (GOLD analysis project Ga0209164, IMG submission 187458) | Enrichment culture microbial communities from rom New York Harbor, USA that are MTBE-degrading - MTBE-NYH (New York Harbor Sulfidogenic)... | ecosystem: Environmental > Aquatic > Marine >... | reverse complement strand
TCGCGGGGTCCTGGAGCCTTTTTCGCGCCGGCCCGGGCACGGATGGCGACTGGGCGACCTATGGCGATAACCCCACAGCCTCGCCCGTAGCCAGCCAGCTCGACAACAGGTTCATGTTTACGGGGCGGGAGTACGATGCCGAAACAGGGCTGTACTACTACCGCGCCAGATACTACCACCCCGAACTCGGCCGCTTCATGCAGACCGATCCACTTGGGTACATCGGTGGGCTTAATCTTTATGCCTATTGCGGCAACAACGCGACAAACCTGCGCGATCCTGCAGGGCTGTATACTTGGAATTCAAGCTTCGGATTCGGGAACAATCTGGCTGCGAACGTCTTGGAGGCGATTGGCGACCTAGGTGCGTTGTGCGGAAGCGACGGAGCTAAGGCCTATTCAGAAGGAATAGATGCTGGCTGCGCTATTCTCGCGGATTCGATAACAGCTACTGCAAATAGGCTTACACTAGGAGTTATTCCGCGTCCCCAATCATGGCAGGCATATGCTGCTGCAAAGAAGTGCGAGTATGGCTTAGCAGGCCAGATTTCTGCAGGTCTTTCGGAGATCGCAAGCGCGGCTCTCAGTGCTCTTGCCGGGTTGCGCGTTCTGAACCTTGATATGGCACTGACCGAAACCACGGTCTATCGTGTTTGTGGGGGCCAGTCAGAAATATTCGGTGCCAGCTGGACTCCATATAACCCAACCATTGCCGGTTTTCGGAATGCAGCAGGCATAGGTTCTTGGAACACTGGAGAGTTCTTGGTGACAGGCACAATACCGGCAGGCACTGTTGTCATATCGCAATCAGCAACCGCTGTTGCTGCGGAGGGTCTTGCGGGCGGCTTGACTGAGTATATTATATACTTGGCGGATGGGACTGTGACCATAGTCAGCATAAGCAATGGGTATTCCTTCTAGGCAAGGCCTGTCAGACATGCAGTTCTTTCATGGCAGTAGTACTGAATCAGCGAGGCCGGTTGGCTATCTTGTATTCTCTGACTGGGAGAATCCGGAGCCGCCACTCGCATGTTACGTGGGCAGATGGTGCCGATACGGGCTGCGCCAGTTTGGGTATATTTACGTGAGAGTTCAGCCGCCATACGCGTACCCCGCAGACTACAAGAACCTGGAAGGTCCCCGTAAGCAGACCCAATTCCTTATGCTTGCTAGGCGTCATCGAGGGCTCTTGACTTCTGCACTCTGGTTGTTACGACCATGGTTGCCTAGCATCTGGTCATTTCACGTCTACGTGTGTGTCCTAGAGCGCGAGTTAGGACCGAGCGAAAGAAATGTCAAAGGGATCCCGAGTCACGTATCCACGTGGGCCGAATTTGTCCCAACGTTGGCTAAGGCGGAGGCGAAGATCCAAGCACTCACACCTTCTCCGGCTCAAACTGAGGATAGAGCGCTCAAGGCTGCAAGTGCATTTCTGCAAGGTAGTATAGCGAACGTATTGGGCGCCGAGAGACGCTGCGAGGTAAGACTGGTACGGAGTGCAGCCGATTCCCCAGCCACATATAAGTCAGAAATCCACCTGAGCATCACCCGAGAGGGTAGCCTGCTGAGGGAAATCATACTGCCTGTCATTACCGGCACAAAGAAGGAGAGTATCACCCTCCTGCTAAGGCGGATGGACACAGAGTTGCGGGATGTTGTCAAGAGCGATTAGGAGACTTAAAGGTGTCAAGTACATTTATTTGTTGACATTATCGTGATGGCCTGTAGCGTATTGGCATGCGAAGAGCATGGGGAGAATAGGGACAGTCAGCTATTTAGACCACTGTCACCATATCATGGCATCTCTCCCGGGAAGAAATAAAGGCGTCAGGAACCTTTATCCGGTCCGTCACTACCTCGTGACCTTGTCTTTCTCCTGTAATCAGCGCCATCAGCGTAATCCCGAAGGTCACGCCATAGCTTCCCAGCGACGGCGGATGCGTTTCCCTTTCGTGTTCTTCCGTATATTTAGTGGTTTGTTATTTGCCCCTGCGCACTTTGCGGGCTCTGCGTGAGACTATCCTCCTCTTTTGGTAACCCTCTGCGTCACTGCGTCTCTGCGTGAGACATCTTCTGTCTGTTAGCCTCAGCGCTCTCCGCGTGCTCTGCGCGAGCCGCTCTGCCCACTCTTCGCTCTTCTTCTCTCCTGCACGAAGCTGACGGCTGACGGCTGATAGCTGGCAGCTGACTTCCCAGCCTCTCCCCCGAAACCTCATCCACCCCGCCGCCAAGCGCCTGACGGCGTGTACCGTCGAGTAACGAATCCCCTGTCCCCTAATCTCTCACTGATATCCCCACCGTATATTCAACAGGGCAGGAGACCGAGTTTGAGACCAGGCAATACTTCTCCGCCAGTTCTGCTGCCTCCTGGACCTTCTCGGCCTGACTGTCATCATCAAGCTCAACCTCGGCTCTGACGGACACTCTCGTGAAGCGCAGGCCTTCTCGGGTTTTTTCCACCTGGCCTTCAGCGTCAGAACGGTAAAGGTTGATCCTCAGGCCGAACTTGTCTGCGAAATGGTAGAACACCAGCATGATACAGCTGTTGATAGATGCAACAAACAGCTCTTCAGGATTCAGCGTTTCAGGGCTGCCGCCATATTCAGCAGGCGGGCCCACGGCAGTATCTTTGACACCGCTCATTGATGTCACCGCACTGCTGTTTCCCTTTTTCTCCAGGCTGTTCTTGAATAGCTCCATGAATCACTCTCTATCTTTCAGTGTAAAAGCTTTTTTGAAGACTGTGAGCAACCACTTTATCTTCCTGAAGAATTGGTACACGGGCGAATCTTTGTCATATCTTCTTTGGTCTCTTGAAGGTTGGCAGTAGTTCTCTGCTTATGACTTTCTCGATTTTGCCGACGAAGTTGTAAGTACCCGTCTTATATCAGACCCGGGAGCCGATTTCCACCCCAAATACCACAAACCGCCCCACATCGCACTTACCCCACACTTCCGCGATACGTAGGATAAATGGCGACAGCCGCCTGTTCAGAGTCATGTCACCCTCTCGTGATATTGCCCCTAATCCGCAAATCGTTGGCATCTGTGTAATCTGCGGTTTCTCGCCCGTTTTTCACTCTTGACTCCCTCCGTCGTGATACCCCCCTAATCCCCAAGGCAAATATAGCCTTCCCACCCGACTGCGGGTACAATACTCCCCATGGAAGCCACAGTCGGCAAAAGCGTCCTTGAGCTCATCGAAGCCGATATAACAGAGATGGCTGTCGACGCCATCGTCAACCCCGCCAACAGCCGCCTTATCCTGGGCGGCGGCGTCGCCGGCGCCATCGCCATGAAAGGCGGCCCGCAGATCCAGGAAGAATGCGACAGGCTCGGCGGCACACCCGTCGGCACAGCTGTCATTACGACCGCTGGCAGCCTGAAAGCCGGATTCGTCATACATGCCGTCGGCCCGCGCTCCGGCGAAGGCGACGAAGAAGAGAAACTCGCTGCCGCCACCCTCAGCGCCCTGGAGCTGGCGGATGAAAAAGGCCTCAGGACCATCGCCTTCCCAGCCATAAGCACCGGCATATTCGGCTTCGACATGAACGAGTGCGCCACCATCATGCTCGATACCATCGTGACATTCCTCGAGGGCGAAACGAATCTTCAGCGGGTCACCATGTGCCTCTTCGGCACCAAGGCATACGAGACCTTCGAGAATGAGCTTCACAGGAGACTCGGCCAGTGAAAGCGATGCTCCTCAGGAAAACCGCCCCGCTGACTGACCGCTCACTCGAGCCAGCCGACATGCCCATCCCCGAGGTCGGCCGGCACGATATACTCATCCGCGTGACCGCCTGCGGCGTCTGCCACACCGACCTCGATATCATCGAAGGCAGGCTCCCGCCCGCAGAGTTGCCCCGCATACCCGGCCATCAGGTGGTCGGCATCGTGGAAAAGAAAGGCGCCGGCGCCAGCCGATTCGACGCAGGCGCAAGAGTAGGTCTCACATGGCTCTACTCAAGCTGCGGAGAGTGCCATTTCTGCAGCACCGGACGCGAGAACCTCTGCAATAAAGCAAAATGGACAGGCCTCGACGTCGATGGCGGCTACGCCGAGTATATCCTCGCCGACGAGCGCTTCGCCGTCGAGATTCCACAGCTCTTCTCCGATGTCCGCGCTGCCCCCCTGCTGTGTGCTGGCGTCATAGGCTACCGGGCGCTCAGGCTGTGCGAGCTGAAAGACGGCGAAACGCTTGCCCTCTATGGCTTCGGCGCAAGCGCTCATTTCGTGATACAGGTCGCAAAACACAAATGGCCGCGGAACAAAGTCTACGTCTTCACCAGAGGCGAGCATCATAGAAAGCTCGCCGAAGAGCTGGGCGCCGATTGGACGGGCTCCCCCGCCGAAACGCCCCCAGCCGCTTTCCACAAGGCCATCGACTTCACTCCGATTGGCGAAGCGGTCAGGCAGGCAATGGGCGCCATCGAAAAAGGTGGCAGGGTCGTCGTCAACGCCATACGAAAAGAGACCCCCGTCCCCGAGATGGACTATGCCCGTTACCTCTGGAACGAGAAGCAGCTTGTAAGCACCGCCAATGTCACGCGCCTGGATGCAGCCGAGTTCCTCCATGTCGCCTCAGCCATACCCATCGTCACCGAGGTCGAGGAGTTCCGGCTGGAAGATGCCAACAAAGCTCTGCACCTCCTGAAGGAAGGAAAGCTCAAAGCAGCCGCCGTGCTCACACCCGGATAAACCGCCCCCGAATCTCCTCTTGTACCGTCTGGCCTTCAGGCCCGTCCTTTCGCGTTTTTTCCCCGCGCCATCTGGCATGAACCATCTACGCTCCATCTCCCCTCTATCTGCCTCCTATCTACACTCTATCTACCTTGCGCGCCCTTCTTGTTACCTCCTTCCCCCCTCTCGTCACGCTCTCGCAACGCGTTATTCGCGCCACCCCCCACCGTTTTTTTCATTGATTTCACACCCGCCATCGCTTATACCCAACCTCTACGTCCGAATGATAACCTGATTAGTGGGAGGCACGTTCATGACCCGTTTAAAACTGATCACTATGGCCGTTTTCTGTGCAGCAGCCGCGGTTTTTGGCACTTCCCCGCTCCTGGCTGCCACCGATTTCCTCGCTACCGTCCCCGCCGATGCCCTCTTCTGCGTCCGCCTCAATAATCTCGACGCCGCCGCCGGCGCCACCGACCAGTTTGTCTCCGGAATCGCGCCCATGCCCCCACTGAGCATGATGATCCGCATGAAACTCGCCGAGTTGGTAGGCGATGCAAATATGCCTGGCATAAGCACTTCCGGCACATTCGGGCTCTTCGGAATTGCCAAGGATTCCGACACCGACCCACAGGTTTTCCTGGTGATGCCCGTGACCGATATGAAGGCGCTGCTGTCCTCCCCATCCGTCGGCAAAGCCGACGCCAACGGCGTATCCATGATCACCTCGCCCATGATGGGCGGCGGCGAAGACGTGGCCATGCTGCCAGCCGGTAGTTTCGCGATTCTATGCCCGCCGGAGGAATACGACGGCCTGGTCGCGCTTGCCAAGCCCTCGAATACCCTTGAGCAAACGCTTACGCCAGCCGAGAAGAAGGCCTCAGCAACTGCAGCCTCGCTCTGGGCACGCGTAGATATGGCACGCGTCAATACACTCTACAAAGATGAAATCTCTGAGGCGTTCGAGGAGATGGAGAAGATGCCCAACCCGATGGCGCCCGGGCCGGCTGATAATTCGATAATGAAGGCATATTTCAGCTCGCTGCTGGCACTGCTTAAGCAGAGTCAGGCCGTGGATATAACGCTTACGCCGAAGGCCGATGCGGTCACGCTCTCTTCAATGCTTGTCGCAGTGCCCGGTTCCGAGATGGCCAAGACATTGGCGCTCGGGCCGACGCCGAAGGGCTCGCCCCAGCTGCAGGGTTACCTCAAGGACGGCGCAATGGCCAACTTCTATATGCGGCTGAACAAGCCTGTCCTGAAGAAGGTCTATATCTCGATGCTCGACATATTCGCGGGAACCGGCGAGGTATCCAAGGAGGATCTGGATAAGACAAAGGCACTTGTTGAGAAGGCCATGGACGCGTGCGGCGATTCGCTTGTTGGCACGTTACGGGTTGTGCCTGGGGCGAAGCCTGTGTTCGCGGCTGAGTACTTCACGCAGATCAAGGACCCCAAGGCCATGAAGGATTGCATCAAGGAAGCGACTGATATGATGCAGATGGGCCTCTTGGCAAACATGTACAAGGCCTCGGGAATGGACATAGTATATTCGTACACGCCGGATGCTGCAAACTACAACGGCATATCGATAGACGGCTGGAAGATGTCGATGCACATTGCCGACGCCAATTCGCCACAGGGTCAGATGATAGCCACGATGTACGGCGATGGGTTCGCAGGAAGAACAGCATTTGTGGATTCGATGCTGCTTAGCTGCGGCGGCGCTGATGCGGATGCAACGATAAGAAAGATGATCGATGCATACAAGGGCGGCACGCCGAGTGGTTCGGCGGAATTCAGGAGCGCTGCGGCGATGGTTCCTGATGCCGCGAATGCGGATTTCATCTGCACTTACAATTACCTGCGGCTCTTCAAGGGCTTTACAGGCATACTGCCGATACCGGGAGTTGCGGAGGCGTTCGCGAATCTGCCGGAGAGCAAGAGCAATCTGGCAGTGGCTGGGCGCGTGGCTGATGGAATGCTCTCAGTGGACCTTGTCGTGCCGAAGCAGCATGCGATGGAGATAGTTGACGCGTTCAAACAGATGCAGAGCAGCATGCAGAAAGGTCCGGGGCCGATGCCGGGTCCGGGCGGTATGCCGATGAAGGGCAAGGGCGGGATGCCTGAGTGACCGGAGCTGCGCAAACGGCTGGAGGAATATCGCAGTAGCGCCGGAACGGTGGCCAACTTGTCCTATCCTGGAGGGTAGGACAAGCTGTAAGTCATTATCTTATAGCGATTTAGAAGTGGCCGGGGTCGGCTTTAGGCCATAATGTCGCTGAAAGCCAATTAGAGACTCTGCTATCTTTGATTTGCCTGTGTACTGACCGCTACTCGCTCCCGGCTACGGGTCGTTAGTGACGCCATAGAGCTCGACGGGTGAGGCCTTGTACATGGACCTCGAATACCACTCGATGAAGTCCCCGTGCGCAAGGCCATTGTATCTTTCCATGCCGCTATAGTGGAACTGCGCCAAGCTGCAGTTGTAGCGCGGTCGGCCTTGCCTGCGATCATTATTCACGCTCAGGCGAGGCCGTCTGAGCTACTTCTTTTCGAGCTTCGCCTACCCATCCCCAGCTGGCTATCTTCCATTTCTTCGGAGGTTGTTCTTTCTGTCACCATATCGTGACATACCGGGACACCGGTGCTTGACCTTTTTATTCCTCTATCTTCAATAATCTATATCTTCCTCCGGCTTTAGTGCCCTTTCAATTGTCTCATATAGGAATGTGCCAAAATCTTCAGCAATGATCTCCAGCTTATCTTCTGGCTTAGACATGCCTGGAGTCCACGCAACAACAGGAGCTTCGTTCTCAGAATTCGGCTGTCTCAAATCCAAAGCAAATTTCTCCCCATCTCCCACATCATATATCAGAATCGTTTTCTCAGGCAGATCACATTCCTTTCTGTGCTTCAATGTTAACCATATAGCATTTGGTACAGCAGACTTTTGATAATCTTCGACTATCGGAATACCGTAAAACTCCTCACCGGCAATAGCACATGTACCATATTTCTGTAGAAAGAGCCTGTACGATGGCGGAAAAGACATGCCCAGAGCCCTTTCAGCCTTGCCAATAGAAGATTCTAACTTTTCACCTGAAACATATGCCTTCTCGATATTCTCACTAATCAATGAAAATGCTTTTCCCAGATTGTCTTGTGACTTCGTCATACCATTTCCTTTTTCATTCTATTCCACTCTATAACAGAATCACTAGAACGGTTTTCCCAATACTCTTTTTTGCCAAGACACCTATGGACAGTCACCCATTATGTAGAACATCACTTAGTTAAGAATAGGTGGCTGTCCCCGTCATTCCCCCCATTATTCCCCAATTTCGGCATCTCGCGACGCCCAAGCCGGAAGAAGGTTCAACGTTCAACGTCCAATCACCCGCCAATTGCGATGGAGGCCGGATGTCGGCGCGCATTTTCCCTCCAAACGGCCTCGAAAGCCATTGGTCCGGTCAAGATTAAGATGCCCGGCCCTGCGCCTCGCGGTCATGCGATCCTGCAGCAGAACAGGCCGCAAGCGCGACGCACTACTTCTTGCCCGCTGTCGCTGCGGCGATGATGACTACAACTGCCGATATACCCACTACTACATAGACAATACGGGCGAGAACTGACATTGCACCGAAGATAGTGGCGACAAGATCAAAGTTGAACAGGCCTACCAGCCCCCAGTTCAGACCCCCAACGACAAGCAAAACCAGAGCTATCCACAGAACTGCGTTGAGTTTCAGCATCATTTGTCTCCTTTCAAGAACAAGTCAATATTGAAAGCCAGGAAGAGGAACGCAGCCACACAAGGACAGATGTATTCAGTTGTCTAAAAGAACTATAGTTACGGAATTTACCCAATGTCCCGCGATAAGTCAACGGGAAAGGAACTGGGCAAAAGGCAGACATTCACCGCAGGCATTCCGGTGGTCACGTGACACAGCAGGCTGGAATCTTACCGCAGAATACGCGAAACTCGCCAAGCCAATGGCAACGCAGAGAGAAACGGGCAGCAAGAAGGACATAGGCGCCTGCGTCTTGCGGCTGGTCGACTTGCGGGCAATCACGTTCCCGTAATCCTGATAGAGTTTCGAGTCGTACGAAGCCTGCCAGCTATTGCCGTATCTCATCCTATGCAGGACAATCGATACAAAGCCCGAGCAGCCTAACCCGCCATTCACGACCTCGCCCCTGCCATTCACATATCCATCATAGTTGTAGACCTCGCGGTAATACGCCTCAGCGGCTGCCTCGAATGACATCTTGCAAGAAGTAGCCGGCAGCAAGTAGCCAGTAGGGGCGAGGCGTGCCTCGCCCGGATTACCGGCGTGCCGGCTGGCACGGCCTACAGCCGGCACGCACAGAGCGATGCCCGCGATAATGGCTGCTATTCTCATCCTGCCATTCCACCAGCTGCAACCCATGCCGTGCGCAGTGCCTGGCACGAATGAGTTCCTTCCTCGCGGCACGCAGCCAAGAAGTCGACGATCTGTTTCTGTTCCACTGTGAGCTTGACGCTCCTGTCGATGGTCTTCCAGCCCCGGCTGCCATAGTAATGTATATGGCGTACAGTGCGCGAGCTGACATCCCGATTATGCCTTGCTCTGCGCTGGCGCGTGTCATCCGCAAACGAAACCTCAATGGGAATGAACAGCCCGAACGCTGCAAGGCCTTCATCGCCGGCATTGCATTGGCTGCCGATCTGTTCGCGTGCCTCTTCCAGCGTCTCGGCATGTATCGTTGATGTGATGCGTCCGCCCTGCGCAGGAACCGATGTCAACCCGAGCACATCCTCTTCCCAGAGATAACAGTCGGGGTCGTGGTCGCTGATTTCTTCGGTGACAACACAGGTATTGCGCCCGAATGACTTCCATCGAGCGCCGGGATGTGTGAGTCTGGCCTCTTCTCCGGCGGGAAGGAACACGAGCAACGAAGTCATCAGCGTGGTCTTGCCTGCATTGCCGGGTCCCGCGCCCACAAGCCAGGAAGAGCCCCGGCCTATCATCCATATCAGCCAGGCAGCCTGATTGATGGCAAGCGTGTCATTTTCGATCAGGTCGATAACCGGCAGCGGCTCCGAGCCGCGCGGCATGCATTGGCGGATAGTGGCTATTACTGAGTCCATCGATATGTCTTTCCAGGAGTGCACACTAGCTATATCCTACCTCATTCTTCCGCTCATGCCTAGCTTGCTGTTGCCTCTCCTAACGGAATCCGGCACTTCTTCGCTAAGCTGCAGTTGTAGTGCGGGCGGCCTTGCCCGCGATCACTATTCACGCTCAGGCGAGGCCGCCTGAGCTACTTCTTTTCGAGCTTCGCCTACCCATTGCTAGCTGACTATCTTCCACTCCTTTGGAGGTTGTTCTTTATGTCATCATATCGTGACATATCAAGACACTTGTGCTTGGCCCATTTATTCACCCCGCGTTATCCTGCCAATGGAAGATCGGGTCTTTTACGTGATAGTATAGGCAGTTGGGAAAAAGCAAAGGCAATCCAACCAACGAGGTAGACTAACGCCCCAATCAGCAGGGTGATGTTCAAGCCCAGTAACGAGCTTATAAGGGCACAGAGTACCGCACCTATCACTGTGGCGCAGGCATTGACTCCCCATGCCCAAGGATTCAGCTCCGGTCGATAGCTATCCACATGACGCAATCCTGCGGGGAAAGGCATACCCATCAGAAGCCCCATCGGCGAGATCATCGCTACTGCAATCACCGCACGCATGGGATGCGACAGATGCATCAACCGCGGCACAGCGTGATTCAGCAGAAGCAGTTCAAGTATACTCACCACGACCAGCAGCGGAATCACGATTCCCAGCAACCTGAGTGGGCGTGCCGACCAGTTTCGTGAAAGGAAGCTGCCAATCCCGGAAGCAAGAAGGATAGAGAACAGCGTTATCGACATCGAATAAGCCGGGCCGCCGAGAAACACCATGAGTTTTTGTAGCAGTACAAGCTCAAACAAAATGAATCCAAGGCCAAGCGCGACAAAGTAGACAAATATTGCCGCGCGGCCTCCTGATCTGGCGACCAAGCCGCGTCGACGGAGCGGGTAGATTATGAGGAAGCCGCTGAGGACAGAAACGATCACGAGACTGCCGAGAAGTACCAGTAGAGCCGTGGGGGGCCGTGTGCCGCCCTTCTTCATGAGATTTGCCGGCAGCAGCTGCTCCCACCGGTAGAACTGGAAATAATACGGCCTATCATCAGAACAAGGTCTGATATCATAGCTGTACTCGTCGGTGAGTTTTTGCCGTTGTTCCCGGTCGGCCCGGATAAGCTTTTCCTCCCAGCTATCTCGCTGCGTATAGGGGTCATACACTACTTCAAAGCCCAGCTCTTCAGTCCAGCGAATCAATGTCCGGACTTCCTCCGGCGTGAAGGGCGAAATCTTCACAAGCGTCTGTGACCACGGACCTTCCTCGACAATCCAGCTGTCACCTACCTTCATCCGGTGCAGGCCATTCCCTTTAAGGATCATCACCTGTTTTTGCGGCGCCTCGGCGTGGTGCTGGTCAAGAGCCTCCATCCACATTGCGACTATCTTCAGTGTCTGCCAGCCAGGTGGGCGGGAGAAGTTCACAATTCCGCCTTCTTTGAGATGATCAAGGTACTGGGTACAGGCCTCCACGGTATAGATGAAGTTCTCGCTAAGCGCGTATTCGCCGGACGCCTGGGCAGCAGAAGTGTCTACACCGCTGAGCTGGATGACATCAAACTTGCGCGGGTCGCGGCTGAGAAAGTGCCTGCCTTCGGCAGCAATCAGCTCGACATCCGGGCGAGTAAACACATGATTGGCGAAATCATTGTATTCATGCATTAGGGCGATCATCTCTGGGTTTATGTCCACACCAACTACTCTACTCGCGCCGTGATAGAGAGCTATGACGATATCAGGGCCGCCCCCACACCCTATGGCCAAGACATCGGCTTTCGGTCTAATCCTATATGCAGCCCCCTGGAGATAGTAGCCGAGGGAGGGGGTCTCGCTCGGCGTGGGCGTAGGCTGAATTACACCGGTCAAGGCAGTCCCATCCTGGTAGATAATTCTCGCGGTTTGCGGCTGTCCCGTATATTTTCGGGACAGGGCTCCGCCAAAAGAATAGTACACCTCCACAGGTTGTGTTACATCCAATCGCGCGATCAAGTCCCACTTGACTGATTCAACGAGGTGTTCTTTTCCAAACATCTGTTTGTGGCGCGGGACGTACAAAGGCAACAGGTCTGAGCCCGCGACTGCGAAGCCGCAAACAACAACAGCAAAAATGGCTACGATATACAGGGTACGACGGCGCTTAGTCGCAACGCACGCAACAAACAAAGCGATGCTCGCCGATATGAAGCAAGCCGCAATAGCACCGATCGTGTTTACAAGAAGCAGCACCAGGAGACATCCGGTCGCAGCGCCGGTGAGATCGGCAAAGTATATGTAATTGATGTCTGTCGCCGAGCTAATAATGACATACGCAACGCACGCCCCTCCAAAAAAGAACGGCAAAGCTGCAAGGGCGATAATGACCAGCAATGAAAGGAGGTTGCTGTAGTCATTGTAATAATACATATCGAGCGGATAGAAGTGTATCCTAGGTATCAATACTATTGCGACGATAGTGGTGAAGCCGAACATCGTTGCCATCCCAGCCAGAAACTGCCCATCCCATGAGGGGCGATCTTCCGTCTTTCTAATCGTCAGATACGTGCCAGCGACGCCAAATCCAAGCATTGCCACGCTGAGCACAAGGTACGTGAAATGATGAAACATGATGAACGAGAAAACGCGCGTAAGCTCTACTTCGAGGCTTAGAACAGATGTGCTCAGTAAGAAGACGAGCATTGCACGAGTTCGGCATCCAGATTTCATCATGGTATACTCCCTGATTCTTCTGTGACCTCTCGTTCAATCCGTGCATAGACAAGGCCGCATTTACAGGCACGTGTGCCCGGCTGGCCGCCAAGGCAAGGTCGACCTTATACCTAGTCCGGCCAGATGCCGGTGAAGACTTCCGTTGCCGAGCCTGTCATATAGACGCAGTTGTCCTGGTCGCACCAGTACAGGTGTAGGACGCCGCCGGGCAGATGCGCCGTGACCGTCCGCTCTGTGCGATTTGTCAGCACTCCAGCCACGCAACACGCGCAGGCGCCTGTGCCGCAGGCAAGCGTTATTCCGCTGCCCCGCTCCCACGTGCCGATATGCATCGTTGAGCGGTTCTCAACATGTACGAAGTGCACATTTGTGCGGCGCGGGAAAATGCTGTGGCGCTCGATGACATAGCCAAATTCCTCAAGCGACCTCTTTGAGGTGTCGTCCCGGAAGAAAACGGCATGGGGATTTCCCATCGAGACACACGTCATATTGAAGGCGTGTCCTTTGAACTGCATCGGCTGCTCGATGACTTCCTTTGCCGGCAGATTGACGGGGATATCGGCGGCTGCCAGATGCGGCTCGCCCATATTGACGCAAACCCGGCTGACCTTGCCGTTCTTGCCGATGGAGAGGCCGAGGCTGAGGACTCCGCGGCCGGTTTCTATCTGCATCGAGGCTGGGAAGCGCTCGCCTTTGGGCGGGTGCCACGGGCCGCGATTCGAGGCCAGACCATGTTCGTAGGCATACTTTGCGACGCAGCGTATGCCATTGCCGCACATTTCGGATTCGGAGCCGTCGGCGTTGAACATCCGCATCTTGACATCGGCCTTGTAGCTGGGGCAGATGAGGATGAGGCCGTCGGCGCCGACACCGGTGTGGCGGTCGCTGATTCGGGGCGCCAGCGCAACCGGGTCGGCGACTTTTTCCTTGAAGCAGTCGACATATACATAGTCGTTGCCGATGCCATGCATCTTGGTGAAGTTCATAGCAGGCTCCTAAGAACACGAAATACTGAGTATAACGCACTTCCTGGAGGGATGCAACCTCAGTCTCGCGAGGCTTCGGGGGCAGAATGAGTCCGAGCGGTAAGCCTTGTGTCAATTAGGAATGCCGCAATCCTCGGCATTGCGGAATCGCCGGCAGCGGATATAATCCATGCAGTCAACCGATATGGGGCTGAAGCTGTGAAAAAGAAGAAAACACTGATCATTCCGCTGGTTGTGGCGGCTGCTGCAGTCGCCTGGGCATTAGTCTATTACATGGTGAAAAATTCAGGCTCGGGCGAGTTGAAGCTGTCGGGCAATATTGAGGCAACGGAGGTCCGGCTAGCATTCCAGGTTGGCGGCCGCATAACGGAGCTGCTTACGGACGAGGGCAATATGGTGAAGAAAGGCGAAGTCGTGGCCCACATTGATAAGGAGGAGCTTTCGGCTATTCGCGAGCAGGCAGCGGCGAGCCAGAAACAGGCTGAGTCGGAGAACCAGCTTGCTTTGATAGAGCTGAAACGTGCAGAAGAGCTCTGGAAAAGTAACGCCATCCCGAAGCAGGAGTATGACATTGCGGTCAGCACAGCAGGCGTGGCGTCAGCAAAGGTCACGGCCGCTCGTCACGCCCTTGACCAGGCGCAGATACGCCTTCAGTACGCGGACCTGATATGCACGCTGGATGGTTTTGTTCTGGTCAAGAGCGCAGAGGCGGGCGAGGTCGTGCAGATGGGAGAGGCGGTCTTCACGGCAGCAGATCTAGGCGATGTGTGGCTGACGGCGTATGTGAATGAGACGGACATGGGACGCGTGAAGCTGGGGCAGACAGCGGATGTAAGTATCGACAGCTTCCCGGACAAGGTGTACAAGGGTCACGTGACCTTCATATCGGAGCAGGCCGAGTTCACGCCCAAACAGATACAGACTACCGAGGAGCGGGTCAAACTCGTCTACCGTATCAAGATAACGCTCTCGAATCCCGATCTTGAGCTGAAACCAGGCATGCCGGCAGATGCGGTCCTGCAGGAGTAGGCCGTGGTAACGATTCGGACGTCCAAACTGACGCGGGACTTCGGCAGCATCCGGGCACTCGATGGGCTGGACCTTCAGGTCGAGGAAGGAGAGATATTCGGGCTGGTGGGGCCGGATGGGGCAGGCAAGACGACGACTATGCGACTGCTGGCGGGAATACTGGAGCCGACTTCGGGCGACGCAACGGTGTGCGGGAGGAGCATCCTGAAGGAGGCGGACAAGGTCAAGGGTGATGTCGCCTACATGCCGCAGCGTTTCGGGCTCTACGACGACCTGACTGTTATGGAGAATCTGGACTTCTACGCCGACATTTTTGGTATTTCATCGCGTGACCGCCCTGCCCGCGTCGAGCGGCTGATGTCTTTCAGCGGGCTTGGGCCCTTCAAGACGCGCCTGGCAGGCCACCTCTCAGGAGGAATGAAGCAGAAACTGGGACTTGCGTGCGCACTTATCCACACGCCCAAGGTTCTTCTGCTCGATGAGCCGACAAACGGGGTGGACCCGGTGAGCCGTCGCGATTTCTGGCAGATACTCTATCAGCTCCTCAAGGAGAACGTCAGCATCCTGTTTTCCACCAGCTATCTTGACGAGGCGGAGCGATGTGGGCGAGTGGGATTTCTGCATCACGGGCGTCTGCTGCGCTGTGACGGGCCGGCGGCTATCAAGGCCGAGACAGGCTCGGCCACGATCGAAGAGTCATTCATGACCACGATAGCAGAGTATGAACAAGAACACTGATACATCTGCAATCGATGTAAAGAAGCTCGAGAAGCGATTCGGGGATTTTGCAGCCGTAGATCACATCTCGTTCAGTGTTGCGAAGGGCGAGATATTCGGCTTTATCGGGCCCAACGGAGCGGGCAAATCGACGACCATCAAGATGCTGTGCGGAATACTGCGGCCAAGCTCGGGCGAAGGCCATGTTGCCGGATTTGACATCGCCAGGGAGCAGGATCAGATACGGGAGAACATCGGCTACATGTCACAGAAGTTCAGCCTCTACGAGGACCTGACGGTGGAGGAGAACATCGACCTTTTCGCGGGTCTGTACGGCATTCCACGACAGAAGAAGCAGGCAAGGAAGGAGCGAATACTGCAGGTGGCCGGTCTCGAGCAGCACGCTTCGTCGATGACTGGATCCCTGCCTGCCGGATGGAAGCAGCGTCTGGCCCTGGGTTGCGCCATAATACACGAGCCCGCGATAGTCTTCCTTGACGAGCCGACATCGGGCGTGGATCCGATGGCGCGGCAGGCTTTCTGGTCGCTGATACGTGAGCTTGCCTCAGGCGGCACTACGGCACTGGTGACAACACATTACATGGATGAGGCAGAGAATTGCGATCGCGTTGCTCTTATCTACAATGGAAGGCTCATCGCGATGGGGCAGCCCGAGGAACTGAAGATAACGCAGATGCCAGCTGATGTAGTTGAGATATCCATTGCGGAGGCACAAGACTGGCTTTCGGCGGTCTCGGAGATGGAGGAGGTCCAAGAGGCTGCGCTTTTCGGCGCTAACATACACGCGGTTGTCGCCGACGCAGGGCATGCGGTGCCAGCCATCGATGGGCTGCTGGCCTCACGCAATGCCCCGCCGCATAAGGTCAGGCAGATAGGAGCGACGCTGGAGGATGTTTTTGTCTCGCTGATCAGGCAGCATGCGGCAGAGGAGGGCAGCAGGTGAATGTCATGCGAATCAAATCAGTTGCGAAAAAGGAATTTATCCAGATATGGCGCGATCCACGGAGCCTCGCGCTGGCCATTCTCATCCCCATAATGCTTCTGCTGCTGTTCGGATTTGCACTGACACTCGATGTAGATAATGTGCGGCTGGCTGTGTGGGACCAAGACAACTCACGCGAATCAAGGGACCTGGTGCGGGATTTTTCACTGTCTCGATACTTCCAGATAGTCGCGTATTGCGGGAACTATCCAGATCTAGAGTCGCTGATAGACAGCGGCGATGCCAGGATGTTCCTTGTGATTCCAACCAACTTTTCGAAGAATCTTATGGCAGGCCGGTCTGCTCCGGTACAGCTTGTGCTTGACGGAAGCGACTCGAACACGGGCACCATCGTACTGTCGTACGCCGAAGCGGTCGTGCAGAGGTACAATAGCACGGCTGCTGCAAAAGCGTATGCCCGGGCGAAAATGAAGGCACCGTCAGCAGTGGAGCTGCGGCCGAGGGTATGGTTCAACGAGGACCTGAAGAGCCGAAATTTCATCATCCCCGGCTTGATCGCCGTCATAATAATGGTTATCGCCGCGCTGCTCACAAGTCTGACAGTGGCTCGCGAATGGGATCGGGGAACGATGGAGCAGTTGATCTCGACACCAATCACAAGCGGCGAGCTCATCACAGGCAAGTTTGTGCCATACTTTGCTCTGGGTACGGCCGACCTCATAGTAGCGGTGTGCATGGCACGTTTTGTGTACGGTATCCCGCTACGCGGCAGCGTTGTGCTCCTCTTTGTACTGAGCTCGCTCTTCCTGACAGGGGCGCTTGCCATGGGTCTGTTCATCTCCATCGCGGCAAGGACCCAGCTTCTGGCATCGCAGATTGCCATTGTGACGACATTCCTGCCAACCTTTCTGCTCAGTGGCTTCGCCTACGCAATCGCCAATATGCCTGGGGCGATACAGGTCATCACGCGATTCGTACCTGCACGGTATTTCCTGGTGATACTCAAGGGCATCTATCTAAAAGGCGTTGGGCTGAAAGTGCTGGCGGGTGACGTTCTGCTCCTACTGGTCTTTGCGGCAATCATGGTCACGTTGGCACAGCGTAAGTTCGTGAGAAAGGTGGCCTGACATGTGGGGCCGTCTGTTGTCAATGCTGCGCAAGGAATTCAGACAACTGCTTCGCGACCCGCGCATGCGCTTGGTGCTCTTCGTGGCGCCTGTGGTGCAGACTTTTGTCTTCAGCTATGCCGCGACAAACGACGTACGTCACGCGCCGACAGCTATTTACGATCTGGACAACACGCCGGAAAGCCGCGCACTCATACGCGACTTCACCTCCAGCGGGTACTTCGAGGAGACGCAGCGCGTCGAGACCGATGAGCAGCAGAACAGAGTGCTGGATGCGTCAGAGGTGGTCGCGGTCCTGCGCATCAATCACGGATTCGCAGCCGACCTTGTCGGGAATCGAAATCCACAAGTGCAGCTCACTCTTGACGGCACGGATTCCAACACTGCAGGTATACTGGAAGGCTATGCGGCAAGTATCATCAAGAGGTTCAACAGCTCACGCGCCGGCCGTGTGAACATTGAGTACTTCCCTCAGATAGAACTGCGACCGCGAGCGTGGTTCAATCCGGATCTCGCATCGAGGAATTTCTACGTGCCCGGTGTGATCGCCCTCATTATCACGCTGATGACACTGCTGCTGACATCAATGGCTATAGTACGAGAGAAGGAATCAGGGACAATAGAGCAACTAATCGTCAGCCCTTTACGACCCGCTGAGCTGATACTGGGCAAACTGCTGCCTTTCGCGATGATAGCGGTGATCGAAGTCATACTCGTGGCACTGCTTGCGGTTCTATGGTTCGACATACCTATACACGGTTCGCCGCCACTTCTGCTGGCATGTACGCTGGTGTACGTCACTTGCAGCCTCGGTGTGGGCCTGTTCATATCGACGATATCGTCGACCCAGCAGGAGGCGATGATGTCCACGTTCCTGTTCTTTTTCCCGGCGATACTGCTCTCGGGGTTCGTTTTCCCGATAGACAACATGCCGACAGTGGTTCAGTATCTGACGTATCTTGACCCGCTGCGATACTTCATAGCCATACTTCGCGGGATATTCCTGAAGGGTGTGGGGATCAATTACCTGTGGCCGCACATTGCTGTTCTGTTTGCGATGGGGGCGACCATTCTGACCTTGTCGGCGATGCGGTTTCGCAGACACCTGGGATGAGGCTGCGCCAGCGCTTGCAGGTAACCTGTCAGGAGATCGCGAATTCCTTCTTGCGGGTATCCATCTGAGCCTTGAGGCGGGCCATTATGGAGGAATGCATCTGGGAGACGCGCGATTCTGAGAGGTCCAGCGTTGCACCTATCTCCTTCATCGTCATCTCCTCGTAGTAGTAAAGAACGATGATGAGGCGTTCGGCGCGGCTGAGCCCGCGTGTCAAGAGATGCTTCAGATCTCGCTTCTGCGCCTCAGTGAGAGGGTCTTTGCTCTTGTCGTTGCGGATGATATCGCTCTCGCGGATATCCTTCTCGCTCTCGCCGTCGCTGTAGTTGTTGCTGAGTGAGACCAGGCCGATGGCGCTGGCATCTCTTTGCATGCGGCGGTATTCCTCAATCTCTACGCCGAGCTCGTCGGCGGTCTCCTCCTCGGTCGGAGATCTTCCTAGATGTGCCTGAAGCGTTCGTGTTGCTCGTTCGAGTTGATGAGCCCTGGTTCGGACCAGCCTGGGCACCCAGTCCATACTGCGCAGCTCGTCGAGGATAGCTCCGCGGATTCGCGGGCTGCAATAGGTCTCGAACTTTACGCCGCGCGCCGGGTCGAAAGCATCGATTGCATCCATCAGCCCGAATATGCCGGCGCTGACCAGGTCGTCGAGCTCGACTTTGTCGGGCAGTTTGCTGTAGATGCGCTCAGCCGTGTATTTGACGATGGGAAGGTAGTGCTCCATCAGGGAATTGCGGGACTTCTGGCTGTGCTTCTTGTGGAATTCCGCCCAGACCTCCGCGATGTTCGGATGCTTCGCCGTTTTCATTTACGTACCTCCGTGTACCTGCCACATTGTCGAGGCCGACGTCGGGAAAATGCCGCACTCGCGGGTTCGGCGTCTCTACGTCAGCCAGTTCACAACCTTCCTGAAGAACCCCGTCTGCCCCTGATCCAATACCCTATCCTTAGTGAGCCGAGAGGCCATGGCTGCAAGCGCAACGGTCACGCCGGCCCTGGGGTAGGCTAGCACGACGGGCGTCTGCCTTTTCACCGCGGAGCAGAGCCTCTCATCCTTGAGCAACACACCAGCCTCGTACACATAGGCACCGAGGAACTGCCTGGCTACCCTGGCAATCTGGCGGTATACCCGCTTCCCTTCCGAAGCCGACTCGGCCATATTAACAACGACGCTTATCCTGCCTCTGAACTGCCGCATGACAAGCACCTTTATCATCGCATACGCATCGGTCACGGCTGTGGGCTCGGGCGTTGTAACCACAAGCACGTGGTCGGCAGCCATACAGAACCCGGTAACGCACTTTCCTATGCCGGCTGCGCCGTCGATAACCAGCACATCCGCCTCACCGCCAATCGCATCAAGCTCGCCAAGCAACCGCTGTCGATGGAAATCGTTGAGTTCCGCGAGGCTCTCTACACCCGAGGCCCCGCAGAGCAGCTCGACGCCGTACGGGCCGATGCTCGTGACATCGGCGACGGCCCTTCCGCCATTGATGACGTGAGAGATGTTATATCGGCTCTCAACGCCCATAACGATATCCAGATTCCCCAGCGAGAAATCGGCATCGACAAGCACCACTCGTTTTCCAGTCGAGGCGAAACACACAGCAAGGTTAGCGCTGATGTTCGTCTTGCCTACACCGCCTTTGCCGCTGGCGACTGTTATCACACTCGCTCGTCTGCTGCCGGCACTCATCAACTCCTGCAGGTGCTGCCCGTTCATTGGCCCTCCGGCTGTCAAAGTCAAAGATGTCCGGGGCAGTCAGCCGGTCTTCCGTATCAACTCACTATCGGCGCCCTGGCCAGCCGTAACTGCCTCAGTAACTCCAAAGCTATTTTCTGGTTCAACAGATTCTCCCGCAGCTTATTCATCTGGTGCTGCAAGTAGAGCTCTATATCTTTCCGGAACAGGTCCATGGCCTGTTCATCGACGACAGGCTCGGCTTCGAACTGCCCGTTCCTGCCAAAGGTAATGCTGTCGGTGTCACGAAGGAGCAGCCGGTCGTTCGCGATATGCTCCTCAACAGCCTGCAACATGGTGTCAGCAAACTCATCGACCTGAAGATCGGCAGGCAGGAATCCGGGCGTCCTGATGCCTTTGATGTTCTCACTGAGGAGTTCGTGGCGGCTTCGGGTAAAGGCAATTATCTTGAGGAGCAGCTCGCTCACGTTGTCTTCGGCATGGGACGACAGATTGTGGATCTCCATACTACTTGCCGCTCCGAAGTGGGTGATGATTGGGATGTGCTTCAGATGGCGCCCTCAGGCGTCTCTTCCCAGCAGCAGATGTGTAAAGTCTCGAGCGCATTACAGATTCTTCCGTGCCTCTGCAAATGTCTCACGCTTCCGCGTCCAGTATCTCCTTGATCTGCGAAAGCGTTCTGGTTTTTCGTAACTCAGCGATCCTCGCGAGCCTTGCGAAAACCGATTCGTCGTATAGCCGGTGGCCACCGTCAGTCCATTGAGCCTCTCTTATCAGGCCCATGGTGGTGTAGTTGTGAATCGTCTGACGCGAGAAGGTCGTGTTGCGCACGACATCGCCGATACGATACAACCTGACAGGGATATTGGCGTTACTCGTCGTATCCAGCACCATATGACTGGGTCCCGATGGAAACTCGAGAACAGCGGCATCATGCAGCCTTGCAATGCGCTGTCAGGACTGGTCAGTTGAGCTTGCTTCTGACCCGGTCAGTAACCCTTTCGCGGTTGCCATCCATGCCGAAAACTGAAAGAGCCAGCTGGCCACCGGGCGGCCAACATATTTTACGTTTTATAAAATACAACAGCCATTCTGGGCTGTCAACGCTTTATTTGCACAAAAAAACGGATTTTTTCGCACACGATGCCCGGTCAGATTGCCGAGGAGTTTTTTCCTTCAAAAACCAGTCTTGGTCCGATAGTATGACGCCTCAAAGTTGTTGGCCGCGACGCACCAGGGTTATGAGGTGTGCGCAGCAGCGATGTACCAGACTGGAAAACACTTAGATACGATGCAAGCACCACTCATACTGGCGATTGAGACATCGGGTCGGCTAGGGTCAGTTGCCGTTGCCCGTGGCGACGATTTGCTCACAGAGATGCCCTTCTCCTCACCAATGAAACACAGCGCGGAACTATTCCCTGCTATGGCTGCGCTGCTGAGGCAAATCTCAGCCTCCCCCGCCGATGTAGCCGAGGTGTATGTGTCGGCGGGACCCGGAAGCTTCACCGGCATTCGTCTGGCTGTGACTGTGGCCAAGACCATGGCGCTGGCGAACGGCACAAGGATCGTAGCAGTCAATTCACTGGAGGCAGCTGCGCAGAACGCAACAAACTACGCGAGCGATACGGAGGAAGCCTTTGACTGCGTCGCGGTGGTTCTGGATGCCAAGCGAGGGCAGTTCTTCGCTGGTTTCTTCCGCCCTGCCGAATCAGGCGGTTGGCGAAGTTCCGGGCAACCGCAACTCATCCGACCAGATGCTTTTCTTACACAAGCCAGGCAACAAGGCAAACAGGTTTATCTGCTCGGGGAGGGTCTGCAGTACTATGCGTCGAGATTTGCGGCACCCTGGGTAACGATAGTCCCCGAGGCATACTGGCAGCCAAAGGCTTCGGCGGTGCATTTCCTGGGAAGGCGGGGAGCTCGGGCGAACGAGTACGCGGACCCACTCTCGCTTGTTCCCGAGTATGTTCGAAGAGCCCTCGACGAGGATTCACCTGCCAGGAAGAGACCCCTGTAATCGGGCTGTCAAATTGGCAAGGCGAGACCCTGTCGAGTGCCATTTCCAGGGCCTCGGGCGGGGCTAATGCGTCGGAAACAGAGCTGGTCGGTGGTTTTTTCACACGCTCTAACTTGTTTGATGGCAAGGTGTTATCGACAACAACCAGCCTTTCAGTCGCCGTTGCGGCTGGCTTTGGCACTGGCTTTGCAGGGGAATTCATTCTAGGATACTGCAAATTTCACAAAAGGAGAGATACGATATGGCAGTGAAGGACTTGATGTTTGAGACAGATGCACGGGCAAAGTTGCTCAGCGGGGTTGAGAAGCTGACCGCAGCGGTGAAATCGACGCTCGGGCCTCGCGGCAGGACCGCAATCATAGACAAAGGCTGGGGTGGTCCTCTGGTTACGAAAGACGGCGTAACTGTTGCGGAAGAGATAGACCTGGCAGACAAGGCGGAGAATCTGGGTGCCAAACTGGTGAAGGAGGCAGCCACCAAGACTTCGAAGGTCGCCGGCGACGGCACAACCACCGCCACGGTGCTGACGGAGGCGATATTCCGCGAGGCGTATAAGAATCTTGCTGCCGGCGCCGATGCGATGAGTCTGAACCGCGGGATACAGAAGGCAGTTCAGGCTGCTGTCGATAAGCTCAAGACGCTTGCCACACCTATCGACATTTCGAAGAAGACCGACATCACAAACATCGCCGCTGTCTCGGCGAACAATGATCAGGAGATAGGCAAGATCATGGCTGACGCCTTTGCGAAGGTCGGCAAAGACGGCGTCATCACGGTCGAGGAGGGTAAAGGGCTCGAGACAACGGTCGAGTTCGTTGAGGGAATGCAGTTCGACCGGGGATTCCTCTCGCCTCACTTCGTGACTAATCCGGATAATATGACGTGCGAGCTGGATAAACCGCTCATACTCGTGTTCGAGGACAAGATAGCCAGCGTCGCGAAGCTTGTACCGCTGCTTGAGGCAGTCGCCAAGAGCAAGAAGCCGTTGCTCATCATCGCCGAGGATATTGAGGGTGAGGCACTCGCCACGCTTGTCGTAAACAAGCTCCGGGGAATCATAAGCGTCTGCGCCGTCAAGGCTCCCGGCTATGGCGACCGCAGGAAAGCCATGCTGGAGGACATCGCCATCCTGACAGGCGCAGAGGCCATATTCAAGGATCTCGGCATTGAGCTGGACAAGGTGCGGCCCACCCAGCTTGGCACGGCCAAGAAGGTGACGGTTGACGCAGACAATACCATCATAGTGGAAGGCGCCGGCAAGAGTGCGGCAGTGGCAGGACGCATTAAGCAGATACAGGCCGAGATAGATACTACTACGAGCGACTATGACAGAGAGAAGCTGCAGGAAAGGCTCGCAAAGCTGACCGGCGGCGTGGCGCAGATAAACGTCGGTGCGGCAAGCGAAGCCGAGATGAAAGAGAAAAAGGCCCGCATCGAGGACGCGCTTCATGCTACAAGGGCCGCCATTGAGGAAGGCGTGGTGGCAGGCGGCGGCGTAGCGCTCATTCGATGTATTGATGCTATAGGCAAGCTCAAGCTTGAGGGCGATGAGCAGACAGGCGCACAGATAGTTGCTGTTGCCCTGAAGGCCCCCTGCTACTGCATCGCTGATAATGCGGGTGCTGTCGCGAATCTGGCCGTGAACAAGGTCATCGAGGCTAAGGGCAACTTCGGCTATAACGCAGACAAGGATAGATTCGAGGACCTGTTCGAAGCGGGCATTATAGACCCGGCGAAGGTTACTCGCATCGCTCTACAGAATGCCTGCAGTGTCGCAGGACTCCTTCTGACAACCGATTGCATCGTCAACGAGAAACCGCAGGAAAAGAAGCCCGCGGGCCCGGGTGGAATGGGCGGTGGTATGGGCGGCATGGGTGGTATGGGCAGCATGGGTGACATGGACGGCATGGATATGATGTGATGCCAACCGCCGCTGAAATGACAGAGCGCTAAACCAAAAGAAAGAACAAGGAGAGTTACATATGAAGCTGAAGCCCCTGGATGACAGGATAGTAGTCAAACCGATGGAAGCTGAAGAGAAGACCGCGGGCGGGATCGTCCTTCCAGATACAGCCCGCGAAAAACCGATCGTCGGCAAAGTCATCGCCGTAGGCAGCGGCAAGCTGCTCGACAACGGCAAACGCGGCGATATGGTAGTCAAAGTTGGCGACGAGGTGATCTACGGCAAGTACTCGGGCAGCGAGGTTGAGATGGCCGGCCAGACATACAAAATACTCCGCGAGTCCGAGGTTTTCGGAATCGTGGAGAAGTAACGACGGAATAGAACAGAGTCCCATCAGAGGGACTGGAGGTACTGATAAATGGCAAAACAGATGATGTTCAACGAGGTTGCCCGTACGAATCTGAAGGACGGGCTTGCGGAGCTGGCACGGGCTGTCAAGGTGACAATGGGGCCGACCGGCAGGAACGTGGTGCTGCAGAAGAGCTGGGGCTCCCCGAAGATAACGAAGGACGGCGTTTCGGTTAGCAAGGAGATCGAGCTGCCCGACCCGTTCAGGAATATCGGCGCTAAGATGGTCAATCAGGTCGCGAACAAGACGAGCGATGTGGTTGGCGACGGCACTACCACGGCTACAGTGCTGGCTGAGGCCATCTACACAGAAGGCCTCAAGTATGTTGCAGCCGGCATAAATCCGGTGGCACTCCAGCGAGGCATCAGCAAGGCAGTTGACGCGGCGGTCGAACACATTCGCTCACAGGCCAGACCCGTCAAGGGGCATGATGACATAGCGAAGGTCGCGACCATCAGCGCCAACAATGACAAGGAGGTTGGCGCCATACTTGCGGACGCCATGGACAAGGTAGGCAAGGAAGGTGTCATTGAGGTTGAAGAGGGCAAGGCGATGCAGACTGAGCTCACGGTCGTCGAAGGCATGCAGTTCGACCGTGGTTATATCTCGCCCTACTTCATCACCAGCGCCGAGACGCTCGAGGCGGTACTTGAGGACTGCCATATCCTGCTCTACGAGAAGAAGCTCTCGAGTCTTCGCGAGATGATACCGCTGCTGGAGAAAATCGCGCAGATCGGTGCCAAACTGCTGATCGTCGCCGAGGACGTTGAGGGCGAAGCTCTTGCGGCGCTGGTTATCAACCGTCTTCAGGGCGTACTCAAGGTCTGTTCCGTAAAGGCGCCGGGGTTCGGTGACCGTCGCAAAGCAATGCTCGGTGATATCGCCACGCTGACAGGTGCCACGGTCATCACTGAGGATCTGGGCATTAAGCTTGAGAACGTTGAGCTTTCGCAGCTCGGCAAGGCCAGGAAAGTGGTCGTCGCAAAAGAGACCACAACCATTATCGAAGGCGAAGGAAAGCCAAAAGACATCAAGGCCAGATGTGAACAGATACGCAATCAGATAGAAAAGACCACAAGCGACTACGACCGAGAGAAGCTGCAGGAGCGGCTCGCCAAGCTGACCGGCGGCGTTGCCGTGATAAAGGCCGGTGCGCCAACCGAGACGGAAATGAAAGAGCGCAAGGACCTTCTCGAGGATGCACTTCACGCGACGAAGGCTGCGGCGCAGGAAGGCGTTGTTCCCGGCGGCGGCGTGATATTCCTGACGGCAATTGCTGCGGTTGAAGCCGCTAAGGCCAAAGCAAAGGGCGACGAGAAGATCGGCTTTGATACAGTCATCAGTGCCCTCAAGTCGCCCACGCGGCAGATAGTCGACAACGGCGGCGGCGAAGGTGACGTGGTTGTGGCACGACTCCTCGAGAGAGGCGGCAGCATTGGCTACGATGCCGCAAAGAACGAGTTCACGGACATGATCAAGGCCGGGATCATCGACCCTGCGAAGGTAACTCGCACGGCGCTGCAGAATGCTGCGAGCGTAGCCGGTGTGATGCTGACCACGAATGTTGTGATTACCGACCTGAAAGATGACGACAAGGACAAGACGCCAATCCACGGAGCTGTCCGTTAAGGTGACCCCCGGTTCACGAAAAACACCTGCGGGCGGAAGCCACAGAATGGCTCTCCGCCCGTGGGCGTTTCCTGGGATTATGAGGATCTGATGGCCAAACGTGACTACTACGAGGTGCTTGGGGTAGACCGGAAAGCCTCGCAGGATGACATTAAGCGAGCCTATCGTCGCCTCGCCATAAAGTACCATCCTGACAAGAATCCCGGCGACAAGCAGGCCGAGGAGAAATTCAAGGAGTGTGCTGAAGCTTACGAGGTTCTCTCCGACCCTCAGAAGCGACAGCAGTACGACCAGTTCGGCCATGCGGGCCTTCGCGGCGCGGGCATGCACGACTTCTCGCGCATGAACGTCGACGACATCTTCAGCATGTTCAATCTGGAGGACCTGTTCGGCGATGTCTTTGGCGGCCGCGGGAGGCGCGCCGGCAGAGCTGCGGGTCCTTCGCGCGGCTACGACCTGGAAACGGCTGTAGAACTAACTCTCGATGAAGTCGCCAAAGGAGTTGAAAAGACGATAGAATTCACCCGTCAGGACGCTTGTCCCGATTGCTCCGGAACAGGCTGTGCAGGCGGCAAGAAGCCGGCGAAGTGCTCAGTATGCGGCGGCACCGGCCAGGTACAGAAGGCAGGTTTTGGAGGCTTCTTCCAGATGGTCTCGACCTGCCCCAAGTGCCATGGGCAGGGTGAGATAATCACAGATCCCTGCAAGGGCTGCCGAGGCACCGGCCGGGTGCCCAGGAAACGATCGCTGCAGGTCAAGATACCGGCGGGCGTACACGAGGGACAGGGCATAAGAATGGCAGCAGAAGGCGAGCCCGGCCACCACGGCGGCCCTCGGGGTGACCTGTACTGCTATGTCAGGCTCAAACCGCATCCGTTCCTGGAGAGAAATGGCGACGATCTGCTGGTCAACGTGCCGATAAGCTTCACTCAAGCAGCTCTCGGGGCGACTATCGATGTGCCAAGCCTCGACGGCAAGCAGGGTCTCAAAGTCCCGCCTGGGACACAACACGGAGATGTGTTTCGTATAAGAGGCGCAGGTCTGCCGGATCTCAGGTCGAAGCAGAGAGGGGACGAACTGATTCAGGTATCCGTGGAGATACCCGAGAAGCTGACAACTCGCCAGGAGGAATTGCTGCGGGAATTCGCGAAGAGCGAAGACAAGAACGTATTGCCGAAAACAAAGAGCTTCATCGAGAGGCTGATTAAGTACTTTGGTAGCTGAACATGAAAAAGGATGACGAAAACACCCCGATTCAGAACACGCAGGATGAGCCGAACGGAGAGCCGGCACTTGAGAATGGAGATGACATCGAATCTCTCAGGCAGCAGGTCGGAACGCTGATGAAGGAGAACGAAGAGCTGTTTCAGAAGCTCCAGCGGTTGAGTGCCGACTATGCGAACTTCCAGAAGCGGGCCCCGCGACAGATAGCTGACTCCATAGCCTACGAGAAGGAGGCGATCATCAAGTCACTCCTGCCAGCTCTTGACAATTTTGACCAGGCAATTGCCAACTCGGAAAAGGAGATGACGCTCGAGGCTATGCAGAAGGGAGTAAAGATAGTCTACAGCCATCTGCTTGACATACTCAAATCGCAAGGCGTGGAAGTAATAGAGTCAAAGGGCAAGCGTTTTGACCCCGCGCTGCATCAGGCAATGATGCAGCAGGAGGACCCGAAGAGGGATGATGGCGTCATTCTTGAGGAGTTTCAGAAGGGATACAAGTTGTGCGGCCGGGTAATACGTCCGGCCAGAGTGATCGTGAACAAGCTGTCGGGAAGCACCCATACACCTGATCAGGAAGAGACTACAGATACCCAGTAGCCTCGGTCAACGTAATGATCGTCACGGAGGTAGCTGTGCCTACATACGAATATCGATGCGATAACTGTCACCATCAGTTTGAAACGCTTCAGTCGATAACCGCCAGGCCGCTGCGCAAATGCCCGTCGTGCGGCAAGTCGAAACTCAGGCGCCTTATCGGTGCCGGCGCAGCGGTAATCTTCAAGGGCTCAGGTTTTTACCAGACGGACTATCGCACTGAAAGCTACAGCAAGGCGGCCAGGGCCGAGAGTGCTCCAACTACCTCTGCCGCGCCAGAGAGCAGCAAATCAGGGCCTAAGGCGGTATCGGATGGGGCAGGCAAAGAAAAGGCTGGGGAGAAAAGCGGCGGCAAGAGCTCATCACAGAAGAAGGATTGAGTTACTCTATGCCGAGTACGGTTATCTTCAGACTTACCTTGTCGGTGCGAGACTCGACTGATGATCTTGCCGCCCTGTCAAAGTCAGGACTTGTAAGAGCGGGTTTCGGTATTTTCAGCACGCTCTGAGCGTCATCGGCTGGTACACTGTCGGCATCGCCTGCCACTGGAAGACGGTTGTTGGCCTCTGCAAATTGCCTCGCTGAAGCCACGCGGCTCGGTATGTCCGGCAGATCTATCACGGCTGCCACTTGCTTGGGCGTTACGGCCTCCACCGTGATGGCATCCTCTCCTGTTGCCTCGACGACAAGACGCTTTTCGGCGATCTTATCCCATACCGCCGAGAGCTCATCAAGCACGCCACCTATGTTCTCCTTGCTGCATGATATTGAATAGGTCGTCTTTGACAACTGCCTGTCTACTGTAGCGCAATCCCAAAGGCCATCGGCGTCTATGGTTTTCGCTATGACAGAATTGAGGCCGCTCGGGCTAACTGTCTTCAGAAGAAGCTCGATTGACACCGTCTTCGGCACGACAGGACTGTCGTCGACTGGAGCACTACGCCCCGGCAGAGACCCCTCTGAGACTAGCGCAGTGATTCCGCTGGGGCCGACAGTGTCATTGGGTATAATAACGGTGTAAACAAGAAAGGCGAGCCCGCCAAGCAGAGCCAGCATCGCCGCGGCTGCCACAAGTTTCCTGGCAAACAGATGCATCAAACCAGCCGTCCGATGGCTCGATGACGATGCAGCGATGAGCAGGCTCCTGCGCTCCATTACACCTCTGATCGAATCAACAAGGCCAGCAGGTGCGGCTTCGGCCGGCAAAGATGCAAGCAGCTGACGCTGCCTCATAAGCTCTTCCACCCTGGCAGCTATCTTCCGGTCATGCAGCATCATCCTTCTGACTTCCGTAGTCTGACGGTCGCTAAGCTCGCCGTCGACATAGCCATTCAGAAGCTCATCGAGTTCTATCTGTTCACTCATTTGAGTACCGCCTCAAGAATCTCTCTGAGCAGGCTTCTGGCTCTGCTCAGCCTGCTCTTGACCGTTCCTATCTCAATGCAGAGCGTTTCGGCTATCTCCGCATAACTCATACCCTCGATGTCACGAAGTATGACGATCGTCCGCTGGTCGCTGTCCAGCCGCTCGAGCGATGCGAGCACCAACTCACGCATCTCCCTGTCCATAGCAAGCCTGGCAGGATCGGGCGAGCCGCCATCAGACAGCATCGTCCTGAGGCCTGAGGCCGCTATCGAGCGGTTACCCACGGCCCCACCTTCCAACGGTTCCGCGCTGGCCCTTATCCGACGTTTGCAGTAATTCAGGGTCAGGTTGACCGCTATGCGGAACAGCCACGTATAGAAGCTGCTCCTGCCTTCAAACTTGTCTATGCTCTCTAATACTTTGACAAACGCATCCTGAGTCAGTTCCACCGCATCATCTCGATTTCCGCACATTCTCAGGATAGTGTTGAACAGGCGGTCCTGGTACTTCACGATGAGGCGCTCCATCGCCTTCATATCGCCGTCGCAGTACCGCCTGACGAGCATTCTGTCATCTATGTTGATGTTCTCTGTTACCGTATTCACCATCGCCTCAGAACCGGTATAGCCCGTCTGTGAGCAGGCCTTTTTCTATATTGTGGCTATTCAAGTAACTAAATGTGATATCACGGCTTCGTAGTAGGCCGCGGCTCTCTCAAGCTCTGCTACCTCTATATACTCGTCTGACTTGTGGCATAGTTCAGGGTCGCCGGGCCCAAACACCACTATCGGAATCCCGAGCGGCTGGAGCCATGGCCCGTCAGTCGTGAAGCCAACGGAGCTGGTCTCGGTAATCCCTGTAGCACGGCAGAGGCATTGCACGAATTCGCTGGCCTCGTCCGTCTCAAGAGCTTCCGCTTTCTTGAGAATATCCAGCTTAGCACGGAATCTGGAGCCACGGGACTGCAGCTGGTTCACGACCCGCTTGAACGATTCGATGGTTGCCGCCACAGTCTGCCCCGGCACCATGCGAGCGTCGACCTCGGCACAACACACCTCCGGGATTATGTTTGTGGCTGTGCCGCCGTATATGCGGTTGATGCTTATGGTTCCGCTGCCCAGTCTGGGGTGTGTGACAGGTTGGGCGTCCATACGGCGGATTCTTTCCAGCACCGACAGCATGGATTCGATGGCATTGATGCCTATGTGTGGCATTGAGCCGTGGGCAGATTTGCCCAGAGTCGTTATCTTCACCCAGAGCATGCCGCGATGCGTAGTCACCAGTCGCAGAGCGGTCGGCTCACAGATAATGACACCCGCCAACTTACCCAGACCTCCGGTCTGCGACATTAGCCGTTCAATACCTGCGCTATCGGTCTCTTCACCTGCTACGGCAGCCAGATGCACGTCGCCTTTAAGTCCGGCATCTTTTCTCGCCACACGTCCCATTGCTTCAATCACAGCGGCAAGGCCGCCTTTCATGTCGACAGCTCCTCTGCCATATACTCTGTCGCCTTGTTCCACGGCCTCAAACGGCGGCGTATGCCAGGCCTGTTCGTCCGCACTGACCACATCCAGATGCGCCAGAAAGAGGAGGCCGGGCAGTTCCCCGGTAGACTTCAGCCTCGCGATGACATTGGCTCTTTTCCCATCCCATGCTTCAATGTGAGACTCAAGCCCGCGGCCTGAACACGCCTCATTGACAACCTGCGCAGCAGAAAGTTCGCCGACCTCAGAAGTCGATTTTGCCGAAATGAGCCGTTTCAGTGTTTGTATCATCTGAAACATTATATTGGCCGACAGACCCCAAAAACACAAATTTTTCTGTTGCAGAGACTGACGCAGCCTAGATAATGTGGGTTTCTTTAACTTTTGAATAGGGAACGCCAATGGGACCTGTGCTGCACGGTTTGGTAAAACTGCAGAGCGTCGAGAATCAGCTTCGCGCGATAAAGGCTAAGATACTCAGGTCGCGACGCAATGTTATCATTCAGGAGAACAGAGTTCGAAGTCTGCAGAGTGCACTTGACGCCAAGAGAGAGGAGATACAGCTTACGAAGATTCAGGCCGACAGGCTTGAACTCGACCTCAAGACGAAAGACGAGTCCATTGCCAAGTTCCGCGCCGCCCTCAATACCGCCAAGACCAACCGCGAATACGCCGCCGTCCTCACCGAGCTGAACACCAACAAGGCCGATAGCACCAAGCTCGAGAACCAGCTTCTCGATCTTATGAAGAACATCGAAGCGGATGAGAAGGATTGCACTGAGATAGCACGGCAGGTTGAGGAGGAGAAACAGAGGCTGGAGGTGATTCGCAAGGAGTCCGACGAGAAGGTCGCTGTCTACGAGAGCCAGATAGAGGGCGTGCAGAAAGACTGGGACGCGGCGGCAGGGTCGATTCCCGCCGAGCCGCTTCAGATATTCAAACGGGTCGCTGATACATATGATGGGGAGGCTCTGGCATCCGTCGAGCAGCAGGATGGTCGCGTTCAGGCCTACAGCTGTGGTGGATGCTTCATGGGACTGCCTACCGACCTGGCGAATCTCCTCATGACCAAGGACGAGGTCATACGCTGTCCGAACTGCACACGCATCCTGGTACTCAGGGCATCGGAGTAGCGGCTTTGTCTGCGACATTCACTCTCTACACCGATGGGGGCAGCAGAGGTAATCCCGGACCCGCGGCGGGTGCTTATGTCATCACGGACGCAGCCGGCGCCGACATTGATGCCAAGGGCATCTATATAGGGGAAGCTACCAATAATGTCGCCGAGTATGTCGGAATCACAGAAGGCATTCGCTCGGCACTGGCCCACGGCGCGGGATCAATCGACATTATCAGTGATAGCGAGCTCATCGTACGACAGATAAAGGGTGAGTATCGCGTCAAGAGCGACCTCCTGCGTCCTCACTATGAGGAATGCATGGAATTGCTCACGAAGTTTGCTCGATGGACTATCAGGCATGTGCCTCGTGAAAAGAACAAACGTGCCGACCAGCTTGCCAACAAGGCTATGGATGCACGGGTTGATGTCCACCGGCAGGCTGCTCCGCTGAACAAACGCAGCCGAAATCCTCTGCGTCTGGCGGTGCTTATAAGCGGCGGCGGCCGTACAATGCTGAATCTGCTGGACGAGATCAAGGCTGGCAGGCTCGATGCCGAGATCAGGCTGGTCATCTGCTCGCGCTCTCAGATAGCGGGCTATGAGAAGGCTCTCGCGGCCGGCATGAATGTCAAGGTGATACGCAAGATCGACCATCCCGAGGTGGATGACTTCAGCGATGCTATTGCACAGGAGCTTGATGCCGCAGGTGTCGACCTGATCGTTCAGGCTGGGTGGCTCTGTCTGTGGCACATTCCGGACAGGTATATGTGGAAAGTGATGAATATCCATCCCGCCCTGCTGCCCAGTTTCGGTGGAAAGGGTATGTGGGGACATCACGTCCACGAGGCTGTCCTCGCCGCAGGATGCAAGATCAGCGGCTGCACTGTGCATTTCTGCACAAACGAGTATGATAAGGGTCCCATCATCGTTCAGAGACCGTGCCCGGTCCTCTCACGCGATGATGCCGATTCCCTTGCGGCCAGAGTGTTTGAGCAGGAATGTATCGCCTACCCTGAAGCGGTCAGGCTTTTCCAGCAGGGACGGATCAGAGTTATTGACAACCTGGCGCTCATAGACTGACCCTGTCGCAAAAACAGCTTTTTGCGCGAAGGAGACGGTTACAAAGTGAACAAACGCCAGATATCAGTTATCAGGCATATCCTGACGGTCATAGTTGTGACTCTCGTCTTCATCTTTGCGCTCATAAACCTGCGCGACGCGGTCAATCGTTCAGAGCGAATTCGTGAGATGGGCGAGTTGGCAAAAGCGATCTCGCGGTATCGCCAGCAGAATGGCTCGCTGCCGCCTGAATCATGGGTATCGCCTATCGTGGCCGATTTTGCACGCCTAGGCGATCTAGAGTATCGGGCCAGATACATACTCTATGACTCCCCCGGTGACACCATACTCGCCTATACCAGGCAGAAGAGCTATGCGATGTTTGTCAAGAGCGGTTATGTATACCTCCAGCTCGATGGCCAGGTGAAGTGGCTGCCGCCCGACGAGTTCGAGCACCTTCTGAAGCAGCAGGAGGGTGACAGATCGCTCCAGCTGTACAAGATGTACGGCGAGGAAAGCGACTGACGGCCGATAACCCCCTCAACGAGTGCCCGTGGCCGGCCTGCTATGTCACGCCATCAGTTGCTCTGCTGACCGGCTGGGGTCGCGGCTTTGTCGGCTCTGTCCTCAGCAATACCATCGAACTTCAGGTGGTCTTCGTCCTGGACATCGATCTTGATGAGATTCTTGCCTTTGAACTCGCCCCGCAGCAGACCTTCAGAGAGAGGATCCTCAATATAGTGCTCGATAGCACGCCTCAGAGGCCGCGCACCGAACTCGGGATTGTATCCCTTCTCGATGAGGAAGTCCTTGGCCTGTGCACTTAATTCAAGCTTCAGGCCGTGCTCGGTCAGACGCTTGAACACCTTGGCAAGCTCATATTCGACTATCGTCTGGAGATCCTCTCTAGTAAGGGCCCTGAAGACTATCACATCGTCGAGCCTGTTGATGAACTCCGGCCTGAATTGGCGCTCGACCTCCTTGTTCAGCATCTCCTTCATCTTCTCGAAGTTGGCTTCCTGCGATCGCTTGCCGAAACCGAAACCGCCGGACTGGTTCTTAATGAGGTCCGCGCCAATGTTGCTGGTCATTATCAGGATGACATTCTTGAAGTCGACATGTCTGCCGAAGCTGTCGGTCAGTCGACCCTCTTCCATTATCTGCAGCAGCACGTTATAGACATCAGGATGCGCTTTTTCGATCTCGTCGAGGAGCAGGACTGCATACGGCCTGCGCCTGATGCGCTCGGTCAGCTGGCCGCCTTCTTCGTACCCGACATATCCAGGAGGAGCCCCGACCAGCCGGCTGACGTTGTGCTTCTCCATGTACTCGCTCATGTCTATTTGAACCAGAGCATCCTCGTCGCCGAACATAAACTCGGCCAGCGCTCTGGCCAGCAGAGTCTTGCCTACGCCGCTTGGGCCCAGGAATATAAAGCTGCCCATTGGCCTGTTCGGGTCCTTCAGGCCGCTTCTGCTGCGGCGGACTGATTTCGCCACCGCCTTCACTGCGTCATCCTGTGACACGACTTTTCTGTGCAGCTCGCTCTCAAGCTCCAAAAGCCTCTGGGCCTCCTGCTTCTCTATCCGCGTCAGCGGCACTCCGGTTATCTTGCTCACAACCTCGGCGATTACTTCCGCATCAACGGTTCCCGCTGATTCGCGGTTCTCCTGATACCACTTCTTCTGACGCTCAGCTTTGGTGTCCATCATGCGCTGCGCCTCATCGCGAAGCGAGGCAGCCTTCTCATAGTCAGCCATGCGAACAGCTTCGTCTTTCTCACGCTGCAGCTGCTCTACCCTATCTTCAAGCTCTCTCAGGTCCGGTGGTGGCGTCATATTCTTGAGCCGCACTCGCGCACCAGCCTCATCGATCACATCTATGGCCTTGTCAGGCATGCACCTGCCCGTAATATACCTGTCTGAAAGCTCCACAGCCTGGAACAGAGCCTCATCCGTGAACTTCACCCCGTGATGCGCCTCGTATCGATCGCGCAGACCACGCAAGATATCCAGGGTTTCGTCCCTTGACGGCGGTTCGACTATTATGGTCTGGAACCTGCGCTCAAGCGCCCCGTCTTTCTCGACGTATTTGCGGTATTCATCAAGCGTTGTGGCTCCTATGCACTGAACCTCGCCGCGCGCCAGTGCAGGTTTGAGCACATTGGATGCGTCGATGGCGCCCTCAGCTCCGCCCGCACCAACCAGAGTATGCAGCTCATCTATGAAGAGCACCACATCGCCGGTGCGCTTCACCTCGTTTATCACGGCCTTGATACGCTCCTCGAACTGGCCACGATACTTGGTCCCTGCCACCATGCCCGCCAGGTCCAGCACTACAAGCCTCTTATCCTTCAGTATCTCCGGAACCTGCCGGTTGATTATCTTCTGTGCCATCCCCTCAACTATGGCCGTCTTGCCAACCCCAGCCTCGCCCAGCAGCACAGGGTTGTTCTTCGTGCGTCTGCAAAGGATCTGGATCAGACGCTCTATTTCATCCACCCGGCCTATCACAGGGTCCAACTCATTCTTCATCGCCAGTTCCGTCAGGTCTCGCCCGAAGCTGTCCAGCGCAGGAGTTTTGCTCTTCTGCTTTGGTGCCTCGGGAGCGCCCATCTTCGAATCAAGCTCGTTGAACGAATTATCGACGCCCGCCCCGAGCACATTGAGCACTTCCTGTCGGATATCCTCCAGCTTCAGTCCCATGTTCATAAGTACCTGTGCTGCCACACCGTCGGTCTCCCTTAGAAGACCAAGAAGGATATGCTCGGTACCCACATAGTTGTGGTTCAGTGCCCGGGCTTCTTCGATCGCGTAGTCCGTCACTTTCCTTGCCTTCGGTGTGGTCGGCAATTTGCCCATCGAGACCACCATATCCGGCCCGCTCTTGACCAGTTTCTCGACCTCCATGCGAAGCTTCTTTATATCAACGTCAAGGTTCTTCAGTACCTGGGCGGCGACGCCGCTCCCCTCTTTCACCAGTCCCAGCAGGATATGTTCGGTCCCCACGTAGTCGTTACCGAACCTCTGCGCCTCCTGATTCGCCAGCGCCATCACCTTGCGTGCTCTGTCTGTGAAACGCTCAAACATAATTACCTCGGTGTAACTGTCAGTCTATAGCCTCAGTCCCATGAATTCTGATGACTCCCCATCTCATAAATATACTTCGCCGCCGCCCGCATGTTCGCCATACCTTTCCTCTCCATCAGACTGATTGTACCAGACCAGCACGCAGTGTCAAACCTTTGTGCCCGCCACAACCGTCAGCCTTGCGACGACCATATAGAGATTAATCGACCAAAAGAAGCGATGACTTTCCCCGGCTGCCCGCAAATGGCGGGGTACCCGCAATAAAAAAGAAAAACCGCTCCTCCGAAGCGGTTTTCCCGTTACGTTACAGCGTTATCAGTAATGAAAGCGTGCCTTACTGCCTGCCGCGGTCCTCCAGCAGCTTCTGCAGGTGGGCCTTTTCCCTACGGGTGGCTTCGAGGTCAAAGAGAAGATACTTAATGCTGAACCGGAGGTAATCCAACGACTCCTGCAGGCTTTCCATGCTCTTCCGAAGCTCGTTCTGACGGTTCTCGGTCTTTTGAGCTAGCTCGACGATCTTGCCCCGCTGGGGGGGCGGAACACTGCCCATCTCACGCAGTATTTCGTTGACCTTTTCCTGGAACTTCGATGCGTCCATCCTGTCACCCCCGAACCAGTTGACAAGTTAGTTCGTTCATCCGCCTTTACAGTACTACAAACCGCATCAAAAATCAAGGAATACACTACACAGAACCCCCATTGTCCTATAATCTGTGCCCCTTCTGTGGCTTGAACGCACATCGAGCCCGAATCGGGCCGCAAAATTATCCAGCCCCCATAAAAATCCCGGTATACTGGCCCTCTGCCGCACTTTGCAGCTGCTCGGTCTGCTTCATCGGCCCCTGTTGCACTAGTACCTGTCGCGCAGCCTTACGTACTCATCCAGCATCGCCATGAAGTTCTCATATTTCGTGCCCCACGCAACTGAGTGGCTCGGCCCAAGTATGAAGCCACCACCCGCAGCCGCTTGTTCAAAGGCACTCCGTACCTCCTCACGCACATCATCAGGCGTGCCCGTTATAAGTATCTCCACTGCAACGCCTCCCCAGAAACACATGCTGTGGCCAAATCGCTCCTTCAGCATTCCAATCTCCATGCCAGCCGTCGTCTGCAGCGATTGGTAGCAGTCCACGCCCGCCTCGATGAACATATCCATCAGTGGGATATTCCGCCCGCAGTTGTGGAAGCTGACCTGATCGGTGTGCTGCTTGATGTGTGCTATTCGCTCCTTCATGTACGGCAGGCACATCTCGTGGAACATCGCCGGCGAGATGAACGGTCCGTTAGTACCTGCGATGTCATGACTCACGTGCGCGCCCGTCATTCCAGGTCGGAAGTAATACGTGTCAAGTTGGTTGTGACGATCTGTCGTCCGCCGATGTGCGGCGTGTATCAGCTCCGGCTCCATCGCGAATCTCATCATCGCCTCCTCGAATCCTCCCATCATCGCCATCGCCTGAAATGGCGGCATCGCGGAGATATACCGCTCCTCTCCGAGCTCTTTGCACAGATAGTCCACCGCCTCGAAGATCGATTCATCCGGAGCCTTCGGCTCATTAGGTCCCTCGAAGTCCTTCATTGTGTAGGTCTTCCGCGGCGTGGGGTCATGTATGCACATGATGTCATTCGCCTGACGTGCAGCCTGCCATATCCGCCCTCTGGCATCCTCGTACTTATCATCGCCCAGGCTTTTCAGAGGCTCCGGTTGGTAGTTCTTTGGGGGAAGATATGCCGCCTCTTTTGGCAGGATCAGGTCCGCGCAGTCTATCTTTCGATAGAATTCGACCGTGTCCTTCTTGAAACTCTCCGCGACCTCGTCACGCCTCCCCGCCGCCAGCGCAAGCTTTATCTCCACCTTGTTCCGGACGAGAGTTTTTCGCCCGATGACATGCTCAATAGTATCGCAATCGACAACATAAAACCCTAATGGAACGCGGTCCACCGGCTGCCTGGCGATGGCAGCCTTTACCCTTTCCTTACCCGTCATGCGCAGAATCCTTCAACAAACAGCTCTGAAGACTTGGATTCTACACGTGATGTGCCCCCTCGTCAATTCCGCCTTTGGCCTATGGCAGTGTTTTCCTTCACTGCATCTTCTGAATCTGCTCTATAACTCTGACGGTATTCTTGCCGGCCTGCTTGGCACGATATAGTGCCTCATCGGACCGATGCGTGATATCCTCCGGCGACCAGCTCCCATCATACTGCCCCACTCCCACGCTCACAGATACCTTGATGCGATTCTGTTCCCACACCAGGTCTGAGCCCGACGTGAGCTCCACGATGCGCTCTCCGACGATCACCGCGCTGGCGAGAGAGGTATTCGGCAGTATCACTGCGAACTCGTCTCCGCCGTAGCGCGCAGCCGTGTCTATCTGTCGGATGCATTCGGTTATTTTCCGGCTGACATGCTTTATCGCCATATCGCCCGCCCGGTGCCCATATTTGTCGTTTATCGTCTTGAGGTTGTCCATGTCGGCCATTATCACCGACACATACCCGCCATAGCGGTTCGACCGCCGCAGCTCGCGCTCCAGCGTCTCGTAGAACGTGCGGTAATTCGCCAGACCCGTCAGCCCGTCAGTCCGCGCCTGCCGCTGCGATTTCTCAAACAGCTTCACATTCCCGATAGACGCACCCACAAGATACCGGAATAGTTCCACCACCGCGATGTCCTCCGGCGTGAAGCAGGGCGCCCCGACCTTGTCGGAAAGGTTCAACACCCCGACGACGCGCTCCTGGCATATCAGCGGAGCTATCAGGCAGTTCTTCGTCTCATAGTTCTTCGCGAACGTCCGCGCCGTCGGCCGTATCGCGGGCCTGCTGTGCTTGTCGATATCATCGATCACAAGCAGCATCTTGCTCCTGACCGCCCCCACCATTGGCGAGGGATTGACCTGATTCAGCGAGACGATGTTGTTGATGAGGAACGGGTGGTTGCAGCCTGCAAGGTGAAGGATATCGCTGGTCTCATCGAGCACGTACAGCGATGCGTACTTCGCGCTGACAAGTGCTGCCACATGCTTGACGCAGATCTCCGCAATTTGCTTGATGTCGAGGCAGTTTATCTGCTGCACAAGCGGAGTGATCTTCGCCAGCCGGCAGGCCGTGCCATGCCCGCACTCCGGCAGCGCACCCTGGCTGCTCTCAGGCTCGACAGATTCTCGATTACGCGGCTTTTCTGCCATGCTGACTCCGACTGGACGGACAAACTACGCCCATTCTCCTATCGGATGTCACACCGCCCCACTTTGCTGTCTCGTCCTATATTCCCCAAATACAGCCCTTTTTGCCACTTCAAACGGCATACGGCAAATCCATGGTCCGATAAGCGAAGCCGGGTCGTGTTATTCAGTTGGCTCTCTTCTGCGAGTGTCTCGGCGGTCTTGAAGCGGTCCGCGTGCTGGATCAGGGTAGGACAGGCTGCCAGCCTGTCGGTTACTCCTCCGTCGGGCAGGATGCCCGACCTACTTTGTGCAGACCGTCCAGGCATGGTCCTCGCGTTGGATACCGGCGAAAGCCGCCGATGCTACGTAGGCGCTCTCGCCGCTTTGCCATTGCCAGACCATGCCTCTGACAGACTTCGTCGACGTTCAAGATACCGCCAGAAGGGATCAGGTTGGTTATGCGGGAGTGTCAGTGGGCTCCGAAGAAATAGTAGATAGTAGATAGTAGGTAGTAGCGAAAACCCACAGGACCAGCTGCTTCGGGGTTAGGGGAGAACGGGGGCCGAGGGGACAAGCCTTGGCTGGTGTTCTCGAACGGTTGAGCAAGATGAATTCTCCTTTCTTTCAGCTATCAGCCGTCAGCCGTCAGCTGGTTGAACGAGGCCAAAGAGTGCTCTCACCCTTGGGCGAACCTGCGCGCTGGGTCCGATTTTTCACATTGCCGGGAGGGCAAAAATGATATAAGTGCTTGCGGACAAGGCAGATAAAGAATGTTGAGGTGGGGCGGATTTGGTCGGCATACCACTGCACATACGGCTGAGGCAAGAAGTATCTGGCGTAGGCTGGAAACAGCCCTCCTTAGCGTCAGGAATGGGCATAACCGGGCTTATTGTGCCACGAATGCAGGAGATTCTCTCAGTGAGAGGCAGGCCTCCATTCTCACTGAGGGCACACCGCTGAAAACCGCCAAGTTCTGGTAGGAATCCGATTCGTGTTGACAAGTCCTGCAGCGCCCGGTATCTTTGTAGGTACATCTTTGTAGGCGCAAAGCAGTTCACGCTCAGACGCGACGGACGGAGAGGTAAAACAATGAGGGGTAGTACAAAACAACGAGCCATCCGGGAGGGCACAGTCACCTTCATGCCAATCACCAAAACTGCTCATTTAGGGTATACAAGTAGCTGAATCTTGTCCAGGGGGACTTTCTGTCCTCTATTGGAGAGTTCAATTTGACTAGACGTGTTCTTTGCAGAGACGTGTCCCTTGTTTACTTTATGCAGGAGGTTCAAGAATGAGCGGCAAGGCGAATATAATAATCTGCGCGGTGTTTTTCGTGCTCCTTCCAGTTCTCTCTGGCAAAGCTATCGCGAATGAAGGCAGCCTTTCCTCGTCACTGCACGTTCAACGGCCGGTGGGTGAGCAATCAGGCAATTCTTCTGACCCTGATGCAACGTTGTTGGATTTTGTCACGGTGTCGGTGTCGAAACCGCTGCCAGACGGTAACTCTGTTGCAGAGTTCACATCGGACAGCGGGCCAGGTCTGCAGCGCGTCCGACTTCAGGGGAAGCGATATCATGTCAACTGGAAACCTCAGAAAGCAGACGTGGGCCAAATGCTCGAGATCCATTTTTACGTACTGGATCTGCATCTTGGCTCCGTTGAGTACACGCCGCGTACCGGTAGCAGCATACCCATAGCATTCTCTATCGACAATAATCCGGTCATACGGACGCGGGTGCTTTGTGAGCTGGGGTTCACTGCCATCGGAGCCGCGAGAATCATAACAAGTGAGTTCAATCTAGACGCTCAGCAGGTCACGACGATCCTCGTGGATACATGCTTTGACTGTAACGACGCGGGTCTAGTGCTGAAGTATCTTTTTGACACCGACGCTGCCAGCGCTGTGGGCATTCTGAAGACAGGCGGGTGTTCCTGCGCCGAGGCCGGTGTTGCGATGGTGAAAGCCTTCGGCGCAAGCGATTCGGACACTGCCTCAATTCTGAAGGACATGGATTGCTCCTGCACAGATATCGGCCGGGTGATGAAGGATGCCTTTGACCACGATGCCGTTGGTGCTGTGGCCATTCTTAAAGGCGTTGACTGTTCCTGCACCGAGCGGGCTGTGGCCCTTGCCCAAGCCTATGACACACACGCCGCGGACGTCCCTCTACTTCTGGTTCCCGACTGCAACTGTCGCGAACTCACAGGAGCAATGGTGACCGCCTACGATGCGTCGGCACTCTCGCTCCTGAAAGACGTCGGGTGTTCGTGTATAGACCTGGCGCTGAACCTCAGGGAGATATCCGACGACTATGATGACCCGGCGGCAACTGTGCTTACCTTGAGATTGAGCGGATGTTCGTGCATGGAAATCGCCTCCGTGCTGTCCGGCTTCTTTGACGCCAATGCAGTGAGCACGGCTGTCTCCCTCAAATCCATTGCCTGTCCCTGTACCGAGATCGGCTCTGCGCTTGAGGGACTCTTCGCAACAGATGTCGACGACACTGCACATATCCTGAAGGATGCCGACTGCTGTTGCAAGGACATAGACCTTGTGTTGAAGAATGTCTTCGACGCCAACGACGCAACCGCCACACGCGTGCTCAAGGCAGTTGCCTGCTCGTGTATGGAGGCCGTTGAGGGTATCACCGACCCAAACACAGCCGCGCAGGCTCTCCGCAACGCCGGCTGCGCCGCGGAAGTGGCATACGATATACTTGTCAATATCTATGGCGTCGCCGATATCATCGAGGCCGAGCGCATGCTGTATGCTGCCGGCTACTCACCCGAGGTATACCTGGAGGTAACCTCGCTGCCGTCCGTGCACAAGTTCGCCCCGATAGTCGGGTTCGATGGATCATATCCGGGCAACGAACTGCCGATGGCGGCCAATGCATACTTTAACCGGATAATGTGGCCCGATGTGAATCCTCCCTCATTCCCCGCGAATCACATCGTCTTTTACGCCAGGCCGGACGGCCCGGATAAGTGTCACGGCCGCGACAAGTGGAACTGGGGGATGAGAAACAACAATTTCTCGCTGCTCACGGCTGGCCAAGTGCCTACATATTTCAAGGTCATATCAGATGTGGATTCCCTGGACAACGGGCGGCTTCTGATCGCATACTGGTGGTACTATGGCTGGCAGCGTCCCTGTAATCTGTGGCCCGAAGGGCCCGACGGCGCACACCATGGCGACTGGGAGCACATCATCGTCTGCACTACCCCCGACAGAACCGATGTCCAAGCCGTCGTCTATGCCCAACACAGCGGCCATTACACCCGCCTGCCTGGTGGTTTCGAAGCCCTCCCCGGCGGCGCTCCTGTCGTGTACGTAGGTAAGGTCGCCCACGGCAGCTTCCACAACAGCTGCAAAGCTCCCGAGTGCATTGACATCCCCGGCCTGATTTGCATGTACTACGGTGACTTCAGGAATCCCAGTCTTGGAACGTGGTGGGATACCAGCAGTAACCTTGTCAGTCTCAGATCAGAATCAGAGCTTTGGATGCTCGCAGAACAGTCTGCCATGCAAATCGCAGGCACAAGATACGATATTGCTACCGGCTGGAGGTGGGGCCCGAGCATTCGCTACTGCAACGTCTGGATCCTCTGGTGCTGGGACTGGGAGAGCACCCAAGGTTGCGGCACTCACCCCTCCACAAGAGCGCTCTCCTGGTCGATGGGCCACTGCGCAGATGACGGTTGCGACCGAAGCCAGGGACCCGGTTGGCCTGTTCCTCTTGCTGCTGTCGGCAATACGTCGTCAGCAAGCGCCGCTCAGGAGATTGCCGCCGGCATCGCCCAATATGAGCCAGAGGCTGCGGAAAGAGGCAGGCTCATTGAGGCCCTTAGCACAGCGCTGGCTGAAACGTTCGGCATACCTGTTGAGGATCTGAAGGCAGCCGATGAACAGGGGCTTACCATTTTCCAGCTCGCGGAGGATCTCGGCGTTGACCTTGGCAAAGTCTGGCCGGCTACTCAGAAAATCCGTGACAAAGTGCTCGAAGAAGCCGTGCAAAATGGCTCACTTACACGGCAACAGCGTGATTATCTGAAAAAGGCCCTGGCACGGTTCGAACCTGCTTCACCCGATATCGGTGCAGGTCGAGCGTATATAACTGACAAAGGCGACGGCGCCTTCAGAGTTGTATCTCCGTGCGTACCCTGTGGCCAGAAATAGATAAGTGGGCCAATAGTCTGGGGCTTACGCCCTATGGGGTGGGAGAGGCGCACGCACTTTGTTCCAGCAGAGAGCTGAGATGAAGAGCGATGTGTCGGTTTTCCATTGAGGCCAAGACCTCGTGGCACCGAATCGCTGTGTTTTCCTGCTGTTCCGGAGCCGCTGCATCATTCGGTAGGCTGCCCCCCAAAAAAAGTCACGTTTCACAGAGATTACGGAATTCATATTTCTCGGTCTAGAAAATGTGACACAATTACCCCCTAGCTCGCCTCCGCAATAGCTAAGTGCTTGGCCTACAAGGTGTTACCGCTTTCATCCCCCCAACCACCCGCCAAATCCGCCACACATAGTCGTTAGTCTTCAGTCATCAGTCGATAGCCGGTTGAGGGAAGAGAGTTCTTTTCTGTCAGGCAGGGATGCCTGACCTACTTGGCACAGGCGACGCATGTTTCAGCGTTTCAATGCCAGAACCTGCCGTGGCAGCCGATACCCGCACTGATTTCCCGCCTCTGAAAACCCCTTGCTGTTGGGTCAGATTTGGGTTATTCTGGCTGGGAATTGAATCTGGAGGATAGCCCTATGATAGGCAAGAAAATAAGACTTGAGCGGATAATCGACCGCAACAGCGGCCGGACCGTAATTGTACCGATGGACCACGGCGTAACCGTCGGCCCGATCGAGGGTCTGGCGGATATGCGAACCGCGGTAACGAACATGGTCGAGGGCGGCGCCAACGCGATACTGATGCACAAAGGCATCGTTCAGGCTGGTCACCGCGGAGGCGGCCGCGACGTTGGCCTTATCATTCACCTGTCGGCTGGCACGACAATGAGCCCCGACCCCAACGCCAAGGAGCTCGTCTGTACAGTCGAAGAGGCGATGAAGCTGGGCGCGGATGCGGTGAGCGTGCACATCAATCTTGGCGCCGAGACGGACACGGTGATGCTGCGGCAGCTTGGCGAGGTCAGCAAGCATTGCCTCGAGTGGCAGATGCCGCTTGTGGCGATGATGTACACTCGCGGGCCGAAGATAAAGAACGAATATGATGTGGAGTACGTCAAGCATGCAGCGCGGGTGGGCGCGGAGCTTGGGGCGGATATCGTCAAGGTGCCGTACACGGGCAGCATCGAGAGCTTCAAGCAGGTTGTTTACGGCTGCACGGTTCCGGTGGTGATAGCGGGCGGGCCGAAGATGAAGACCGACGCCGACATACTGAAGATGGTCGACGAATCGCTGAAGGCGGGCGCGGCGGGCATCTCGATAGGCCGGAACGCCTTCCAGCACGCAAGGCCCAGCCTGATGGTGAAGGCGATGTGCAGGATGGTGCACGGCGGCGTAAGCATCAAAGAGGCTATGGCGATGCTGAAAGGATAGCTATAAGCCATAGACGGATAGCCATGCGTTTGAGGCAAGACTGGGAATTGAATGAAGAAGCTGTGGGTCAAAGTCGTACCGTATAGCAAGGAGATCGCCATAGCTGCCCTTGAGAGCGGCGCGGAGGCGGTCGTGCTGCCCGATGGTGACAGCGCGAAGGTGCGGCAGTTCGGAAAGATAACGACGGTGGAGGCGGGCGGGGACTTGAAGCCGGGGGCGGATGTGGAATTCATAGATATCGCCGGCAAGAAAGATGAGGACCGGGCGGCGGGTGTGCCGGTGGAGAAGACGGTTGTTCTCAATATGCTTGACTGGACGATAATCCCCATCGAGAACCTGCTGGCGCGGCGCGGACGGAATATACTCGTGCAGGTGAAGGATGCGGGGCAGGCGAAGCTGATGGTGGAGATACTAGAGAAGGGAGTCGATGGCGTACTGCTCGATACAACTGACGTCAACGAAGTAAAGAAGACGGCCGAGATAATCCAAGGGGTGGCCGAGAAGGTGACGCTCTGCGAGGCGACGGTGACGGGTGTGAAGAGCCTCGGGATGGGCGACCGGTGCTGCCTTGATACGTGCACACAGATGGGGCTGGGCGAGGGGATGCTGGTGGGGAATACCGCGACGGGCTTTTTCCTTGTGCATTCGGAGAGTATGGATAATCCGTACGTGGCGTCGAGGCCATTCCGTGTGAACGCCGGGGCTGTGCACGCATATACATTGACAGCCGGCGGAGGAACGAAATATCTTGCTGACCTGAAGGCTGGCGATGAGGTGCTCATTGTGGATTTCAAGGGCGGCAGCAAGCCGGCATACCTAGGGCGGAACAAGATAGAGAAGCGGCCGCTGATGCTGGTTGAGGCTGTGTGCGGGCAGAGGGCGATATCGCTGGTGCTGCAGAATGCAGAAACGATACGGCTGGTAAGTGCGGACGGGAAGGCGGTTTCGATAACGAGTCTGAAGACGGGTGACAGGGTGCTGGGGCACATCGAGGAAGCGGGCAGGCATTTCGGCATGAAGGTCCAGGAAACGCTCATCGAGAGGTAGTTAATGAGTGATATGGAGCTGTGCCTGCGGATGGTAGTGGCTGTACTGTGCGGGGCGGTTATCGGCGCGGAGCGCGAGTGGCATGGCAAGCCTGCAGGGCTGCGCACTAATATTCTGATATGCCTTGGCGCGGCGATCTTCACGCTGATATCGGTCAAGGTCGCCACTGAGTTTTCATCTGACCCGGCCCGGATAGCGGCTCAGGTCGTGACGGGCATAGGCTTCCTCGGGGCAGGAGCGATCATTCGGGGGGAAGGCGGCATACACGGACTTACGACGGCGGCAACGATATGGCTTGCGGCGGCGATAGGGATGTGCTGCGGGGCGGGTTATTACTTTCTAGCGGGCACTTCGACGGTAATCACATTCCTTGTTCTGCTCGGGCTGGCTCCCATAGACAGCTACCTCGCAGAGCAGCGCAAGCGGAAGGGGCAACATGAGGATAGCCCCAATGACGCAGGCAGGAATCCGTTCCAGTAGGTCATACGGGGTCAGACGTTGATGACGATTTTGGTCACGTCGTTGGGGTTGGCATCCCAGAAGGCAAGCGCCTTTCCCAGGTCCTGAAGCGAGAAGCGTTGCGTGACAAGCTCATTCACGTCGATCCT